>OGHJ01001309.1_pt1 | contig 27540 bp, 31 predicted proteins | sample 1571351 | NCBI WGS metagenome assembly OGHJ01 (sample SAMEA2582037, study PRJEB24529) | metagenome | biome: Human gut stool | place: China | collected 2011 | reverse complement strand
GGTCGCAGGGCGCGCCCTTCCGCACTGCCTCCATCTGGGTGGTGACGTGGGCCAGCACGCAGGTCTGGGTGGGGATTGCCCAGCGCTCCTTCACCTCCTGGAACCGCTCCAGCACCCGGGTGACGCTCTCCACCGAGTCGTCCACAGGGTTGAGGCCCAGCACCGCGTCTCCCACCCCGAAGGTGAGGCCCTCCAGCAGAGAGGCCAGGATGCCGTCTGGGTCGTCGGTGGGGTGGTTGGGCTGGAGCCGGGCCGACAGGGTCCCCGGCTCGCCGATGGTGGTGTTGCAGGTGGCGGTGACCCGCAGCTTCCTGGCGGCGTAGATGAGATCCAGATTGCTCATGAGCTTACAGACCGCCGCCACCATCTCGCTGGAGAGGCCGTGGGAGAGCCGCCGGATGGCCGCCCCGTCGTTCTTTTCATCCAGCAGCCACTCCCGCAGCTCCCCCACCGTCCAGTTCCGGATCTTTGCAAAAATCTTCTCGTTGATGCCGTCCTGGATGATGCGGGTGACCTCATCCTGTTCATAGGGGACAGCAGGCTCGTTCCGCAGGTCGGCCATGGTGAGGTTGGAGAGCACCACCTTGGCTGCCACCCGCTCCTCGGCGTTTTCGGCGGCGATGCCCGCCAGACGGTCCCCCGACTTTTCCTCGTTGGCCTTGGCCATGACCTCCCGGATGGTATGGAAGTCATAGACATGACCCAGCAGCTTGGTTTTTAAGATCATAAGTCCCTCCTCTCCCGGCGTTCCCCGCCGGGCACACTGTTTGAAAAGGCCAGGGTCTTGACCACCACCGGCAGCACGCTGCCCCCGGCCACAGGGGCGCCAATGTCCAGGTAATCCCCCTCCCGGACGCTCACGCCGTCCAGGCACAGCAGGGGGCTGCCCCCCATGGCCTGCCCCAGGACCTTGGCCATGTCCCGCTCCACCACCACCACGGGGAAATACCCCGCCGCGCACAGAGGGCTGAGCCCTTTTCGGAGCCCCCGGGCCAGCTCGGCCACCCGCCGGTAGGGCGGAGACATCTCGCCGGTGAGGGCCAGAGCCACCTGGCTCAGCCCTTCCTGGTCGGCATACCGTGAGAGTTTTTTCTCCACCGCCGCCGCCAGGGTCTCGGCGTCCCCCGCCTCCTCCCCTTGAGTGAGCCGGAGGACGGGGAGGTTTTTCAGGGGGAAGGCCACCTCCCGGCAGTGGATGGTGGAGCCGGAGACCTCCACCGAGTGGGCGCCCGCCCCCACCACCGTGGCCCGGATGGTCTCGGCGCCCCGGACCAGAGTATAGCCCGCCCCCTCCAGCCGCCGCCGGAGGGCGGGGCCCAGCAGGGGGCCGATATCCCCAAAGGCCCGCCAATCTGACGGCGGTTCCCACATGCAGTCGGCCACGCCGCCTGAAAAGGAGAGGGCCTTTACATCTTTGGGAACGGCTTTTTCCAAAACCTCTGTCATAGCATCGATGAGAGGCGTCAGGTCGGCGGCCTCCACCCGCTGTCCCAGGGCCGGCAACAGACCGGACCAGGGCGCCAGCACCGGGGAGCGGTAGACCACCCGGCCCTCGTCGTCCAACTTGAGGAGCCGTCCACCGATGTCCAGGCAGTCGGTGTCCAGGAGGACACCATTGTCGTAGAGGGCCAGGTTGGAGGTACCGCCGCCGATATCAAAGTGTAATACCTTGCACCGATGTTCCCTGGAGTATTCATCTGCCCCCGCCCCACGGGCGGCCAGGATGGACTCCAGGTCGGGTCCGGCGGTGGCCACCACAAAGTCCCCGGCAAATTCCGAGAGAGCAGCCAGGACGGTCCGGGCATTCTCCTTCCGGGCGGTCTCCCCGGTGATGATGACTGCCCCTGTCTCCACTTCCTCCCGGCGGAGCCCCGCCTTTTGGTATTCCGACCCCACGATGGCCCGGACACCATCGGCGTCGATGACGGTGTCCGAAAGGAGGGGAGTGAAGTGGATGGCGCTGCGGTAGACGATCTCCCGCTCCGTGATGGCCACCCGGGGCACCGTGAAGGGGCTGGCCCGGTTCTCCAGGGTCAGGGTGGAGACGACAAGCTGGGTCGTACTGGTCCCTATATCGATGCCCACAGACGTGAGCTGTTCCTTCATGTCCGTCCCCCCAGTCCTCCGGCCCGGGCGAGCAGGGCTTTGACCTCGTCCGCCGTCAGGGGGATAGGATTGGCCGCCATGCAGCCGTCGGCCAGGGCGGCGGCGGCCAGATCGTCCAGGGCGGCCTTCATTTTCTCCGGCTCCACCGGCAGCCGGTCGGGGAGGTCCAGGGCTGCCCGCAGTCGGGCCAGGGCGGCGGACAGGGCCCTGGGGGTGCCCGCCAGACCGCAGGCCTTGGCCAGGGCGGCGTATCGGGCCGCCGCACGGCGGTCCCCGGCGTTGCGGAGGACCACAGAGGGCAGCAGCACGGCGTTGAGCCGGCCGTGGGGCAGGTGGAACCGTCCGCCCAGGGCGTGGGCCATGGCGTGGCAGACCCCCAGCCCGGCGGCGTTGAAGGCCATGCCCGCCATGCAGGAGGCGAGGAGCATATCCCCCTTGGCCCCCAAGTCCCCGGCAAAGGCGGCGGGCAGCCGGGCGTAGGCCAGGGCGAAGGCACGCTCGGCCAGGGCATCGGAGAAGGGACTGCTCCCCTTTGCCACAAAGCCTTCAGCTGCGTGGGTGAGGACGTCCATGCCGGTGTCGGCGGTGACCTTGGGCGGCACCCCCTCCAGGAGGGTGGGGTCCAGGATGGCCGTCTCCGGCAAAAGCCCCTCCTCCACCAGGGGGTATTTGACCCCCCGCTCGGTGTCGGTGAGGACGGCGAAGGCCGTCACCTCGCTGCCGGTGCCCGCCGTGGTGGGGATGCCCCACAGGGGCGGGCGGCCCTTGGAGAACCAGCACATGGCCTTGGCGCAGTCCATGGGGGAGCCGCCGCCGAAGGCCACCACCGCGTCGGGCCGAAAGTGTTCCAGGGCGGCCACCCCCTCCGCCACCAGCTTCAGGGAGGGGTCTGGCTCCACCCTGTCAAAGATCTCCACCGGCCCGGTGAGCCGCTCCGCCGCCCGCTTGACAAGGCCCGAGGAGGAGAGGAAGCCGTCGGTGACCAGCAGCACCCGCTTCCCCGCCAGCCGTTCCAGGGCGGCCAGGGCCCCCGGCCCAAACCAGATCTCCGGCCTGATCGCAAATCGTTCCATACCCGTCCCCTTTTCTTGCCTTGATGGGGTTAGTATGGCAAAAGAAAGCAAAAATATAGGCCCCGGACAAAAAATCCGGGACCAACCCCAAAAAAGCCCCCGTGGGAACGGTGTATTCCCATGGGGGCTGCTTCTTTGGATTTACTGGGCCGCCTTGGTATTCTCCTCGGCGGGGCGGAAGGTCATGGTGAAGGTGCTCCCCTTGCCGGGGGCGCTCACAAGGGAGATGGTGCCGCCGTAGAGGAGGACGATGTGCTTGACGATGGCCAGACCCAGACCGGTGCCGCCGGTCTTGCGAGTACGGCCCTTGTCCACCCGATAGAACCGCTCAAAGACCCGCTCCTGGCTCTCCTTGGGGATGCCGATGCCGGTGTCCTTGACCACAATGTCCACCCTGTCCGCCTCCCGCTTCACGGTGACGTCCACCTGACCGCCGGGCTCGTTGTACTTGATGCCGTTCTCCATCAGGTTGGTGAGGAGCTCCCGGAGACGGCTGGGGGCCATGGCCACCTGGGCGTCGTCGCCGGAGATGTTCACGGTAACCTTGCCGTCCTGAGCCGCCTGCTCCAGTGCGGTCCTGCACTCCTCCGCGACGGCCAGCACGTCGGCCCGGTCATCGGGCTGGGGCATGACCACCGATTCCAGCTCGGAGATCTTGAGGACGTCGTTGATGAGTTCGATGAGCCGGTCCACCTCCACGCCGATCATGGAGATGAAGCGCTTCTGGTCCTCCGGGTCCTTCACCATGCCGGAGTTCATCATGTCGGTGAAGCCCTTGATGCTGGTGAGGGGGGTCTTGAGCTCATGGGAGACGTTGGCGGCAAATTCACTGCGGACGGTCTGGAGCTTCTCGCCCTCCTGCTCCAGGGCCTCCTCCTTCTCCTCCAGGGGCTGGGCCGTCTTCTGGGCCAGCTTCCGGGCCAGGAGCAGGGTGAGGACCAGGGCCACGGCGGCAGCCACCAGGAAGCCCACCAGGCCCTGGAAGAAGAGGGCGTTCACCGAGGAGATGGGCATGGAGATGCGCCCGATGTTGCCGTCGGTGAACTGCTTGGCCTCGTAGAGGAGGGTCTCGCCGGTGGTGTCGCTCTTCCGCTCGGCCTCGCCCCAGCCGGTGGCCAGGGCGGAGATGATCTCGGGCCGGTCGGCGTGGTTCTCGGTGACCTGGCCGTAGGTGTCGGAGAGGACGGTGCCGTCGGGGGCGATGATGGTGAGTCGCTTGTCGGGGGCGGCCTCCTGGAGCTGCGCCGCCCAGGCGTCGGGGTCGGTGTAGTAGCTCTGGGCGTCCATCAGGTCCAGCAGCTCCACCAGAGTCTGCCGGGCCGCCGAGATCTCCCGGTCCCGGTAGGCCCACACCCCGAAGATGCTGGAGAGGGCGATGCCCAGGGCGGCGATGAGGAAAAAATAAGTAGTCAGACGTTTTTTCATGAAAACCTTCCTCCAAAATCGAGGGGCGGGTCAGACCATTTTGTAGCCCACACCCCGCACCGTCTGGATATAGCCCTCCCCCAGCTTCTGGCGGAGGGTCTTTACATGCATGTCCACTGTGCGGGTCTCGCCGGCAAAGTCGTAGTCCCACACCGCCTGGAGGATGTCGTCTCGTGTGAGCACCATGCCCCGGTGGGCGCACAGCAGCCGCAGCAGCTCAAATTCCTTATAGGTGAGCTCCACCAGCTGTCCGTTCTTCCGCACCTCCCGGGCGGCCGGATCGATCTCCAGGTCGCCGCAGGTGAGCACGCTCTCCGCTTTGGGGCGGCCGGCCCTGCGCAGCAGGGCCTTCACCCTGGCCTGGAGCTCCATGATGCCGAAGGGCTTGACCACATAGTCGTCCGCCCCCGTCTCCAGGCCCTTTACCTTGTCCATCTCGGAGGTGCGGGCGGTGAGCATGAGCACCGGCGTATCCTCCAGCCGGGCGTCGGTGCGGACACGCCGGAGGATCTCCAGCCCGTCCATACCCGGCAGCATGATGTCCAGGATGAAGAGAGAGGGCTTGTAGTCCCCGCCCTTTTCAAAGTACTCCTCTCCGGACTCGAAGCAGGCCACCTCGTAGCCCACGGAATGGAAATAATAGCGCAGCATCTCGCGGATGCTCTCATCGTCTTCGATGATCACGATGGTCTCCGCCATGGGGACACCCTCCTGTCGTACTGATGGTGCGGCCTCTCGCCGCCCGGGCCCTCATTGTCCAGTCTCAGCATACCACCTGAGCACCGGTCTTGCAAGCCCATCCGGTCGGCCTTACAGCTCGCCGGTGACACAGAAGATGGCCCACTGGGCGATATTGACCGCGTGGTCGGCCACGCGCTCCAGGTACTTGGCGATGATGATGAAGTCAATGGAGCTGTCGGCCTCGTCCTTGTTCTCGGCCACCTCCTCGATGAGCTCGCTCTTGATCTGCTGGAAGAGCTCATCCACCTCGTCGTCCAGATTGATGACGGCGTGGGCGGTCTCCACGTCCCGGCCGGTATAGGCGCCAATGGCCTGCCGGAGCATGAGCCCGGCCTTGCAGGACATGACGCCGATGTCCTGGGGCACCTTTACGTTGCCCTGCTTGGAGAGGAGGATGGAGATCTCGGCGATGTTGGCGCACTGGTCGCCGATGCGCTGGAGGTCGGTGACCATCTTCATGGCCGCCGAGATGGCCCGCAGGTCCCGGGCCACCGGCTGCTGCCGCAGCAGGAGCTGGAGGCAGCGGTTCTCGATGTCCCGCTCCATCTGGTCCATGGAGGAGGTCATGTCGATGGCCGCCTTGGCGGTGGACTCGTCGTCACTGGAGAGGCTCTCGGTGACCACGTCGATGGCGTCCTGGGCCACCCGGGCCATGACGGTGAGGGATTCGTTGAGCTCCAGGAGCTCCGCGTCAAAGGTCTTTCTCATATCAGCCAAACCTCCCGGTGATGTAGTCTTCGGTGCGCTGGTCCTTGGGCACGGAGAACATCTGCTCGGTGTCGCCGTACTCGATGAGCTCACCCATCAGGAAGAAGGCGCACTTATCCGAGATACGGGTGGCCTGCTGCATGTTGTGGGTGACGATGACAATGGTGTAGTCGTTCTTCAGATCGGCAATGAGGTCCTCGATCTTGGAGGTGGAAATAGGGTCCAGGGCGGAGGTGGCCTCGTCCATGAGGAGGACGTCGGGCTCCACGGCCAGGGCCCGGGCGATGCAGATGCGCTGCTGCTGGCCGCCGGAGAGGCCCAGGGCCGACTTCTTGAGCCGGTCCTTCACCTCGTCCCAGATGGCGGCGCCCCGGAGGGACTTTTCCACGATCTCGTCCAGCTTGGCCTTGCTCTTGATGCCATGGGTCCGGGGACCGTAGGCGATGTTGTCGTAGATGGACATGGGGAAGGGGTTGGGCTTCTGGAAGACCATGCCGATCTGCTTTCGGAGCCAGGTCACGTCCACGTCGGAGGAGTAGATCTCCTGGCCCCGGTAGCGGACGCTGCCCTTGATGGTGACTCCCGGGACCAGGTCATTCATACGGTCCAGGGTCTTGAGGAAGGTGGACTTGCCGCAGCCGGAGGGTCCGATGAGGGCGGTCACCCTCCGCTCGGGGATCTCGATGTTCACATGCTTGAGGGCCTGGGTCTGGCCATAGAAGAGGTCCAGGTCTTTGGCGGTCAGGATGGGTTCCATATCGTTTCTCCTATCCCCGCTCCTTCTTGAGCTTCCGGCCCAAGAGGTTGGCGGTCAGGTTGATGATGAGGGTGAGGATCATGAGGATGGCGGCGATGGCAAAGGCCACGTCGAACTCAGCCCGCTCTCTGGCGTACACGTAGAGGGCCACGGTGAGGCTGGCGCCGGAGGAGTGGATAAAGTTGTCGAAGGAGGCAAAGTAGTTGTTGAGGCTCATACCCATGCCGGCAGTGAAGAGAAGGGCGGCCGACTCGCCCACGATGCGGCCGATGGAGAGGATGCAGCCGGTGACGATGCCGTCGATGGAGGAGGGCAGCACCACGGTGCGGATCATATGCCACTTTCCGGCGCCCAGGCCCAGGGCGGCCTCCCGGTAGGACTGGGGCACCGTCTTGAGGGACTCCTGGGTGGTGCGGATGATGGTGGGGATGGTGACGATGACCAGGGTGAGGGAGCCGGCCAGCAGAGAGGCCTGCAAGCCCAGGAACTGGCAGAAGAAGAGCATGCCCACCAGGCCGAAGATGATGGAGGGGATGCCGGTGAGGGTCTCGGTGGCAAACTCGATGGCGGTCACCAGCTTCCGGTTGGTGGCGTACTCGGTGAGGTAGATGGCGGCACCCACGCCCAGGGGCAGGATGATGAGGAGGGTGACCACCACGATATAGACGGTGTTGAGGATGTTGGGCAGGATGCCGATGGTGCCCTTGATGAAGCTGGGCTCCGTGGTGAGGAAGCTCCAGGAGATGTGGGGCAGGCCCTTGACGAAAATATAGCCGATGATGAAGACCAGCAGGGCGCAGGTGAGCAGGGCGCAGAACCAGAGCAGGAAGCGGAGCACCCGGTCGTAGGCTCTGCGCTTGCCGGAGAGCGGTTTCATTTCTACCATATCATATCACCCCTTTTTCCCCTTGAGAAGGGTGTTGAGCACGACATTGATGAACATGATGAAGAGGAAGAGGACCAGGGCGATGGAGAAGAGGGCCTGCCGCTGGAGGCCGGAGGCGTAAGCCATCTCGCTGGCCACGGCGGTGGTGAGGAAACGGACCGACTTGAAGAGCCCCGGCATATTGGCCACGTTGCCGGCCACCATGATGATGGCCATGGCTTCGCCGATGGCCCGGCCGATGCCCAGCACGATGGAGGCGGCGATGCCGCTCTTGGCGGCGGGGACAGACACCCGGAAATAGGTCTCGATCTCGGTGGCACCCAGGGCAAGGGAGGCCTCCTCGTACTCCTTGGGCACCGCCTTGAGAGCGGTCTCGGACACGGAGATGATGGAGGGGAGGATCATGACGGCCAGCACCACGATGGCACAGAAAAGGCTGGCGCCGTCAGGCAGGTTGAAGAGTTCCCGGACGGCGGGCACCAGCACCATCATGCCGATGAGGCCGTAGACCACCGAAGGGATGCCGGCCAGCAGGTCCACTGCGGTGCGTACTACCTTGGCCAGTCTGGCCGGGGCCACCTTGGCCAGGAAGACCGACGTCATAAAGCCCACCGGCACGCCCAGTATGATGGCGCCGGCGGTACCATAGATGGAGGTGAGAATGAAGGGCAGGATGCCAAAAGAAGGCTCTGATGCCGTGGAGGCCCACTCAGTTCCAAACAGGAAGTCCACCAGTCCGATCTCCTTGATGGCGGGCAGGCCTGAAATGATGAGGTAGATACTGATAAAGAAGACGAACACGATGGCAATGAAGCCGCAGATGAAAAACACCGCGTTCATAAAGGTCTCCATGGGTCGGAGCTTTTGTTTCATGTCTATGACCGGCCTTTCGTAAATTAGGGCTTATCAAACCGAGTGCCCCCTCGGCTCCGAGGGGGCACTGGCGGCTCGTTGTGAGAGAGGTTCCGCTTAGGCCACAGGCACGGCGCCGGCGCCGGCGATCAGGTCGGAAGCCTCAGCAGAGGTGGCCCAATCCACAAAGGCCTGGGCGGCCTCGGAGAGCTCGGTGCTCTCGTTGATGATGAAGTTGAAGTTACGCTGGATGGAGTAGCTGCCGTCCAGGACGGTCTCCTCGGAGGGAGCCACGCCGCCCACGGTGATGGCCTTCACGGTGTCATCCACGGCGGAGAGGGAGGCATAGCCGATGGCGTTGGGGTTGGAGGCCACGTTGGCGATGACTTCGCCGGTGGAGGTCAGCTCGTTCTGGTACTTGCAGGCGTCCTCGGTGCCGGTGATGGACTCGAAGCCGTCACGGGTGCCGGAGCCGGCCTCACGGCCGATGAACACGACCTGGCCGTCGTTGCCGCCAACCTCAGACCAGTTGGTGATCTCACCGGTGGCCAGCTGGGCGATCTGCTCCACGCTCAGGTCGGCCACGGGGTTCTCAGGGTTGACAATGATGGCGATGCCGTCCTTGGCCACGGTGATCTGCTTGACGCCGGTCTCGTCATCCTTCAGATCGCGGCTGGCCAGACCGATGTCGCAGGTGCCGTCCTGGGCACCGGTGACGCCGGCGCCGGAGCCGGAACCGGTGTAGCTCACGGTGATGCCGGGCTGGACCTCCTTGAAACCCTCGGTCAGGTAGCCCATGACGCTCTCCATGGAGGTGGAGCCGTTGGTGTTGACGGTGCCGGTGATCTGGGTGACAGTCTCGCTGGCAGGAGTGCTCTCCTCCACGGCGGGAGCGGTGGTCTCGGGAGCGGTGGTTTCGGTGGAACCGCCGGAGCAGCCGGCAAACAGGCTCACACACATGGCAGCGGAGAGCAGCATAGCAAGTGTCTTCTTCATAACGATCTCATTCTCCAATCCATTTGGTATTCAGGGTTGATTTCTTAGTTTCCCTTGGAACGGTTTACAGTATACCGGCCTTTTGTAAAGTCCTCCTCCCCGGATGTGTAAAGTCTTTGTAAGCCCGTTTTCCACCCCGTTTTTTTGTAAAATCCTTGCGCCGCTCCCGATTTTACAATTCTCCTTTCGTCTATTTTGCCCCGCTTTTTCCCCTTCTATCGGCCCACAAGCGGTTTTTTGCTTCTTTTTCCACTTTACAATTCTCCTCACGCCTCAAAAAGCAGTGTGCGCCGGCCCCCTTCTGCCGGGGCCGGCGCACACAGACTTTACATTCGGTTTTGAACGGTTCCCGCCCGACTTTACAGACCCAGGAAGGCCCGCAGATCGTTCAGGTCGGGGGCGATGTGGACATGGGGCAGGTTCTGGAACTCCTCCGCCGGGGTGGTGCCGTTGAGGACGGCGCAGAAGTCGGTCCCCGCCGCCGCCGCGGTCTTGGCGTCGATGACGGTGTCACCACAGTAGAGGGTATCTCCGGGCGCCACGCCCAGTTTCCCCAAGACGGTGTTGAGTCCTTCCGGGTCGGGCTTGTTCCGGCTGACCAGGTCGCCCCCCACAATGAAGGCGAACTTCTCCGCCAGGCCGTGGCCGACGAAGATGTCCCGCAGCGTGCCGGTGTGCTTGGTGCTCACCACGGCGGTGGGGACGCCCGCCTTTTCCAGCGCCAGCAGCAGCTCCTTGGCGCCGTCGCACAGGGGGGTGCCCGCCGCCTGCATGGGCCGGGCCACCTTGGAGAACTCCGCCCGGAAGGTGGTCCTGCCTTCCTGGCTCTCGTCCCCGGTGAGGAGGGTATAGGCATCCTCCAGCACCATGCCCACGGTGTGCCGGACGGTCTCCCGGTCGGGGACCGGGTGCCCCAGGGCGGTCATGCCTGCCTGAAAGCCGGCATAGATGGCGTCGGTGGCGTCTCCCAGGGTATAGTCAAAGTCAAAGATCACTGCCTTGTAATCCATGTGTCAAAACGCTCCTTGTGTGTATGTTCTCCCGTCACTCGTACTGCTTCCGGCCGGTGGTGCTGGGGATGCCCAGCTCGTCCCGGTACTTGGCCACGGTGCGGCGGGAGAGCTCGCAGCCCTCCCGGCTCATGAGCTCGCAGAGCTTCTGGTCGGAGAGGGGCTTTTTCTTGTCCTCCCCGGCGATGAGCTTTTTGAGGAGGGCCTTGGCGGCGTCTGGCGAGGAGGCGTCGGCGCTCCCCCCCAGGCTCCGGGAGAAAAAGTAGCTCAACGGGTAGACCCCGCTGGCGCACTGGATGTACTTGTCCTTCACCGTCCGGGAGACGGTGGACTCGTGGACCCCCACCCGCTGGGCGATGTCGGCCAGGGACATGGGCTTGAGGTGGCCGGGCCCGTGGCGGAAGAAGTCCTCCTGGAGCTCCAGAATGTGCTCGGCGCACTGGAGAAGGGTGGACCGGCGCTGCTCGATGGAGCGCACCACCCACTTGGCCTGCCGTACCTTCCCCATCAGGTAGTCCTTCACCTCGCTGTCCTCGCTGTCCTTGAGCATACGGCAGTAGTAGCTGCTCACGTTCAGGGATGGGAAGAAATAGTCGTTGGTGAGGATCTCGAAGTGGTCGGGGAAATTGACCACGAAAATGTCCGGGTTGATGTAGGTGAGGTTTTCCCGGGCGGCAAAGCCGCTGCCGGGCCGGGGATTGAGGCTCCGGATGACCTCACAGGCGGCGTGGACCTCCTCCTGGGTCACGCCCAGGGCCTTGGCGATGAGGCCGTACCGGTTCTTGCTCAGGGCCTCCAGGTGGTCCTTGGCGATCAGGATGGCCAGCGCGCTGTCCTCGTGCCGCCGCTGGAGCTGAAGCACCAGGCATTCGGAGAGGTTCCGGGCGCCCACGCCGGCGGGCTCCAGACTCTGGACCACCGCCAGGGCCTTTTCCACCACCTCCATGGGCTGCTCCATCTGCGTGGCCAGATCCTCCAAAGGCTCGTCCAGCCAGCCGTTCTGGTTGAGGGACTCCACCAGGAAGCGCCCTGCCGCAAGCACTTCCGGGGGGAGCTCCATGACCTGGAGCTGGGAGAGCACATATAAATAAAGGTTTTCCTCCGTCTCGTCGGCGTTGCCGTAGTTGGAGATGGGGTCCTTCCCATCATCCTCCGTGTCCTGCTGATGATAGACCCGGTTCTGCGTGTCGGTGGACTCCAGCCACTCCAGCTTCCGCTGGAGCACCGAGGCCTCATCCTGACTGCCGTACTTCTCCTCCATCTCCAGCACCGGGTTTTCCTGGACCTGGTTTTCAATGTACTCCAGAAGTTCCTGGGAGCCCATCTGCAGAATCTCCATCGACTGCATCATCTGTGGTGACAGCGTCTGGGTCTGCTTCATTGACATATTCAGTTCCACACTTCCGCCCCCTATCGCATACCAACATACATACTTTATCAGTATAGCAAATTCGAGCGGAAAAGACAATCTCAGCCCTCGTAGAAAAGAATAGAAATCCTGTTCCATTTCCTGCTTGCCCATGTGCTCGGAGACCGCTCCGGGCGCCGGGCCTTACCTTATATACTCCGATTTCGGGTATGCCTCGGGATCGGTCTCTTCCTCCAGCAGCCGGTCCGCGCCATAGCGCAGACACCGCCGGAGCCGGGCCTCCCCGCGCTTGATGGTGCGGGAGACCGTGGACTTATTCACCCCCATACGCTCGCCGATCTGACGCATATTCAAACCCTGCCCGTAGTAGAGCAGCAGGAACTGCCGCTGGCGGTCGGTGACGTCCTGCCGCAGCGCCTTGGCCAGATTTTCCTTGAGCTTGTCCAGCTGCTGGGCGTTGTCGGCGGCCATCTCTCTGGTGTAGACCGCCATGTCGGCGGCGTAACTCAGGCCCCGTTTATAACGTGTATTTGCCATTGCGGCGATACCCCCTGTCATAGTAGCGTTCGCACAGGACGGCCAGGTCCCTGGCCTCCCGCCACATGACCGTGAGCATGCGGATTCTGCCCTCCATGGTGCTCCTCTGGTCAGGGTCCAGCTCCGGCAGCTGCGCCTGGAGTTCCCTCAGGCGCTGCTGTATGACCGCTGCCTGGGCCCGATATTCGACGGAAATTTCAATCAGTGTCATCGTTTGCTCTCTCGTCCTCCAACCCTTGTTGTTCCGCGGCGCAGGCCGGACACAGGCGGCCGCCGTTCTTCCAGAGAACGGGGTCATACCGGTACAGCTCCCCGCCGCAGCGCCGGCAGTAGGCCGCCGGCCTGGCGCGCTGGACGTCCCGCAGGGGGTACGCCCGGGTCCTCCCTCTCCCTGTCATGCTCCTCCTCAAAAAAAGTTGCACGTTTTTTGCTTTTACCTGTTGACAATCCGCCTCCTTTCTGCTAGAATAAACGTCGCTGCGGACGAGCACACAACCCATTTGCTGGTGTAGCTCAGCTGGTAGAGCAGCTGATTTGTAATCAGCAGGTCGGGGGTTCGAATCCGTCCACCAGCTCCACAATTTCATACGGAGGAGTTCCCGAGTGGCCAAAGGGGGCAGACTGTAAATCTGTTGTCGTCGACTTCGGTGGTTCGAATCCACCCTCCTCCACCACGTGGTCGCAAAGTTCGCTTTGCGACCACGCTTTTTTATGCTCTGCATGAAAAAGCGTCATCCGCCCGCTCCCTTGCTCCTCCTCTCCAAACCGCAACCGCTTACGCTGGGCTGCGGTTTGGTGGCCGCCCTGCGGGCGGCTTTTCATTTACGGTGACCCCGTCAGGGGTTTCCGTTTTTCTTTCCCAAATATTTTTCACCTCTCTTTATATAGAACAAATGTTCTATATCGTGCATGTATCATAGCACCATTTTGATACCAACGTCAATGCAACTTTCCGGTATTTTCCTCATTCTCTCCCCGGAAAAGTACACAAAAAAGGACCGCCGTTCTCTCGAACAGCGGTCCTTTTTCATTTTGATTCGTCCTCAGACCTCCATGATGACGGGCAGGATCATGGGGTTGCGCTTGGTCTTTTTATAGAGGAAGCCGGAGAGATCGCTCTTGATCTCGCCCTTGATGGCGGACCAGTCGGTGGTGTGGGTGCGCTCGCAGCGCTCCAGGGCCTCCACGGCCACCCGGCGCAGCTCCTCCATGAGGCCCTCGGACTCCTTGACGTAGACGAAGCCCCGGGTGATGATGTCGGGACCGGAGACCACGGCGCCGTTCTCGCCGGACATGGAGGTGACCACCACGATCATGCCGTCCTCGGCCAGGTGCTTCCGGTCACGGAGGACCACGCTGCCCACGTCGCCCACGCCGTAGCCGTCCACAAACACACGCCCGGCGGGCACGGTGCCGTTGATCTTGGCAGAGTTGGGGGTCAGCTCGATGACCTTGCCGATGTCGCTGATGATGATGCGGCGGGGGTCCATGCCCATCTCCTGGGCCAGCTTGGCGTGGATCTTCAGGTGACGCTGCTCGCCGTGGACAGGGATGAAGAACTTGGGCTTGACCAGGGCGTGGATGATCTTCAGCTCATCGGCGCAGGCGTGGCCGGAGACGTGGAGCTCACCGGCCCGCTCGTTAACCACCTCGGCCCCCTTGCGGTAGAGCTCGTTGATGACGTTGCCGATGGAGTTTTCGTTGCCGGGGATGGCGGAGGCGGAGAGGATAACCCGGTCGCCGGCCTGGATGTCCACCTGCTTGTGGGTGGAGAAGGCCATCCGGGTGAGGGCGGACATGGTCTCGCCCTGGCTGCCGGTGGTGATGATGCACACCTTGTTCTTGGGCAGGCCCTTGATGTGGTTGACGTCCACCAGGGTGCCCTCGGGGATGTTCATATAGCCCAGCTCGGTGGAGACCCGCAGAGCGTTCTCCATACTCCGGCCGGTGACGGCCACCTTCCGGCCGTACTTGGCGGCCACCGAGATGACCTGCTGGATGCGGTCCACGTTGGAGGCGAAGGTGGTGACGATGATGCGCTGGTCACAGCCACGGAAGAGGGCGTCGAAGGAGGCGCCCACGCACCGCTCGCTCTTGGTGTAGCCGGGCCGCTCCACATTGGTGGAATCGCACAGCAGGGCCAGGACACCCTTCTTGCCCAGCTCGCCCAGCCGGGCCAGGTCGATCATACCGCCCTGGATGGGGGTGGAGTCGATCTTGAAGTCGCCGGTGTGGACCACGGTGCCGATGGGGGTCTTGATGGCGAAGGCTACGGCATCGGCGATGGAGTGGTTGACGTGGATGAACTCCACCGAGAACTTGCCCGCCTTGACCACCTCGCCGGCCTCACAGGTGATGAGCTTGGTCTTGTCCAGGAGCCGGTGCTCCTCCAGCTTCAGCTTCACCAGACCGGCGGTCATGCGGGTGGCGTAGATGGGGGCATTGACGCTGCGCAGCAGATAGGGGATGGAACCGATGTGGTCCTCGTGGCCGTGGGTGAGGAAGATGCCCCGGATCTTGTCCTGGTTCTTGATGAGATAGGTGAAGTCGGGGATGACCACGTCAATGCCGTACATATCGTCGTCGGGGAAACCCATGCCAACGTCCACCACGATGATGTCGCCGCCGTACTCATATACCGTCAGGTTCTTGCCGATCTCGTTGAGACCGCCCAGAGAAATGATCTTCAGTTTTTCTGCCATAAAAGTATGCTTACACTCCTTTTTTCAGTCAATGGATGGAAGGGATGCAGGCATCGGGGCGCAGCAAAACAAAGCCAGAGATCCGCTCCGCACTTTCCGGCCCTGCCTCGCCGGAAAAAGGGAGCGCTCCCCCGCTGGAAGCCGCGACGCCCTATCCTGTTTTTGCCTTATATATCAGTGCCGGAGCACATAAAGCCATAAAAAGACGGTCCGTCCCCGCCCTTGAAACGGCGGGAGAAAATGACCCATTACGCGTAGTATACCACATCCAACAGGGAAAGTATACAAGAAATTTGTCCGCTTCCCGCATCGCAAAGGATTGCGCTTCCAGTGGAGATATGCTATACTGGCCGTGCTGAACTGAATATGCTGCGTCTGGTGGAGCATGCGCTCTGAAAAGGGAAGCGGGGTGAGAGTCCCCCACAGCTACCACTACTGTGTAAGGCGACAACTGGCCATATGCCACTGTGTAAACGGGAAGGCGGCCACGCGGATGAACCGAAAGTCAGGAGACCTGCCAGACTGCAATACGGGGGAGATTTTCCGGGTTAGGGGAAATTGCCTTACTTTCAGGATCTTGCTCTGTATGCAATTCAGGGCAGGATTTTTTTGTTTCCCATCCGGGAAGAGAAAGGAAGGCATCCCATGAAAAACCTGTGGAAACGCACCGCCTGCGGCCTGCTGGCCGCCCTGATGCTGCTGGGCGCCGGCTGCTCCGGCCAGCCCGCAGCATCTCCCGCCCCAGCTGAGACCACACCTGTCCCCTCCGAGACGGCGGAACAGGCCAAGACCACCACCTTTGTGGACGACCTGGGCCGTGAGCTGGAGCTGGAGCTGCCCATCACCCGGGCCTGCGTGGCCAACCGCTACAACAACGAGCTCATCCGGGCCGTGGGCGCCGGAGACTGCGTGGTGGGCGTGGACATCTACACCTCCCAGGACAGTGTATACTGGCCCCAGTTCGGCGAGGACGAGACCTTCGGCAAGGACGAGTACGACTATGAGAAGATCGTCTCCCTGGACCCCCAGGTCCTGATCGTGCCCAAAAACGGCAAGGTGGAGGAGTCCATCGAGGCCCTGGAGCCCTTCGGCATCCAGGTGGTGGTCATCACCGGCTGGGACAACTCCGACGTGCCCAAGCAGATCCGCCTGTGCGGCACCCTCTTCGGCAAGGAGGAACAGGCCGAGGAGCTGGTGGACTTCTATCAGGGGCCGGTGGACTACATCAACCAGCAGCTCCAGCAGGTCACCGAGCGCAAGACGGTCTACTGGGAGTACGGCGGCGACTACACCACCTGCATCCCCGGCACCTCCAATGACGGCTGGCACAACATGATCCTCATGGCCGGTGGTGAGAACATCTTCGGGGACGCCTCCCTGGCCGGCAAGGGCATCGACCCGGAGCAGATCCTCCTGGCCGATCCCGACCTCATCGTGAAGATCTACGCCGGCGAGGTGGTGGGCAACAGCGGCGTCTTTACCGCCCCGCCCCAGGAGGAGTTCGCCGCCAAGGCCGAGGAGATGCTCAAGCGGGAGGGCTGGAGCGACCTGACCGCGGTGAAGGAGGGCAATTTCTACCTCAACACCGCCTTTATGAGCGGCGGCCTGGGCAAGATGATCGGCGCGGCCTACATGGCCAAGTGGCTCTATCCCGACCTGATGACCGAGCTGGACCCGGACGCCATCTTCACCCAGTGGATGGCCTACCAGGGCTTTACCCCCAACGCCTCCCACTATTACCATGTGCCCGCCCAGGATGCGGCCGCCTGAGCCGCAGGAGCGGACCGCCGCCCTCAGCGGCCGCTACCTGGCCCTGCGGGCGCGGAAACGGCTTTGGCTGTGCCTGGCGGTCCTGCTGCTCCTGGCCGCCGCCCTGGCTGCCTGCTGCATGGGGGTGGCCGACCTGACCCCCAGCCGGCTGCTCTCCACCTGGCTGCCGCCCCTGCGCCCCCTTCTGGGGAGCGTCCCCCTTACGGAGACGGAACAAAACGTCCTGCTGATGCTGCGGCTGCCACGGGTGGCCATAGCAGTGGTGGCTGGGGCCGGATTGGGCTGCACCGGTACCGTGATGCAGGCCATCACGGGAAATGCCATGGCCAGCCCCTTCACCACCGGCCTCTCCAACGCCGCCGCCCTGGGTGCGGCTCTGGTGGTCCTCTTCGGTGGCTTTCCTGTCTATCTCCAGGAGAGTGCCATGGTCCTGGCAGCCTTTTTTATGACCATGCTGTGCGCCGCGCTGGTCTACGGCATCTCCTCTCTGCGGGGCCTTGGGCCGGAGACCCTGGTCCTCACCGGCATCGCCCTCAACTACCTTTTCAGTGCCGTCAACTCCAGCATGCAGTACATCGCCAATGAGCAGCAGCTCCCCGCCATCATCCACTGGACCTTCGGCAGTCTTACCGGAGGAAGCTGGCGGGACATCGCCATCATGGCCCTCTTCCTGGCAGTGGTCTACCCTCTCTTCGCCTCTCGGGCCTGGGCCATGAACCTCATGTCTGCCAACGGCGATGAGAGTGCCGCCGCCCTGGGTGTCCATGTGCGCAATACCCGCCTGGTCTTGGGCGTAGGCGTGGCCTTTCTCACCGCCTCCGTGGTCAGCTTCACCGGCATCATCGGCTTTGTGGGGCTGGTGGCCCCCCATATTGCCCGCTTCCTCATGGGGGGAGACCACCGGTATCTCCTCCCCTTCTCCGCCCTGTGCGGGTCCATTCTGGTGCTCGTTGCCGACACCGTGGGGCGGGTGGCCTTCTCCCCCACCACCCTGCCGGTGGGCATCGTGGTCTCCTACGTGGGGGTCCCCCTCTTCCTGTACCTCATTCTGAGAGAGAGGTGGGGCAGAGCATGAGCGTTTTGGAACTCTCCGGGCTCTCCTTCTCTTACCGGCAGCACCCCGTCTTCCGCAGCATCTGTCTTTCTGTGGAGGTGGGCCGCTTCTGCGCTCTGCTGGGGTCAAACGGCGCCGGAAAGACCACCCTGCTCAAATGTGTCAACCACCTGCTCCGGCCAAGTGAAGGCCGGGTACTGTGGCGCGGGGTGGAGACCGGCCGTCTCACCATGCGGGAGCGGGCCCGGATCTACGGCTACGTCCCCCAGAACACCCAGGCCAGAGCGGGACTCAACGTCTTTGAGACCGTTCTCTCCGGCCGCCTCCCCCACATGGGTCACCGGGCCTCCCCCGCCGACGTGAACGAGGTCTCCTCCCTGCTGGAGGAGCTGGGTCTGGCAGAGCTGGCCTTCCGCCCGCTCCACCAGCTCAGCGGCGGGGAACGGCAGCGGGTGCTCATCGCCCGGGCCCTGGCCCAGGCCCCGGAGGTACTGCTGCTGGACGAGCCCATCAGCAGTCTGGATCTCCGGTATCAGTACGAGATCATGGACCTGCTGCGCCGGGTCTCCCGGGAACGGGGACTCACTGTGGTGGCCGTCCTCCATGACCTGAACATGGCGGTAGAGTACGCCGACGAGCTGACCCTGCTGAAAGCCGGACAGCTGTACGCCAAAGGGACGCCCCGACAAGTACTGACGGAACAGGCCGTGGAGGATGTATTCGGCATCCGCATGGAGCTGATGACCATAAAGGGCCGTTCTGTCCTGCTGCCGGTCCGGGACGCCGTGGCACCCTCTTCCCCGTGATCTTCTCCTTTTCAAGGGGCACTCCTTATGATACAATGGAAAGATCATTCCGACTTTTGAGAGGAGCTGTCTGCATGGAGGAGATCCGGCCCGGCCATTACCGCCACTTCAAGGGGAAGGAATATCGGGTGCTCTATACCGCCCGCCACTCCGAGACCCTGGAGCCCATGGTGGTCTACCAGGCCCTCTACGGGGAGCGGGGCATCTGGGTCCGCCCCGCCGCCATGTGGGGGGAGCATGTGGAGCGGGAGGGCTATTCCGGCCCCCGCTTCACCTATCTGGGCGAGGAGGCGTGAACCGTGAACATCCAGATCTTTGGCAAAAACAAGTGCTTTGACACCAAGAAGGCCCAGCGGTACTTCAAGGAGCGGGGTGTGAAATTCCAGGCCATCGACCTTCTGAAGTACGGCATCAGCCGCGGCGAGCTCACCAGCGTGAAGAACGCGGTGGGGCTGGAGGCCCTGCTGGACCCCAAAGCCGCCGACGCCGCCCTGGTGACCTACCTGGCCTACGACGAGGACAAGCTGGAAAAGCTGCTGGAGGACCCCAAGCTCCTCCGCACACCCATCGTCCGCAACGGGAAGCAGGCCACCGTGGGCTATTGTCCCGAGGTGTGGAAGACCTGGACCTGACATCGCCGCACAAAAATGCCCCTCCGGGCTGGTTTAACCAGCCCGGAGGGGCGTTTCATCTTATTTCCGCTTCTTGTCTCTCAGGTAGATGTGCTTGGTGTGGGGATTGCTGGTCTGCCGCACATCCACTTCAAAGCGGTCGATGCTCTTGATGAGCTGTGTGAGCTTGGAAAAGCCGTAATTTCGGGGGTCGAAGTCGGGCTGCTGCCGGATAAGCAGGTTGCCCAGCTCCCCCATGAAGGCGTACCCATCCTCGTCGGCGATCATGTCCATGGCGTCGGCGATGAGGTGGACCACCTCTTTGGGCACCTTCTTCTGGGCGGGCTCCGGCGCCGGCTGCGGCTCCGGTTCCGGCTCGGGGGCGGGCGCCGCGGCCGGCTCCGCCGCCTTCTTCCGGCTCTTTTTGGCGCTCTTGGCGGTCTCCTTGGCGGGGGTCGGCTCGGTCTTGCCGGACGCCGAAGCGCTCTCCGCCGCCTCCTGCTCCGCCGTGGCCAAGGCGGCCTTGGCCTCCGCCCGGATGACCTCGATATAGATGAACTTGTCACAGGCCACGATGAAGGGGTTGGGGGTCTTCTTCTCCCCCATGCCGATGACCTTCTTCCCCGCCTCCCGGAGCCGGGTGGCCAGACGGGTGAAGTCGGAGTCGCTGGACACCAGCACGAAACCATCGCAGCTGCCGGTATACAGAATGTCCATTGCGTCGATGATCATGGCCGAGTCGGTGGCATTCTTGCCGGTGGTATAGCTGTACTGCTGGATGGGCGTGATGGCGTTCTCCAGCAGGATGGGCTTCCAGGAGGCCATGTTGGGGGTAGTCCAGTCCCCGTAGATCCGCTTCACCGTTGGAGTGCCGTAGACGGCGATCTCCGCCATCACGTCCCGCATGGCGGTCCGGGAGGCGTTGTCGGCGTCGATGAGCACCGCCAGGCGCAGACTCTGGTCATTTTGCTGTGGCATACGGTCTCTCCTTCCGGCGGCTCAGCCGTCGCTGAGCACAAAGTGATAGAACCGGAGCATCTCGTACCAGTCGTCGGTGGAGAAGCACACCGTCTTGCCCTCCTCCAGCGTGGCGCCGGGATAAAAGCTCTTGGAGTAGGCCAGCTTGTGCTCCCGGAAGCGGATCTGGCTGTCAAAGTGGTCGGGCATGGGCACCTTGCACTTGTGAGCCTTCTCCACCGCCTCCTTGGCGCCAGCCCGGATGCGCTCCACCGCCACGTCGGGGTGGATGGACAGCACGCCGCCGCCCACGCCCTTGTTCACCGGTACGGTGACCATCTCGGGGATGAGTTCCCTGGCAAAGGTGCACAGGTCCTGGTCGCCGGCGAGGAAGGCCACGGGAACACCGTAGTACCCGGCGGTGTAGGTATTGATGAGGAACTCACTGGCCAGGACGCCGTTGAGCAGGACGTGCTCATTGCGCAGGTTCATGGTGTGGGAGAGGGGGTTGCCAGGGCAGGAGGCCCAGGCGTGGTAGCCGGTGAAGAGGACCGCCCCGAAGTCGTCGGTGTCCAGGCCGGACATCATGGAGAGGAGGTCTCCGGTCCAGCCCCGGAGGATACGCACCTCCTCGGGGAGGGCGGAAACCTTGATGTTCCGGGCGGAGTCGTGGGCGTCCTTGAGGAGAATGCCCTTGGCGCCGCCCTCCAGGGCTCCCTTGCAGGCCGCCTTGACCTCCCGGGTCATCTGCTTCTGAAAGGGCTCATAGTCCTGTGGGGTGGAGCGCTCGGTCTCCGACCAGTCGGTAATGCCGCAGGTACCCTCGATATCAGCACTGATGAATACATTCATGGGAAACATTCCTTTCCTTTCAAGTAGGTGCGTCAGGAAAAAAGGACGCCGGCCGGCGTCCTTTTTTCCTGACGGGGCGGCTTTGAGCCGCCCCGTAACATTTGGGATCAGGTATCGTCCTCAATGAGGCCGTAGCCGCCGTCATTGCGCCGGTACACCACGGAGAAAGCGCCGTCGGCGTCGGCGTTCTTGAAGGCGAAGAAGGTGTGGTCCACCAGGTTCATCTGGAGGATGGCCTCATCCACCGTCATGTGCTTGATGGGGAAGCGCTTGGTGCGGACGATCTTGAACTCGGACTCCTCCTCCTCGGGGGCGAAGTCGGAGATCTCCGCCGCATCCACCGTCCGCTCGAAGGCATCGGTGCGCAGGCGCTTTTCCAGACGGGCCTTGTTCTTGCGGATCTGACGCTCCATGTAGGAGACACAGGCGTCGATGGAGGCCCGCATATCAGAGGTGCTCTCGGAGGAGCGGAGGATCATACTGCCGGAGCGGACCGTGATCTCGCAGACGTTCCGGCCCTTTTCAACACTAAAGACGACGGAGGCCTCCCCTTCATTTTTGAAGTAGCGGTCCATCTTTCCCACCTTTTTCTCGGCGTAGGCGTGGACGGACGCGGGCAGAGTAACCTTCTTGTCTGTAAATACGAACTTCATGCGATTCAGCTCCTTCTTTCGCCCCGGTGGGGGCTGTGCTCGCCAGATCGTGGAACTTCCCCTTTCTGACATCTCTATTATAACAGCCCTCCGCAGAAAAGTCACTCATAATTTATGAATTTTTCACAAAAGATATCCGAGCTGTTCCGTCATTTTGTCAGGTCTTCTCACTTTACGCATACGCCGTCGATGAACACATGCGCTACTCTGCTCATCCAGTCCAGAGGATGGCCGGTGGTCACCACCACATCAGCGTCCTTGCCCGGGGTGAGAGAGCCCACCCGCTGCTCCACCCCAGCCAGTTTAGCGCCGTTCAGGGTGATGGCCTTCAGCGCCTCCTCCGGGTCCAGGCCGCCCCGGACGGCCATGGCGGCGCACAGGGGGAGATACTGGATGGGCGTAACCGGATGGTCGGTGCAGATGGCGATCTCCACGCCGGCCTTTGCCAAAAGGGCGGGGTTTTCGATGGTGCTGTTGACCAGCTCCGGCTTGCTCCGATCGCTGAGGATGGGCCCGGTGATGACGGGAATGTGCTCCCTGACCAGCAGCTCGGGGAGCAGGTGGGCCTCGGTACCGTGGACCACCACCAGCTTCAGCCCGAACTCCCGTGCCAGCCGTACCGCCGTGGCGATGTCATCGGCCCGGTGGGCGTGGATATGGACGGGAAGCTCCCCCTTCAGGGCGGGGAGGAAGGCCTCCAGCTTGGGGTCAAAATCAGGGGGATCGGTGTCCTCCTCGGCGTCGGCCTTGTTCTGCTTGTCCATGTACTCCAGGGCCTTGCCGCACTCCGCCCGGATGATGGCGGCGGTGCCCATGCGGGTGATGGGGGTCTCCTTCCGCTCGTTATAGACCGATTTGGGGTTCTCTCCCAGGGCCAGCTTCAGAGAGGCCGGCTCCCGCACCACCATCTCCTCGGCCCACCGGCCCACCGTCTTGACCACCAGACCCTGGCCGTTGATGGGGTTGCCGCTGCCCGGGCCGGTGAGCACCGTGGTCACCCCCGCCTCCCGGGCCTCCCGGAAGCAGCGGTCCATGGGATTGAGGCCGTCCAGGGCCCGGAGATGAGGGGTACAGGGGTCGGTAGACTCGTTGTCGTCCTCCGACTCAAAGCCCAGGCCGTCTCCGCACATCCCCAGGTGGCAGTGGGCGTCCACGAAGCCGGGGAGGATATGTCCCCCCGCCGCGTCCAGCACCGGTCCCGTCCAGTCCTTGGGGCATTCCTCCATGGGGCCCACCGCCTTGATCTTACTGCCCTCCAGCAGCACATAGCCGTTGGGGATCACCGGTCCGTCCATGGGGTGGACCACACCGTTTTGAATGAGCATGCTCTTTCCATCCCTTTCTTTGCGTTTAAAGAAAAACAGGGCGCGGTCTTACGACCGAATATAAATGCCGTTACTTTCCCGGCCCGGGCCGGAAAAGTCCTCGCTCCGCTCGCTGCATCCACGGTGTGGGTGCAGGGCGTTCGATCTCACGCGAGGCGGGCTGCCGCCCCCTCGCGCTCCCCCGCCAGACCTTCTGGCTGTCCATCGCCATGGCGGGAACCCCGATACGGCAAACAGGGCGCGGTCTTACGACCGCGCCCTGTCAGAACCATAGCAGAACTGCCGTCCGCGGTGGGGTCGCCTTACCGGCGGCCGCCGCCCCGGCGGCTGCTGCGCTTTTCGGTATACTTCATCTCGGAGAGCTTGCTGTCCGAGGCCTGCATGAAATGCTTGAGCCGCTCCTCAAAGGTCTCAGGCTCGCTGGGCTGACGGCTGAAACCGCCCTGACGTCCGCCGCCCTGGCGGGGGCCGCCGAAACCGCCGCTGCGGGGCGCGCCGCCCTGACGGGGGGCACCCGGTCCACCGGTCCGCTGGGGCCGGGGCGGGGGATCCATGGCCTTCTTGATGGACAGATTGATGCGGTTGTTGTCATCGATGCTGATGACCTTGACCTTGACCTCCTGTCCCTCCGTGAGATGATCCTTTACGTCATTCACGTAAGTATAGGCGATCTCGGAGATATGCACCAGACCCGACCGGCCGCCGGGCAGCGACACGAAGGCGCCGAACTTCGTGATGCCTGTCACTTTTCCTTCTACAATAGAACCTACACCAAACTCCATACTACTTCCATGATCCTCCTTGAAATTTCACCCGTTCTCTCTCTAGACAGACGGCCCGTCAGTTGGTGATGACGATGACCTTCTCTCCGGGTACCACCAGGCCCAGTTTATCCCTGGCGATGTCGGCGATCCGATCGGGATCGTCGGGATTGGCCACGTCCTCGGCCAGATCGGCGTTGACCTGGGTCTGCTCGGCCACCTGTCGGCTCAGGGCATCCCGCTCGGCCTGGGTCTGACGGATCCGGCTCTGCAGGTTGAGCAGAGACGTGGCCAGATAGATGAGCAAGGCCAGAATCACCAGCTTGGTGAGCAGTCCGGCTTTCTTGGTCTTTGGCATGGTCTCTCCCCTCCCATCTCCCGTCTCTGGGACGGGTCAGGTCGTCCATCTCTCCGGGTATCAGGTTAAGTTTATACCATTCCCGCCGATAATGGAAGTATTTTTTTGCGAATTTCTGAATTTTTTTGCCTAGCCGTGCGACCTGGTCCACTGGCAGGAGGATCAGACGGACCAGCAGGGCCGCTCCATCGGCGGCCAGGCCCACCACAAACAGCGCGGGCGGGCTGAGCAGCAGGAAGTAGAGCAGCGCCCCCAGAAAGAGGGCCGCCGCCATATAGATGCGCACCTCACCGCCGCCGGCGGCGGTGGCGTAGCAGAAGAGCCCCACCGTGACCAGGAGCCAGAAGCCCAGGTCCAGCAGGGCGCCCACCAGGGGGAGGCGAAGACGCCGCCGCAGGACCCGAAAAACGTCGTAGACCAGGCCCAGACACCCCCCGAGGGCCGCCGCCCCCAGGAAGGTCCGGACCTGGTCCGCCAAATCGATGCCCATGGCCCTTTACCGGAACAGCCGGGCCAGGAAGCCCGCCCGGGGACCGCCGTCGTCCTCGTAGGTGAGGGAGTCCACCATCCCCTCCACCCGCAGGTCGCCCCCGTCCAGGCTCAGCTTTTCGATGTGGAGCTCCTCCCCCCGCACCACCAGGGTCCCCAGTGAGGTGCGCATGACGATGGCGTTCTCGTCAAAGCTCTCCACCTCCTCCACCCCGGACACCGAGAGGGACGCCCTTCCCTCCAGAATCACGTGGTGGTCCGCCGCCTCCTGCCGCGGCCGCTTCTCCTCATATTGCATACAGTTCCCGCCTTTCCCGGTTTTGCTACCAATATATGGGACAGGTGGGTGGGATATGCCCCCTCAGCGCCGTTCCAGCGCCCGGTGCAGGCTCCGGTAGAGGGCGGTGACGCCCGCAATCTTCAGAAAATCGCCGGGGAGGAAGATGAGCATGCCGCTCCACAAAAGGGCGGGCAGAGCCATACCCTTGTCCAGATACACATTGAGGATGAGCCACATATAGGGCAGCCCCACCAGGTAGAGGGTCCCCAGCCCGGCCAGGGCGGCCAGAGCCACCCGGACCGGCCCTGGCTCCCCCCGGCTCACCATGCCGATGACCCAGGCGGCGGGGATGAGGCCCAGCAGAAAGCCAAAGCTGGGCTGGAACACATAGCCCAGACCGCCGCCGCCGGTGAAGATAGGCAGGCCCACCAGACCCAAAACCACATACACCGTCTGGGACACCGCTCCCCACTTGGGCCCCAGCAGCACGCCGGAGAGGGCGGTGGCAAAAAAGAGGAGGGTAATGGGCACCACGCCCACGGGGATCTTGATAAAGTTGGCCACCGCCGTCACCACGGCGAAGAGGGCGGCCAGCACCAGCATCCGGGTCTGATCTCGCATATTTGTCAGCTCCAATCGTAAACCAGTTTTTATTTCCGGTTTACGATACCACATCCAAATTCATTTGTAAACCTTTTTTTCTCATTGGTTGACCATATGGCGGTCAGGGGGTATAATGGGCGGGAAAGGAAGTGGGTCCATGCTTCAGGATGAGATCTTGTCCCTGCTGCGCTCCGAACCGGACGCCTACCGCTCCGGGGAGGAGATGAGCCGGCAGCTTGGCGTGAGCCGTGCTGCGGTGTGGAAGGCGGTGGAGGCCCTGCGCCGGGCGGGGTATGAGATCGTCTCCGCCCCCAACCGGGGCTACCGGCTCTCCGCCGCCCCCGATGACCTGCGCGCCGGGGAACTGACCACCGCCATGTCCGGGCGCCTGGTGGGCCGGGAGGTGGTCTGCCTGGACACGGTGGACTCCACCAACAGTGAGGTCAAGCGCCGGGCGGCCAACGGGGCCGTGGAAGGTCTGGCCGTGATCTCCGACGAGCAGACGGCGGGCCGTGGCCGCCGGGGCAACGCCTTCCAGTCTCTGAAGGGTAAGGGGCTCTTCTGCTCCGTCCTCCTCCGGCCCCAGGTTGCCCTGGACGCCCTGAGCCAACTCACCGCCTGGACGGCGGTGGCGGTGTGCAATGCGGTGGAGCGGGTGTGCGGCGTGCGGCCCGGGATCAAGTGGCCAAACGACGTGATCCTGGACGGGGGGAAGCCTTTATCAGATACAATGATGCCTTTCCGGATATCATTGTCCCGGATAAACGCAGCGTAGGAACTGGCATCAATGCTGTTGCCGGGAAAGATCTCGGCGCATACCGGTTCCATTTTCTCTATGTCATAAGCATAGAGAACCGAAGCTTCCCTGCAGCCCCGCACCCTTGCCTTGCGGGAAAAGGCGGAAAGGTCATTTACGGAACTGTTATCCTGCTTAAGCATCCCGTCGATTGCGATGTGATGCTCAGCAATCACCCTGTCAGCCCGCTTCTGGTAGAAGGCCCTGCGCTTTGTACGGTCCTCCCCGAGGTGGCTGAGGAAGGAGCTTACGGTGTTTTCAGAAAGAGCCGCACCGGGATAGTACCGGCTGATAAAGGTTTTCCTGTAAAGCGATGCCAGCCGGTTTGAAGATATGGACGGTCGCATTACCCGGAGGGATGCGATCGTCATGATGCTGTAAGCATCTTTGGCCGCAAAAATATCCAGCAGGTCTTCTATAAGGTCTGCCGAGACGGAGTAAACGAATGCAGAAGCACCATACTGCAGCATCTCAGGCTTTGCATCAGCCACTGGTGCATTGACCGGGACATACTTCCCGTCAACGATGTGGCCGATTACCTTTCCGTTCCTGGGCTGCGGATTGCCGCCCGGGACATATTTCACACCGGCACGGAGCCGGACTGCATAGCGGTTTGGACCATCGCGGCCGTTATCCTCGACGATGGTATTTGACGGGCGCTCGACGGCGCGGATGGAAGCAGGAACAGCCATAAAAATCCTCCTCTATATTATAGTACATTACACCATATTCAGTACTATACATAAAGGGATTTCCGAATTATTTTGTCAAAGAACTCAGCCCCGGTTTCTCCCGGAGGACCAGGAAAAATGGCTTAAAACCAGGCTTTGAAGAACCGGATCAAAGCTTAATCGCCGGTTAAAACTCTGGAAAAGGAGCAAAACGAACTGTTTTAGTCCTTTCCTATAGTCCGGTGAATTGGGAAACTATTAATGCAGATGTCAAGGGATTCTTTGACCATATAGACCATGAATGGGCAGTCAAATTCATTGGGGCGAAGATTAAAGACCCCAATATACTATGGCTAGTGCAGAAAATGCTAAAGGCAGGAATCATGGAAGAC
>OGHJ01001297.1_pt1 | contig 27757 bp, 17 predicted proteins | sample 1571351 | NCBI WGS metagenome assembly OGHJ01 (sample SAMEA2582037, study PRJEB24529) | metagenome | biome: Human gut stool | place: China | collected 2011 | reverse complement strand
TCATAAATTTTAATTCCGTCTTTCACGCTTTCAAGTGTTATACTGCCCGTTTTGTCCGATATAATCCAGTGAAGTTCGGCAACGGGAAATTTACCGCTGTACGGTGTGTTTGTGATATTCATTTTTTCAAGCAGTTTCCGCGCCTCGCAAAGATTTTGACATTTGCACAAAATCCACGGTATAACTTCAAATTGTGCAATGTTGTCCATACCGTCAATTTTCTCTCTGTAATGCGCGTTGCCGACAAAATTAAGCCCTGCGGCCGCAAGACCTTTTTCGTTTACCGCGTCGTAATAAAGCGGATAACCGTCCGCTATGTGCGCAGTCCCGATAATAGCATAATGATGCGGAATATCCCCAGTTTCTCTGAACCGAAACGGATAATTCCGCGGTGTTACCGCAATCTCCTCGCCGTACGAAAGTTCATAGTCGAGTGTCCGCCCAAAATAAAAATCATCTTTTTTGTATGTCACCGCCGTGCACATATCATCACCCTTTTTCGTTTTTATAATATTTTTCGCGGATTGGTGAAAATAAATTCAATTTGTACAAAAAAATGTCCGCAAAGGTTGATTTTTTGAAATATACCAAAATAATTTAACCTTTGCAGACATTTTTAGTTTGTAATATTAAAACCGCCAAGCTACGATATTCATAAAAACGCTATTTACAAAATTTTCATCCTTTGAAATAAATAAGTATTAAAATTGCTCCTAGAATGCCTGAACCTAAACTCTGTTGACTGAAACATACATATACGAACAATATACCTACTAAAAGAAACCAAATACTTTTTTGGCCTTTTTCTTCATTTTGTTTACTATCTCTTTTGGCTTTGCTATTGCAGTGTTCCAATAGTTCTTTTTTGAGTTCTTGACTATCTGCTAATATACTATCTACTAATTCGCGGTTTTTAATAGGTAACTTTTTTGCAATCATACACCACTTTATAGCCTCTTCAGCCGATGAAAGTTTATATGTACGCGCTTGCATATAATAGCAAACTATAATGTTTGTAACGGCTTCTTTATTTCCCCAATTATATGCCTTTTTGTACCACTCTATAGCTCTGGAAACAAGTTTATCATTTGTTATTAATTCATCTTCTGAAATTTTCTCACCATTATCAAAACGTTGCCAAAATTCACGATATCCACTACAATATATATCACCTGCTTCCATAGCTTCTTCAATAGTATCAGCATTTTCTTCTAAATACTCAACGCGCTCAAGAACTTGCTCAACAGTAATCTGATCATCATTCATTATTTACCTCCAAAAATAATTTTCTATCTCGAACAAACTTTTTTTATGATTGCAATAGGAATAAGAATAAATCCGAAAACCACACCAAAAATCAATTTACGACCGAACAACTGAAACGGTGCAGTTTCAACTATAATTTTATCATTGTAAAGCACAACACCTGCCGCCCAATACCCAGCTATGGCATAAATAAGAAACATATTCATTCACCTCATTATTTTGATTATTCCATCATCTTGTCCTATTTATCTTTTCCATCTGCACTGCTGCCTCTACTGACTTGTAAAACTTTTTCCAGCGAGAGTCCTTGTCAAGTTGATAAAACTTATTTTCAACATTGTCAATTACATAGGTTACTTTACCAAGTGGTATTTCATCATTCCAGCTTCCGACCTTTAAAGTGTATCTTTCAGACGCCGACTCTAACTGTCTTTCAGAGAATTTAAAAAATCCGCCTTTTGCAGTTTTAAGTACCTTATCCAAAAATTCATCATCAGCGCCCATAATAAATTCCTCATTTACGATTTCAGTTAACTTATCATACGGCAATCGTACAGTTTCCTTGTTTGTTAACTTTTTAACTAACAAATCTCCCGCCTTGTCAAATATTCCCATTATAATTTTTCCTTTCTTTAAATAATCTATGTTTTTAAAAACTCTATAAATTATGTAACAAATTGTTACATAATTTATTATAACAATTTGTTACAATATTGTCAAGAGGTTTTTGGAGGTGAACGGTTTGAAAATGGTCGGTTTACGTGAAATACGCATAAAAATGGGATATACGCAAATGAAAGTTGCTATGGACTTGCACATTACACGAGAGGCTCTTTCCTACTACGAAAACGGCAAACGCAACCCCGACATAAGTCTTTTGGTTACTTTTTCAAACTATTACGGAAAATCTATCGACTATTTAATCACCGGAAAGGAATTCGGAGAAAAATTATAAAATTTTACAAAAACAAAGTCCCCCATTAAAAATGAGGGACTTACATTTTCCATTCGATATTTACTTCGTTTTCGCCTATCAAAATTCTGTTTATAAACTGTGACGCGACAAGCTTTTTTTCGTCAAATCCGAGCGATTTAAAATCTATTTTTTCAAACTTTCGCTCCTCATTTTTCGGTTTGTTAAGCATTTCTTCGCGCATTTTGTGCAGGCGCTCAATTTCTTTTGTTATATAAACCGCGGAGATTTCACTGCCCTCGGCAAGCGCACCGACAAGACGTTCGATTTTTTTATCTATCGACAAAAGCTCCTCCGAATTTTCGTTTGTATCGGGCATAATCCCATTCGGCGGTGTTTCGAGCGCTTTTTCAATTTCGTCCGATATGTAACTTTCCAATTCGCGCAAATTCACTGCAATATCGGCATCGCACGCGGACAAATTCGACTTTCCCGAGCACACAAGCTTTAATTTTCCGTCCTTTTTAAAATTGTTCACCTTAATGGCATAGCCGCATTTTGCGCACTTCATAAGTCCCGTCAAAAACGAATACTTTCCTGCATTCGCGCGCGAAATCTGCTTGTTATTATTAAGCTTTTCCTGTGCTTTAAGCCAAATTTCCGCATCGACAATCCCCTCGTGGTTTGCAACCGTAAGCGCCTGTTTTTCATATGCGTTATACTTATTTTTTCCGCGGTCGCGTCTGCACATCACACTGCACGCGTGCACGCCGTCAAATGCCTCGGCGCTCTGATTTATCTTAATTCCCTTTGAAACGTAATACCAATATATATCCGCATTGGCTTTAACGTATATCGGACTGTGCAGAATTCTCGACAGCGACACACCGTCCCAAGCCTCGCGTTTCGGTGCGTGAATACCGTTTGACGTTAAATTAAGCGCAAGATTTCGGAGCGATATATCGGTGTTTGCGTAAGTTTCAAAAATATATTTCACCGTTTCGGCGTTATCGTTTTGCACAAGCGACGAAACTTTCCGCGCGCCGTCACCGATTTTGGTTAAGTCAAACCCGTACGGCGCAGGACCTCCTCCCCACGCACCAAGGTTAAAACGGTGAATGTAGTTATCCTTCACGCGCTCGGCAGTGGTTTCGCGCTCAAGCTGGGCAAAAACGAGCACAATATTGAGCATAGCCCGTCCCATCGGCGAGGACGTGTCAAAATTTTCGGTCGCGGAATAAAACTCAACACCGCGCTTGTCCAAAAACTCCCAAAGACGGCTGAAATCGGCTATTGAACGGCTGAAACGGTCGAGCCTGTATACAAAAATTTTCTTGATTTCGCCCGACTTTACCGCGTTCATAAGCTCGGTGAACGCAGGACGCTTGGTGTTTTTTCCCGAATATCCCCTATCCTCAAAAACTTTCGCGCCGTCACCCACAAATTTTCTGCATCTTTCAATTTGTCCTTCAATCGACAAACTGTCCTTTTTGTCGATTGACTGACGGGCATATATCGCGTTCACGACGCATTTTCCTTATTGCGCACGGCACGCAGAAGAAGTATGCACCGACGGTGCAGTTCGGATTGCTTTTCCCTTTTTTCCATATCATTTTTGCTGTAAAATGTATTTGTGATTTTCATATATACAACCTCCTCATTTTGATAATATGCAACCGTAATACGTAAATATGACGATTGATTATTTAAAGGTTATATATGTTTTATAAAATTACAAAAGGCAACCCTGTTTAGGTTGCCTTTAAAAATCACCTCTGTATAATTTATCACACTTTGAAAATCTTTTTTGACTTGCCGTTTACAAACTGTATAAGCGGACCCGAAACAACAACCGTAACAACGGTGCATATTCCAAACTTTCCGCCGAGCAGCATTCCCGTTATGACCATTAAAACATCAAGTATCATGCGGACAATTTTAACCTGAAGATTGTTTTTCTCCGCTATTGCAAATGTCACTGCCTCGTACGAACCTCTGCCGAGAGATGCCGAGGCATACAGTCCCGTTCCTATCGAAAACAAAGCAATTCCTATAAGCATAATGAAGAAATTTACCCAAATATGACTGCTGTATACGTGACACTTTGCGAACAAATCCACACATACGCTGTATACAATCTGGTATAAAACCGTCCCGATATGAATTTGACTTCTGTCGTATATCAGCGCGAATAAAATCATTACAACCGCAACGATAAATGAAGCCGTTCCGATAGTTATGTGAAATGTTTCGGAAATTCCCTGCCACAAAACCGCCAGCGTCGCACCGCCGAATCCTGCGTACATAGCAAGCGTAATTCCGTAAGCTGCGATGATTGAACCAACTATAATTATTATAATCTTTCTAAGCAAACCGTTTGTTATTGCCGATTTTTCCTTTTTATGTACCATAAAATCCAAATCCTAATCCTTTTTATTGTCTTTAATTGCCGTCAAAAGACAAAGTCCCACGGCTAATATCGGCAATACTATTCTGAGGAATAAATCTTCCATAATGTTTCCGTCTAAAAACAAACCTGCGAGCCACGCCAAAACTGTAAAAACAATCATTGTAACATACATAATAACATCTCCTTTTTAATTCATTATTTAAACAAATTATACCACAAGCACGTATTTTTTGCAATAAATTTTAAAAAATAACGATTTATTATACTTTGGTATGATGACAAAACGGTTTTAATGTGGTATAATATATAATTAGAAAATTATGCAAACATCTTCAGGGGGGTAAAATATGAGAAAAAAAGTATTGAGTATGCTTACGGCAATCGCGGTTTTTATTACTGTTCTGCCGCAGAATTTTGCGTTTGCGGACAGGGAAACCTATCCCGTAATAAAATTCGGCATTGCAAGCGGTGATAACGTATTCTTCGGCAGCAACACCACCGAAAAATACACCGCACCGCAGAAATTTTTGGTGCTTGACGCCGACAAATCAAGCACCGGTGACACCGACGGTGCATTTTTGATTACAAGCGACGTTACATCGCAGTCGGTGCACCGAAGTTACACCGTTTCTACCCTTATGTCGGAATGTACTGACTTTCTTGAGATTTTCAATGCCGACGAGCAAAATTTAATCACACCGACAACAAAAAGTTCAACGGCGGAAATCAGCGGATATTCCGATTTGAAAGAAACAATAACCGACCAGAAAATCTTTCCGATTTCAGCCGGCGAAGCGACCGAATATGCCGATTTACTCAAACTTACCAGCGGCAAAAATTGGTCACTTCGTTCCTCAAAAAAATCATATACTCTTGCTAACGGAAATTGTCTTTATGCCGGATATGTAAACACCGACAACAAGCTTGCAGTGGACGTATTAAGCTATATGTCTTCTAAATCCTACGCTTTCCGTCCTGCAATGAACATATCCAAAAGCACCGCGTCGGTGAGCACTCCTTTCGGCAACAAAATTTTGCTTTTGCCGTCAAACGATACCGAAACGGGAAAACTTGCAAGCGCTTATTCCGACAGCAAACAAGACTTTATTCTGCCCGTAAAGGACAGTGAAATAAGCGCAGTAAAATCGGTAACAACGCGCGGTATAAGCAGAAATTACGACCTTACGGTTACAACCTCGGGAAGAACAACTGTTTCCGACAACGAATATATCACTTTTATAGTGACAGATATAAATTCCGAAAATATTATGTATTTCGGACGTTACAAAAAGACGGGCGAAACGAGCGATATTACCGTCACTCTGCCAAACACCGTGCTCCCGTCAAACTGTAAAATGTATGCTTTCAACGAGGTTTACACACCGGGAAATGTGAGCAAAATCAGCGCTCTTACAGAGGTTTGCTTAACTCATAATTATACATATTCCGACAACGGCAACGGCACGCACAAAGTGACGTGCACAAACTGCGGTTATACGGAAAACAAAAATCACGCCGTTACATACACATCTGTTGACGGCTCAAAGCACCGTGCAATTTGCGGATTGTGCAAAAACGAAACCGACTCGGCGCACAATCTTTCATATAAGAAAGACGGAAACGGGCACCGGCAGTATTGCACCGACTGCGGATATGAAGAAACCGAAAAAACCGCGCATACTTTTACTTGCAAAAGCTTGGGCGCGAGCGGTCATATAAATACCTGCAATGTATGCGGATATGAGGAACGGTGGTCACACGGATTTTCCGACAGCAACATTACCGACAACGGCGATAATCACACAAAAACGTGCATTGCCTGCGGTTACAAAGAAACAGATGACCATTCATACAACAATAAGTGGACGGACAACGGCGATAATCACATAAAAAAATGCACACTCTGCGGACATATTATAGCAGAAGAACACAATTTTTCCGACGGCAAATACACCGCCGTTGACTCAAAAAGCCACAAAGCGGTCTGCTCGGTATGCAATGCAGAGAAAGAGTCCGCCCACGATTTTGAATATATTGCAAAAAAGGACGGCACGCACACAAAAGTATGCAAAGAATGCGGATTGGAATTTGCCGAGAAACACACATTTGTATACACCGAACAGGGCAGTATACTTAAACCTCTCACCTGCTCGGTATGCAACGGTGATTTGGGCGTAAAAGCCTCCGCACACCCACTTACGGGCGATTACAGCAAACGTTTGAGTGCGGTGGATTTGTCAAGCGCAGAATTAAGCCTCGGCAGTAAACGCGAGGATTGTCTGCCGTCTGATATTTTTAATGAGAACAATGACTTTTACGGAGCGGGTGTACCGATTTCGGGGACCGAATATAGTGTGAACGTTGATTTTGCAATGACGCACCCTGTTGCGCTTACGGGATTTTCACTTAAACTCGGAAGTAATGCCGTTACATCTCCGCGAAGAATACCGAAATATATAACAATAAGCGGAAAAAATGACGTTGACTCCGAATACACCGCGATTGCAACAATCAGCACGGAGAATTTTATAAGAATTGAAAATTGGAGCGTTTCGATGTATTTCCTCACATACACACCGAGCGCATACAAATATTACCGCTTGTCGTTTGTAAACAACAACAGCGAAATACAGCTTTGCACATTTACCCCTTTCACCGCCAAGGGCAGTGAGGTTGAATTTGACCTTTCGGGAGTGCTCACAGACAAAAAGCACGACCTTATCGTTCCTAATGAGGAATACGAGTGCACGCTGATTTCAAAGGACGGTCACCCGTCACATGTTACGGTAACGGCAGACGGCAAGAATTTCGCCGACTTTACATATTCGGCTGAAAGCGGAATTTTACACATTGACGGCGATAAGGTGACAAGCGGAAATTACAAAATTTCAGCTTCCGCGCAAAACACGCCCGTAAATGTACCGACCTTTACCGTCTTACCTTTGACGGCGCGGACACAGCGTTATTCGGCGAAAATTACACCGGAGGATTTTGGGATAACGACCAAAGGAGAGATAACGTTCCACCAAGCGCAGACGATATAAAAATCACAATCGGCGGAGAAAATTTTGCAGACTTTATTTACGACCGCGCATACGGACAAATCAAAATTCCCGGCAAAAACATCACGGGCGATATTGTTATCAAAGCCTCGGAAAAAGGAAGTATCAGAAAGGACGGCTCCGTTGCAGTGCTTAAAAAGCAAAACGATGTTGAAAGATATTACTCGTCGTTCGGCGAAGTTGTAAGTAAAATTTCGGGCACATCGGGCGCAGACGTTAAGCTTTTGGCAGATGTAAGCGGTCAATATGAAATTTCAAATTCAAAATCAAACATTGACCTCGGCGGATTTGACATAAACGGTTCCACTGTGTTCAATATATTCAGCTCGGACCTGACATTTGAAAACGGCACAGTTACGGCAGATCAAAACGGTTTTGTATTATACGGCGGCGATTTTGAAAACAATGCAAACACAATTACATTAGGCAAAAATTTCAAGCTTAATTCAAACGGAAACGGCGTATTTCTTTATTCGGGCACTGCACTCATTGCGGACGGCGCGGAAATTTACGGCAAAAATTCTGCAATCTTTACAAATGATGAAAACTGCTCGCTGATTGTAAAGAGCGGTACATTTAAAGGAACAGTCAAAATGACCGGCAGAAAAAACAAAGTTGAGCTTTCGGGCGGTACATTCGACTCACTTTTGCTCGCCAGTGATATGAATTATATTTCGGCTCTTGCAGACGGATATGCATATAAATCGGCGTCGGAGGAAAAACGCACAATAGCCGAGATGTTCGGCAACGGTTCGCTCGAATCTTTCAGCGTTGAAAAATCACCGTTTGCATATTCCAAGGAGGAAAAACAGGTCGATTTCGGCTATGTAAATTCCGTGCAGTTAACGGCGCAGGCCGATGCGGAAAATTATCAGTGGTTTGTAAACGGCGAAATTATCGACGGCGCGGTAAACAGCACATACACAATAGAAACAGGTCTTGAATCGGGAAAATACGAATACATTTGCGTTGCGGAAAAAGACAACCTCTATGCGCCCGTTAAAAAGGTAAACTTTACCGTATACTGCGCTCACGAAAATATTGACGCTAACGGAAAATGCGCAAATTGCCAAACCGTTTTTCAAGCGGTCGTTACCAACAAAAACGAAAGTCACGTATACTGCAAAACAGTATTCGATGCGGCAAACACCGTTAAAGCGGACGGCGAAATAAAGCTTATTACAGATATTACCGTTCCCGAAGAAGATATATTAGCTAATGACGAAAGCTTAATTCTTTCGGAAAAAAATATCACGTTCAATTTAAACGGCAAATCAATTTCATCTTCGGAAAGCGAGAAAACGGACGGATTATATCTTACAATTTACGATTTTGCAACGGTTAAAAACGGCACGTTAAATATTGATGTATATATTCCCTATGACGGCAGAGGCGCGGTTTTGGAAAACCTTACCGTGACGGGATATGTTACAGTCCAAACGGAAAACGTTAAAATTGTAAGCGGAAATTATGCAAGATTAGACTGCGCCGGATATTTAATCAATTTTATTGAGGACGGAAAGGCGCTTAAAACGGCTGACGGATGGGCTGACCTTGAAAAAGCATTTGAATGTGAGAATGTAAGCGTTGTGCCTGCACCGTTTAACTTTACAAAACAACCGCAGTCAATTCACATTAAAGATGCGGACTACACGGACGGCGGAACGATTTCTGTTGAAGCTGAAAAAATTTCGGAATACGAAAATGAAGAAATAACATATCAGTGGTATGAATACAACGGGAACGGAAGTTCGGAACCGATTGACGGCGAAACAAACAGTACATTTAAAATTCCGGCAGGCATTGAAGACGGAAATTCAAAGATGTATTACTGCATTGTGTCCTGTGACGGATACACCAAAAGCTCGCGTTTATCATCAATAGCTGTCGGCAATGTTGAACCGACTATTGATATTAACCCAAGTCCTGACGATTGGATTGTTTCGGTTTGCGGAGACGGCTTAACCGGTGATATTGTTATTGCCGGCTATGACGAAAACGGCAATCTTACGGATATAAGCTTTGATAAGTTAACTGCGGAAGATGAAAATGAGTATAACACAACTGTTTTCGACGGCCTCGGCTTCAGCGAAAACTGCAAAACCGTAAAAGTATTTTTATTTGACAAATTCAAAAATATGTCTCCGCTTTGCCCGAACGCGGAGCAAGACATAACCGAAAGTTTTAATTAGTTTTAAGGACTGAAGATTTCAAATCTTCAGTCCTTATTTTTATATATTTATTCAGTTTGTAAAATCCAGCCGAACAATTTTCATTTTCATAATATTGTCGCCGAATTTTGCCAAAAGACGGAAAAATGTGCCGACAGACTTATATTTTAAATCGCTGTACCCGAGCATATAACCTCTGCTTGAAACGTTTATGTTTTTGCCCCACTTTGAAAGCTCTTTTTCCGCGTCCGAAACATAAAAGAACGCGTTTACGTCTTTGATTTCTGCTTGCTTTATCCACGTTTTCGCTATCATCTTCACCGCAGTTTTGCCTGCCGAGTCAAACACCAGCCTGCCGTTCGGAAACGCCTTTGCCATAGCGCAAACAAGCGATTTTACCTGTTCACTCAGAAAATAATAAAATACCCCCGACGCAAAAAACACCGCGCCGTCCGACGCGTCGATTCTTTCAAACCACTCGGTGTTGTTCAAATCGCACGGTATATTTTTCTCTCGCGCGCCGACGGGCAAAAGTTCATTGCGCACGGCAATAACGTCGGGAAAATCGAGATTGTATATTTTACAGGTTCCGTTATCGCAGTGCCTGCCCGTATTGTCAAGACCGCACCTGAGGTTTACCACCGACGCGTTCGGATGTGTTTTTAAGTAATCACGCACTTCAAATGCAAGGTCGTTCTGCCTTACTCCGACCTCCAAAAATTCAAATTTTTGCATAAGACTGCCCGATTTTCGGACAACTTTTGTAAAATCGTAATCAATTCTATCAATCAGCCGTGCTGACGTTTCGTCACGGTATAAATTCGGGAAAAGCTCGGAGCACATTTTGCGCGCATAAAGCGGAATTATGAGCGTTTCCTGAACCGTGTTTTTTTCTATTTTATATTTCATAGTCAACACCTTTCAAAAATCCGTTTTTTGCGTTCTGCTCCGTATCGTCCGATTCGTCGTATGCGTCATACGGCGCCGACGGGTCGTGAACTTTCTTTTTAAACGGGGAGCAAAGCTCGTCCTTGTGCGCAAATGCAAACTCAAAATTGTCTGTCCAGCCGGTGTGTCCCGTGATGAATAACGGTTTTACACCCATCTTTTTAAGCTTTTCTTTAAGTATGCCGAGCGATTTCACGGCAAGTTTATTGTCCTCCGCAAGTGCGGAAATAAAACTGTAACCGCCGTCCGCGCCGAACCAGATTGTGTCGCCCGTGAATAAGTATTTGTCATCAATAAGATACACCATATGCCCCCACGTGTGCCCCGGAACGAGAAAACAGTGAATTTTTTAATATATCGTCAGTTAGATTATACTAACCAATATCCTTTTTAAAAGCCGTCATACGACAGCTTGTTTTTGTTGATAAGTTTAATATATCATAAACCGCAGTATTTTTCAATAGTGATATGCAAAAATCACAGCACAAAAAACGGCGGTTACTGTCCGCCGTTTTATCAATCCTTATCGCCTTGCGAAATATTCATTTTACGCCATTTTGCAGGCGAAATGCCCATATGCTTTTTAAAGAATTTATAAAAAGTGTCGTAATTGTAAAAACCGCATTTTTCCGAAACAGTTTTCACCTCATCGTCGCTTTCGAGCAGGCATTTTTTAACCATTTCAAGACGGTGTTCCTCCACATACTCGGTAAAAGTTCTGCCGGTCCGTGACTTCACAATTTTGTTAACCGTCTTACCAGTTATGCCGAATTTTTCTTCCACGTCCGCCATACAAAAATTGACCTTGTTGAAATTTGCACCGATAAATTCAAGCACCTTGCCGTATTCATCATATTGGCTCTGGCGTTTGTTTATAAGCTCGCATATCGCGTCAATATCCGCCGCAATCATAAACGCAAGTTCGGACACCTTTATTTTCGGGTCGTATTTTGCAATTTCACCGTCGTAGCGCACCTTATATGCAATTTCTGAGATAATTCCAATCTGCGAATAGAAAAATCTTTCTATATCGACGTTCGCGGTGCTTTTATCAGCCATAATGTCATACCACTGCCCGTAGACTATCTTTTTCGCCTCAAATGCCTGACCGCACGCGATATATTCCCTTAATTTCTCGCTCTTTGACATATCGAGATTTCTCTCTCCGTCGTTTTCCGCATTGTCCGCAAGCCTGAAAAATCCGCTGTGGTCAATGAGCCTGTTATAATCTTTGAGCCTTACGTACATATAGTAAAAATTCTCAATACCGTTGCACGGCGTTCCCATAACGGCAGTAAAATCCATACCGTTTTTCTTGACGGAAAACACAATATCGTCAAGCTTCTTGTCAAGTTCAGCCATATTCGGCAAATCGGTACAGCCAAAAACCACAACGTTTTCGCCTTTTTTCGGCGAAAGGATTTCGCTGTATTCTATATTATTTTTCGAGAGCAAAAGCTCTAAAATTTTTGCGGTTATGTTTTCGGAAAGAAACAGCACCATAACAAACGACTCGGGAAATGCCGGATATTTTTTCTTTATAAACTCACACTCCGCCTCGTCGAGCGGACGCAGAAACATAGTGAGCAAAAACGCCTTGTCCGACTTTCTTTTGTCGGTTTTCATTCTGCCGATTGCCTTATACATTTCTTCTTCGCTGTGTATGTTTTTATCGCCCATAATCTGCGAAACAAGCCTTACCGTACGGCGAACGGGCTTTTTGGTATACCAGCTTATAAAAAGCTCCATACATATGATAAACGCAAAAAGAATTATTGCATAAAACAAAATAAACCGTTTAAATCCAATCATATATTCGTCAAAATATTTGTCGGAAATTTTCACGTTGAAAATAAGGTCTATATTTTTGCACATAGCGCTTATAACGGGCGTATTTGACTTCGAGTCGCCGTTCGAATACAGCGTTTCGCCGCCGAGCGATACCGAACAGAAAGCGTCGCGGTAGTTGCTCATACCGACTTTGCCGAAAAGCGACTCAACATTATACACAATCATAAGCACAGTTTCGGGCGGAAGTCCTATGTGCATATCCATAGGGTAAAACACGGCTATTCCCTTTATTTTGTCGCCGTTAATCTCCATATTGTCAAAATATTTCACGGTCACACCCTTGTCCGCGTCGAAAATATAATCTCTGAACCGCTTGTAATCCATATTGTCGATTTTTATGTAATTTTCAAAAAGCGGCTTAATATTGTCAAATGTATTTTGCTTATCCAGCGCAACGTTGTTGTTGCTGAAAAAGATATAAAAATAATCGTTTACCGGCATCATATTTGCCTTTGACGAAAAATCGTCGGCAAAATTTTTTAATATAATATGCTGTGCCGAGGCTTCAAAACCGTTCATATTTTTGAGCATACTGTATGTGGGGTCGTTTCTGTAATTGCCCTTCATCTTATGACACATCATAATTTCCGAGTCTATCATATCGGCAAGAAACGTCACCTGCGATTCGGTTTCTTTGTAAACTCTTGTTTTGATGGAATCGTATGTAATTTTATAAAGCGGAACGATAAGCGTTAAAATTGCCGCCGTAAGTGTTAAAAATAACGTCAGAAATTCTTTTGTCCGCTTGCTTTTCAGTTTTTCGCTTAATAATTTCACAAGCAATTCCCCTTGAAAATTTTATTTGTATATGATTACCGCAATGAGCCAGCCTGAACGCGTGTGAACAAACACGCGCGACGTATCGGCAAAGCTTTTGCTTGCCTCATATGAGGTTATTTCGTCGAAATGTCCCATATAAACCTTATCGGTGCGCCTGTTCTTGTCCACAACGATAAATCGCGTTGTTGAGCTTTGCGACGTGTTGGTCTGATAGGTATTTTCTATCACGTCGGGAGATGAGCCTATTTGAAGCACACTGTTGAGCCCTGTGGTATACGGCGCTATGTAAAGATTGTTTACATAACCGAACGTATAGCGCAGTCCGCCCTTTACATATGTATACTTATCGCCCGTTTCGTCCTCCCAGCTTGTTTTGTCCTCACTGTAATCATACACTATTTCGTAAGATTTTGCAAGCCCGTAAATATTGGTTGCAAATCTTATTATGTCACCCTCTCCTATGTCGTTTTTATAGTCGGACTCGGGAATATATGCCGTAACCTCGTTTCCTCTGCAATATCCGTGAACCGCATATGTAGGGTCGCCGTCCGGCCCCGTCTTTTTGGAAATTGACGAAACAACCGTAATTTCGGTTTGATTGGTAAGCGTTGAGCCGTCGGAATTGGGAACGACCAAAACATCCGCATAAGGCGTGTCGTCATTAAATTTATACAATCCGAGAATGTTTTTTGACGCGTCCTGATTATACCAGGTAACGTTTTTAAAACTTTGGCAGCCGAAAAGTGCTTTATCGTTTGTGTCGTCGTTTTCTCGCGGCACGCGCATATAATATGTATTGTTCGACAAAACATATTGCCTGCCGAAGGTTTTCATCTGATAATACCACTGATACGTTCCCTTTTCAAGCTGTGTATACAAAACATTGCCGCCGATTTTTGCGTCTTTGCTCTCGTATGCGGTGTCAATCTGCGACACCTTGTTTTCGGAATTAAGCTTAAATTTTATAAGCTGACGTTTGAGCTGACCGCCCGAAAGAGTGCAGAGTGCGGTTTTGACGTCCTCTTTTTTCTCGGGCGTTCCGTTAAACTTAACCTTGTCCGCAAGAACAGTTTCGGTGTGCGTGCGGTTTAATCCGTAAATTTTAACGTTTATGTCACGCCTGTTATCCGCAGTGTATAAATCGTAAATATACCCTATTTCGTTAACGGCGCTGTTATCCTTGCGGAAAGCGGCAATTCTTCCTTTTGCGTCAAGCACAAATTCACCCTGTGTATCAAGCGTTATGTCCGAATTTTTGAAAAATTCGGGGTCTGTTTTGTATTCGGTGCCGTTGACGGTGATATACGTCTTTCCGTTCTTCTGAAAAATTTCTTCAACCTTGCCGTTTACCGTTTCGGCGCACAAATATCCGCGCACAATGCTTTTGTCGTCCGATATTGAAAGGCTTAACAAATCGTCGGGTTCGATTGTGTTTTCGTTAACTTCTTTTCCGTACGGAAGCATTTCTATTTTAACAAAATCCTTGCCGTCGAGCGAAACCGAAACAAAATTCCCGTTTTCGTCTTTTTTATCGGTATAGATTGTCTTTTTGCTTACGTCCACACCCGTAACATTGTAGTTTTCGTATGAGTCGATAATAACAACATTGTATTTGCCGCCGTCGTACGAAACAAGAGTTACTGTGCCGAAATCGCCGTTAAATGCCGATTTGTAATCCGTGCCGACAAGCACGGAATTTTTAATAATTACCGCGTCCGATGTAAGGTGTACCCTCTTTTGCCTGTCGGTGTTTTCGGGAGTATACAAAACCGTGCCGCCGTCGTATTCGTCAAATTCCTCAAGGTCGATTGTCATAACCGTGTTGTCGGTATCCTTAAAGCAATACACGATGTTTCCGCTCTCGGTTGAAACATATGCTATAACCTTGTATCCGAGCATATCCGCAGCGTCGGCGGTTTCGGTTTTGTAGATAACGTTGTCAACGGCAACATAGTCGGCACCGCCTGTCCTCACGCCCGAAAAAGACGCATACGCATTTGCGGTCAAAACACCTTTTATATATTTAAGCTTAAACACGCTTTCAAGCGGTGTTTCCAGCTTGTCGTCGGTATAATCGTATTCTATTCTGTCCGCGTGTAAAACGTTGTAGAGCAAAACCACAAGGTCGCCCATCGAGCTTTTGTCCCTGTTCGATATGCCGTCGAAAAGCTTTATTTTATCCGCCTCGCGCAAATATCTGTCCGTGCTCCAGTTAACGGTCGGCTTATATCCGAGCGCGCGTAAGGCGGCGATTGCCGTTTCGGTGACGGTTATATTCTCTTTCGGCCGGAACGTGCCGTCGCCGAAGCCCGACAAAATATCCGCACTGCCGAGCGAAATTACTGCTTTTTCCTCGTCGGTTGCACCGCTTATGTCCGAAAATTTGTTATATCCGTTCGGTGACCAGATATTAAAAAGCCTCGACAGATAAAGCGCGAATTTTTCGCGCGTCACCGTGTTGTTTTTTATAAGTTCATAGCTTTCGCCGCCCTCCAAAATGCCTAAATTTACCAAAAGCGCATATGCCATATCGGAGGAGTCCGACGCCTCGCCCTTTTCATATGCAAACGCGGGCGTATATCCGAATATAAGGCATACCGAAAGAATAAGGGGTATTATTTTTTTAATCATATTTCATCAATCCTTTCGTCAGCCTCAAACAGAATTTTTGCCGCCTCGGCGCGCGTTATGGAGTTTTTGGGGCAGAATGTGCCGTCGGTATATCCCGATATAATGCCCAAAGCGCGCATATTTTCCACCGCGGATTTTGCATAGTCCGATATATCGGCATCGTCCGCAAATTTTTCGCCCTCGCCGTAGGTTAAATTATAATTTTTAATACATTCGTTTAAAATCACCATAGCGTCCTGACGTGTAACATTTCTGCCGACACCGAACTCATCGGACGAAATTCCGTTTATGATTTTTGCGCCGTAAGCTGTTTTGATGTACGGATAACACCACATATCGCTTGTTACGTCGCTGAAAGTATTTTCCGAAATATTGTCCGCCGGGAGTTTAAACAGCACAACACAAAGCTTAACAAATTCCTCGCGTGTTATGCTCTCGTTCGGCGCAAACTTGTTGTTTCCGCGCCCTGCTATTATTCCCTTTTTAACAAGCGCGTCCACAGACGTTTTCGCCCATTCCGCGCCGTCCATATCGTCAAAATACGTTTCGGTTTTCGCATCTTCACCGCTTGTGCTGTCTGACGGTACGGAATTTGACACCGCACCGATCGGCGTTCCTCCGCCTCCTTTTGAACCGCTTCCCTTTGACGGACTGCTCTCGCCCGCTTGCGGAACGTTTTCCATAGCGGTTTTAAGCGACGCAAGATTTTTATACGAATTTTTCATCACTGCTCTGCAAACGGTTGGATTTAACAGAGTTTCGGGGAAATTCGGATAAATTTTCGATATAACCGACGATATATCGTCCGCGCCCGTGGGATAGTTTACAACCGTGAGAATAAGCGCGTCGCAAACTGCCGTGTCAAAATCGTCAAGCGACGCATAAGGAGCGAGCGACGTTATTTTCGCACCGAAATTTTGTTTAACCGTGTCTGTTATGTATTTTTCAGCATACACATCTTTGAGCGGAGATTTGTTTAAAACGTCAATATTGCCGATATTTTCGTCAACCGACGTAATTTTTCCCTCGGCAAAGCTCTGCGCGAGCATTGCTTTTTTGTAAACGTTCGCGCACGCGGTTTTGTTGTTTATATCGTACGGCGCGCCCTGAATGATGTATTTTGCCGCACTGCCTATTGAAACAAGGCTGTCATAGTCGCTCGAAAATTCAAGTTTTACGCGGTTATTATTTATATATTCGGTAATTTTTGCATTGTCACCGCTTTCGATAACCTCGTTAAGCCCCTGCAAAGCCGTTTTGTTGTCGATAGGTTTTGCATACGGAAAATAACCGTCATATACTTTTTCTCTCTCCTGATAAACCGAAAGTCTGTATTCTCCCGTTTCGTAACCGTTCATATCAACAGGCACGCTGAATGTCAAATCTTTTTCGGGCATAAACTGATTTGCATAGATAACTGCGCCGGGCAGAGCGTTCTCTGCGTCCGACGGCAATTTATCAAGCCCGAAAATACATACGGAAACCTTTTTGTCCGCATAGAGAGCCGTGCCGTTTATATGCGAAATACTGCTGTCGTCAAAAACGTCTATATGCGCGGCGGCAAAAGCCGTTTGCGATATGCCGAAAATGCAAACGGCGCCAAAAATCAGACGTCCGATTTTGTTCATTTCTATTCCTCCCAAAAATAAGCGTCAGGGGCTGTCTTTTTTGTGATAGGCAGCCCCTTTCGGCTTGATATGTTTAAATTATTTTGAAAATTCCTCCGCAAGCGGATAAAGTGTTGTAAAGTCTTCCCAAACGAAAACTTTTTGTGTCTGTGCATTTGTAAGCTCGGGCTTTTTCGTCATTGTGTATGTTTCGCTTGTGCCCTTGCCTGCGGTGATTTTCTCATAAACCACGCCTGTAAGAAGTCCGTCTGCCTTATATCCCGCGTGGATAATGTAAACCGTTTTGTCGGCGCTTGTGGTGTTCTGAATATACACACTTCCGAAACCGTCCGCTGTGATGCTCGGCTGATTTACGGCGAACACACCGTCGCCTGTTGTGAATGTGCCGTAGTCCGCACCGTTTACTGTAAGAGTATAAGTTTTGTTGCTCTCGAGCGCGTCGGACGAAAAGTCGAACGTATATGCTCCGTTCTCCTCCGATGCTGATTTTCCGCCGAGCGAAACACCGCTTGTAACATAATCTTTTGTAAACTCAAACTTAATTTTCTTTGCGTTGGTCGGAATTTTTCCGTCCGCACCAATTTTCATTTCCTTGTTTTCGCCGCTTAAAACAGTGGTTTTAATAAGACCCTCGCCGCCCGTCTTAAAAAGGCTTGTGTCAATCGCATTTTCCGCGATATCCGAAATTTTTGTTTTGTCGTTTAATTCTATCACATATTCGCCGTCCGACGCAAGATTTCCTATTGTAAATTTTCCGTTTTCGGATGCATATGTGAAATCCGTCACCGCCGTTCCGTTTAAATGAAGCTTATCGGAGGAAGTATATTTTGTAACGGTAAAGTCGCTTTTTGCCGCGCTGTTTGTATACTGCGGTGCTGCTGCGCTCTCGGGCGCGTCCTGTGCAAAGTTAACGTTCGATTTAATTTCTGCCGTTGCGGTACCGCTTGTGAGCGGCAGCACATCATCAGCCGTAATACCGTTTACCGTGGTAACGGTGATGTTGTTTATAATCAAACCGCCGTTCTTAAAGAGTCTGCCCTGGAACTGCAAAACGGGGTTTTGACCGAGAACATCTTCGGTAACGTCAACCGAGTATGCGGGAATCATATCGTTGTTATCAGCTCGGTATAAACGTCTGTCGTCGGCAAACTGCGTATAGTATATTTTGCCCTCGTCGCTTTTGTATTTAAAAAGTCCGCGCAAGGTAACCTTGTCGCCTTTTTTAACGGTATTCGCTTTGCCTTTTGCGTCGGTTACTTTAACTCGTCCGCCGTCGGCACTTCTGCCGTAAACACCGTAGTGCTGAATACCTGTTATATATCCTATATTTTTACTTCCGAGATACATATTCGGCAAAAACAGCTGGCCTACATCGCCTATCCAAGTCATATCCTGATTATATGTAATGTCAACCGAAACGAGCATTGCGCCTTTTGTAAAGTCGAACGTATCGTTAAATTTATACGAAACGTTTCCTGTGCCGGTCGTTCTGTTGCTTGTGTAAAGCAAGCCGTCCGACTGTTTTGTTAATGTAACATTGGTTGAGTCGCTGTTTGTGAAGTTTTCGGGGTCTAAATTCGCACATTCAGCCATTGCAAACTCTCTTGCAGGTTTTTCGCCCGTTGTGATGTATGTTTTTACAACACTGCCGACGGTGATTGTGTATTCCGTGCCTGTTGCAAGGTTGTTTTCACCCAAGTCTATTGTGTAAACGTTACCGACTTTTGCGGAAGTTTCGCTTATTCCGTCACCCTCGATTTTTACACCGTCCGCATCTATAGTGTCGGCATCCTTATACGACAGTGTAAATTTAAGTTTTTTGGTTTCGGACGGAAGTTTGCCGTTATCGAGCGTAACATCGGCGCCGGCCGCGTCATAAAGGTGCGTCTCTCTTACGGGAGTTGTCGTTCCGCTGTGCAAAAGTCCGTACGGATTTTTAACAGTTTTGCCCGAAAAGCTTTTTACCGCGTCGGGGTTTGTAAGTTTAAAAATAAAGAAATCCGTTGTTGCACTCTGCTCAAGCCAGTTTCTGAATACTATCGAGCCGGGATAGTTTTCTGTGTTCTTTGTTGTAACCGGTTTTCCGTTTAAAAGGAGCTTATCGTCAGCCGTATATCTTGTAAGGGCGTAATCGTCAGCCGTTGTTGTGTTGACCGATTTCTGATATATGAAAGTTTTGTCGTAATTTGCATCGTCAACAATGTTCAAAGTTGCGGTTTTATTATAAATATATGCACTGTTATCAAGCGAAATATTGCCCTCCTGACGTATCATCAAATCGTCGATAGTCGCCGTTTTTCCGCTTCCTACATAAAATCTGAAAGTCATCTCCGAACTCATAGCGTTGTCCATAGTAACACCGTTGGTTATATCTCTTTTGAGTTTATACGAAAACTGTGTTCCGTCCGTTCTCAAAAGCGGTTTTGAATCTGCAAACTGATTGACCGTAAGAATATGATTTTCGGAGTCGTAATCAAGCAAAACCTGAATAATATGCCAAGTGTTAAGTTTATATGTTGATGCCGACGCTGTTTCTTTTAATCCATTCTCATTGCCGACAACAGTATTCTGTGCCAAATCCGCACTTGCATTGTTTTTTTCAAGACCCATTATTTTATTGCCGTCCCACAATTTCGGCATAACAACCATATCAACATCGGGACTTCCTATATGAAGTGCGCCCCAAGCCTTTGTAGCGGCCGACGCTTTGATTTTATATGAGAGAAGAATAGGACCTTTGGTGAAATCTATTTCACCGAGGCTTACAAATCCGAATTTTCCGCTCGCCGAGGTTGTCACAGTATCGGAACCGTCCGCATTATGCGTCACCGTTGCTTTGCTCGATGCTGTAAGTCCCTGCGACGCAAAATCTTCATACCAAAAGTAATTTCCGCTTGAGTCGCTTTCGCTTTGTATCGCCGCAAAAGATGTGAAAGATACAATCTGCATAATAACAAGACTTACGGACAATACCTTTAACAATATTTTTTTCATCTTTTTTACCCCCAAAATTTAATTTCTTATATAAAGCCTTTTAAAGAGCGAACTGTTTTTGCTTGAAACAATGCCGTCGCCCAGCGCAAGATAGCCTACCCTGCCGACGCCGTCGTTTTCGTTTACAACCATTGCAAATTTAAGCTCCGTTCCGGGCTCTATGTTCACCTTTTCAACCATAAGACTGCTCCACGGGATTTTAACTTCGTAATACGTGTGAAGTCCGTCTACCACAACCGCCGCCTCGCCGCCGTCGATTTTTGTGTAGTCACCGTCGCCCTTAAAGCGCGTTTTATGACGGTACAAAATAACTTCTCCGTCAACCTCGCCGACTGCAATTTCTTCAAATTCCGAACGTGAAAGCTCGTCTTTCGGGTCGTAAACAACCGCAAACTGTATACTGTCCATCTGCCATATGTTAACGGGTGTAACGCCCGTCGAAAAATGCTTGTTGTCCAAAACGTCGGCATAAAGATAGAAATTCTCGTCGTCCCATTTTACGGCGGTGCGTGCGCTTAAATCGTCCGCGCCCTGATACACACTGCCGAGGCTCAAAAGGCTGTGGAACTGGTCGCTACGGTTAAGGTTTATAAATCCTTCCGTCCACTCGCTTCCGTCGCCGTCAATTTTTACCGGCTCTTTCGCCTTGAGCGCCGCACTGAAGTTATAGTTTCCGCTTCGGTAACTGCCCATTTTGGTTTCCTCATCTGTGACAAAGCCTATTTCTATAACCTTGTCCTCCGAAACGAGCGAAACGGGCAAAGGCAAGTCAACATTTTTTGTTTCGCCTTTTTCAAGCGTAACATTTACGTTTTCTATTTTTTACGTCCACTCTTTGGGCGTCAAAACGGTAAGACGACCGCTTATAGCTTTTGTGTCCGACAAATTTGTGAGTGTGCACCGCATTGTCCAGCCGTTTTCCTGCGGTATAAGCGTGGTTGAAAGCTCCGCGTTCTCCTTATACGAAATATAAAGATTTCCGTTAAAGTAAACATTTTCGTCATCTGACAATACAAGCCGTACGCGCTCACTGCCCTTTAGGGCATCTCCGCCGTTTATCGTCAAAAATACTTTTTCACCGCTTATTTTATCCTCGGCGATATTAAGTGAGCTTTCTTCATAAGGAATGATTTTCGCACTGACTGTTTTTCCCGTGTAATTTACAATCGGGATTTTTATCTCCTCGCCGTAAACCGCGTTTATCTCGGTGTACGCCGGAAAAACTCCGCCAGTAACACGTGTGAACGATTTAAAATCGCCCTCGATATATTTAATGCGCTTGCTTAAATCAAAACTGTAAATTCCGTTTACACCGCTTATTTCTTCTTTGTTGCCGTAAGCGTCGTAAAGCGTAATTTTATCCGTTCCGAGGTCAAGCGTCACAAGCTCGCCGTTTTTGCGGTTTGAAAACAGCATTGCGGTCTGCTTGCCTGTCGATTTGCTTTTACTGCGGATAATCTTGCCTGTTTCGCCTATGTTTATGCAGTCTGAGAATTCCGCGTCGTGATAGAGCATATTCATATTGCTTATGATAAGATACCCCGGTTTTGCCGCATATGAAACGGTGTACGGAAGCTCTGTATCAAACTTTCCGCGGACCATACCGAAGTTCGACTCTCTGTCTGCCCTCGGCGCATTGTCCTTATCAAGAAAACAGTAGAAATAAAACCTGTCCGCAAGCTTTTCCTGCATTATCATAGCATAAGACTGCGCGTTATACATACCCTGGTCAATGTCGGTGTTAACCTCCTCGTAATGCGAGGAATATCCGTATTCCGTTATCCATATCGGAATGTCGCCCATACCGTAATCATCAAACATCTTTTTTACCTTTTTGAGGTTTACCGTCGTGTTGTAGGTCAAAGGGTTTCCGTACCACTGATACGGATGCACCGACAATACGTCCATATCCGTTGCGCCTGCTTTTAAAACTTCTTCAATCCACGCATACGGCGCGCCCGACGTGTTAAGTCCCACAACGGGAATGTTCGGATTTACCGACTGTATTGCCTTTTTCGACGCAATATACATTTTTGCGTAGTCCGATGCAGGGCGGTTCTCCATATTAAAACTGTGGTTCGGACCAAGATTGTACTCGTTCCAGATTTCAAAACATTCTACCGTATCGCCCAGAAGATTTGCCATCATCGCGCAGTAGTCGCTCCAGCGCCGCAGACCGTTCTCGGTATAAGGCGGTGTGCGCTCGATTTCGCTGAAATTATATGCCGCACCCATCCAGGACGCCGAATGAAGATTTGCGTCAATGTTAAGTCCTGCGTTTTTGAACGCTCTGAACAGCGACTTATACCCCTCGGCTATCGCGACGTTTGTAATTTCATAATTGTCCGCGCTTTTTCGCCAGTTGTAGTAATAGCACATCATTCTGACGTTTGGTATGCCTGCATTTTTGGCAAGGCGCGCAATCTGCGTATCTTTGGGGCTTAACAGTGCAATCTGCACTCCGCTTTTGGGATTTACCGTTTTGCCCTTATCCGAATGAACATACGAAAACTCGCTTGCAAGTCTGCTGTAAATTTTCTTTTCACGGCAGTATGCCTCAACGTCAACCGTGTAAATGCCGAATTTGTCAACGTTAAATGTTTTTGTGTGCCTTTCCTCCTCGGTAAGCGGAGCAAGGGTAAAACTTTCGGTCATTGTGTTTACGGTTTTTCCGTCAATATCCTTTACGGTATATACAACGTCCAAAGGATATGCGCCGTCATACTGATTTTGTATCGGGTAATTTACGTTTGAAAACGTAACGCCGAATTCTATACTTTCGCCGTCATAGAAAATGTTTCCCAAATGCTCGTCCGACGGTGAATTTTTTATTTCTATTCTGCTTGCGGTTTCAAGACGGTACACCCTTATTTCCGAAATAACCGCCTTTGAACCGCGCGAATATTTCATAGTATCGCTGTAAACGCCCACACGCATATCAAAACCGCCGAGAGTATCCGCAAAAGTGGGATTATCCAAAAACCAGCAGTATGTCTGCCAGAGTCCCGTTCCGCCGAAAACGAGATATTCTCCCTCTTTTGTTTTTACCTCCTTGTTGAGCGACGGTTGGGCATACTCGCCCGACGCGTCCTGATGATAAAGGGGCTGATAGTCCATTGCGGAATATTCCATAGAAAGGCTTGAAAGTTCGTCATTGTCGAAATAATCAACCTCAACCGCGTAGCTTGTGCCGTCCTCGACAAGATATGCCGTATCTTTGTCTACATTTATGTTTATATAGCGTGCGCTCTCTCCCTTGTCGGGGTCAAGCGTCCAGCCCTCTTTTCCGAGCGCTCTTGAAACTTCGCTTGATGTATCGTCACCCATTTGTGCCGTCATTTTATACATTTCGCACTTCTCGCCGAATTTTGCATATGCGATTAAAGTGCGCTCTATGCTTTCGTTTTGCCAGCCTCCTTTAAGGCGCGACGTATGCGCATATTCCGTTTCAACGGCATATACAAAACCGCCCGGAAACGCCGAAAAGCAAAGCAAAAGCGCAAGTGTTACCGAAATTAAACGTTTAATGGCATATCACCCCTTTACCGCGCCTATCATAACGCCTTTTACAAAGTGTTTCTGAACAAAAGGATACATAACAAGCACCGGCAGACTGCTTACAACAATAAGCGAATATTTCATCAAATCCGCCAATCCCTGTTTTGATGTCATAGAGTCAAAGTCCGTAACCATAGCGGAATCAATCTGATTTGCTATGAGTATGTTCCGAAGAACAAGCTGGAGCGGATATAGGCGCGAATCGGTGATGTATAAAAATGCGTTGAAATAAGAATTCCAATGCGCCACCGCATAATAAAGCGTTATAACCGCAAGAACGGGTCCCGACAGAGGCAAAAGGAGTTTGAAGAAATATCTGAAATCGTCGCACCCGTCTATTGTTGCCGCCTCAAAAACTTCGTACGGAATACTGCTTTCTATAAATGTGCGCGTGATGATAAGATTGTAAACCGACAGCGCACCGGGAAGTATCATTGCAAGCGGAGTGTTTAAAATTCCAAGCTCGCTTACTATGATGTATGTGGGTATCATACCTCCCGAAAAAATCATAGTGAACGTGAAAAGGAACATCAGCGCTTTTCTGTGGGGAAGGTCGCGCCGTGACAGCGGATATGCCGCCATCATTGTGAGCGAAATGTTTATAAGCGTTCCCGCAAATGTGTAAAATATTGTGTTTCGGTAGCCTATGAGCACCTCGTTTGTCTTAAATACCGTTTTGTAGCCCTCAAGGCTGAAATCGACCGGAAGAAGAAAAACTCTGCCTGCCATAACCGCCTCTTTTGACGAAAAGGACGACGAAACGATAAACACCAACGGCCAAAGCACAATTACAAAAACTATTGCCATTATTATATTTACAACTATGTAAAAAATGCGGTCGTCCGCCGAAAGCTTAACTTTTTTGTTTGTCATTGCCAAAATTCTCCTTTACCATAAACCGCTTTCGTTATACTTTCTCGCAAGCTTGTTAACCGTTACAACAAGCACAAAGTTTATAACGGAGTTGAAAAGTCCTATCGCCGTGGCATAAGAATAGTTTCCGCCTCCCGACGAAATACCCTCTTTGTAAACATAAGTCGAAATAACCTCGCTGAACCTTAAGTTGACGTTATTCTGCATAAGGAATATTTTTTCAAATCCCAAATTCATAAGCTGACCTATGTTGAGTATAAGAAGTATAACAACCGTCGGCATAATGGCAGGAATGTCGATACTGAAAACACGTCTTAATCTTGACGCGCCGTCCACCTGCGCCGCCTCGTGCAAATCGGGAGATACACCCGAAAGAGCGGCGATATAGATTATGGAATCCCAGCCCATATTCTGCCATACGCCCGACCAAACGTACATATGAAGAAACGACGCGGGATTTGTCATAATGTCGGGCGCGTTCGCTCCGTTTAATATTTTGTATATGTTTCCGTAAAGTCCCACATACGGGTTGAAAAACTGGTTTAACATACCCACAAGCACAACAACCGATATAAAGTGAGGCATATATATAACCATCTGAGTTGTTTTCTTAAAATACTTGTTCTGCATTACGTTTATGCAGATTGCAAGTATTATCGGCACGGGGAAACGTGCAATCAGAGAATATATCGAAAGCACAAATGTGTTTCGTATAATTCTTAAAAACTGATACGAGTTTATAAACTTTTTAAAATATTTAACCCCTGCCCACGGCGAGCCGAAAATACCCTTTGCAACGTCAAAATCTTTGAATGCAATCTGAAGTCCTGCCATAGGGCCGTACGCAAACACTATTATGTATAAAACGGGAAGCAGTAAAAAAACATATAACTGCCAGTACTTTTTATATTTTAAAGGCGCTTTAATTTTTCTGTTTGTGCAAATATCTGTTTTCACATAAAATCTTCCTTTTGCTATTTATTTGTCCTTTCATACGCTTTTTGAGCGGTTGAAACAAGTCTTTCCACACCGATTGATTTAAGTTCTTTGATATACGAATCCCATTTTGCGTCAACGTCAAGGTCGCCGATTATAAAGCGCGTTATCATATCGTTTTTATACGAATTGATGTTCTGCTGAATTTCGTTAACCTCGTCGGTTTCCTCTTCGGTGTAAATGATTTTTGTTATATATTCTTTCGGAATTTTTTCTTTGTAGCTTTCAAGCTTGTTTGCAATTTCAGTTTCAAAGATGTTGTTTCCGTTTTCAACCGTTGAGAATGAAAGAGCATAACTTCTGTAACCGGGCGCGGCGTTCTGCCAATGTGAATTTTGCGGAGCACCCCACGCGAGAACGGGATTGATTTTAGCCTCATATCCCATATAGTCAAACATACTTTTCTGACCTGCCGTCGGTTTGAGCCAGTCCGTTCCCTCTTTTCCGAAACGCGACCATATTGTCATTTCCTCGCTCATCATAATGTCTGCCATTCTGAATGCCGCCTCGGGATTTTTGCAGTTTTTCGTTATAAAGAAAGAGTTTACGGGAATGCTCGGCGCATATACCGCATACCCCGTGCCGTTCTCCTGTGTAAGAGGCGGAAGAATTTTATAACCGTTCTGTCTTTCGTCCGATCCGATTAAATATGTCGGCGCCATTGTTGTGAACGTTCCTACCTGTACCGCATTGGGGTTCTGCACCGTCTGACGCGACTGTGCGCCTGCCGACGTAAACGACGACGGCGACAGCAAGCCCTCTTTGCAGAGTTTGCTCATATATTTTATTGCCTCTTTGTATTCGTCCTGAACGTATGCCGCCTTGATTTTTCCGTTTTCAACATAGAGATAATCGCTCTGCGGATTGATGGGCAAAAATGCCGCGCTTAGGTAATCCAAAAACCAGCTTTCACCGCCGTTTGTCGCGCCGAGAAGAGGAATTTCGTCCGCAATGCCGTTGCCGTTCGGGTCTTTTTCTTTAAACGCTTTTAAAACGTTATAAAAATCGTCTGTGGTTTTCGGTGTTTCAAGTCCGAGTTTTTTGAGCCACGGCTCGTATATCCACATACGGTAGCCGAGCTCGTTCTGCATAATTTTAAGGTATTTCGGAACAACGTATATATTACCGTCAACCATTGTAATCATTTTTTCGAGATTGGGTTCTTCCTCCATAACTTTCTTTATGTAATAGGAGGAATTTTTGTAGTAATTATTGAGCGGAATTATAAATCCCTTTGACGCATAGCGCGAAATTGCACTGTCGCTTAACGGAACGTTTATAATTACGTCGGGCAAATCCGCTCCGCCTGCCGAAATCATAAGCTCAACCTTTTGCTTTGCCTCGTCAGACGACGAAGGAAGATAAGAAAACTCAATGTCGCAGTTCATTTTTTCCTTTATCGCCTGTGTGTAAAGGTTTGTGTCATAATCGGTAACAAGGGGGTCTTTCGGTATTCCGATTTTTAAGGTTATTTTGTTTTTGCAAACGGGAAATTCGCCCGGCGCATTAAGATTGGTATCGGCAACATACTCGCCTGCATTTGAAACGCTTGCATTGTCGGAATTTTTTCCGCACGCCGAAAAAGTTGTCACAATCGCGGTCATAATCGCAAGAGCCTTGTAAATTTTTCTCATAGAAATTTTCCTTTCTTTTTTATTCTTTCTTATAATAAAATT
>OGHJ01001296.1_pt1 | contig 27770 bp, 18 predicted proteins | sample 1571351 | NCBI WGS metagenome assembly OGHJ01 (sample SAMEA2582037, study PRJEB24529) | metagenome | biome: Human gut stool | place: China | collected 2011 | reverse complement strand
CGCTCAAATCGCGTCTTAATCTTTGCGACAAGCCGTAGTTTGAGTCTATAACCCCGTGACCGCTGAAGTGACAGCCTTTTGCGTTAACCGCCTTTGCATAAAGTCCGAAAACATAAGTTGTGTTCGGCTCGGCGTCAACACACTGCCTTAAATAAAACGTTTTTTCGTTTGCCCACTTGTCGGCGCGCGTGATTTTAAGCGAATAATTTCCGCTCCTTTTTTCGTCACCGCTCTGTGATACGCTGAAATTCTCCACCGCGCCGTAATGGTACAAATTCCAGTTTTTAATATTCACCGCCTCGGTTACGGTGTCGTAAAGCTTTGCACTTATCGCGGCCGTGTTTGCACCGAAGCCGTCAAAATCGGCGTAGTCGTTCTTTGTATATGCAAAGTGACCGTAGCCGTTTAAAAATACACTGTTTTCCTCTATATAACCGTCCGTTTCCGTTTCGGAAACAACGTCGTTTCTGTCAATTTTAATATCCTTGCCCGTGAGCGACGGGACGATTTTAGGCATTGCCTTTCCGCTCAAATAGCTTTTCAGACTGTTATAACTTTCGCTGTAAAGCGATACAAGCGTGTCATAATATGAATTTGCTCTGTCAAATTCGCGGTATTTGTAAAAATCCTCCTCCATAATGCCGATAAATTTTTCAATCGTCTTGTAATTTACCGTTTCATAGTCGGCTGAAATGCCCTTTTCACCGCATTTTTGCATTAAACCTTCAAGCGTTTCAAGCTTTTCTTTAAGGTCGGATATTTTTTTGTCAAACTCTTTTGAGCCGTCTGTGGAAAGCGTGAAAAATTCGCCGTCGCTTTCCGAAAAATCCTTGTTAACCGTTGTGATTTTAATATTGTTTTCGCAATTTTTCAAAATTCCGAAAATTTTTGCGCCGTTTATTTTCTGCGCGCCGTAACGGTTTATAACCGAGCGCAAAACGTAGTTACCGCCGTTGTCCAGCGCGTAAATTCTGCTTCCGCGCGCGTCGGCAGGCTGAGTGTAGGTCACAACGCCCGTTTCGTTGTTGTTATAACCCTCAAAGTCCGATATTCCCGATTTTTCCGCCGTGAGGTTTGAAAGGTTGCCATACCCCAAAAGCAAATCGGCTTCATTACCGCTCTCAAAAAGCGAAATTCTGTCTGTTATGATTTCATCATATCCGCTTTTTGTGACGATATTTAAAAATTCAATTCCGTCATTTGCGGATTTTGTAAAGGTGAACGTTTTTTCGGCAAGCGAAGATGTGTTCATATCGAGCGTGCCGAGTTTTTTTGAATTACCGCCGTAAATTTCGGGTGACGTTCCTCCGCCCGATTTGTATTTAATTTTAACCGTATAATTTTTGCCGTTTTCAAGGCTCGGGAAAGCGCATTTTAATGCGGAATATGTTCCCGGCTTCGATTTCGGAATGTTTGACACCGCCTTTATCGCGGTTTTGCCGTCGAAATCATCACCGCCGATAACCGAGTAAAAAACCGCGGGATAGCAGTCCGTGCCGTCGGAGCGCGCATACGACATACTCCATTTTCCGTTTGACAAGCCTGCCTCGTTTGTACCCTGCGACGGCGACGCATTTATAAAATAACTTTTCTCAATTCCGCCGTCAAACAAAACGTTAAGCTTAAAATTATACACATTGCCGTTTGTAAGATTTTCAACATTCACGCAGACATAAGCGGACGCCGTTGTGTCGATATTGTCCGACACTGTAAGCTCGGCGTCCGAGCCTATGTCAAGCAATGAAATTTTTCGTATGTTTTTTTCGGGATTTTTCCACGATATACTCACAGTTTTTCCCTCACTGCCCTTTGAAACGCTCTGAACGTTTAAATTCTTTAATTCACAGTCTGTGCCCGAATACGCAAAGACCGAAAGGGAAACAGGTGTTAAATTTAAAATTGTCATTATCAAAAGAAAAACTGCAAGTACACGTTTTTTCATATTATTCTCCCAAAAATGTTATTTTGAATACGGTGCAAAGGGTTTGAGCGGAACCATTTCGTCAAGACCGCTCCACAGCATAAGTTTTAGGGTGTAGTCACCGCCGTCAAGCGCGGGAATTACTATATTTTCCGCGGTAAGCACCGTTGCCGTGCCGTTTTCGTCGGTTACGGGAATAACGGTTTTTGCGCTTGCTTTAACGTCGTAAAGCTTTTTGCCGTCGTATATCGCCGCGATAAGCTGTGCGGTGTAGTTTGAACCGCCGTTGTTGTTTTTAATGCTGATGCTTGCGGTGTGAGTACCCCCGGAAATGTTTTCAACCGCACTGCCGTTTTTTGTAAGAATGTAATCCGAAATTACAATCGGGTCGGGAACGGGTGTAACGGTAAATTCATATCCTGCGCCCTCAACGTCTTTTGCGTTTACCGCTGTCATAACAAATGTATATTCTTTGCTGTTTTTAAGCGCGTTAAGGCTGATTTTGCCCGATTTGGAAACGCCCTGTTCAACTGAAACAAGGTTTAAGCCGTATTCGTTTTTCTCGTAGATTTTCACCATTTTGCAGGTGTCGGAGAGCGAATAGTTTATGTCTGCCGACGAATCGTATGCATTTGTTGTAACGCTGTCAACGGTAAGTGCCGGTGTATCGTTTGCAACGGAGTCGAAGTCGCCGTTTGTAAGAATGTTTGCTCCCTCCGTTCCGTCTGTTACGGGAACAATTTCAACCTTGTCAAGATAAATTCCCTCAAGAGGATTGTTAAAGCTGAATTTCAATTCGTTTGTTGAAGCGTTGTTACCTGTAAAATCAGCGGTTGCAGTCTGCCAGCCGTCTGAGTTAAGGTCTATTTTCAAAAGTTCCTTGTTATTTAAGTAAACCACAGGTCTTGAGCCGTCCGCAAGTGTTTTGTATTTAAATTTCAATCTGTATGATGCACTCGTATCAAGCTGGTCTGTAAATTTATACAAAAGATTTGCGTAACTTCCTGCTTTATATGCCTGCATATTTGAAACAACGCCGAGAACATAATCGGCACTGTCTGAATCGGGGTTCTGAACAATTCTGAAGTCTATCGGAGGAAACGGGGTGTCTGAATTTGCTCTGTTAAATGCCTTTGACCAGTAATGATTTGTGCCGTCAGTGTTAAAATTGAGCGAATATGCGCCTGCGATAGGTTTCACTGCAATGTCATATTCGGTAAGTCCGCTCGACTCTGTTGTGACCTGTAATTTATATTTGTAAACCGTGCCGTTTTCAAGATTTTTTATAGTGTAAACATTAAGCGCGCCCGAAGTAAGCGCAAATGCGGTGTCGGTGAGTTTTGCGCCGTTTTCGTCGTAAAGCTCGACAGATGTGATGTCCGAAACCTTGGGATTTTTAAACGAAACCGTTGCCGCACCGCCCGTACCGCCGAATGTATAGGGGTTAACCGAGAGGTTTGAAATCATATGATTTTCGGGTGCGGATTCTTCCGCCTCCTTGGGTGTAACCGTAACTGTTTTAACGGTATTAGGAGTAAAGTTTTTGCTGAAAGGCTCAACGCCGAAGGTGTATTCCGTGCCGTTTTCAAGACCTGCTACGTTAACACTCATTGTGCCCGACGGGTCGGGATAGAAAATTCCGAAAAGCCCGCCGTCTTTATAAAATTTGTAGTACGACGCGTTATCGTCGTTTTCCCACGAAACGGTTGCCGTGCCGTCGCCCGGTGTGCCGTCGGGTTCTGCGTCCGCAAGCGTTTTGTACGTTTTGAGTGTGTCCAAACCGCCGTCGGTAATAAGGTTGTCGCCGAGTGTGTTTTCATCAATTATTTCTCTAACATAAAAATCGTCAACAATTAAATATTCAATGGGATTGTCAAAGTTTATTCTCACATATGCCGTTGCCGCGCCTGCGGTATAATTTGAAACCGAAAAATCAGTCCACTCTCTGTAGTTTAATGTATCGTTTGTTACGGGTATATCGGTTGCGCATTTTGACGAACTCTCTAAAATGCTGAATTTGGGTTTGCTTCCCGTTTCCGATTTATACCTGAAACCGACTTTATATGTTTTTCCGCTTGTAAGCCCCGTTACCTTATATCTTATCTGTGACCAGTTGTTGCTTACATAAGCTCCGATATTACTTGTAAGCTTTAATGCAGTATTGCCGTCATTTTCCGTAACCGTCTGCGCAAAAACGGGCGGATACGGATAACCCGCCGCACGGCCGTTGTATGTAAAAAGATTTTCGGTAAGGTTAACCTGTCCGTTTGCCGAAATCTGTTCGGGTGCGCCCGAAAGGAAGTAAGTTTTTGCGTCTGTGCCGTCGTTAAAGCTGAATACCAATTTATATTTATAATACGTTCCTTTGGTAAGACCTTTTAAAACATACTGCACAACACCCCCGCCGTTTCTTAAAACGGGCGCGTCGTCTGTTATTGAATTTTTATAACTGCCGATAAATAAATTTTTATCTGCCAAAAGGGTATCCGCACCGCTTGTGATGTCGTAAAGCTTAACATCATCAAGCGCCGAAGTTATGGGATTTCTCCACGAAAGAGCCATCATAGCGCCTGCCGACGGGTCAACCGCGGTTTGTAGCATAAGCTCTTTCGGCTCGTATGCCGATGCGTCGTCCGCAAAAGCCGTCACAAACGTAAACGAGCTTAAAACAACCGCGAGGACCTTTACCAATGCCAACATGTTTCTCACCTTTTTTCATCATTCTCCTTTATATTATTTATAGATAATAACATTTGCAACACGTGAATTCTGAACTCTTGCCAATATATAACAGCCCAAATCCGCAGATGTGAACTGCTCTTTTGTAAGGTTTACGCCGTCGCGCGTTTTTTCGCAGACAATCGCAGAGGTTGTCGGCGAAATTTTCAAAACCTGTGTTTTATCTCCGCAAATAATTTTTGCCTTTCCGTCCGCAAAACTGCATTTGCCGAGCGTTCCCCCAACATACGCTACCGCGGTGTGGAGAACCGACGGGTAAACCGAAACACCGCTCTCACTCATTTTGTGAATGATTTTAAGGTCGGATATTTCGCCGTCGGAATTTGCCGAAAAGCTTATTGTGTCGCCCTTTTGTATTCCCTGCAAATCAACGTTGTCGGCAAAATTTACCGTGATGTTGTTGTATTCAAACATCATACCGCGAACCGCGTTTTTCTCACTGCCGTCCGCACCGACTGCCTTAAACACCTTTTCAATCACCATTGCGCCCGAACGGTTTGTTTTGTATTCCCTGTTTTCGCTTGTGTCGAAAACCGCGAAATATTTTGAAAATCCGTATTCGTCCGCGTTATACTGAACAAATGTATACTGTCTGTCCGAGAATAATTCCGACGTTCCCATTATGGTTATGTCATCCTCGTCCTCGGGCTTTGCCTTTGCCAAAAGCCAGATAACCGCACCGTCCTCAAGGTATGCTTTGCTTGCAAACGCGGTATTGTTTTGCTGATAAACTCCCGTCTGCTCGGACGAAACTGTAAATTCGTCATACGCGCCCGTCGGTGTTTCCGACGCGGTGTAAATTTCTTTTATTTTGTTTTCGGTGTCAAGCTTGAATTTTAAAAGCTGAGGCGAAAAACCGTCGCCGCCGAGTTTTGGCAAAATGTCTTTTTCGCTCACTTTGTCCGCCTCGCCGTTAAATTTAACCTTGTCGGCAAATTTGTATGTCTGCCAGGTTGAAAACTCGTCGAGAAGCTTTATTTCGGTGTATCTCTCCCTGTCGGCATAAAGCGCATAGCCGTAAATATATTCGGTGTCAAACGGCTTTATATAAGCAATTTTCCCGAAATAGTCTTTATACACCGTAACGGGCACGCCGAGCTCTAACTGGTTCGCCTTTTAGTCATTTGCCTTCAATGCGTCAAGATAGCCGTTTGCAAGCTTGTATGTCATTTCATTTATCGTGATTTCATCGTCATCAGACGAATATTCGCTTATACTTCCCTTTTCGCTTTTGTCCGAAACATAAACGGTTATAATTTTGTTTTCGCCCTCTCCGCCGTTTGCAACGGTTAAAACACTGCCTTTTGCGATTGCCGATTTGTCGGTCTGCTTGCCATCCTTATACACGATAACCTTGATATTGTCCTTTTCTTCAAGGTCAAGAATACTTTTTTCACTGTCCGCGGTGTAGATGTTGTAAACCGTGTCCGCGTCGGCAGATACATAATCTGCATAATACGTTTCGTAGGAGGTTATATGCACCGCGTCGTAAACGTTATCCGAATCGTTGTCGTACAAAATCACATTTCCGTCGCTTACCGCAAATGTTTCGGTTGTGTATTCGTCAACCGCGCACCCGTTAACCAAAACCGACGCGGACGGCGAAATTTTAACGTTTTTTTCTTTGCCATTTTCGTTTTCGTAGGTAAGACGTCTGTCAAAAACCGAATAGCTTAAAACGTCCTCGCCGTCTATTGTCACAGACGTAATATCTTCGTCTGTCATATAGCTTTTTATCTTTTTATATCCGTTGTTTTTCACATATACATACGCTTTTATTTTAAGTCCGATAACGGGCGAAAAATCAATTCCTCCGTTGTCGTACAAAGTGCCGTCAATCAAAACCTTGTTTTCCGCAATGTCCGATTTAACATCGTACGCCTTTGTATATGCCGTTCCCTCAACAATTCCCTCCACTTTTTCAATGTTTTGATAAAGCTTTAAAATCCCGTCGCCGCCGGTATACGAAAATCCGAGCGAGTTTTCGCCGATTTTGTCAATTTCAAGCGTTTTTGCGTCAAAAACATTGAATATGATTTTTATAAAATCACTTTTTGCAATATATTTGCCGAATTTCGCGTCAACGCCGTCCAGCACCTTTGACGTTTCTTTGAGCGAGATGTAATTTGCAGGATAATTTTCGTTTTGCCGTGCGATAGGTCCGTAGCCGAGAATGTTCATCGCGGTTTCCAAAACGTGTTCATATTTTGCGTTGTCGTAATACTTTGCGGTTTTGTCTGCACCGAAATATCCCGAATTTACCGCGTCGTTAAACGCCTGCTCGTCGTCATACGTCCCGTATTTGTTGCTGAACATAATGTTCTGCATAACCGAAAGCATTTCGCCGACCGTGATTTTTGCGTCGGGCAGATAAATGCGCTCAAAGTTGGGTGCGATTATGCCGAGGTCACGCAAGAGCGAAAGTTTCTGCGCGTCCGAATTATTTTGCGCCGAAACGCTCGGAAGCGACGAAAACACAAGCGTTAACACCGTTAAAAGAATAAGTAATTTTTTCAAAGTTTTCTCCCTCCCCTCTTTATTTTAATATGTTCAAAATGCTGTTTACCATATATGCAACCTCGGCGCGCGTTGCACTGCCCGACGGCTTGAAAGTTCCGTCCTCATAGCCCGAAATAACGCCGAGTTTATAAAGCGTTTTAACTCCGTCCAACGCGTAGGCGCTGATTTCGTTTTCGTCGGCAAACGCGGTGTAATCTTTTGTATATTCAAGATTTTTGCCGTATTTTTCAAGCACGCGCGAAAGCATAACGGCAATGTCCTGACGGGTTACATAGCTTGACGTTCCGAAAGTTTCATCACTCATACCCTTTACAATGCCTGCATTGTACGCTTTTTTGACAAACGGATAATACCACTCGTTTTTGTTAATATCCGCAAAATTTATGTCGCCGTCCGAGCCCTCTATTTCAAACGCGGTAACAATGATTTTCGTCAGTTCCTCACGTTTTATAAGGTTGTTCGGCAAAAATGTTCCGTCGCCGTAACCCGAAATAATGTTTTTGTCCGCAAGGCTCAAAATTGCGTCCTTTGCCCACGGTGCAAGCGACAAATCGCTGAATTTTTCTGCCGGCGGAACAACCGTGTTTGTGCCCGAGAGATTATAATTTCCGCCCGACGAACCGCCCTTTGACGAACCTCCCGACGACGAACCGCCTCCGTTTCCGCCTGTATCAAACGTGCTTGCGCTGTCCATTGCGCCAAGGAGAGCCGAAACGGTTTTCACCCTGGATTTTCCGAGCGCGTTCACAAGATTTACCGACGCTTTGACGGCGTCTGTGTCGGACAAATTATTCCATTTTTTGTATTCGTCACTGTTTGTGATTTTCAAAATTTCCGCGTTATCGGCGATAATTTCCGAGATTTTGCCTGCCGACGCGGTGTTGATTTTGTAAAGCGCGTCCGCCTTTTTTAACGACTGCGAAACGCCGTTTAAATCTTTTGCAACGTCGTCAAGCGCAACGCACGAAACGGTAAAGCTTATGTATGTTTCGTCGGTTATTGCGCTGAATTTAACATCACCTGCTGTCGGGTCAACAAGTTTTAAACCCGACAAAACGTTCTTTTCGTCTTTTGTGCACACAAGCGCCGTGCCGAGCGAAAGGGTGAATTTTTGCGGCACCGTTTCCGCATCCGTGCCGACACCGCCGTTATAAAAAAGACTGCACAAAAGATTTTTTCCGCTATCGTCAAGCAGATTATACAAGTCCATATCAAAGCCGAGCGCTTTAAGGCTGTCGGTTTCGTCCTTGTTTGCAAGAATGTTTTTAATCTCATTTTCGCTTTCCGCGTTTATGATAAGGTTTAAAACCGCTGTGTAATCGGAATATTTAAACGGCAACTGTGCGCTTTTTCCGCCACACTTTACATAAAGAACATAGTCGCCCGTGAGCGTTTCGCCAATCGGCGCGTCCTTTAAATTGAACGAAATTTCATACTTTGCACTGCCGTCCGACAAAATTTCGTCAACATAGCAAAGAGCCGACACGTCGCCTTTGTCATCGCCGTTTTTCACCGCCGACACGGCAACGCTCATATTTGCCGACGGGGTTGTTCCGCTTATAAAAATCAATCCGTTTTTAAACGAAACCTCGCTTGCGGTGAATGAATTTTCCGCGCATACTGCGGAGGTTAAAACCATTGCCGCCGCCAGAAAACAAGCTGATATTTTAAAGATTTTTTTCATTGTATTTCCCCTTTCGGCTTATTTTTTCAAACAGTTTCGACGTTCCTTTAGGCGCGGTATATTTAAGAATTTTGTTTTCGCTTTTGTAAATACCGCCGTCAAACAGGTCACAAAATTCCGCGTCCTCTTTAAGATGAATTTCTATATTTTCGGTGTGCACCGTCTGATACGATATAAACCTTTCGTCGGCGAAAAATGCGCCCGAAACGTCACAATAAATATGCACACCGCTCTTTTTTGCAATAAACCGCCACACCTTTTCGGGAACGTTTCCCGAGCCGATATAAAAATTGCCGTTTTTATACGCAAAGGCGCAACCGTTTGTGTTTTTGTAATCGGCGAGCCTTTCCGCGCCGTCATCATCAACAATAAAATACGGATTTACCGCTTTTTCAAACTTTATTTCGCATCCGTCAAAATCAATCGCGCAGTCCGACGCCTTATGCACCGTCTTTATGTTCATTCCCGTGATTTTGCCGATATTGTCAAAGTTGATTTTATCGTTTTCAACGCACCCCGGCGCGTATATCCACATCTTTTTGCAGGGCGAATTTTTAATTTTTTCCGCTTGGGATTTGCTTATTTTAAACGAATTTAAGAAAATGCACAGCTTATATTTTTGCAAATCAATTTTTTCTATGTCGCAAAGATTATACAAATCGTACGGCACGGCGCATTTTACAAATTCTTTCATTCCGTTATAGCAAAACGAGCGTATAACGTCGGCTTTGTCCTTAATGAAATAATTTGACTCCGCGTCGGCAAAAACGGCAACCTCCGCGACGCTGTGCGAAAATTCGCCCACTTTAAGACCGTTATAAATTTTAACACAATCGCTCAAAAGCTTTTCATACTCGGGCGACGCGTAATATCCGCCGAAAAAGTCGAACCACCAAAGCATACTTTTGCGCACAACCGACGACGCAAACTCACGGCGCAGAACCATACCTGCGTCAAAACTGTTGTCATAGCAGTCGTCGATTATGTTTCCCTCCGCCATACGGTAACCCATTCTGTTTTGCGTGACGGGGTGTTCCATAGGATACTGCGCAAGTTCGGTGCGGTGGTCAAGCTCGTTTATATGCACAATACCGCGCATTTTAAGAGAGTCGGTTGCAACCGTCACGCACGCGGAATTTTCAATCTGTCTGAAATCGTCGTACGACGCGGGCGCGAAAATCATATCTATATTTCCGCTGTCCCACACCCGTGCAAAATCATTGACGTTCAAAAGGCTGTCTTTAAGGTTGTAATATCCGCCGAAAAGTCCGAGCGGTTTTTTATGTTTTATCACCTTTTGCGCCTCTTTTGCAAAAAAGCCAGCCGTGATGTTTGCCCCTTGCGAGGCAAATTTCAAAAATTTGTATTCCTCGCTTTCGGGGGCGCGGAAAATTTCGCCGTTGTTTACCTCTTCCGGAATTTCGGGGATTTTGTCACACTTTTTGCCGATATAATTTTCATACGCTTTTTTGGTGTTTTCATTATAATAGTTCGTGCCCGAAAACCACTCGGTAGACCGCCCCGCGGAAATTCCGTAACCCAAAATATCGTCGCCGTATGTATTTTCGCAGTATTCCAAAAATGTGCAAAGATACTCCGACGCGTCGTTTTTCCACTCCTCGTCATACGCGGAGGTATGCAGAAAATAAAAGCTTGAAAGCGAATTTTTATGCTTTTCCAGCCAAGCCTCGGGAGCGTCGAGCTGAATGAAAATTATAAATTTTGCGCCATGTGCAAATTTTTTAAACATTTCAATCTGCCTGTCAAAATTTTTGAAATTGTAAACGCCTTTGTCCTGCCACACACCGCCGTAGAGCGAATACGGAACGTCCATACCGTTTAGCTGACCGGCAACTTGGATTTGAAAAACCTCAATCCCGGCGCGGTGCGCAAGCGACACGTTCGCAGGTGTGGGACGGAACGAGCGGAACATACACGGCGAATAGATTTTTTCGTCAAACTCAAAAAACGGATAGTCGTTTTTGTATATTATTTTTGTCCTTTTTGTGTTCAAGGCAATCTCTCCTAACCTTTAATTCCGCTTAAAGTAAAGCCCTGAATTATGTATTTCTGGAAGAAAATAAACAAAATCGTGGGCGGTAAAATCGAGAACGACAAAAGCAAAACCAATTCGTCGAGCGGAATGAGGTTTTGAATTGAGAAAAGTTCCACCATTACCGTTATTCTCTCTTTGTCGCGCAGAACAAGATACGGCCAGAAAAAGTCGGACCAAGCCTCGCGCAGAGTGAGAATAACCATTGTAACCACAACGGGTATGCAAAGCGGAAGTATGATTTTAGGGATAATTTTAAACTCACCGCACCCGTCTATGCGCGCCGCCTCGATAAGCGCCTGAGGCAAGCCGTCGAAAAAGCTTTTGAACACAATTATTTTAAACGCGCTCGCGCCGTACATTATCCACATCGGAATATTTGTGTTGATAAGGTTAACGTTAAGCACGGGAAAGTTTAAAATATTTTTATAAACCGGCACCATTGCGGTTGCGTTTGGCACCATAAGCGAAAATGTAATGAGCATAAGCACAAGTTTTATGCCCTTCGGCTTAAGGCGCGAAATAACATAGCCTGCAAGACCATTCATAACCACCGCCGTTACAATACAGCCGAGAGTTAAAACTATGGTGTTTATGTAGTATTTCACAAACGAATATTTGTTCCAAACGTCGGCTATTTTTCCGGCGTTAAAGCTTCTCGGTATAATCGTGGGAGGCATTGCGTAAAACTCTTTAACGTCCTTTACCGCGGAGAGCATAACCCATATCGGCGGAAAAAGACACACAAAGGCAACCAGAATAAGAAAAGCAAATATCACCCAATACATAATTTTGTATTTGCTCTTTTTGATGTCAATCGAGCTTATAAGCCCCATTTTGTTTTTGTACTGCATTAAAAATTTCCCCCTTTCCTTAGTCTTTCGCCTTTGTCATTTTAAAGTAAACAATACTGCCTGCAATGAGGATAAGGCACACAATAACGCTTAACGCATTCGCCTTGTCCATAGCGCCGTTGCTGAACATATAGTTATACGTCAGCATCATAACGGTTGTGGATGCCTCGTTCGGACCTCCGCCCGTCATAGCGAGCGGTTTTTCAAAGCTTTGGAACACGCCGAGTATCTGCATAATTGCCATAACCCTTACAAGCGAGCTTAAATGCGGAAGTGTTATATGACGCAGTTTTTTGAGAAATCCCGCGCCGTCTATTGCCGCCGCCTCATAGAGCGCCAAATCGACCGACTGCAAATCGGCAAGATACAAAATCGTTGTCGGACCGAAACCGCTCCAGGTTGTTACAACCGTGATTATCGGAATTGTTATCCGCGCGTCCTGAAGCCACTGGCTTGCAGGAAGGTGAAGATAACTTAAAATAACGTTTAAAAATCCGTCCGTGCCCGGTTCAAGCAATATTTTCCACATAATCGCGGTTACCATTCCGGGGATTATCGCCGGGAAATACACCGAAAATCTGAAAAATCCCTTGCAGTGCACCAGCTCATTTAGCATAATTGCAAGAACTATCGGAATGGGAAGTCCGATTAAAAGCGACCAAAACGTGTATTTGCACGAATTGAGCATTGCTTTTGAAAGCGACGAGTCAGACAAAACGTCTTTGAAATTTTTAAGTCCGACAAATTCTTTTATTTCAAATCCCTGTGTTTTGAAAAATGCCAGTATTCCGCTCGATATAAACGGTTGCCAGTTAAATACAATAAACCCGATAAGCGCGGGCGCTATCAAAACCCACGCAACCAAATCTTTGCGCACGGTGAGGACAGATTTTAAAAAAGGATTTTTTCTGTTTTGCAAAATTGATTTATCTGTCATATTTTTTCCTCTTTCCTACTGTTTGTCAAGATAATCCTTCTGGAACGTTTCGCTCGCATCGTGAATGATTTTCGCGCAGTCCGCGTTCGGGTCGGTAAGAACGTTTTGCATAGCGGTTGACAAAAGCGCATACAAATTCTGTGCGCAAACGGGTTCCTCCTGCTGAATTTTAACCGTGTCGGGGTATGCGTTTGTCCAGTACAAAGGATTGGCGTTGCTGTATTTTTTGTAAAGCGCGTCGCCTATCGAGGTGCGCTCTTTGTTAACCCAAAGTTTTAACGATTTCGGCACTACAAGCTTATCTGCGGCGATGTCAGCCTTAAGCGTTTCTTCAAGCTTTGTTTCGTAGTCTTTGCCCACGTTAGGGGTAATTCCCAAAAATTCAAACCATTTAAACGCCGCGTCAACCTGTTTTTCGTCGGTATTGTTTGAGAACATATAAATGTCACCGCCGACCTGCGACACCTGTGCGGACGGACCTTTCATAACTGGACCGTATGCGATTGCGTCTTTGTCGGTTTTATATTTCGTCACGATGGACGCAGGCGCGGATTCCGCCAATATGCACATACCTATTCTGTCGGTCGCAAGAAGTTTTTGCAGTTCGTTAGAGTCGATAAGCACGTTTGACGCAAAAACGCCGTGCTTCCATTTTAAATCCTTAATATATTCAAGCGCCGCAACAGCCTCGGGTGCGTCAAACGTTGACACCCATTTGCCGTCGGGCTTTTGCTCCATAAATTTAACGCCGTACGACCACGCAATGTTCATAAACGCCCATCCGCCCTCTTTGTTTGCGGTCTGGATTGCATAACCGGGAATACCTGTTTTTTCTTTTATGATTTTCGCCGTTTCAACAAGTTCGTCATACGTTGTGGGGAGCTTTAACGAACCGTCGGAATTTACAAGTCCCGCTTTTTTGAACACATTAACGTTGTACGCCATACCTATCATATATCCCGAATACGGCACACCGTAGTATTTTCCGTCTTTCATTGAAATTTTCATAATGTCGGGATTTATGCCCTTGTCGTATCCGTATTCTTTCACCGCTTTCGTGATGTCGAGCGCATAGCCTGCGTTTATAATCTGCTGAGGCTCGGTGAACGGCTTTCTGTAAACGTTGGGGAGCTGGTTTGTCGCCGCAAGAACCATAAAGTTGTCAATTCCGTAGCCCTCCTCGTCGGGGATAATGGTGATATTGGGATAAAGCTTTTTCATTTGGTCAAGATATGTATCATACAGCGCGTGTCTTTCCGCGTCGGTTTCGCTGTTGGGCCAATAGCTGATTGTAACCGACACACTGTCGTCGTCCGAGTTGACTTTTTTCACTCCGCCGCCGCATCCGCTTAATGTGAGCGACGCGATAAGAACTGCCGAGCATAACGGTAATAAATGTTTTTTCATAATTTTCCCTTCCTTTTTGTAAGATTTCGTATTTTTATTATAAGTCTTAAAACACATAAAAGTCCATTTTCTGTTTTTTGAAACGGCTATCAGTTTTTTGTTTTATATGCTTTCGCACTCAAATTTACCGTCGCTTTTCCGCACTGTTATGCCGTTTTTGTGATATTGCGACACAACGTTTTCGAGCGTGATTTCATTTTTGTCCTGCCAGCTTAAAATTAGCGGATTTGATGTGTTATTTTTAATTTCAACATTTTTAAGCGTGATATTTTCAAAATTGTTTATGTGCATAAACGGCGTGTTTTCAAATCCTTTTCTAAACGACACCGACGAATTTGTCATTTTAAAATTTATTTTTTCGTCCGCACTGCCGTAGCACACAAGGGGCATAGATATGTTTTCGGCTTTTATATTATCAAACTCAAACGACAAAAGCGGTGCGCTCTTTTGCCACGTTTCGTTGCCCGAATAATTGTAATGAAAAAGACGGTCGGCAAAATTTATTTCGCACTCACGCACAATTATGTTTCCGGGCTTTGTATCTATCGGAAAAGCAATGTCCGCATAATATGTAAACGCGCTGAGCATATTTTTGCGCGCGTTTGATGCGTCGCTTATTTTTCCGCTCATTTTTTCTTCTTTTGTAAGACCTTTGCGGAAACAGTATCTGCACGGTCCGAAGATTTTGCATTTTTCAATCACCGCATTCGTTGCACCGAGGCGCATTGCACTGCAAGCGGAATTGAGGACGCAGTTTTTCACGTAATAGTTGACGTTTGCAAAGCCTGCAAGGCAATCGTCACCCGTGTAAAACTCGCAGTTTTCAATGCTGACATTTCTGCACACCTTTGTGTGAAATCCGTCGTGACCGGCAAGCACAGTAACGCCGCGCGCATACACATTTTCGCAAAAATGAAGATTATGCGCCCAGTTGCCCGAATTTTTGACGGTATAACCTTCAAACCGAACGTTTTTGCAGTACCAAAAGCTTATTCCGTGAGGTCCGCGGTATTGCTCCTCGTTTTTTTCGTCGTAGCAGTCGCGCCCGTCGATATACGATCCATCCTCGCCGATAATTCCGCAGTTCTCGGCAAAAATTCCGCGTATTATGCCGTTGTTCCACCTGCTCCCGGCGGTGCGCATAAATGTGTAGTCGCGATTCGGTATACCGGGCGGCTGCCAAAGCTTATTTGTGATGTATTTTTCGTCAAGCGGTTCGGTTTTGTCGTCTAAAAAGTTAAAATAACCGTCGGGATTTCGCGAGCCGATAAGATGCGCGTTTTTCAAAAGGTGAATGTAAACGTTGCTCCTTATCCGTATGTCGCCGATAATATAGTCGCCCTCGGGGATTACAACCTCGCCTCCGCCCGATTTAAAACACTCGTCCACAGCGCGCTGAATGTATTCGCTTTGATTTTCGCCCGTGCCCGAAACGGCGCCGAAATCCAAAACCGAAAATTTACGTTTCTCCATATTTTTCTCCTTTGCCTTTTTCGTCTGATTTAATTATAAAACCACGCGCGATTTAACGTCAACTGTATGTTTTTACCATAGTATTCCGTTTTTAGATTTTCATATAAACTGTTTTTAATCGGAATTATCAGAATTTTGTTTTTGCATAAAAATAACGCACTGCATACCGCAGTGCGCTGTTGTTGATTGTATATTTTATTTATCACCGATTTCAAATGCTTTCACGGTATAGCCGTGATAACGGAAGTCGTCAATCACATCTCCCAAAATCTCGGTGTTGGTTTTCGACACCGCGTGCAGAAGAAAAATTCCTCCGCCGTGTATTTTTTTGGTCACAAGGCTTTTTGCATACGAAACATCGGGCTGATTGTCGGTGAGCCAATCGCGGTACGCAAAACTCCAGAGCATTGTTTTATATCCCAGCATATTTGCGATTGCAAGGCTTTTTTCGCTGTATTCGCCCATCGGCGGTCTAAAAAGATACATCTCATACCCAAAATTTTCGCGGACGTATTTATGCAGACTTATAATTTCGTTTGCACAGTCGGCATTTGAAAGAGTCGGCATAGAATGGTGGTTTGCGCTGTGATTTCCCACAACGTGTCCCTCGTCAATCATTCTGCGGATAAGTCCGTGATTTTTCACCGCATAGTCCATTGTGATAAAAAACACCGCCGTGCAGTTTTTCTCTTTTAAAACGTCCAGAATTTTGGACGTATAGCCGTTTTCGTAACCCTCGTCAAACGTAAGATAAATTTTGTCGCTCTTTTCGCCTATAAAAAGCGCGCCGAGGTCTTTGTATTTCTCCTGCAAATTAACCGCCGTTGCCGGACGGTTGTCCGCATCGGTGTTATTGCCCTGACCGTAGCCGTTTTTGATGCCCGAAAGACCTGAAATTTTGTCAAACGAAAGGGGCAAATCAACTTTGTTATTGTAAAATTTCACCTTTTCGTCGCCGATATATCTCACACCGCCCGACGTCACGAAATTAAGCTTCAAATCGCAGTCCGCTTTTTTCGCGAGGACGATTATATCACCGCTTGCGTCAACGTTTGAAAGCTCGGCATTTTTCGCTCCGCCTCCGATAATTATGTTGCCGTCGACCGACATATCGCTCAAAATAACGCCGTCGCCGTTTATCACAATGCTTTTGTCACAGTTTATCGAAAATCTGCCGTTTCCGAGGTAGTCCGCAGAAATAAGCCTGTTTATGATATACACCGTTTCGGCGCGTGTTATAGGCTCGCGGAGGTCTGTGTTAAAAAACGAATTGGGGAGCGCAAAACGTTTTGCAACCGCGCTGACATATTCTTTCGCCCACGCGTCATAGCTTGCGTCGGCGTAAACATACTCCGTTTCACCGCCTATGTAAAACGCTTTTGCGATGAGGCAAACCGCCTCCTGCTTTGAAATATTGCCCGTCGGATAAATTTTTCCGTCACCGTCACCCTGCATAATGTTAAACTTGTTTAAGCACAAAACCGCGTCGGTATACCAAGTGTCCGAAAGGTCGGAAAACGTGTTTTCGATTTTGTCGGAAAGCGCAAAAAGACGGTTGAAAATCACTGCCGCCTCACCGCGTGTGATAAACCCGTCGGGATTGAATTTTCCGTCGTATCCCTCAATAATTTTACTGTCCGAAAGTTTTTCTATATCCTCCTTTGCCCAGTGCCCTTCAATATCCGAATAGGAAGCACCGAAACAAAGCGTATTAAGCATAAAAACAAACACCAAAAAAGCGCATAATTTTTTCATCTTATCCCCTCCGAGATTATTTTAACATTTTAATAAAAAATATACAATACTTTTGCGAAAATTTATTATGTTGAAATTTATGGTAAATTGTGGTATAATACTTATATATACGCAAAAATCGAGGTGAAATGAGTGAAAAAATTTATTTTTATCATTATAATCGCGCTTGCCGTCTTTGCGGTTTATCCGTATGCGTCGGAGTTTTTCGTAAAAACCGACAAAATCGGCGAGGACGTTGTTTTTACCGTTGCGAGCGGCGAAAACGCAAAGGACATTGCAAAAAATCTTAAGGCAAACGGGCTTATCAAAAACGAAATTCTGTTTTCGTTAAAGCTTAAAACCACAAATTCCGCAACAAAATTAAGGAGCGGAACCTTTAGCCTTAACACGGGAATGAGCCTTTCGACAATCATAACAAAGCTTACAACCGAGGGCGGAGGCGACAGTTTTACGCTTGTTGTTCCCGAGGGGTATTCTGCGGAGCAGATTGCACAAAAGCTTGAAAACGACGGCATTATGAGCGCGGACGCGTTTTTGTCGGCAATGTCGGACGAATACGGTTATGATTTTATCAAAAAAATTCCCGACCGCGAGTTTAAATACAAACTTCAGGGATTTTTGTTTCCGCAGACCTACGAATTTTTCAAAACCGCAGCGGCGCACGAAATTATCGACACAATGCTGGGCGAATTTGAAAAACAGTATTCAAAAATCGGCGATATTAAAAACATAGACTACGACACCGTTGTTTTGGCGTCGCTTGTGGAGCGCGAGGCAAAGCTTGATACAGAGCGCGGAAAAATTGCCGGTGTTATAAAAAACAGGCTTAACGAAAATATGCTTCTGCAAATTGACGCAACGGTTGTTTATGCCATAACAAACGGGCTTTACAATGCGGACAAGGTTTACTACAAAGACCTTGAAAATCCGTCGCCGTACAACACCTACAAATACAAAGGACTTCCCGTCGGCGCGATTTGCAACCCCGGTATAAAGTCATTAAAAGCGGCGCTTATGCCCGACATTCACAAGTATAAATTCTATCACACCGACGAAAATAAAAAGGACGGAAGCCATATTTTCACCGAAAATTATGACGAACATATGGCAAGCCAGTAAATTTTTCTTTACATATTGCGCAAAATATGGTAAACTGAAATGAGTATGATTTAAAGGAGCGATTTTTATGGCGAAAAAGAAAACCGAGGAACAGACAGTTTTTTTATATAAAGGAATACCGCTTACAAGGCACGGCAACGTTATAATATACGGCGACGTTAACGACAAATATTATCTTCGTATGTCGGTGCTTAAAACAAAAACGGTGAAAGACGTTGAAATTCCGCAGTATATTTACATCGAGCTTATTTCGTCAAAAGACGACAAAACAGTGAAAAAAGCCGAGCGTGAGGATATGTACGAGGCGCTTGACATCGGCGGTTTTTGGCTTGCGGAGGCACTTGAGGGATAACTTATGAAAAATAACGCAAATTACACAATGCTCACAGATTTTTATGAAATTACCATGGCAAACGGCTACCTTGAAAAAGGCTTTTGCGACAGAGAAGTTTGCTTTGATATGTTCTTCCGCAAAATCCCCGACGGAGGCGGATTTGCCGTTATGGCAGGCGTTGAACAGCTGGTTGATTATCTTGAAAATCTTCATTTTGACGAAAGCGACATAGAATTTCTGCGCTCCAAAAATATGTTCTGCGGCAAGTTTTTGGACTATCTTAAAAACTTTAAATTTGAGTGCGACGTATGGGCAATTGAGGAGGGAACACCGATTTTCCCCGGCGAGCCGATTGTTAAGGTGAAAGGTCCTGTTATGCAGGCGCAGTTTATCGAAACAATGCTTCTTCTCACAATCAACCATCAGAGCCTCGTCGCGACAAAGGCAAACAGAATTGTCCGCGCGGCGAAAGGCAGACCTGTTATGGAATTCGGTTCTCGCCGTGCACAGGGTCCGAACGGCGCTATTGACGGCGCGCGTGCGGCATACATCGCCGGCTGCTGCGGTACTGCCTGCACAATTTCCGACGTCCGCTACGGCATACCGGCGCTCGGAACAATGGCGCACAGCTGGGTTCAGCTTTTCGACTCGGAATATGAGGCTTTTTGCGCATATGCCGAGATTTATCCCACAAATTGTACGCTTTTGATTGACACCTACAACGTGTTAAAATCGGGACTTCCCAATGCGATAAGAGCGTTTAACGACGTGCTTGTTCCGAAGGGAATACGTCCTGCCGGTGTAAGAATCGACAGCGGTGACATAACATATTTGAGCAAAAAAATAAGAAAAATTCTCGACGCAGAGGGCTTTGGCGACTGCAAAATCGTCGCGAGCAACTCGCTCGACGAATATATTATCCGCGACCTGCTCGACCAAGGCGCAATGATTGACTCGTTCGGCGTGGGCGAAAGGCTTATCACGTCGCGCTCCGAGCCTGTTTTCGGCGGTGTTTACAAGCTTTGCGCAGTGTATGACGAAAACGGCAGAGAAATCCCGAAAATCAAGCTTTCGGAGAACGTTGCGAAAATCACAACTCCTTGCGCGAAGAATGTTTACAGACTTTATGAAAACGAAACGCACAAGGCGATTGCCGACGTTTTAACGCTCGAAAAAGAGGACGCGCCGAGCGGCGAATATGAGATTTTCGACCCCGAGCACACCTGGAAGAGAAAGACGATTACCGATTTTTATGCGAAAAACCTTTTGGTTAAGATTTTTGACAAAGGCAAACGCGTGTATGATTTGCCTGACATCGAGAGCATAAAACAAAAGTGCAAAACCGAGGTGGACAACCTCTGGGACGAGGTGAAACGCTGGGAAAATCCGCATAATTATTATGTTGATTTGTCGCTTGATTTGTGGAAAATTAAAGATGAACTTTTGAATAAGAAGTCGTTTTAAGACGGCGCGAGGGTTTGTAAGGGTGTTTCCATTACAAACCCTTTTTGTTTTTCCTTAATGTTACAGTTTTCCCATCATATCAAAAATTACGATAACCTGTTTTTGATATGATAAGATAATTTTGAAATTACAAACAACCAAAAGAAGGATTGTAAGGGAAACCTCCCTTACTCCGTAATCCCCCTCGCTATATCCAAAAATACCTTTCCTGCCTCCGCACCGCTTTGTCCGTTTTCGAGGAACACCGCCATTGCATACTTCGGTTTGTCATACGGGAAAAATCCCACAAACCAGCCGTGAACCATAAGAGAACCGTTTTCCTCCCAGCCCGTCTGCGCACTGCCCGTTTTTCCGCATATTTTTAATTTTTTGTCATATGCCGTTCTGCCCGTCCCCTGCGCGACTGCAAGGTACATCATATCCTTGATTTTATCGGCTGTGTCACGGCTCACAACCTGTTTTTCGCTCTCGTAATAAAATCCGCCGTCACCGCTGTTGTCAAACGCTTTCCCCTTAACAATATTGACGTTTTTCATCACACCGCCGTTTGCAATAACTGCCGTCATACGCACCGCCTGCAACGGTGTAATCATAATTTTCCCCTGCCCTATTGCGCTGTTTGCAATGTCGCACCTTGTCGGACCGACCTCGGCACTGCCGTGTTTTTCGCCGTCTATACCGCACACAATTTCGCCTATTCCGAATTTTTTTGCCATATCGCAAAGCCTATCCGAACCCGCCGAAATTGCCAAATCATAAAAACAAACATTGCACGACTTTGCAAAAGCGCTGTAAAAATCAAGCTCGCCGTGCCCCTCTTTTTTGTTGCACACAAATTCTATGCCGTCGATATTTTCCGCACCGGCACAAAAATCGGTAAAATTTTCGCCGACCGCGCCGTTTTCCAGCGCCGCCGCGGCAGTTACGATTTTAAAAATACTGCCTGCGTTATACTCCGACACCGCGCGGTTTATAAGCTCCGTTCCGCCGTTTTTTATATATTTTTCGACGTTATTCTGGTCAAAATCGGGCCGTGACGCCATTGCAAGAACGTCAAAGCTTTCAACGTCCAAAACCACTGCCGCGCCGTTTTTGCCGCACTTGTCAAGCGCATTTTCCGCCGATTTCTGAATGTGATAATCAAGCGTCAGCTGTATGCCCTTTTGCATTTCGCCGTCATTTTTCACCGTTTCGGGCAAAGCCTTTATGCTGTTGCTGTTGACGTCGCCGATTGAACTGAAAACATAGCTTCCCTCACCCGAAAGATACGAATTAAACCGCTTTTCAAGTCCGCTCGCGCCGTCGTTTTTCGCATCGACATACCCAACCAAATGACGTGCAAGACTGCGCTCGTCGTAACGTTTTGTTACGTTGTAGCGCACGCTTTTACCGTTTCCGTCGTCTTTGTTCAGAATGTAGCTTCGGCAGTCGACGAACGGGATATAATTTCGGTCGTAAATCATACCGCGGTAAATTTTCACGGTTGTGGGGATGAGGTGCTGTTTTGACGCGGCATAGGTGAATTTTTCCTTGTCAAAAATCACGATTTTCAGCATTACAACGAGCAAAAATGCGCACGACACCGCAAATATTTTAAAAATCATTCTGCATCTTTTTTCCATTTTTCTCACCAAAAATCAGTATCCCACGCGCGGTGTAAATTTATTCGCCGATAACGCATATAATGAAAACGGGTGAGCAAAATGTTCAGAAAAAAACGTCGGATTTTTCCGTTTTTTATATTTTTTCTTGTCACGGCGGTGCTGGTTTTTTCCGCGTCGTTTGTGCGTCCGCTGGTGATGTCGGTTGCAAACGCGCACCTTAAAAATCTCGCGTCGCGCATAATAAACACGGCTGTTTTGGAAAATCTCTCGGACGGGAGCGCAGACTACAGCGATATTGTGTCAATGTCAAAGGACGCAAACGAGCGTGTGAGCGCGCTGTCGGTGAATTTTTCACAGGTAAACAAAATTAAGGCAAAGCTTACGCTCGACATTTTAAACGGCATAACAAAATCGGACCGCACCGACATTGCAATACCGCTCGGAAACTTTTTTGCAAACGAATTTATGTGGGGAACGGGTCCGAAAATACCGTTTAAAATTATGCCGAACCCTGCCGTTGACGTGAATTTCCGCGACGATTTTACGTCGGCGGGTGTAAACCAGACGATACACAAAATCTATCTCGACGTTGACGCACACGTGTCTGCCGCCGCGCCGATGGTGAAAACGGGCGCGCGCGTGAAAACGTCGTTTCTCATCGCGCAAACGGTGATTGTGGGCGAAGTGCCCGAAACATACACGGGAATTAACGAAATCCCCGGCAGTATTGAAGATTACATACTCGACGTTACGCCGTAAAATCAAAAAATGCACCTCATTTTTGAGGTGCATAAACTTTTTAATCATTTATTTTTAATACATTCCGCGCGTATCTCTGCCCACCATTCCGCGCTCTGCAAGGCTTGTATACTGGTCGTTGCAGCACACGATATGGTCAATCAGCGGAACGCCTATTCCGTCGAGCAGTTTGTGAATTTTGTCGGTCATTCTTATGTCGTTGTCCGACGGATGCACGCAGTTGCCCGTGTGATTATGCGCAATCGCGACGGTATTTGCTCTGTATTTTATAACGCTTTTCAAAACCTTGCGCGGATAAAACGCCGTTTCGTTTTCCGTGCCCTTGCTTATCGGCGCAACCTTTTGAAGTCTGCGTTTTGTGTCGAGAATAAGCACAATAAAATTTTCTTCGGGGTGCATTTTAAAATAATCGGTGCAGAAATTCCCCATTGTATCTTTGTCGGGGAGCAGTATGCCCTCTTTCTTGTAGGAATTGAGAAAAATTATCAGCTGACGGCAAAAATTGATGAGCAATGCGCTCCTCTCGCCCACGCCCTTAACGTCGCGAAGGTCGGAAATATCCGCTTTCAAAACGTTTTCCAAACTTCCGAACTCGTTTATAAGACGGTGCGCAATGGGGTTTGTGTCCTGCCGTTTATACGTAAAATACAAAAGAAATTCCAAAACCTCGTGCTCGGCAAAACCCTCCAGACCTAGATTTTCATAGCGTTCATACAAACGCGCGCGGTGACCGCTGTGGATATTTTTGTCGTCCGTTTCTTCCTCCTCTTCTGCGCCGTCAGTTTCGTCGGCAGACGTGTCTTTATCGGCAAAATCAGCCGAAACAACCTTTGAATTTTCGCTGTTTTCATCGTTCACGATGTTCGGTTTTTCATCATCAATTTTTACAGCCGTCTTGTTTGCAAAGCCGTAATCTATATCGAATTTTATATCCGTCACCGCGTTGCCTGCGTCCGAGTCATCATCCTCGATAACGTCCGCCGCGGCAAGGTTATCCGACAAAACTTCTATTTCAAACCTGTCGTCTATGTAGAATTTTTTATACCCGTTGCCGTCCGGATTTGGAACAAATGCCTTTTCGCCGACAAACAAAGTGCCGTCGGGAAATTTCATCTTATCGTTCACCGTCAAAATTCCTTTCTTAAATAAAATTTCAATTCTCCGCCGTATGCGCCGAGTTTACAACCTCTTGAACAATTTCTTCGCTGTTTTCTTCGCCGATAATTCCGCTTGTTTCGGCATTTTTCGACAAAAACATCAAAAATTCTATGTTGCCCTCGGGACCTTTAATCGGAGAAAAATCAAGCCCAATCGGATAAAGATTTGAAATGCGCGCGAGGTTTAAACAGTTTAAAATAACCTTTTTATGCACCTCTTTGTCGCGTACGACGCCTTTTTTGCCTACCTCCTCGCGTCCTGCCTCAAACTGCGGTTTGATAAGCGCAACGCACAGTCCGTCATTTGACAAAAGCGAATAAACGACGGGGAGAATGTGTTTCAGCGAAATAAAAGAAACGTCTATTGAAACAAAATCAATATCGTCTTTTATAAGCTCCAAATCAAGATACCTCACGTTTGTGCGCTCGATATTCACCACGCGCTCGTCGTTTCTCAGTTTCCACGCAAGCTGACCGTAGCCGACGTCGATGGAATACACCTTTTTTGCGCCGTTTTGGAGCATACAGTCGGTAAATCCGCCCGTTGACGCGCCGATGTCAACGCACACCTTATCGGTGAGGTCAATATCAAAAACGTCTATCGCCTTTTCAAGCTTAAGACCGCCTCGGCTGACGTATTTAAGCGTGTTTCCGCGTATTTCGAGAAAGTCGCCGTCACCCGTTTTATCGCCTGCTTTAAGCGCCTTTTGCCCGTTGACGTAGACAATTCCCTCCATTATGTATGCCTTTGCCTTTTCTCTGCTCTCGGCAAGACCTTTGTTTACAAGCGCCGTATCCAATCGTTCTTTCAAGCTAAAACCCCTAATCATAAATTATTCAAAGCATTTTCGATTTTTTCGGCAACACTCTTGCCGTCAAGACCGTATTTTTCAAAAAGCTCGCGCGCTTTTCCGTGCGGAATAAATTCGTCGCCCCAGCCGATATTAACAAAATTTCTGATATTTGAATTTACCGCGAGATAACTTCCGAAACCGCCGTTTACAAGGTTATCCTCCAGCGTGAAAACAAGCTTGCATTTTTTGGAATATTCCTCCAAAAGCGCCCTGTCAAACGGTTTTACACTGCGGACGTTTATGTGTGCGGCGGATATATTTTTCTCTTTCAGAATTTTAACCGTGCTTTTTGCGATTTTGTTCATTCTGCCGACGGCGAAAATCGCCGCGTCATATCCGCCGTTTACAACGCACGCCTTGCCGATTTCAAAATCGGGCAGACTGTCATCAAGCGAAATTGCACCGCGCGGATAGCGTATCGCAACGGGCGAATTTGCCTCATACAGCGCGTATTTCATCATTTGTTCAAGTTCTTTATACGTTGTGGGCGCCAAAATTTTCATATTCGGCATATGCGAAAGATACGACAAATCGAAAATTCCCTGATGCGTTTCGCCGTCCTCGCCCACAATTCCTGCCCTGTCCACAAGAAAAACAACGTTTAAATTTTGCAGGCAAACGTCGTGGATAAGCTGGTCGTACGCACGCTGTAAAAACGTGGAATACACCGCAACCACAGGTTTTAAACCGCCTGCCGCCATACCTGCCGCGGTGGTGACCATATGCTGTTCGGCAATGCCGACGTCAAAAAACCTTTTCGGGAATTTTTTCGCAAAATCGCAAAGTCCGCACCCGGCACCCATTGCCGCGGTGAGTGCGACGATTTTTTCATCTTGCATCGCAAGGCTTTTTAAAATTTCGCCCGACGCAGACGAAAAACTAATTGCATTTTTGGTTATAATTGTGGCTTTTCTGCTCACTCCGTGAAATTCTTCGGGGTGCGTTTCCGCGCTTTCGTAGCCCATTCCTTTTTTTGTGAACGTGTGTATAAGAACAGGTCCGTCAAGCTCTTTTGCGCGCTCAAAAACCTTTGTGAGCATTTCGATATTATGCCCGTCTATAATTCCGATATATGTAAATCCGAGATTTTCAAAAACTCCGCCCGCAATGGCAGAATATTTAAACGCGTCTTTTACCGTTGAAATAGCGTGTTTTGCAACATCTCCGGCTTTTCCCATTTTTGAAAGGAAATTGTTAACGCTGTCTTTTGTGTGAAGATATTTTTTCGCCGTGCGCAGACGCGAAAGATATTCCGACATTCCGCCGACGTTTTTTTCGATAGACATTTCGTTGTCGTTCAAGATTACCAAAAGCTTGGTTTTGCTTGTGCCTGCGTCGCTCAAAGCCTCGTAAACCATACCTCCGCCCAGCGCGCCGTCGCCCAAAAACGCACAAACGTTGTAATCCTCTCCGAGAAGGTCACGCGCACGCGCCATTCCGAGCGCCGCCGATACCGACGTACTTGCGTGCCCTGCCGCAAAGGCGTCATATTCGCTTTCGGACGGCTTGGGAAATCCCGAAAGTCCGCCCATTTGACGGATTGTAGAAAATTTTTCATACCGCCCCGTGAGCATTTTGTGAACGTAGCTTTGATGCCCGACATCAAACACGATTTTGTCTTTCGGGCAGTCAAAAACAAGGTGATATGCCAGCGTAAGCTCCACAACACCCAGGTTTGACGCAAGATGACCGCCTGTTTTCATAACGTTTTCCACAAGCGCACGGCGGATCTCTCCGCACAGTGCAGGGTAATCCTGCTTATTTATTTTTTTTAAATCATCGGGAGATTTAATTTTTTCAAGAAACATTTTCAGCGCTCTTTCTTCTTTTGTTTTTTACCGCCGGCTTTGCCGAATGTGAAGATATTTTTGATAAAATGCATAACAACGCCTGCGCCCTGAATGATGTCGCGGCTCTTTGTCATTGCAACGTTTTTGCCTGCCGCCTTTCCGCCGACCGTCACCGCCGCAACAATTCCCGAAAGGACGAGGTTTAAAAACATCTCGTCGCCGTTGTGATATTTCACCGCGATAATCGTTACAATCGCGCCGGCAAGTCCGCCCGACACAACGCCGACGGTATCGCCGATAACGTCATTGCAGATGTTTGACACCTTTTCAGCGCTTCTTATAAGCGAAATTGCCTCTTTTCCGCCGGGTATGCCTTTTGCGTTGCGCGCGTGAAACGGCGTTTCGGACGCGCTTGTTACCGCAATTCCGACAATGTCAAAAATAATGCCGATTAAAACCACGCACACCAGCACAAAAAACGCCCAGACAATACTCACCTTTTCAATGAGCAGATTTGTCACCACGTTGATTGATACCGACAAAAAAAAGGTGAATACGGTAATTTTAAGCGGCCAGAGATTATATTTTTTCTGTTTTTTCATTTCTCTTTAAAAAAATCCTCGCAAATATTTTTTGATAAATATACAAAAACGGGCGCAAAACCCGTTTGAATTTAAAATAAAAGTGGTATTATACGAAGTAAAATTTACGGCTTAGGTTCAGTTGGATTTCCCGCCGCGCCGCCGCTTCGTCGCCAAAACGGCAGTTTCCTATTAAGGCACAGCATACCCTGTCGCCAAAGATATGACTGAATTGCCACTTAGTCCGCACTGCAATCCCCCGTATAACACAGCCTAGGAGTTTTCCTCAACGGTCGTGTCAACTCTTATCCTCTTTTGCAAGCACCATTTCAAACCCTATAACGCGCCGTCCAAAGGCCATTAGAAAGCGCGTCTGACGGTTATCCGTATTTGCTCACTCAAGGCAGGCTACTCTGCTCACAGCATATTGTTACCTACACCGCAAAACAGGTTACAGCCTAAACCGTAGCGCAAAGCATTATAGAAAGGTACTTTGCCTTTTTGGAAAAAGGTTCTTTTCAAAAAGACTAAAGCCCTTTGACTAACCGCCACGAATTTAGGTCTCCGCGGTAAAAGGGACAACGCCCGTATGCCGTTACGGGTCTGCCCTTAAACCTTAACTCCCAGCATCTGCCCCAAACTGGGCGTAAGAAGCAAACACAAGGAACTTCATCGATATGCCCTTTAGTGGATTTTTAGGCCCACCTTACAAGCTGACAGATCCGACTAGGATACTGCACCACTTATTAGCTAAATATTATATCA
>OGHJ01001282.1_pt1 | contig 28116 bp, 26 predicted proteins | sample 1571351 | NCBI WGS metagenome assembly OGHJ01 (sample SAMEA2582037, study PRJEB24529) | metagenome | biome: Human gut stool | place: China | collected 2011 | reverse complement strand
CTGAAGCAGGAGACCGCCGACGAGGCCTATAAGAAGGGCGTGGAGATGACCATGACCCAGCTCAAGGAGGTTCTCGCCAAGCTGGGCATCGAGGAGATTCCCGCCCTGGGCGAGACCTTCGACCCCAACCTCCACAACGCGGTGATGCATGTGGACGACGAGTCCGCCGCCGAGAACACCATTGTCGAGGTCTTTCAGACCGGGTTCAGGGCGGGAGACAAGGTGGTCCGGTTTGCGATGGTGAAGGTCGCAAATTAGGGTGAGGCGCCCGGCGCCCGTGAGCAGGGCTCAGCCCCGCCGGGAAGGGCGTGAGGCGCAACAGCCCGAGTTACTCTGTTAAAAACAATCTTTTATATAGGAGGACAACATTATGTCTAAAATTATCGGTATCGACCTTGGCACCACCAACTCCTGCGTCGCCGTTATGGAAGGCGGCGAGGCTGTCGTCATTCCCAACGCGGAGGGCAACCGCACCACCCCCTCCGTCGTGGCGTTCTCCAAGGACGGCGAGCGCATGGTGGGCCAGGTGGCCAAGCGCCAGGCCATCACCAACCCCGACCGCACCATCATGTCCATCAAGCGTCAGATGGGCACCGACCATAAGGTGAACATCGACGGCAAGGCCTACACCCCCCAGGAGATCAGCGCCATGATCCTCCAGAAGCTGAAGGCCGACGCCGAGGCCTATCTGGGCCAGCCGGTCACCGAGGCCGTCATCACCGTCCCCGCCTACTTCAATGACGCCCAGCGTCAGGCCACCAAGGACGCCGGCAAGATCGCCGGCCTGGAGGTCAAGCGTATCATCAACGAGCCCACCGCCGCCGCTGTGGCCTACGGTGTGGATAAGGAGAAGCAGGACCAGAAGATCATGGTCTACGACCTGGGCGGCGGCACCTTCGATGTGTCCATCCTGGAGATCGGCGACGGCGTCATCGAGGTCCTCTCCACCTCCGGCGACACCCATCTGGGCGGCGATGACTTCGACGAGGCCATCATGAACTGGATGGTGGCCGAGTTCAAGAGCTCCAACGGCATCGACCTCTCCGGCGACAAGGTGGCCATGCAGCGCCTGAAGGAGGCCGCTGAGAAGGCCAAGATCGAGCTCTCCGGCGTCACCTCCACCGCCATCAATCTGCCTTATATCACCGCCGACGCCACCGGCCCCAAGCACCTGGACCTGACCCTGAGCCGCGCCAAGTTCGACCAGCTCACCGCCAACCTGGTGGAGCGCACCGCCGGCCCCGTCCGTCAGGCCATGAGCGACGCCGGCCTCACCGCCAACGACATCTCCAAGGTCCTGCTGGTGGGCGGCTCCAGCCGTATCCCCGCCGTGCAGGACATGGTCAAGAAGCTCACCGGCAAGGAAGGCTTCAAGGGCATCAACCCCGACGAGTGCGTGGCTATGGGCGCAGCCCTGCAGGGCGGCGTGCTCACCGGCGACGTGAAGGGCCTGCTGCTGCTGGACGTCACCCCCCTGTCTCTGGGCATTGAGACCATGGGCGGCGTGTGCACCAAGCTAATCGACCGCAACACCACCATCCCTGTGAAGAAGAGCCAGATCTTCTCCACTGCTGCGGATAACCAGACCTCTGTGGAGGTCAACGTCCTTCAGGGCGAGCGTGAAATGGCTGCTGCCAACAAGTCCCTGGGCCGCTTCCATCTGGACGGCATCGCTCCCGCCCGCCGTGGCGTGCCTCAGATCGAGGTCACCTTCGATATCGACGCCAACGGCATCGTGAATGTCTCCGCCAAGGATCTGGGCACCGGTACCGAGCAGCATATCACCATCACCTCCTCCTCCAACATGAGCAAGGATGATATTGAGAAGGCTGTCAAGGAAGCCGAGCAGTATGCCGCTCAGGACAAGAAGATGAAAGAGGACGTGGAGACCCGCAACCAGGCCGATCAGATGGTCTATCAGAGCGAAAAGACCCTGAATGAGATGGGCGACAAGATCCCCGCCGAGGATAAGAGCAAGGTCCAGGCCGGTATCGACAAGCTGAAGGAGGCCCTGAAGGGCACCGACACCGCCGCCATCAAGACCGCTACCGATGAGCTGACTCAGGACTTCTACGCTGTCAGCGAGAAGCTCTATCAGCAGGCCAACCCCCAGGGCACCCAGGGCGGTGCCCAGACCGGTCCCGACATGGGCGGCCAGCAGGCCGGCGGCGCGCAGGACGGTCAGTATTATGACGCCGACTACAAGGTCGTGGATGATGACGACCAGAACAAGAAGTAAAAAACCTATACGGATCGGAACCGATGGGACGGGGATCATTCCCCGCCCCATTGGGGCCGTTTTGGAGCAAACTTAGAGATGAGGAATCCGGAACGGGGAAGCCGGTTCCTGATTCCTGATCCTTAAGTGATTCCTGAGAGGAGCAGCAAGTATGGCAGCAGAAAAACGTGATTATTACGAGATCCTGGGCGTTGACAAGAACGCATCCGAGGACGAGATCAAGCGCGCATATAAGAAGATGGCCCGGAAGTATCACCCGGACCTGAATCCTGACAATAAAGAGGCGGAGGAGAAGTTCAAGGAGGTCAACGAGGCCTATGAGGTTCTCTCTGACTCTGATAAAAAAGCCCGTTATGACCAGTTCGGCTTTGCGGGTGTGGACTCTAACTACGGAGCGGGGGCCGGCGGCGGTGCTTACGGTGCCGGCGGCTTCGACTTTGGCGATCTGGGGGATATTTTCGGCAGCTTCTTCGGCGGTGGCTTCGGCTCCGCCCAGCGCCGGAACCCCAACGCTCCCCAGCGGGGCGAGAGCATCCGCCTGAGTGTGACCATCAGCTTTGAGGAGGCGGCCTTCGGCTGCGAGAAAGAGGTCAGCGTGGACCGCTATGAGACCTGCGCGGTCTGTCACGGCTCCGGCTGTGCCGACGGTACCTCTCCTGAGGTCTGCCCGGACTGCCACGGCTCCGGTCAGGTGCAGGTGCGGCGGCAGACGCCCATGGGCGTGTTTGCCACCACCTCCCCTTGTGGCCGCTGCGGCGGCAAGGGCCGCATCATCAAGACCCCCTGTACCGCTTGCCGGGGCAGCGGCTTAGAGCGTAAGCGCCGCACCATTCAGGCCAAGATCCCCGCAGGTATCGACAATGGCCAGACCATCTCCATCCGGGGGCAGGGCCACGCCGGAAAGAACGGCGGCCCGTCCGGTGATCTGCTCATCACCATTACGGTCCGGCCCCACGAGCTGTTCCGCCGGGAGGGTACCTCCGTCCTCTGTGAGGCGCCCATTACCTTTGCACAGGCAGTTCTGGGTGCGGAGCTGGAGATCCCCACCATTGACGGCAAGGTAAAATATGACCTGCCGGAGGGCACTCAGTCCGGCACTACCTTCCGGTTGAAGGGCAAGGGCATTCCTGAGCTCAACGGCCGGGGCCGGGGTGACCAGTATGTGACTGTTTATATCGAAACGCCCCGGAACCTGAACCGGGAGCAGAAGGAAGCTTTGAAGAAGTTCGCGGAATCCGTAGGTGATAACAACTACGAGGAACGGAAGAAGTTCTTCAAGAAGTTTAAGAAGTGAGGCAAGGTATGTATCTGGTAGATTACCATACCCATACGCAGTTTTCTCCCGATGCTCATGATCCCATGACGGTGATGGCTCAGGCCGCACTGGATGCCGGGATGGACGAGATCTGCTTTACGGATCATGTGGAGCCCCTGACCTGGGGGTCCAATGAGCTGCGCCCGCCCTATGACTGGTCGGCGCTGACGGAGGATTTCGCCAACGTTCAGGCCGCGCTGGGGGACCGCATCCATCTGCGGCTGGGCATGGAGATGGGCGACGCGCAGAAGGCCCCGGCCCACATGAAAAAGCTGTTGGAGGACGCGCCGCAGTTTGATTTCATCATCGGCTCGGTGCACCTGCTGTCGGAGCGCTTCGGAAGCGAGGACCTGTATCTCTACACGCCCAAGGATCAGGCGGAGGCTCAGACCGCATTGGGAGATTATCTGGAAGAGGTTTTAGCGCTGGCAAAGCTGGGCGGCTTTACGGTTCTGGGCCATTTGACTCTGCCCCTGCGGTATTTCAATGAGATGCGGGGGCTTCATACCAGCTTTGATCCCTATGAGGCTGAGATCCGGGAAATTTTGAAAACTCTGATCGAAAACGGGCGAGGCATCGAGCTGAACGTCAACCGGGGCAATACGCCCTTGCCGGACGCCAAGTGGCTGCGGATCTACCGGGAACTGGGCGGTGAGTTCATCACCCTGGGCACCGACGCCCACAGCCCGGAGCATGTGGGCCGCTTCATCCGGGAGCGGCAGGCTTTGCTGAAAGAGTGCGGCTTTACCCGGTTCTGCACCTTTGAAAAGCAGATGCCTGTCTGGCACGCATTGTAATAAAGAATTGATTTTTGCCGGAGGGCGGTGTATACTGACCCTGCATCATCCGAAAAAACGATTATTTGGAGGAAATGACTATGAAAATCGCATTGGGCTGTGACCACGGCGGCTACGAGCTGAAGCAGTTTATCATGAAGATCCTGGAAAAGCTGGGCTATGAGTACGAGGATTTTGGCTGCTACTCTCTGGAGAGCTGCGACTATCCCGACTTCGGCGCTGCCGCTGCCCGTGCTGTGGCTGAGGGCAAGTGCGACCGCGGTATTGTGATCTGCACCACCGGTATCGGCATTTCCATTGCTGCCAACAAGATCAAGGGTATCCGCTGCGCCCACTGTGCCGACTGCCTGGAGGCAGAGATGACCCGCCGCCACAATGACGCCAACATGATGGCCATCGGCGCGGGCTTTACCGGCAAGAATATGGCAGAGCGCATGGTGGAGGTGTTCCTGACCACCGAGTTTGAGGGCGGCCGCCATGAGCGCCGGGTCAACAAGATGATGGCCCTGGAACAGGAATAACAGACCGAAAAGCAGAAACGGGGTGAAGCGGCATGGCATCAGGCACCAGAGGATACAGCAGCTATCGCGGGAGAGGCCGGAAGGGAAAAATTTTCCTGGCCATCCTACTGATCCTTATTATTCTGGGTTCTGTGGGCTTTATTATGGCCCGGGAGCACATGCGCTATGACGCCGACGGTAATCTCCACTTTGACCTGCCTTGGGACAAAGGGACTTCTGACCCTGTCGAAGCCCCCGGAGACCCGGATGTGGTGATCCGGGAACCGGAGCAGACCGCTGTCAAAACACCGGTCCGGGGGACGCTGCTGGCGGCAAAGCCGCTGACAATGGAAGATCAGGAGACCGCTGAGACAGCGCTTTCCGAAGCTACCGTAACGGCGGTGACGCTGAAGGACAGCGCCGGCCGGGTGTATTTTGACAGCAGCGCTGCCGTGACCGGCGCAGTCAGCGTGAAACCGGACACCGGGGAGGCGCTGAATGACCTGACGGCCCGGACAGACGTGACCGCTGCGGCCCGGATCGCCTGCTTCCACGATCCCAAGGCCGCCAACGCCGACGTGGAGGGCATGGGCCTGAAAAACACCGGCGGTTATATCTTCTATGACGGCAACAACAGCCAATGGCTGGACCCCGGCCATGAAAAGGCCCGGACGTATCTGCTGAATATCATCCGGGAAGCTGCGGAGCAGGGGTTCCGAGAGATCATTCTGACGGATGTCAGCTATCCCACCGCAGGCAAGCTGGACAAGATCGACTTTTCCAACGCCATGACCGCCGGGAACACGGCAGAGGCGGGACGGCAGGCACAGATCGAGGGCTTCCTCCGGGAGGTGCGGGATGCACTGCCGAAGAATGTGATCCTTTCACTGGAGCTGCCTGCGGAGACCATTCTCGCCGGGACGAACAGTGACGCCGGGCAGGAACTCAGCGCCTTGGCACAGCTGGTGGACCGCATCTATGCGGAAACTACGGAAGAGGAGGCCCCTGCATTGGAGACCGCCGTCAAGGCAGTGTCTGATACCTGTGACTTTGTGCCGGAGCTGACGGAACAGCCTGCCGAAGGTCTGGAAAATTGGCTGCTGCTCCAAAAGTAAATGAAAAGTATCCCGCATTGTTTTCACAATGCGGGATACTTTTTTACAGCTCGCCGAGAAATTCCCCGTCCCGGTGGATTTTTACGGTGATGGGGGCAAACTGAGGGTACGCGGACAAAAACTCGTCGGTAAAGGCAAAGTCTTCCCACTGGTGCATGGGCAGAAACCGGCGAACCTCCATCAGATTCAAAAAATAGTTAGGCCCCAGATAGCCATCCATTTTCAGCCGGGAGTCCAAGGGAAGCATGGCCAAATCGACGCGGCGGCCCCGGAGAGGTTCTGTGTACCGCTTGAAATTGGCCTCCATATTACGGTTCCAAGCCAAGTCCTCTTCCGCCCAGTGCCACCAGTTCAGGTCTCCGGCGTGGAAAATGGACTGTCCGTTGACCGTTACCATCCACGCCACGCCCTCGTCGGTGGAGGGGAAGGTCTCCACGGTGACACCGGGGAGAGGGGCAAAGGTGTCATGCTTGCCGCAGCGGCGGCATTTGGCGGCGGTCTCCGGGGAAAGCTGCCACTTTGTCAAATTGTGGGGCGTCAGGTGAAAGTCGCTGCCTAACAGGAATTGAATGTCCGCCTTGCAGTCCGCCAGTGCGAACACCGCCGGATTGAAATGGTCCTCGTGGCGGTGGCTGACGAACACCAGCAGCGGCTTGTCCGGCAGGGGCGGGAGAACGCCCTTCCACCAGTCGAACAGCAGGCAGACCTGATCCAGTTCGATGAAAAAACCGTCGTGGGCCAAAAATGTGACACGCATGTAAATTTTCTCCTTGATTCGCAAAAAGGGGGTGGGAAGCCGTCTCACCTTGTGGTAAGATTATAACATGAAACAAACAGATTCGACAACTGAAAATCTATTGCGGACGCTGCCGGAGCCGCTGTTGGGCTGGTACCGGGAAAACGCCCGGGACCTGCCCTGGCGGCACACGGAGGACCCTTACCGCATCTGGGTGTCGGAGATCATGCTCCAGCAGACCCGCGTGGCGGCGGTCTTAGGCTATTATGCCCGGTTTTTGGCGGTGCTCCCCACAGTGGAGGCGCTGGCGGAGGCAGACGAGGAGCTGCTCATGAAGCTGTGGGAGGGCCTTGGCTATTACAGCCGTGCCAGAAATCTGCAAAAGGCGGCACGGGAGATCACGGCGCTGGGCGGCTTTCCAGACACCTATGACGGCCTGCTGGCCCTGCCGGGCATCGGAGACTACACCGCCTCCGCCATTGCCGCCGCAGCCTTCGGACGGCGGGAACCGGCGGTGGACGGCAACGTGCTTCGGGTCATGACCCGGCTGACGGACTGCCATGATGACATTTCTGATCCGAAAACCAAGCGGGCTGTCCGGGCGGCGCTGGCGGAGGTCATGCCGGAGGAGCCGGCGGACATCCGCATTTTCAATCAGGCCATGATGGAGCTGGGGGCCACAGTCTGTGGGCCCAATACCGCTCCCCGGTGCGATGACTGCCCCGTAAGCGGCCTGTGTCTGGGCCGACAGCGGGAGACGGCAGAGACCCTGCCGGTGAAAAAGGCGAAAAAGGAGCGGCGGGTGGAGGAAAAAACCGTGTTCCTGCTGATGCGAGACAGAAAAATCGCCTTGCGGAAGCGGCCTAAAACCGGCCTGCTGGCGGGACTTTGGGAGTTTCCCAATGTGGAGGGCACTCTGGATGAAACAGCCGCCGGTGCGGCGGTGGAGGCCATGGGCCTGTCGGTGATCGACTGGCAGAGCCGCCTGACGGCCAAGCACATCTTCACCCATGTGGAGTGGCGCATGACCGGCTACGCGCTGACCGTCCGGGGCGACGGCCCTGCGGAACTGGAATGGGTGGATGCGGCAGGCCTTGCGGCGCGCTCTGTGCCGTCGGCGTTTGCCCGGTATTATGAAGAAGCAAAGCGTGAATTGGAGATGAAGTAAAATGGGATTCCTGCTGGGACTGCCTTTGAAGCTGCTGGCGCTGGTCTTTGGCCTGCTCCGGGTGTTGATCCCTGTCTTGCTGCTGATTTTGGTCATTCGTTGGCTGTGGCGGAAATACGGCGGCCACAGGCGCTCGGAATCAGCAAAAAAAGACGAACCCCACTTCAAAGGGCCGGTGTATACCGTGGACTACAAGGAAGTCAAGGACGATGACAGGCACAAGGAATGATCCTGCTTGCCGCCCTGATGCTATAAGGAGAAATCATGCTGAAGGTTTTTAATGTCATCGGCGTTATTGTGCTGCTTTTGCTGCTGCGGAAGCTGATTTGGTGTCTGCGGTGGCTGTGGTGCTGGAAACATGACCGGGAGACCCCGCCGCCCATCGGCTGGCTGCCCAGCCGGGACGGTGGCCGGTTTGACGCCCATGTGCAAAAGCGTGACGGGGAGGACTGACAATGGCTTTCTGGAAAAAGAGCGAGGACCCTTGGGACATTGTCCCCAATCAACGCCGCACGGCTTCAGAACCGGCGGAAAAAGCCCCCGGTCTGTTGGATACCCTTCGGGGGGATTGGGACGCTATGCGGGCGGAATGGCAGGAGAAACGGGAAAAGCTGCGACTGCCGCCGGAGAAGTGCCCCTGGTGCGGCAAGGACATGGAGCAGGGCTTCCTTATGAGCGGCAGGGGCGTTTTCTGGTACCGGGGCATCCCCACCGGAAAGGCGCTGTGGATCAGTCCCGGAAATGAAGATACTATTCGGGTGGATGCAGAGGGCTTTTTGACTACCTACCACACGGCCTGGTACTGCCCGGACTGTAAAAAGATGACCATTGACGCAGCTGACCTGCAAACGGAGGCGGAGAGAAACCAGGCGGCATTCCCCGTGGGAGCGGAGGAGACAGCATCGCAGAGCGATGAAGCAAAAGAGGGAGAATAAAAAAGATGGCACAGCTTTATTTCAAATACGGGGCCATGGGCTCCAGCAAAACGGCCAACGCTTTGATGGCCCGGTTCAACTATGAGGAGCGGGGCCAAAAGACCCTGCTGGTGAAGCCCCGGATGGACCAGCGGGACGGAGACCACATGGTCCATTCCCGTATCGGTCTGGAATACCCCTGCGTCTACTTCGACGAAATGCGGACGCTGTCCGAGGATGCGTTGAAAGAAAACGCCTGTATCATTGTGGACGAGGCCCAATTCCTCTCCAAGGAGGAAGTGGACTATCTGGTGCATGTGGTGGACGATCTGGGGGTCCCCGTGATCTGCTACGGACTGCGGACGGACTTCAAGGGAGAGCTGTTCCCCGGCAGCTACGAGCTGCTGGTGATGGCCGACAAGCTGGAGGAGGTCAAGACCATCTGCTGGTGCGGCAAAAAGGCTATGTTCAACGCCCGGTTCGACGAAAACGGCAAGGTCTTGAAGGAGGGCGCTCAGGTGGTCTTGGGGGCCAATGACAAATACATCGGCCTGTGCCGCCGCCACTGGCGGGCCGGGGATCTGGGCCCGGACTTCAACGGAAAGGGTACGGGAGACTGATGATCTGTAATCTCTGCCCCCGCCGCTGCGGTGTGGAGCGAACGCCGGACAAGGCGGCGGGCGTGTGCGCCATGCCCGCTTGGCCGGTGGCGGCACGGGCCATGCTGCATCAGTGGGAGGAACCATGCCTGGTGGGGGAGCACGGCGCGGGCGCCGTGTTTTTCTCCGGGTGCAATCTTCGGTGCAAATTTTGTCAGAACGGCGTGATCTCTCAGGAGGGTTACGGCAAGCCCATCACCCCCCGGCGGCTCCGGGAGATTTTTGAGGAACTGGTGGAGCAGGGGGCGGCCTGCTTGGATTTAGTGACGCCCACTCACTTCACGGACGCGGTGCTGGAGGCCTTGGGCGAGGAGCGCTGGCCGGTGCCGGTGGTTTGGAACTGCGGCGGGTATGAGTCCGTGGAGACCCTGAAACGCTTGGAGAACCGGGTACAGGTGTACCTGCCGGACCTGAAATACGCCCTGACGGAGCCGGCCAAAGCGTATTCCGGTGCGGCGGATTACCCAGAGACGGCGAAAGCGGCCATTTTGGAGATGTTCCGCCAGACCGGGCCGTACAGAATGGAAAACGGCCAGCTGAGAAGCGGCGTTCTCATCCGGCATCTGGTACTGCCGGGAGAACTGGAAAACACGAAGGCGGTCATCGACTGGGTGGCGGAGACCTTCCGCCCCGGCGAAGTGCTGTTCTCCCTTATGAGCCAGTACACGCCCCAGCCGGGGGCCGAGGGCAAGCTGGCCCGAAAGGTGACAAAGGCGGAATACCGGGCGGCGGAACGGTACATGGCGGATTGCGGCATTGCCGACGGCTTCATTCAGGAGCGTACCTCCGCCAAGGAGGAGTATACCCCGGATTTCCATTTGCAGGGGATTTGAGAAGATAGGACGGACGGGCCAAAATTTAGGGGGCCATAATATGAAGGTAAAAAAGCTGATCATTGTCCTTGCGCCACTAGGGATTCTGTTCGTTGTAATATGTGCGGTAGTATCTTTGACAAGACCATATTTTCCACCAAGACCAAAGAATACAACTCTGGAATTTTGGATATGTGACGATGTGTCATCCGTTGACTGGAACGGACATGATGAAATAACCGGCTGGATGGGTGCGCGGGAGTTTTTGGGAAAAGATTACCACATGAGCACGCAGGGGGGGAAACCCAATGTGCGGGTGTCCTATCTTCTGACCGCTTGGCCGGACTATGCCGATGATGGACAATATGTTACAACAATAGAAATAACCGACCCGGCTGTATTTGTATATGGACTAACAGTAGAATCGGAGCCTACAGAATTTGAGCGGGTGATGATGTCTATGGGATATAAAGTCGAATTGGCAGATAATAGCATTCAAAGAGCCGTTAGGGATGGGTTTACCTTTTCCATTTGTCGTGGCGATACTCCGAAGCTTGTTATTTCCGCAGAGGTAAGTAACCGCGAAGAGATTTGCTTTTGACTGAAAACGTCCAGCTTGCTGGATTCCACATAAAGAGCGCCCCTGTATGACGCAGCCATACAGGGGCGCTTTCCTATACGTTTTAGATGCCCAGCAGGAAAGAGGCGAAGCGGAAGTAGATCAGCAGGGAGAGGGCATCCACGATGGTGGTGATGAAGGGGGAGGCCATCACCGCCGGGTCAAAGCCGATCTTTTTAGCCAGCAGCGGCAGCATACAGCCTACGATCTTGGCGGCGAACACGGTGCACACCAGCGTCAGGCAGATGACGGCGGCTACGGTGACGGTAATGGGATTGTGGAATACCATCCGGTCCAGCAGCATCAGCTTGGCGAAGTTGGCGCCGGCCAGAACGGTGCCGCACAGCAGCGCCACCCGGCACTCCTTCCAGACCACCTGGATCAGGTCGGAAAATTCGATCTCGCCCAGAGACAGGCCGCGGATCACTGTGACGCTGGCCTGAGAGCCGCAGTTGCCGCCGGTGTCCATCAGCATAGGGATATAGGCGGTGAGGATGGTGAAGGCGCTGAGGGCGTCCTCAAAGCTGGAGATGATCTGGCCGGTAAAGGTGGCGGAGACCATCAGCAGCAGCAGCCACGGAATACGGGATTTGAAGGTGTCAAAGGCACTGGTGCGGAGGTAGGGCTTGTCCGTCGGCAGCATAGCCGCCATCTTTTCCATATCCTCCGTGGTCTCTTCCTGCAAAACGTCGATGGCGTCATCGACGGTGACGATACCCACCAGACGATTTTCCGTGTCCACCACGGGGAGGGCCAGAAAGTCATACTTGCCTAAAGCACGGGCGGTCTCCTCCTGGTCATCCAGGGTCTGGACGCAGATGTAGTTCCGCTCCATGATGTCCCCGATGATGTCATCCTCCTCCGCCAGCAGCAGAGTACGGATGGAGAGGACGCCAATGAGGTGCCGCCAGTCATCAATGACGTAGCAGACGTTGATGGTCTCCTTGTCCGGTCCGGTCCGGCGGATGCGCTTCAAGGCGTCCTCCACCGTCATGGTCTCCTTCAGATCCACAAACTCCGTGGTCATAATGGAGCCGGTGGAATCCTCCGGATATTTCAGAATTTCGTTGATGCTTTTGCGCATATCCGGGTCGGAGTGCTTCAAGATCCGCTTGACCACGTTGGCGGGCATTTCCTCCACGATGTCAACGGTATCGTCCAGATACAGCTCGTCCAGCACTTCCTTCAGCTCCGTGTTGGAAAAGCCGCGGATCAGCAGCTCCTGCTGGTCGCTTTCCAGCTCCACGAACACCTCTGCCGCCTGCTCCTTAGGCAGCAGACGGAACAGCAGGGGCAGCGTCTTTTCATCGTCCAGATCGTCCGCTAAAATGGCGATGTCCGCAGGCTCCAGCGGCAATAGAAGGTCCCGCAGTTCTGTATATCGTTTTCGGTTCACCAGATCCTCAATTTTTTCGATCAGTTCCCCACGGTTTTCCATTTCAAACATAGCGTGACCTCCTTTCCGGGCCTTCCACCCGGTATTTCTGCATGGCACGAAGCAAAATAAAAGACCTCGCCGCGTCCCATTCCGGTGCGGTGAAGTCCTGCTTTCAGGAGCGTCTCAGAGGACAGCATCCCTACCGTTCAAGCTTTAGCTTCACAGGGCGGTGAAATCGCGTTAGATGATACCTTGTTGTTCGATATCGCCTGTTCAAACCCTCTCATGATGTCTCCATCACTCCGCGGCAGCGATCCATATCCCTGTGGTAGCCTTACCTACCGGAACTCTATGCGGTTGTCATTTCATAACACATTTATAGTATGCCAAAAATCAGGCGCTGTCAACCCGGCCGGACGAAAAATTTTCACAGGACCGGGAGAACGGCCATCCGGCCGGTCTCCCGGATTCAATTCAGACTGTTTTCACTCTGCTGAAACAGCTTTTGTACCCGTTCCGCCGTGGCGGGGTGGCGCGTCAGCGCCGGGTCCTCCGCCAGCAGCTTGTCAGCAGCGGATTGGGCCTCCGCCAGCAGCCGGGTATCGCAGCCAAGGTCTGCCACCCGCAGCCCCGGCAGTCCGTGCTGCCGGAGACCGAAGAAGTCGCCGGGGCCCCGGAGCCGGAGGTCCTCCTCGGCGATCTTGAAGCCGTCGGCGGTTTTCGTCATGGCCTTCAGCCGCTGGCGGGTCTCGTCATTTTTATTGTCGGACACCAGTACACAGTAGGATTGGTGCGCTCCCCGGCCCACCCGTCCCCGAAGCTGATGGAGCTGGCTGAGGCCGAAGCGCTCCGCGTTCTCCACCACCATCAGATTGGCGTTGGGCACATCCACGCCCACCTCGATCACAGTGGTGGACACCAGAATGTCCGCTTTCCCGGCGGCGAAGGCAGACATGACGGCGTCCTTCTCCTTGGCCTTCATCTTGCCGTGGACGAAGGCCACCTTCAAGTCAGGAAAGATCTCCGTTTGCAGCTTTTGGGCGTATTCCGTCACGGCCTTCCGCTCGTCGGGCAGCTCGTCATTTTCGCTGACCATGGGGCAGACGATGTACACCTGCCGTCCGGCCTCCACCTGCTTGCGGATAAAGGCGTACAGCCGGGGGTGATAGGCGGAGGTAACGGCATAGGTTTCAATAGGCTTCCGTCCCGGTGGAAGCTGGTCGATGACGGACACATCCAGATCGCCGTACAAAATCAGGGCCAGCGTCCGGGGGATGGGCGTGGCGGACATGACTAAGGTGTGGGGGTGCTCTCCCTTTTCTGCCAGCGCCGTCCGCTGGGCCACGCCAAAGCGGTGCTGTTCATCCGTCACCACCAACCCCAGGTCAGCGTAGGCCACGCCACCGGAGATCAGGGCATGGGTGCCGATGGCGAAGTCGATCTCGCCGGTGGCCAACTGGGTGGTGACGGAGCGTTTCGTTTTGACGGTGGTGGAGCCGGTGAGCAGGGCGCAGCGGATATTCAGCCGTTCCAGCAGCGGGGCAAGACCCCGGTAGTGCTGTTCTGCCAGCAGCTCCGTGGGGGCCATCAGCGCCGCCTGACGGCCGTTTTTGATGCAGAAATACACGCAGGCGGCGGCCACCATCGTTTTGCCGGAGCCGACATCCCCCTGACAGAGACGGTTCATGGGCTTGCCGCTTTGCATATCGGCAATGGCTTCCTCTACACAGCGGCGCTGGGCGTCGGTGAGAGTAAAGGGGAGGGCGTTGTAAAACGGGGCCATATCCACCGTCTGAAACGGTTCCACGGAGACGGTCTCCCGCCGGGAGCGCAGCAGCTTCAATCCAATGGCGAAGAAAAATAGCTCCTCGAAAGCCAGTCGCCTCCGGGCAATGTCCAGCGCCTCCGGGGCCTCCGGGAAGTGGATGTTCTCGTAGGCATAATTCACCCGGCACAGCTGATGCGCCTGACGGACGCCGTCCGGCAGGCAGTCCGGCAGAATATCGGCGCAGCTGTCCAAACCCTGCCGGATGGCCCGGGACAACAGCAGCTGGCTGATCCCGGCAGTAAGGGGATAGATGGGCACGATGCGGCCGGTGTGCTCCCGCCGTCCCTCTGGCTCTACAATGGGACTTGCCATACTTTTCCGTAGGAGGCTTCCCTCCGCCCTGCCGTAAAAGGTGTAGGTCTCGCCTACCCGCAGTTGATTTTTCAGCCAGGACTGGTTGAAAAAGGTCACATCCAACGCACCGGTGTCGTCCACGGCCCGGACCTTCACCAGATCCATGCCCTTGCGGATGTGGGACAGCTTTGGCTCCGAGGCAATCATGGCGGAGACGCAGGCCGGTTCGCCGGGGATGAGCTGGCTGATGGGCTTTATTTCCCGGCGGTCCTCATAGCGCCGGGGGAACCAGTTGATGAGGTCGCCCAGCGTGGCGATGCCCAGCTTGCCCAGAGATTTTGCCTTGGCCTCGCCAATGCCCTTGATGTACCGCACATTGGTGCTCAGATCCGCCATGCGCCCGCCTCCTTTCCGCAGTTTTCATAAGGCTATTATAAACGGCGGCGGCGGTTTTGAAAAGAGGGCAGAGAAAAGAACAGGGCTCCGCCGAGAAAACGGCGGAGCCTTGGCTTACAACAGCGCGGTATTCACATAGTCCACAAAGCGGTAGGTCAGGCCATTTTCCGTGACGGCCTCGCCGGTCCGCTCAATTTTCCAATTAGGGAGGGCGTCCAGATCGGGGAAAAAGGTGTCGGCATCCGATACGGTGCTGTCCACCCGGGTGACGGAGGCCCGCCGGCAGCGGCCCAGCAGCGCGGCGTAAATGCTGCCGCCACCGATGAGCCAGACGTTTTCTTCATCTCCGGCCAGCGCCAGCGCATCCTCCGGGGTGAGGGCGGTCTCACAGCCCTCCCGGTGAAAGTCCGGGGACCGGGTGATGACGATATTCCGCCGTTTGGGCAACGGTCTGCCGCCGGGGAAGGAATCCAGGGTCTTGCGGCCCATGATGACGGTGCCGCCGGTGGTCAGCGTGCGGAAGTGTTTCATGTCCCCCGGCAGGGAGAACAGCAGATCACCGCTCCGGCCAATGGCCCACTGTTTATCTGTGACAACGATGGCGTTCATGGCACGGCTCCTTAAATGGCAATGGGGATTTTGTCCTCGAAGGGGGCGGGGGTGTAGCCCTCCATCGTAAAGCTGTTCCGGGTGAAGGCATAGAAATCCGTTACGGAGGGGTCTATGGCGAACTTCGACGCGGGGGCGGGGGTCTGGGTCAGCATCTTCTCCACGATGGGCACATGGCGGTCATAGATATGGGCGTCGGCGATGACGTGGACCAACTCGCCGGGCACAAGGCCGCTGACCTGAGCCATCATGTACACCAGCACGGCGTACTGCACCACGTTCCAGTTGTTGGCAGCCAGCATATCCTGACTCCGCTGGTTCAAAATGGCGTTGAGCACGTTGCCGGAGACGTTGAAGGTCATGGAATAAGCGCAGGGGTACAGGTGCATCTCAGAGAGGTCGGCAAAGTTGTAGATATTGGTCAAGATCCGGCGGCTGGCGGGGTTATGCTTCAAATCGTAGAGCACCCGGTCCACCTGATCCATGTCTCCCTCGGGATAGTGGTGCTTGACGGCCAGCTGATAGCCGTAAGCCTTGCCGATGGAGCCGGTTTCATCCGCCCACTGGTCCCAGATCCGGGCGTTGAGGTCATGGACGTTGTTGGACTTTTTCTGCCAGATCCACAGCAGCACGGCGGCTTTTTCTGGTAAATAAGATAGGCGGATGCCAGATCCACAGCAGCTCGTCCACAGCTGTTTTCCAGTAGGTCCGGCGGAGGGTCAGGATGGGGAATTCCTTTTGCAGATCGTAGCGGTTGACGATGCCGAATTTTTTGATGGTGTGGGCGGGCGTGCCGTCTTCCCAGCGGGGACGGACGTTCTGGTCGGTGTCCCAGACGCCGTGGTCAAGGATCTCCCGAATGTTTTGCATAAAGACCTGATCGGCGTAGCTCATGACACGTTCCTCCCAAATTCTCATTAACTCTACACAGTATAGCAAAGAATGAAGGCGAAAACAAGATGCTCCCACAGAGAATGTTGTATAGAAAAAACGGAAAAATCAATCACAGCTTTTCTACTAAAATAACGTTCATTCCTTGAAAAACAGCAAAAAGTGCTGTAAAATGAAATCGTAAACGAGAGGAGTGACAGTATGCTGGATCGCAGTGAGGTGGGCAAGCGGGGGTATCTGGACCGGGATTTCCGCCTGGTACACCTGAAAGATTCTCTGGCCCAGAAGATCGACTACCATTGCCATGAATTTGATAAGCTGGTGATCTTCCTCGGCGGAAAGGTGACCTACGTGGTGGAGGGCGTCACCTATTTCCTCAAACCGTGGGACATCGTGCTGATCCAGCATAACCTGATCCACCGGCCCATCATCCACGCCGAGGAGCCTTACGAGCGGGCGGTGCTGTGGCTGGGGCGGGACTGGATCGCCCAGCGCAGCGATCCCGGCGAGCCGCTGGACGCCTGTCTGGACAAGAGCCGGGAGCAGGGGTTCCACCTTCTGCGGACCGGGGAGGAGGGGCGGCTTGGCTACGCCCGGTCCATCCAGCAGTTAGAGGAGGCCCTGCGGTCCGAGGAGTTCGGTGCCCACCGCATGGCGGATACCCTGTGCCAGCAGCTTTTGATTCAGGTGAACCGGGACTTCCTCCGGGCCAATACCGCTCCGGCAGAGACGGACAGCTACCATCTGGACCCCAAAATGGAGGAGATCCTCCGCTATATCGCCGCCAATCTGGAGGGAGACCTCTCCGTGGACGCCTTGGCGGCCCGTTTTTACATGAGCCGGTACTACCTGATGCACCGGTTCAAGGAGATCACCGGCTACACCGTCCACCAGTACACCGTGCAGAAGCGGCTGCTGCGGGCAGGAGAGCTGATCCGGGAGGGCGTTCCGGTGATGAAGGCGGCGGAGCAGGCGGGCTTTCCGGAGTATTCCACCTTCCTCCGGGCCTTTCAGAACACCTTCCATACCAGCCCGAAGAATTTCCGATAAGCGCGCCGTCTGTCTGCGTATACCGAAAGAGGATAATTGCCAACAAAATCAACGCCCCGCCATCCGGCGGGGCGTTGATCGTATATTGAATCGGAAGTTTAGGCCAGGAAGCCCTTCAGGATGCACTCCTCAGCTTCCTCGGGGGACAGACCCAGGGTCTCCAGCTTCAAAAGCTGGTCCCCGGCGATCTTGCCGATGGCGGCTTCGTGGATCAGCTGAGCCTCCGTGCTGTTGGCAACGATGGCGGGAATGGACTCGATGTGGGCATCATCCATGATGATGGAGTCGCACTGCACATGGCCGAAGCAAGCGGCGTTGCCCACCATCTTGGGATAGAACACCTGACGGGAGGTGCCCTTGGCCACGGACCGGGAAATCACCCGGCCACGGGCACCGTCCCCATCCAGAGAGATCTCCATGTCGCTTTCTGCCACCTGATCACCGTGGGTCATGAGCCGCTCGGTGACCACGGCCTCAGCATCCTTGCCGCAGACGATCTTAGTCTCACGCTTGGTGGAGTCGATGCCCCGGATCTGGACGGTCTCCATCTGGATGGTGGCGCCCTCTTCCAGATAGACAACGGTCTGGGGGTTCATGATGCGGCCACCGGTGCCGTCGCCGTCACCGTAGTGCTTTTCCGTGTATTTTACATGGGAGTGCTTACCTACATAGAAGGTGTGGATACCGTCATGACGGCTGTCCTCTCCGCCGCAGTTGTGGATGCCGCAGCCGGCCACGATGTCCACATCGCAGTTTTCACCGATGTAGAAGTCATTGTAAACCAACTCCTGAATACCGGGCTTGGTGATGATGACGGGAATGTGGCACTGTTCGCCCTTGGTCCCATCCTTGATGCGGATGTCAATGCCGGATTTGCCGTCGGTCTTGCCGGTGATCTGGATGTTCTCCGTGGACTGCCGGCCGTCGCAGCCGGTGTCCTTGCGAATGTTGAAGGCGCCTACCGGCTTGCCGATCAGGTCCGCGATTTTTTCCAGCAGCTCCCGATCTACCTGAGATTCCATCATAAGGCGTGTACCTCCTTGTTCAGTACCGGGCAGCCGCCCAGCGTGTCGGTCAGGATCCGGGGCAGGATCTCCTTCGGAGTGCCCCGGTGGCGGAGGGTGCCGTCACCCACCACGATGACTTCATCCGCCAAGGAAATAATACGCTCCTGATGGGAAATGATGATCATGGTGGCGCTGCCCTGACTGTGGATCTGCTCGAAGGTCTCCGTCAGCCGGGCGAAGGACCACAGGTCGATGCCTGCCTCCGGCTCGTCGAAGATCATCAGGTCGGCGTTCCGGGCCAGAATGGAGGCGATCTCAATGCGCTTGACCTCGCCGCCGGAAAGGGACACATCCACTTCACGGTCCAGATAGTCATTGGCGCAGAGACCCACCTTGGTGAGGTACTGGCAGCACTTGTCCTTGGAAAGCTTTTCGTCGCCGGAGGCGATGGTCAGCAGGTCGCGGACAGTGATGCCCTTGAAGCGGGGGGGCTGCTGGAAGCCGTAGCTGATGCCCAGCTTGGCCCGCTCTGTAATGGTCATGTGGGTGACGTCCTGTCCGTTCCAGAGAATCTGACCCTCAGTGGGCGTCACCAGACCCATGATGATCTTGGCCAGCGTGGTCTTGCCGCCGCCGTTGGGACCGGTAAAGACCACCAGCTTGTGATCGTCCACGGTCAGGGAAATGTCCTTCAGGATGCCCAGAGTCTCATCGGCTTCCCGAACGGAATAGCTGATATGTTTTAATTCCAGCATGGAAGGTCCTCCTTTATGGGGAAAGGAAAAATTTCCTGTCTTTCTCATGTAGTATACCAAAAATACGGGGAAATATTGGTTGCAAAAGCAACAGAAATCGGTCGGAAGCGGCCGAAATCCGCATACTGATATACTCTAACATATTTTACCCTACCTGTCAAAGGTTAAGAGGGGATTTTTCAGTAAAACCGGCACTTTTTTTCCGGGTCCGCATAGACTGGAGGGAAAAGGAGGGGGAGCCCATGGAACGAAATCTCCACGAGCCGGAGATCTACGATTTCCGGCAGCATGACCGGCTCTGGCAGCGGGTGGGCCCCGGGCTGGAGCCCTATCCGGAAACCACGGCGGAAGCAATGCCGCGAAGGGAGGAACTGCCGCCGGCGCAAGAGAGCCAGCTTCCCGGCGCGGAGCCGAACCCCTGCTGCATGGGCAGCGAGGCAATGGAGCTTCTGGCGGTGCTGGAGGGATACATCGAGGAGGAACTGGAGGACCGGCGGCGCTATCTGGCGCTGTCCCGGCAGGCACCCTCGTGGGCGAGGCAGACCCTGCGGGATATGGCGGAGGAGGAGAACGGCCACGCCCGACGGCTCATGGCGGCCCGGTATCTCATCACCGGCCAGCCCTACCGGCCCAATCTGGTGTGCGGCGTGTTCTGCCCGGGCCGTTGGGCGGAGGAACTGCGGCGAAGCTACCACGAGGAGGCGTGCAGCGGTCTGAACTATGCCCGGACGGCGGACAGCACTGCGGACGTCTGCCTTTCTAAGCTGCTCAATGAACTGAGCGCGGACGAATACCGCCATGCGGAGCGGCTCATGTCGCTGCTGGAGCGGAGCCTGAGGCAGCAGGGATCTTGCTGAGCGGAAACAGAGGCGTGCCCCGGGGCCGGGAAAACGGCTTCGGGGCATTGCTTTTGCCCGGCGGCTTGTGCTATACTATCCCATTAGAATTGATCAGGATCGGAGGACCTTGTATGTATGATGAATTGACGGCGGTGGACATTCAGAAAATGCAGGAGGAGATCAACTACCGGGTCCGGGAACTGCGTCCCCAGCTCATTGAGGAGGTCCAGACCGCCCGCGCCTTCGGGGATCTCAGCGAGAATTATGAATATAAATGCGCCAAGCAGGCGAAAAACCGCAATGACAGCCGCATCCGCTATCTGGAACGGATGATCCGCACCGCCAAGGTCATCGAGGTAAAGGAGACGGCGGACGCCGTGGGACTGTTCGACACCGTGACGGTCTATAACGAGATGATGAAGAAGGAAATGATAGTCCGCATCGTCACCACCCTGCGGCAGGACGCCTTAAAGGGACTCATCAGCAAGGAATCCCCTGTGGGACAGGCCCTCATGGGCCGTCGGACCGGGGAGCGGGTGGAGGTCGCCGTCAGTCCGGAGATGAAATATACTCTGGAGATCCGAAAGATCGAAAAGGGTTCGGATGACGAGAGCCTGGACATCAGCAGCTACTGAGCCGAGTCCGGGCCGACAGGATGCCGGATCGGAGGATTTCCGGCGGTTTTGCGGAAAGACTATTGAAATACCGGCTTTCTTGCCGTAAAATAGGGAGAAAGATAGAATCAGAGACTGTCAATAAAGTGGTAAATTCTCCGCAACGGTAAGGTAGGGCAGCCGTTAGCGGCTCCGCCGCTTTACGGATGCCGCATACCCCTTGCGGGTGAAGGGCGTGCGCGGGACTACGCCCGCAGGCGTGTTTCGGAGCGCAACCGCCGCAAGGCGGCTCTTAGCGCGGAGATAACCCAAGAAAGGATACACCGTCGGCTCAAGCCAATCAGCGGATACTGCACATCCGCTGATTGGGAGCCTTCCTCGAAACAAGCTCGCTTGATCCGCCACCGGCGGTGCTTCGCCTGTTTCCCTACGCCATTGAAATTCTAAGTTTTCAGAGCTCTTAGAAAGTTCTGAAAACTTGCTCAGCGGGGCGAAAAGACTTTTTTGACACGCTGAATCGCCGGTTCATAGAACCGGCGATTTTACTATAATCCGATGCTTTTCGGTATGCGTGGCGCTTTTTTCGGGACTTGAAGCTCGTCCGGCGTTTCTGAGGCTGCCATATCGTGAAACCGCCAGCCTTACAGGCTGTTGACGGCAGCTTCCAGTTGACGCATGGCCTGTTCCAGAACGCTGCGGGGACAGGCAGCATTGAGCCGCATATACCCGTTCAGGCTCCGGCCGAAGGCGCAGCCGTCATTGAGGCCCAGCTTTGCCTTCTGGATCATGAAGTCATGAAGCGCTTCGTTGCTCAGGCCCAGATCCCGGCAGTCCAGCCACATGAGGTAGGTGGCATCGGGGGCGTAGGTCCTGATCTTGGGGATGTGTTTTTCACAGTAGTCCACCACAAAGTCGAAGTTGGCGGAAATGTAGGGCAAGAGCTGCTCCAGCCATTCCTCGCCTTCATTGAAGGCCACCTCCATGGCGGTGACGGAGAAGGCGTTGTTGCGGTGGATATCCATGTCGGTCCAGAATTTGTCGAACATGGCCTTCATGTGGGCGTTGGGGAACACCGCAGTGCTGGCCTGAAGGCCCGCCAGATTGAAGGTCTTGGTGGCGGAGATGCCGGTGACCACATTGGCGGCGATCTCAGGGGAGAGGGAGGCGGTGGGAATGTGGCGCTTGCCGTGGAAGATGAGGTCGGAATGGATCTCGTCGCTGACCACCAGAACGTGGTGCTTCAGACACAGCTCCATCATCCGGCGCAGCTCCTCCTCCGTCCAGACGATGCCCAGAGGATTGTGGGGGTTGCACAGCAGGAAGATGTCCGCGCTCCGGAGCTTTTCCTCGAAGTCGGCCCAGTCCACCGTCCATGCGCCGCCCTGCTCTACCAGCTGATTTTCAATGACGTGTCGGCCGGCCAGCTCGGTCATGTCATAGAATTCACCGTACACGGGGGTCTGGATCAGAACATTGCCATTCTGGGGGGTATAGAGCCGGATCATGACGCTGAGGGTCTGGACCACGCCGGGACTGAAGCTCATAAGGGCCGTGTCGGTATCCCAGCCGTTGCGGCGCTTCTGCCAGTTCTTCACGGCCTCGAAATAGCTGGCGGGCCGGGCGGTGTAGCCCCAGATGCCCTCCTCGGCCCGGGCCTTCAGCGCGTCGATGACGGGCTGGGCGGTCCGGAAGTCCATGTCCGCGATCCACAGGGGGATCACATCGTCTGTGCCGAACTTCTTGACCCGCTCGTCGTACTTGGCGGAGAGGTTTTTGGACCGGTCTACCACTTGGTCGAAATCATATTGCATGACTCCCACATCCTTTCTTTGCGTGTTCAGTGGCACGTCTGTATGCTTTGACTGATTACTAAGCAAGAACTGTGCCAAACCGGAGGACAGGGTGCTTTTGACAGGGAAACCGACCGGAAATTGGAGAAGCGTATGAAATGTCCGGGCGTATTTTGGCGATTCGCCAAAATACGCCCGGACCTTCTGCCTGTCCATGCGGGACAGCGGCGCAAATCAAATGGTTTTAATGGTTGAATTGGTATAAATGGTTATAGCTATTTATCTTTGACCGATTTCCCACAGCTCCCGGCCCTTGGGCGTCAGCTGGCTGCCGCCCCGGCCCCGGCTGACCCGTGCCAGCCCCTGTTCCGCCATGTCGGAGAGGATGGCCCGGACCTCCTGCTGAGAAAGGGGGACATGGGACTCCCGGGCCTTTTGCAGCAGCTTGTCCCGGCCCATGGGTGTCCCGGCCTCGGAGGCAGCATACAGCTGGGCGAGCACGAACCGGAAGGAATCCGACATGGAGGGGGCCGGCGCGTCCTGCCGCGCCGCTGGGGCGGACGCCGGACGGGAGAGGGCGTCCCCGGAGAGCAGCAGGGTGGGGGGGAGGTCCTCCATGGTGATGTCCCGGTGGTCGGTATAGATGAAGTATTCCACCACGTTCCGCAGCTCCCGGATATTGCCGGGCCATGTGTGACGGCGGAAAAAGTCCTGCACCGGCTCCGTCAGGCGGAAGTCGCCGTTCAGCTCCCGGCGGAACTGATCCATCAGCAGGAACATATCGTCCCCCCGCTCCGTCAGGGGCGGGATGACCACCGGCAGGGTGTTCAACCGGTAATAGAGGTCCCGGCGGAAGGTGCCCTCCCGCACCTTCCGTTCCAGCGCCTCGTTGGTGGCGGCCACGATGCGGACGTCCACATGGATGATGGAATTGCCGCCGACCCGCATGACCTCCCGCTCCTGCAAGGTCCGCAGCAGCTTGATCTGAAGAGCGGGGCTCATGCCCTCCACCTCGTCCAGAAACAGTGTGCCCCTGTGGGCCAGCTCAAAGAGGCCGGGGCGGCCGCCCTTTTTGGCTCCGGTGAAGGCCCCCTCCTCGTAGCCGAACAGCTCGCTTTCCAGCAGATTCTCCGGAAAAGCCGCCACGTTGATGGCCAGAAACGGCCCGGCCGCCCGGCGGGAGGCCTGGTGAACGGCGTGGGCGAACAGCTCTTTGCCGGTGCCGGTCTCGCCGATCAGAAGAATGGGACTTTCACTGTTGGCCATCCGGGTCAGGGTCTCCTTGGTCCTGCGGATGGCCGCCGACTGTCCGATCACATCGTCAAAGCTGTATTTGGCGTAGTAGCCCTTGTGGAGCAGCTGGCCCCGCAGTTCGTTCTGCCGGACCTCCACGTCGTTGAACCGCTGGAGCAGGGCGAAGGCGCCGATGCAGGTGTTCTGCCGGATGACCGGTACCACCTCCACGCTGAGGTTGACGCTGTTGACCTTGATGACCTTGGCGGGCAGCGTTTGCCGGGCGCGGAGACACGCGGCAAAGGGAATGTAGGGGAAGACCTCCTCACACCGCTTTCCCTGGATCAGCGCCGCGCTGACGCAGGTCATATCCTCCGCCTGACGGCTGCAGGCGAAGATCTCGCCCTTTTCGTTGATGCCGATGACGCCGTCCTCCAGACTCTCCAATAAAATATGGAACAGGCTTTCCAGACGGACGGACCGGGCAAACATCTGGTCAAAGCTGTAATTGCTGGTGGCGACGCTGCGGGCGTACTCCTGAAAAGCAGGCCCCTCCAGCAGGGATTCCAGTCCCAGCCGCAGGGCGATCTCGATCATCATGCCGGAGGTGCAGACCCGCTGGCCGATATCAATGACCGTTTCCATCTTCGGCGGGACGTAGCGCATCTCATCCGGGGTCACGGCGATATGGACGTCCTCCTCCAGCGACGCGCCGGGGTAGAAGGGGATCCAGTGGATGTGGGTGATGCCGAACTGCTCCAGCTGGGCGATGGCCTCCCGGGCCATGGTCTCGGTCATGTTGACAAACAGTACCTTGCTGCCTGCGGGCAGCTCCTTCAGCTTCCGCAGTTCGCTCCACCGGAAGGATACCTCGATCGCCATGGTCTGGCTGTCCAGCGGGATGTGCTTGGCCAGCTCCTCCGGGGAACCGTAGGCGTCCGTGGAGGCTACAAACAGATCCGCCCGTTCCAGAACACCTGCGGCGCTGCCGTCCAGCATGGAAAAGACGGAAATATCCACCACATCGGAAAACAGCCCGGCGATGTCCTCGCCGTAGGACTTGCCTGCCCGGGGGTCTAAGGCGATGACGGAGATCTTCTTTTTGGTCACCACAAAATCACTTCCTTTGACCAGTTTCTTCAACCATTTAATCATGGGCCGGGCGGTTTTACAAGGGAAATCGCAGAATTTGTCAAAAAAGAAGTTGGCACGGAATCTGCTTTCTATTGTGACGATCTGATATATGGCATCTGAAAAACAAGAAGGAGGAGCGTTCCCATGATCACCAAAGAAGAACTGCTGACACTGCTGCGCCAGGAGGTAGTCCCGGCCCTTGGCTGCACGGAGCCGGTGTGCGTGGCTCTGGCCGCCGCAGACGCCCATCATGCCGTGGGGGGCAGCATCGTCTCCGTGAAGGTGGAGGTAAACCCCGGCATCTACAAAAACGGCATGAGCGTGGGAATTCCCGGCTTCCCCCGGGTGGGCCTGAACTATGCCGCCGCGCTGGGCGCCCGCCTGAGCAACCCGGAGAAGGGCTTGCAGCTGCTGGCGGACATTGATGAGACCGTCACCGCCGACGCCATCGCTCTGGCGGAGGCGCGCCGTGTTACCGTTGCGATCAAGCATGACGAGGCGCAGCTCTATGTCCGGGCGGAGGTCACCACGGAGGCCGGTACCGGCATCAGCGAGATCCGGGGGACCCACTCCAATATCATCCTCACCCAGCGGAATGATGAAGTTCTGCTGGAGAAGACGTACAGCACCGGCACGCAGGACGACATCCACGCCCGCCTGATGCCCATGACGGTGGCGGAGATCCGGGCCGTGGTGGATCAGTGCAGCGAGGCGGAGTTGGCCCCCATGCTGGACGGCATGGAGATGAACGAAAAGCTGGCGGACTTCGGGCTGGAGCACCGGCTTGGCATCGGCATCGCCGCCGCGCTGCAAAAGCAGGTCACGGAGGGCGCTATGGGGGATAACCTGTTCAGCCGCACCATGATGCGGGTAGCCAGCAGTGCCGAGGGCCGCATGAGCGGCTGTCCCTACGCCGTTATGAGCAGCGCCGGCAGCGGCAACCACGGCATCACCGCCGTTATCCCCGTGGTGGAGATGGCCCATCATCTGGGGGCCTCCAACGAGATGTTGGAAAAGGCGCTGGCCTTCTCCCACGTGCTGAACGTCTATATCAAGTCCTTTACCGGCAAGCTGTCCGCCACCTGCGGCTGCGGCGTTTCCGCCGCCACGGCAGCCGCGGCCGCCATGGTGTGGCTCATGGGCGGCACGGACGAGCAGATCGGCAAGGCCATCATCAATATGAGCGGCAACCTCACCGGCATGATCTGCGACGGCGGCAAGATCGGCTGCGCACTGAAGCTGGCTACCGCCACCAACGCCGCCATGATGTGCGCCTATCTGGCGATGAGCGATGTGGTCCTCCAGTCCACGGACGGCATCTGCGGCGCTACCCCCGAGCAGGCCATCCGCAATATGGGCCGGGTCAGTACCCCGGGCATGGTGGAGACCGACCGGACCATTCTGGAGATCATGATGGAAAAAAGTCAGGAGGACTGAGAACCCGGCCTCTGAAAACACGGCATTCACGGTATCATTGCACTGAAGCAGCAACTCCCGGAGCCCTTGCGTACAAGGGCTCCGGGAGTTCTTTGATGCGCCCGGCATGGGCAACAACTAAGCGGAGAAAATTCCTATGACGGGCTGCTGCCGGGTCTTCAGCGGAGGATATTCGCAGCGTTAGCGCCCGTCGGGAAAACCACTGAGGGGATGCGGATAAAAACTTGGGTTATGCTGATAGAGTGAATTTTTGTCTATTGAATGGCGCTATGGCATTGGGACATGGAAATTGACACGGCATTCGGAGTATGCTATAATGTATCATAATTAAATTTGTTGCATATAATACAACTAGGAGGAGGGAGACCGTGGACTATAGAAAGCTATGTGTAGAGCTGTTTGGTACCGACGATGAAGCCGCGCTCCGCAAAATCGCTGCAGAATATGAAAAAAAGAACACACGCAATGCTGGCCGGAAGCGAAAAGCATCCGATGAAGACATCCGTAAAATGCGGACGATGCGTAACGCTGGGGCATCCATGCAGGAATTGGCAAGGAAATTTAGGATCTCCCGTCAAACGGTAGAGAGATATCTGAATACATCCATAGGAGATGGCTGCACAATGCGTCTTACTTATATGTTCAGGAGACAGCCTTGTACCGTCATTGATGTGAACTTTCTCGACCGGAAAGTGGTGATCCAGAATAAAACAGATGATATTCTGCATCGTGCCTTCGGCGTGATCAAGGACCCGACTTGGAATGACTTTGAAAATTTCTTACGGGATCGTTGCTTTCCTCAGACACGCGGCAACTGCAAGGAACTGCTTCAAGAAATGGGTTTAACGGATTATGATCCGTTGCAGATCGCGGAAAAAACGAAGGGGCGTTTAGCTGATGACGAAATGTGGCTGAGATTTCGCTATCTGCCTAAGAGAGAGGAGGCGGTTGGGTATGCGGATCATTGATTTTACGGGTCAAGAGAACATTAGAAGCGAAGGCCACACCTCAAAAGGGGACCAGCCAAAATGGAAACAGGCGGGGAATTGGTACAAAGCAGACCACATGGGATACGAGGCCCTTTCCGAAATAATCGTTTCGAGGCTGCTTGCATGGTCTGATGCGGATGACTTCGTGAGCTATCAGCCGGTGCGCATTCACTATAACGGTAAGGTAGTATCGGGATGCTCCAGCCGTGATTTCATGCGCAAGGGCGAAATGCTGATTCCATTTGAACGGCTCCATCGTGCCTATGAAGGCCGCGGACTTGCCCAAACGCTTACAAGGGTCGATTCACCGACAGCTCGTATAGCCTACACAGTTGATTTTGTTGAGCGTGTTACAAATCTGACCGGTGTGGGAGCATATCTTACCTCTATTCTTGAATTGGACTGCCTGACACTCAATGAGGATCGACACACAAACAACCTTGCCGTATTACGAAATGAAGAAACCAAGACATTTCGACTTTGCCCAATTTTCGATAATGGACTCTCTCTTCTTTCAGATTTGAATGACTACCCTCTTGCCGATGATCTGTATACCTGCATTGAGCGAGTAAAGGCGAAGCCTTTTGATTCGGATCACGTGGAGCAGGTGACGGCAGCAGAGCAACTCTATGGCAGGCAGCTCACCTTTCATATACCGCACGAAGAACTGCGGGCAGAACTGGAACTGCTGACGGAAACATATTCCCCAGATAAGCTCCAAAGGGTAGAGCGTGTGCTGCTCGAACAGAAGCGAAAGCATAGCTGGCTCTTTTGAAACTGGTGCTTCCTTTTGTCAGCTTGGAAGAGCGTCAGATATTACACAACAGAAAACAGCCACGGATCAGGGTACCCTCTGGTACTCAAATCCGTGGCTGACTTTTTGCCAATACGAGGCGAACATCTCAATTTTGATTGCAACCGGCTGCGGTCCAACGCCTGCCGGCAGGGGAGGGGGTCACACCAGCAGCACGGTGATGTCGTTGACATTGGTGCCGGTA
>OGHJ01001276.1_pt1 | contig 28182 bp, 26 predicted proteins | sample 1571351 | NCBI WGS metagenome assembly OGHJ01 (sample SAMEA2582037, study PRJEB24529) | metagenome | biome: Human gut stool | place: China | collected 2011 | reverse complement strand
AGGAGTATATGCGTGAAATGAAAATCACCGATACGCAGTATATCATCGTGCGCCATCAAGACCGGGAACACCCACATGTGCATATCGTGTTCAACCGCATAGACAACAACGGCAAGACCATTTCGGACAGGAACGATATGTACCGTAACGAGCAGGTATGCAAGAAGCTGAAAACCAAACACGGGCTTTATTTTGCTGGTGGAAAAGAACAGGTAAAGCAGCACCGCTTGAAAGAGCCGGACAAGTCGAAATACGAGATTTACACGGCTGTAAAGAACGAAATCGGGAAGTTCAAGAACTGGCGGCAGTTACAGGAGCGGTTAGCGGAAAAGGGTATTACTGTCCGGTTCAAGTACAAGGGGCAGACGGGCGAGATACAGGGCGTTTCCTTTTCCAAAGGCGAATACACGTTCAAGGGTTCGGAGATAGACCGCAATTTTAGTTTCTCCAAACTGGATAAATGTTTCGGGGATGCAGGACTGAATACGGTCGGAAATCAACGGCAGACAGCTTTTACACCCGTTCGGGAGCCATTGCCGACACAGGGAAAGACTGACAGTCCGTTGATAACTGGCTCACTCGGTCTGTTCACCGCTTCATCACCCCCTGCGGATGAAGAACCAAACTTGAATTTAAGAAAGAAGAAGAAAAAGAAAAAACAACTTAATTTGTAAACACATGGAGAAAAATTTGATTTTAGAGGGGCTTCTCTCAATGGTTACTGAATTGAAAGAGAAGCAGGAAGCACAGGTAACGCCAGCCAGTCGGGAGGAAACTCTTGAAAGACTGAACGCAATCGAACAGGCATTGTCGGAATTGCACAGTAACCCGGCTGTTCCCGAAAAGGATTTGCAGGCTATCCGAAGCCAGCTTGACGAGATAAGGAATAGGATGCAAGGTCAGCAGAAACATATCGAGGACACCAAGAAAATAGTATTGGAAACCTACCGTTGTTTCAAGGTAATGCTTGATGCTTTGGGCTCTTGCAAGACGGATAAAGAGGAAGCTATACCCTTACCGCTCTATCAACGGATTTGCAACAAGGTCGCTTCTTGGATTCGTCCGGGATTGTTCCTTTTTTCGGCAGTGCTGGTTATCTGTTCCGTTTCCATATTCTTGAATATCCGTTTGGCTGAACGTATGCAGCAGTTACAGGACAACGATATGAAATACCGCTATTTGCTGATGCAAGGACAGGCAGACGGGGAAACTTTTGATATACTGGAAAACAAGTTCAAATGGCAACGGGATAACGGCTTTATCCGAAGTCTGACCGATTCAGTGATGGATTTTGAATACCGCATCCAAAAGCAGGCGGAAGCACTGGAACGTGCAAGGCTGTTGAACGAGCAAGCCGAACAGCTAAAGAAAGAAGCTGATAAGCTGGGTAAGCCATAAACGGGGAAAGCCGGGATGGATGAAGCACATTCACCGTTCCGGCTTTTCAGATTCACTTCTTTTTCTTCGTACAGTGTTCTTTCTCGAACTGGCGTAGCGTGGTGACGCTGAACCTTTCCTTGATGAACTCCCGGACATCGGAAGCCTTGTAATACACTTTTCCGCTGATAGTGAAGTACGGCAGCACACCGATAGCCCGGTGGCGTTGCAGGGTTTTGATACTTACTTTGAACAGCAGGCATAAGTCTTGATTATCCAGCAGGTTATCATCTTCGGGCAGTACTCTGCCTACATTGCGTAGTACCCACACATCCTTACAGAGTTCTTCCAGTTTGGTGTACAGCTTCTGCATCCATTCACCAAATTCGTCATTCCCTATATACATAATTGCTTCATGTTTCAGATTATACATTCTTATTTGTCAATCGATTGATGAAGCAAAGTTCTAAAAACGGATGCAAAGAAATTACAGGGAAACTAATGGAATCCCCCATAAATAAATCATAAGTTGTTGATTATCTATATCCTTTCTTGTCATGTTCCTTTCGGATAAGGTCCGCCAGTCCATTAAGAAATTCGGTGAGTTTGCCCGGCTTTCGTTTTATTACGTCTTCATGCTTTTGGTGACAGCCGCTTATCTTAATATTAAACAACCATTCAAAGGCTTTGGATAAGTCCACCAAATAGACTGGCTTACCATTCTGATAAACGATGTCTTTGGAGAGGAACAGACAGCTTACCATTTCCATGATGTTGATAAGGGTTGTCTTATTAGCGAGATAGAGAGGGGAAAGGCTTTGTTTCTTAATTTGCTGTTTGAGTTGTTCCGAGTACTTGATGCGCCATTCGATAAGGCGTATTTCAGTGTTTAAAAGTCCTATCGCTTTATCGATTAGATACAAATAGGGTATTTTTTTCTTGCTCGAACCGTGCACGGTACGATTTAAGACGGTGCAAGCCAAAAGAAAAATAGCGGAACAATACGCTATAATCCTGTTCATTGATACTAAAATTGGCTACATGGGTAGCCAATTCCTCAATAGCTTCTGTCAATTCGGATGCAGAAACTTTACGCTGTGAGTATTCCGACAATAGTCGGAAAAATCCCTGTTGTAATATTTCTTTCATGTTATAAAAAATAAGTTATTCTGTTTAAAATGCTTCTGCAAATTGAAATACAAATCCTGCGGTTTCTTTCCCAAAACCATAATCAATACGAATATTTACATTATGCTTAAATTCAACTCTTAATCCTAACCCGTAGTTGGGTAAGATATTTCTCGTTCTCAACTTCTCAAAAGATGGAAAAACTGTTCCACCGCCAACCCATGCAACACATCCGACACGGCTATAAATGTGTTGTCGAAGTTCTAATTGTGCAGTAATTTGATTGTTATCCATGTAGTGCCCTGCATAATATCCACGCATACGGCTTGTACCGCTGCCTAACTCTTCACGTAAAGCCCAAGGAGTGTTTCTACCATTGTATTGACCGTATAGGTCAAAGGCGAATACGCTGCCTTTCCATGCTTTTTGGTAATAGTCGAAAATTATGGTTGTACCAAATATATTCTTATTATGTGTACTTACGAACTTTGGATAATATACTTCCTTTACCATAAAATAAATGCCACGTTTGGGATTCAATATGAAATCACGGGTGTCGTATGATGCGGAAACTCCGATTCCGGTAAAGAAATAGGAATCCCTCTGTCCCTCTAAATAGGCTGGGGTTATCACATTTGACGCTTTAGTATAATTCATATTGAATGCTGCACCTAAATGGAAGTTCTTAGTCAGTTTATATATATAGTCTGATTCCCAATTTATCATTTGCCGCTTATAGCCGGAAATAGGGTTTCGGCTGCATGCATCGTATGAAACGCCCCAAAAATCCAGATTCTTATTTAGGAATTGTAGTCGGTAGGACAGGCGGCTCTTATCGCCTTTGAAAAAATTGTTTCCCTTGACAGTTATCCCATAAAAACCCTTTGACTGTATACTGCCCGACAAAGATATATCGGACGGCTGCATAATGGAATCGCTTCGGTCTAAACGGTATAATCCTGTCGCAGCACCACCAATACCGAAACTTCCTTCACGGGTATAACAGGGAGCTATGATATAATTCATATCAATTTTCTTTTCAAAAGTTTTGTCGATGTGTCCGTTTACAAGACTATTCCAGTATTTTTTGATTTTTTTCTCCTTTGTTTCTTGTGAATGCAAGTGAGAAATGCTTCCTAATAATAAGGCGGTTATAATTAAAAGTTGTTTCATTGTTTTCCGTAAAGTTTAGTATTCTATTTCCCAAAACGATAAGACACTCCTAAGCTTATGGCATAAGGATGCATTTTTATTTGGCTGCTGTTTGCGTCAAGTAAATTGCTGATACTTGTTTTATAGCTTCCATTAATCTGAAAGCCGGAAATAAATTCATATCCGATTTTTATTCCAAATCCGCTATTAGACTCTTGCAAAATTGGAAGTCCAGTATCCCCGTCTTTTTGGTAAAGGTCTGCTTTTATTCCCCCATGCTTGAACCTTGCATCGAAGCCGAATTCTGTGTAAGGTCCTATTCCTATATACAGGCGGTTGCCTTTTGGAAAGACGTAATGATACATGGCGTAAATAGGTATTTCTATTCCCCAATAGGAGAAGTCACCTTTTTGAACGTCCCACTCAAATTCAGAGTTCTTATAATGAAACAGTATTTCTCCTTGTACAGAAAAAGGCTGTGCGATACCTAAATTCAGAAAGCCACCGACACTGAATCCTGCTTTCATTATACTACTTCCGTTCTCTACCCCTGAATGGAAGAAGCCGGATATGTTACTTTCCAATATTGCTCCACCGGTAAATACAATCTTTTGTTTTTCTTGAGATTGCTTTGGGGGATTGGAAACTTCTGATGATTGCGCATAGGAGGTATAAATATTGACCAATGCGAATACAATAGTGATAATTCGTTTTTTGCTCATTTTGGTAATTTTAAAATGGTGCAAAAGTAGGGAGTTAACTTATTCGAATAAAGGTCTTTTTGTTGACTATGTTGGACAAATATTTAAATTTGAAATAAAATATCGATATATTATCCTATTTTTGTGTTCTAAAATTTGAATTATGGATAAGATAGCATTGTTGGATTTGCGTTTAACCGCACATGATAATCAGTTTGTGCAACATATAGACGATGACTTCTTTATATATGATGTAACAAAGAAAGAAACTTCTCCCGACCCGTTTAAAATCAATATGTATATATGTTGTATTTGTCTTTGTGGTGAAAGTAGGGGTAAAATAAATTTACAACCTTGCGATATGAGAAGCAATGTGATGTCTATCAACATCCCCGGGCAGATAGTGGAGCAAGAATTTATGAGTGAAGATTATAATGGTATCTGTATACTGATGTCTGAACGGTTTGTCAGCGGTTTGGGACTTCCTTATAATATTCAGGCTTATATGTCATTGCAAGAATGTCCTATTCTTCAACTGACACCGAAACAGGTAGAAGCTGTGCTGTCATATTATACGATGGTTCGTAGATTGTTTGAAGTGCAACATCCCAATAAGGCAGAAATAATAAAGCATTTGACTTGTGCGTTTATGTATGGAATGGGATATTATTTTCATCAATTTGTGGAGAATAAAAAACTCTCGAAAGAGGAAATTCTCATGCAAAAGTTTTCTATGGAAGTTGGGAAGCATTATAAAAAGGAAAGAAAAGTCCTTTTCTATGCCGATTTGTTGCATTTGTCTGCCGGATATTTATCTACAATCATAAAAAGATATAGTGGAAAAAGTGCCGCAGAATGGATTGATGATTTTGTGATATTAGAAGCTAAAGCCTTGTTGCATTCAACCAATATGACAATACAGCAAGTCAGTTACGAATTGAATTTTCCTTCCCAATCCTTCTTTGGCAAGTATTTTAAACGTCATACGGGTATGTCTCCAAAAGAATATAAAGAGAAATGAAGCTGTAAAATCACTTTTTAATAGTGGGATGGGATGCAATATGAGATTTTAGGATTATGCTTCTTTGCATATTGAGTAATGGTTTTCTTTCATAAAGTTTAGTTTATGCCTTTGTCTATATAGCCAAAACGAATTAAACTTATTCTTATAGACAGCAAAGTATATATGCTGGCGAAAAGAAAAACAGTATTCCTCTTTTCGCAAGTGTTATTTTTATGGTTAGAGAGCTTTTGTTACCTTTGCGCATGAAGCCCACCACAAAGCGATTTTCTTCGTTTTTTTTGTTACTATTTTGTTACCCACTATTAGTAATAGGTGGGTTTCTCTTTTGTAAATCAATCTTTTATGCTATTGTGTATATAATATGTGGCAGAATATTTTTAATAGTTATCAACTGTGGAAAAAGAGGAAGAGTGAGATGAAATAACCGGTGTAAGATAAGAAGGATAGAAAAAAACATTATAAATAGATATGAAAACGGACTTTACAATCAGGCAAGCTCAACAATCGGATGTGGTTGCGCTAAAAGAGTTATTTCAAAATACTGTTCTTGTGATAAACAGACGTGATTACTCACAGGCAGAAGTTGAGGATTGGGCATCCTGCGGAAATAACCTTTCTAACATTAAAGAGAGGATAGAGACCCACTATTTTGTTGTAGCCGTTAATCAACAGTCACAAATCGTTGGTTTTTCATCTATTACGCCTCAAGGCTATTTACATTCTATGTTTGTCCACAAGGATTTTCAAGGTGAAGGTATTGCTACGATGCTTTTGGAAGAAATAGAACGCTACGCAATTACAGCCGGGATTACGCGGATTACATCCGAAGTGAGCTTGACTGCCCGCCCTTTCTTTGAAAAAAAAGGTTATGCAGTAGAAAAAGAACAAAAGCGCAAGGCGAATCAGCTTTCTCTCACTAATTTTTTGATGGCAAAGGAAGTGGCGTTTTTGGAGTATTATAATAAAAAGGTTACAGATTAAGCTTAGTACGTTCCTTTGTCTGTATATCCAAAACAGACTCAGCCTGACAGAAAGCATGCTTTTACACGTACGTCCTCATAGAACTACACGTACGTATGCGTAGCCCTACGCATACGTACGTATGAAGCTATACATACGTACGCATATGCCTGTACGTACGTATGTTACTTTTATGGAAAATGAGGGGATTAATTCGTTGTTAAATAATCTCCATCGAAAGACAAAGGCAACAAAGCACTTACACCTTCCATGATATAAATATCCGATTTGCTGTAAAGTAAGATACGCATTGGTTTTCCAAACCGCTTTTCAGTTTCCAGCAACACTTGTCGGCAGGCACCACAGGGTGGGATGGGAGTGTCAAGGAAGTCTTGTTCGGTTCGTGCAGCAATGGCAAGTGTTTTTACCGCTTGGTCGGGATATTGGGAATTGGCATAAAATAGGGTAGTGCGTTCGGCGCATAGTCCGGAGGGATAAGCTGCATTTTCCTGATTGCTCCCTGTTACCACAACACCGTTCTCCAGCAGGGCAGCAGCTCCTACCGAGAAATGCGAATAAGGTGCATAACTTCTTTGTGTTGCCTTGCACGCAGCATCCACCAATTTACGGTCTTCTTCCGTGAGTTCGTTATACTTGCGTGCCTCAATATTGATTTCCAGTTTGATTTCTTTCATGGTGTTTAAGCCTTGGTTTGTATGCAAATGTAATCTTTTGCTTTTGATTTCCAACTTCTTTCTTCCGGTTAATTTCAAATTTCTTGCAATTGCCGTTCATTCGCTTCTTCTTCTCGGAAAATAATTATCGTATATAATTAAAAGTCATTAAAAAAGCTGTATATTTGTACTTCGTGATAGAAAATGAAGAACGAAAAATGATAGATCAAGCAGTAATTGACAGAATAAATCAGGGTGATGTAAAGGCATTCGAGTGCCTTTATAATGACTATTTCGTTTATTTATGTGCTTGTGCCAATTCTTATATCTTCAATGCCGAGGAAGCTCAGGACATAGTGAATGAAGTCTTTATGAAATTGTGGTATAAACGTGGTGATTTATTTTTTCCTATTCATCCTTATCTGGTGCGCAGTGTGCAAAACGGATGTTTGAATTATTTGCGTTCACTTCATAGCCGGGAGCGTGTGGCAGATGAATATCGCGAAACATTGCTTGAATATCAGGAAGAATATTGCATGAGTGAATGCAATCCTTTAAAAGAAATGGAACAGGCTGATTTGGAGCGTCAGGTACAGACCGTAATTACTTCCCTGCCCGATAAGTGCAGAACTGTTTTTGAACAATATCTTTATTCTGAACTTACTCCGCAGGAAATTGCCGAGAAGAATGGAATCTCTGTCAACACCGTGCGTGTGCATATTAAAAATGCGATGGACAAGATGAAGGAGAAGCTGGGTTCACGAATCGGAATTCTCTTATTTTTTCTTTTTTAAATGAATAATAAAAAAAGTCCCTTTTTTATTAAATACTTTTAAGGTTGTGCGTGTATTATTATTAGTTTAATAATACAAGACCGACAGAATGAGTAATTCAATACATGAGTTTGACAGGTTGATGCTGGATTATCTGAAAGGTGATATAACACCTGAAGATAGGCAGAGAATGACCGAATTATTACATAAGGATGCTTCCTGCCGGGAGAAGTATCGTGAGATGTCACGTGCTTATGCCATTGCTTCTGTGCCTTGGTTTGAACGGAGAAAGAAGCAGAACCTTGATTTTCTGCGAGAGAAGTTAGACCTCCGTTCCTCGCCCGGACGCACCTTGGTTAGAAGGGTGAGAGTTGGGAGCTTTGCGGCAATGGTAGCATTATTGATTGGCCTTGGCATTCGTTTTATTTATTTGAATAACCATCCGGCAGAAGTGATTGTTCCACCTGTTTCCTATTGCCGGATAGAAATTCCTCAGGGTGCGCAATCCAAATTGATATTGCCGGACAGCACCTCGGTTTACCTCAACGGAGGTACCATTATAAAGTATGATGCGTCATTTCAGAATAAGGCTGAACGCGAGGTTTATCTTAATGGGGAAGCTTACTTTGAAGTGGCTAAAAATGCGGAAAAGCCTTTTATTGTTCATGCGGCTGATTTGAATGTCAAGGTACTTGGTACCAAATTCAATGTATCGTCTTATCCGGACGAGCCAAACATAAAAGTCAGCCTTGTGGAAGGGCGGGTCAAAGTGTCCACGGCTTCGGATGGAGTTGATAAATTTTACTTGTTGCCCAATGAGCAGGCTGTGTATGACAAGGCAAAAAAGACCTTGTCTGTAAGGGCTGTAGACGCAGGCTCTCAAGTAGCCTGGACAACAGGACGTCTTGTTTTTGTCAACGAAACCTTATTTCATATTCTGAAAACGATTGGGAAAAAATATGATGTTCAGATTTTAATCCAATCCCGGAAGATGAATACTGAATATTTTTCCGGTAGTATAGATGCAGACCTGACTTTGGATGAGATTCTTTCTTATCTGGATGTAGATAATAAGTTTGTTTGGAGAAGGAAGGGAAAAACCGTGGTTATTGCTGACAGATAGGATGTAAAACCGTATCCCTATGGGTATACCTTAAATATTTTTGTTAACTAATAATTCTAAGTATGAAAAAAACTTTTTGCAAGACTCGCAGGGGACATTGGGTCCCTCTGGCATGGGCAGCTTCATTCCTTTTATGGGGAAATGTTGCTTTCGCTGCATTGCCTATTCAGGAGGCAAGACTTTCCATGCAGCATCGTTCGGTATCCTTGAATCAAGTCTTCAGTGAAATTGAAAGACAAACGGGGTATTCTTTTTTGGTTCGTAATAATGATATAAATACGAATCAGAAGATTTCCATTGATGTGAAGAACAAGAGTGTCAAGGAAGTCTTGGAGATTTTATTTGCCGGTAAGAATATACGTTATGAAGTAGAAGGGGAACGTATTTCTGTTTATAAGCCTCAACAGACCAGACAGACTACAATTTCCGGAATTGTTGTGGATGCCGCTCAGGAACCGATTATCGGGGCTTCTGTCGTAGTGGTAAACACAACTAACGGCTGTATCACGGATTTTGACGGAAAATTTTCTTTGGAGGTTTCACAATTGCCGGTAAAGGTACAAATCACTTATATCGGTTATAAATCGCAGGTAGTGACTGTCAGTGATGCTAAAACTGTTCAGGTTGTTCTTCAGGAAGATACCGAAACATTGGATGAGGTAGTTGTTGTCGGTTATGGCTCTCAGAAAAAAGCCAACCTGACCGGTGCTGTTGCTTCTGTAAAGATGGATGAAGTGATGGGAAACCGTCCGTTGGCACAGGCAGCCGATGCGTTGCAAGGTACTGTTCCCGGTCTGCTTGTTTCCAGCAGTGGAAATGCCCCCGGTCAGGGAAAGTCTTTCCAAATTCGCGGTGCTTATTCGGTAGGTGTAAAAAATAGTGACGGTTCGTATGGTAATACCATCAAGCCTTTGGTTTTGATTGATAACGTAGAAGGCGACCTGGATATGATTAATCCCGAAGATATTGAAACCATTACCGTATTGAAAGATGCTGCTTCGGGAGCCATCTATGGTGCGCGTGCTGCCGGTGGTGTGATTTTGGTGACAACCAAACGTCCGAAAGGTGAGACTACTTTCCAATTGAATTATAACAATAACTTTGCGTTTGCTTCAGCTATGAATCTGCCTGAACAGGCTCCCCTGATGGAGTATTTGCAAGCGTATTCGGATGCTGCCGGTGACCAGTTCTGGACAATGGGTTCGCCCAGTGTAAGCAAATGGATGGGTTATCTGGAACAATATCGCAATAATCCTTCTTCTATTCCTACGGTAGGTGATGGCATTTTTAAAGATGCAGATGGTGCCGTATATTATATGAATGAAAAGGACTTGACAAAAAACATGCTCGAAACCAGTTTCCAGCAGAGCCATAATATATCGATGACCGGAGGTACGGAGAAACTTCGTTTTCGTCTTTCTGCAGGTTATATTGACAATAACGGTGTGTTGATTACGGATAAAGACCAGTATAGGCGAATGAATGTAAGCGGATTCATCTCAGCCAATATCACGAAATGGTTTACTCAGGAAGCTACTCTTAGTTATGCCCATAGCAAGAAAACATTGCCTAGCTCAGCCTTGGGTGCTATCTATTCCACCCGTTTGGCTTCTTTTTATCCTGAAGGAAATATGCCGGCCGGAATTTCGGATGAGGCAGAAGGCTTGCCTTTCTTTACTCCTGCCAACCAGATACGTTGGTCCAATCCCTCAAAGACATTGAATGATAACCCTCGTATTTTCTTGAAGTCCATACTGAAACCGCTTAAAGGTCTTGAAGTGGCGTTTGAATATACGTTTGACAAGAAAATATATGATTATCATTGGTATACGGGAAGTGTAGCTTATACCACAGTTCAGGGAGGTAAAGACACTACTCCGACAAACGATTATTTACAAAAGACAAAAAGATATACCGATTATAATTCAATAAACTTATATGCCACTTATGATTTTAATCTGGGCGACCATAAGTTTAAAGTGATGGGCGGTTTTAACCAGGAGTCAAGTTATCGCGAAACAATGGAAGCTTATTCATACGGGCAAGCGGTAATTGAAGTTCCTTCGTTGGGTTCGGGTACTTCTACATTGAAGGCTACCGATAGCTATAATGAGTATTCGGTACGTGGAGGCTTCTTCCGTGTGAACTATAATTATCTGGACCGATATTTATTGGAGGTGAACGGACGTTATGACGGTTCTTCCAAATTTCCCAAAGATTCTCGTTATGGCTTCTTCCCATCGGTTTCCGTTGGTTGGAATATTGCTCAGGAAAAGTTTATGGAACATACACAAAATTGGTTGGGCTCATTGAAGTTACGTGCGTCTTACGGTATGATTGGTAATCAGAATGTGCCGGCTTATTCCTTCATTCCTACCATGACAGTGAATAATAAATACAATGGATGGTTGTCCGGTGGCAATTATGTGACAGCCATCACTTCTCTTCCTTCTTTGGTAAGTAGTAATTTTACTTGGGAAAAGGTGGGTACTATTGATATAGGTCTTGATTTCTCTATGTTCAGCAACCGTTTCACCGGTACATTCGACTGGTATCAGCGTAATACAAACGGAATGCTGGCTCCGGGCATGCAGTTGCCGGCCGTAGTAGGTGCGAGCGCTCCTTATCAGAATACAGCAGATATGCGTACACGTGGTTGGGAGTTGAGTGTGAATTGGCGTGACCAAATCGGAAAGGTTGGTTATCGTGTAGGTTTCAACCTGTCAGACAGCCAATCAAAGATTGTGAAGTATAATTCGAATGAATCCGGCATATTAACCAGCGCTTTGAGTAATGGTTCTACCTTCTGGAACTATTATGAAGGAAAAGATTTAGGAGAAATTTGGGGATATGAATACGATGGTTTCTATACCGTGGATGATTTTACCGATACATCTTCATGGAAGTTGAAAGAGGGTGTACCTAGTATTGATGGTTATAATCCTCGTCCGGGTGATGTGAAATTTAAAAATCTGAAGGACGATGACCGTGGAACCAATATGATTTCCAGTGGTGATAATACGGTCAGTAATCCGGGCGACCGCAAAGTGATTGGTAATAATACACCGCGTTATCTTTATGGTATTACGCTGGGGGCAAATTTTAAAGGATTTGATTTGAATGTATTTATGCAAGGTACGGGAAAGCGTGATGCATGGATTGCAAATAACCTGAAGTTTCCCTTGTATTCCGACTTCAAGTTCATCGCCTTGTATAAAGACTTGGGCAATTATTGGAAACCGGTAGATGCTGCGAATGGAGATTACACGGCTGCTAATCCTAATGCCGAGTTCCCGCGCATTTATGGTAACTATGGTAATCAGGGCTCTAATTACCGCCAATCAGATAAATATTTGTCGGATGCTTCCTATTTCCGTATCAAGAATGTTACATTGTCCTATACTTTCCCGAAAGCATGGATAACAAAAGCATCTTTATCGCAACTGAAAGCCTTTGTCAGCATTGAAAATCTGGCTACATTCTCATCATTGCCGAAAGGTATTGACCCGGAAACATTGTCATGGAACTATCCGGCATTCCGTACCGTATCTTTCGGGCTTAATGTTACATTATAAACCTAAAATTAGTACGAGTATATGAAAAAACTATTTATAAGTTTGGCTATCATCGCAGGAATCAGCCTTTCCGGTTGTAATGATAGCTTTCTGGAAAAATCCCCTGTTACGGACTTGACAGAAGAAAACGCATTTAATTCCTATGATAACTTCAAGGCTTTTATGTGGCCTTGCTATGAAATGTTTACGAATAATACCATCCGTACTTCTTTGAACGGATGGGGACAAAACGGTCCTTATAAAGGTGATATGGATGCCGGTTATTTTGAACAGAAATACGAAAGCGGCTATAATGATTTCGCTTACCAAACCGTTGCCAGCGTAGCATCGGGTAATGGTTGGAACTTTAGTTCATTTATTCGCCGAATCAATATCATGCTTTCTCATATCGATGATTCCGAGATGACTGAAGCACAGAAAAATCATTGGCGTGCGGTAGGTTATTTCTTTCATTCCTTCTGGTATATGGAGTTGATAGACCGCTTTGGTGCTGTGCCTTGGGTGGATCAGGTCTTGAAGGAAGACTCTCCTGAAGCTTATGGTCCGCGTATTGACAGGAAAACGGTGGCAGACAATGTGTTGGAACGTTTGAAATGGGCTGAAGAGAATATAGGCGATTTTACTTCGGAGGATGGAAAGAACACCATAAACAAGGATTGTATATTGGCGGCTATTTCACGTTTTGGCTTACGCGAAGGTACATGGAGGAAATATCATGAACTGGGAGATTATGATAAGTATTTGCAAGAAAGTATCCGCGCTTCGGAGCTGTTGATGAGCGCTTATCCTACTCTTTATACCGGAACAGACGGACAGCCGGCGGCAGGGTATGGTGAAATGTGGACTACGGAAGATTTAAGTACCGTTCCCGGCATTATTTTATATAAAGAATATGTGACTGATATAAATCCGATGGGTACTTCTTATATCGAACATACTTCTTCACATTATGTAGAGATGAATCAAAAAACGGTAGATTTATATCTGATGAAGAATGGTAAACCTATCTTAAATGCAGAATCCGAGTATCATGGAGATAAAGATATGTATGCCACTTTCCGTGACCGCGACCCGCGTATGTATCACACCATCATGCCTCCTTATAAAGTGAAAGCAGGAGGAGGTACTTATCGCACCTGGTCGTATACCGACAATGAGGCCGACCGTGAGTATATTGATATCATGGGAGCGAATACCAGTTGCAGCAATCCGGGTATCGGCATGAAGCGTTTGCCGGGACAGAACTGGAGTGCATCCTTGGTTCCCGAAATTCCCAGACTGGGTACAGGTGCTTTTGTTACTTGCCGTTCCGGTTATTATGTTTGGAAGAACTGGGATAACTGGGAAACCAATTTTAATAATGGTAATTTGAATACGGCAGACAAACCTATTTTCAAGATTGAAGAAGTGTTGTTGAATGAGGCTGAAGCCAAATTTGAACTTGGAAATTTTGATCAGGGCGTAGCCGACAAGACGATTAACAAATTGCGTGAACGTGCAGGGGTTGCCAAAATGGTAGTTGCCGAAATTGATGCAAACTTTGACCCGAATCGTGGTAAGTACTACCCTAAGAATAATGATGCCGGTGTGGAGGTTGACCCTGTATTGTGGGAAATCCGTCGTGAGCGTATTATTGAGTTGATGGGTGAAGGATTTGGATTCTACGATATTCGCCGTTGGCGTATGGCTCCCTGGTTCTTGAACAGACCGGCAACCGGAATCTGGATGAGTAAAGCAGATGCGCTAAGTAACAATATGACATTGTATAATCCTGAAACGGGTTATTCCGACGGTACATCAGGTACAATGTCCGAAGGTTATCTTTATCTTTTCAATGACCCTCTGAAAGAAGGAAAAGGATGGTTGGAAAAATACTACTTATATCAGGTGCCGACTACCGAAATATTATTGAATCCTTCTTTGGAACAGAATCCGGGATGGTAATTTGAAATAGTATATAAAAACAAGCAGATGGAGGCCGGCTCAACTAAGCAATTAGTGAGAGATGGCCTCTTTTCTTTAAAAACAGAAGTAAAAATGGAAAACCGGAAAATGTGGTTTAGCGTCACCCTCTTATGTACACTAGGAATGCAGCAGGTTCTTGCGGCAGAAAATGTAAAAGGAGACCGGCCTAATATCGTGTTCATTCTTGCAGATGATTTGGGCTGGACTGATTTGGGAGTGATGGGAAGTGACTATTATGAAACTCCGAATATAGACCGTTTGGCTGCGGAAGGATTGCTTTTCGATAATGCCTATGCTGCTGCAGCAAATTCTGCACCCAGCCGGGCTTGCATGATGACAGGCATGTACACACCCCGTCACGGTGTATATACCGTTAGTCCTCCCGACCGGGGTGACCGTAGGCTGAGAAAATTGATTCCAATCGCCAATACGGATGATGTCCGTGCCGATTTTGTGACGATGGCTGAAGCGCTACGGCAACAGGGATACCGGTGTGGGCATATCGGAAAGTGGCATTTGGGAGATGACGCAGACGGAACAGGCCCTCTTTCTCAAGGATTCATTTGGAATGTAGGAGGAAACCGGGCCGGCTCGCCTTATTCTTATTTTTATCCTTATTGTCTGCCCGATAAAAGTAAATGCCATCTGGGATTGGAGAAAGGAACACCGGGAGAATACCTTACCGACCGCTTGACGGATGAGGCTGTTTCTTTTATAAAATCCCACAAAGATGCTCCGTTCTTTCTTCATCTCTCTCACCACGCGGTTCATACGGCTTTGCAGGCTCCTGCATCGGTCGTTGATAAATACAAGAATAAACCTGTAGGAAAGTACCATACTAATCCTGTATATGCTGCGATGATTGAGAAATTGGATGATGGAGTAGGAAAGATATGTCGTGCCATTCAAGAGATGGGAATAGAAGAGAATACCATTATTATATTCTATTCCGACAATGGCGGTTCCGAACCGGTGACTGATAATTATCCTCTTCACGGCGGGAAGGGGACGCCATACGAGGGAGGTTCGCGTGTTCCTTTGATTATCAAATGGCCCGGGAAAATACCGGCAGGCACACGCACTTCTGTTCCGGTCATCGGAGTAGATTTCTATCCTACTTTTGTTCATCTTGCCAAAGGAGAAACATCGGGAAATCCGGATGGAAGAGATATCTTTGAGGTTGTGAAAAATAAGGAGACAGAACGGGATTTATTTTGGCATTTTCCGGCATATCTGGAATCGTATCTCAATGGCGGTAAGGATTTCAGAGCGCGACCTTATTCAAGTATTCGTTCGGGTGATTGGAAATTAATTTATAATTACGAAGATAAGTCAATGGAATTGTATAACCTGAAAGAAGATTTGGGAGAGACAAGGAATATGGCAGGACTTAATCCTCAAAAAAAGGAAGAACTTTATAACAAGCTTATGAAGTGGATTGATGATACACATGCGCCTGTTCCTACCGAACCTAATCCGTATTATCAGGGCATAAAGTAATTTTTAATGAATAGGGCATATTCCCTTTGCCTTTTCAGAAGAATGCCTGCCATGGCTACTATTTGTTTTAAGTAGGTTATGGCAGGACTTTTTTATATACGAGTGAAGAAAATGATTATCGTTTTTTGGGAATGCCAAGCATTTCTTTGGCTTTGTCTTCACTGGATAGAAAGTCAAGTGAGTTGATAATCTTATCATAATTCTCTTTGTCTGCAATGCGGGTTGCCAATATTTGCAGTACTTTCAGTTTATCATCGTCGAAGGTATAGATAGACATGAGTCTGACACATTGTTGGCAGCTGAACCAACGGTGTCCGGCGGCTAATGACAATATATCCAATTGTTCGTCTTTGAAAGGTTTCTGTTTTATCTTATTGTATAATTGTTGGAAATCATTGTCACTCGTTATTTGGGGATAATTAGGACGGTGTCCGTTGTGATGTGGCGGACGAGGAGCAACCGTAGATTCCACCTGTGCGGGAGGACATACTGCCACCGCAGGAGGAGTGGGGACACTCTCAAAAGAATCCAAATTGCTTACCAGATTGTTCTTGAAATCAATCAGGATAGTGGTTCCATAGTGTCCTATTCCTCCTCCTTTCCTGTATTCCCATTGCTCTCCTTGTTCGTCGAACCGGCGATAGTCGGGGCGTCCCAGCAGTTTGGTCACTTCTTCCTGTGTCATACCTTTGTGAATGGATAGTAATATGTTATTGTCCATTAAGCTCCCGCAACTTCCGAGAACAAGGCTTAAAAATAAAACGGCTAGTGTTTCTTTTACTCTTTTCATATAATGTTGTTTTTATGTGTAGGCAAAGATAGGCAGGGAATTCGATATGATCGGGCTCTTTTCCCTATTTGATTATAGGGATTTCCCTACAATTGTTATTGTTTGGAAGAAATGCGCCTCGGATATTTAATTAATGTAAAATCCACCGTTGCACATTTAACTTCGTTACTTTTAAAGGTTCTAACTGATAAACATTGCAAGAAACAGATGATAAATGAAGATAAAATCCGGGAAGCTTGCGCTTCTGATAAGGAACATGGATTCAAATTGCTGATGGAGAATTTTCAGCAACCTATATATTGGCACATCCGACGCTTGGTGGTTTCCCACGAAGATGCGGAGGATATACTGCAAGAAGTATTTATCCGTGTCTTTCGTCACCTTGACCGGTTTAGGGAAGAGAGCTCGCTGGGCACATGGATGTATCGGATTGCAACCAATGAATGTCTCCGTTTCTTGAACAGCCGAAAAGAGCAGGCTGTTTCTGCCGAGGAAGTGCAAGAGGAATTAATGAATAAATTGATGGCATCCGACTATGTGGATTACGATAATGCAATGGCAGTGAAATTTCAACAAGCCATTCTTTCGTTACCTGAAAAACAACGTATCGTGTTTAACCTGCGTTACTATGATGAATTGGATTATGAGGAAATTAGCCGGATAACCGATACACGGGCGGAAACGTTGAAGGTGAATTATCATTATGCCAAAGAGAAAATAAAAGAATATATGACTAATAATTAAGGATAGAATGGAGAAAGAATTTGATTTTAAAAACATAGGAAAGCAGATGCCTTATCGTACACCGGATGGTTTCTTTGACCGGATGCAGGAACAGGTATCGGCACGTACGAAAGTGGAAAAACATAAAAAACAACTTCGGATGAGGTTGGTGATTGCGGCAACACTGGCGGCGGCAGCGATGGTGTTGGGATTGGTTTTCTTTCCTGCCGGTACTCCGGAAGCGGAACAAGTATCTTCCAATTCTTTACTTGTGGCAACCGGTATTGACTACTCATATTCGGATGCAATGGATAATTTTATAGCCGAAATGCCGGATGATGAGTTAGAGGAATGGGTGGAATTATCAGAGTATGACATATTTATGAATTAATTATTTATTTAAAAAGTAATAGATTATGAAGACAAAAAAGTTTTTTATGGTGTTGGTAGCTCTCTTTATGGGTAGTCAAATGGCAATATTTGCACAAGGTAAAAAAGAAGGAAAGATGGACAGAAAGCAGTTCGGTCAGGAACAGATGCAGAAAATGCAATGTAATCAGCTCATAAATGCACTGGCATTGGATGATGCGGAGACTGCTAAGTTTAAACCTGTATACACCAAATATATGGAAGAAATGCGTGCTGTCCGCGATATGAATCCGCGTGCTCCTCGTTCTACGCTTACGGATGCAGAAGTAGAACAAGTAATAAAGGCTCGTTTTGCTCAGAGCCGCAAGATGCTGGATATTCGTGAGAAATATTATAATGAATTCCGTAAATTCCTATCACCGAAACAAATACAGAAAATGTATAATATGGAAAAAAGAATCGGAGATAAAATGAGAAAGGAGATGGGTAAAAGACAAGGAATGAAGAAGAATAATAATAGTAACAGCAGGAGATAATTCCTGCTCTTCACGAATAAACAACACGGATTTTACGGATTCAAGAGCTCGGCTCCTTATGTCCGTAAAATCCGTGTCCGGATAATAAAAGACGGTCGATTTCAGTTTATTTCTTGTAAACTTTCAAGTTGGATATTTTACTTTTGAATTCTCCTGCCTGTTCTAATGGGAATACCAGTGTGCGGACATAATTCATTTTTGTTTTTCCTTCTTTATCAAAGAAACGTTGCTGGATATTCAGTTCTTCTACTAATTTTCCATTGATAAACAGACGTGTTGCTTTGTTATCTCCTTCTATACCGATATTTAAACGTTGGCCCGGTTGGATATTGTAACTGAATGTGTTTAAATATCCGTCACGTGCAAAACCTAACATTCCACGTATAGGGTCGGACAGATAGAATACGGCATCCGGTGAACGGAACAGTTCGGTTCCCGGTGTTTCTGCTGCACCTTCCACATCAAATGTCACACGATAACCGTAACCGATTTCACGATGTGGTGTGCGGCTTTTGGGAGCAACATTGGCTTGTTCGTATACCAGTCCCGGCGCATTGCCGATACGTCCCATTTGGTTTACTCCCGGTGCTTCGCTCAACGTTTCGCGCATGCGGTTGAATTCATTATACGGAAGTGAAGTTGCAGTTCCCGTCCACATTTTTACGGCTAAAGTTTGTAAAGCCGGGAACGTGCGGTGATGAATATCTTTGGTAGAGATACCGTTTCCTACATGGTCATTCCATACTGCAAACATACCTCCCAGAATGGCAGGATCTTTTTCTTCGAAGACAGCTTTACCTACTTGGGCAGGAGTCCAGGAGTTATATAGCTCTTCCGTGTTCAGATAATCATAATAATAACCGGCAGCAGGTACGATATAAAGAAAACCGTCGGGAATGGAAATAAGTTTGTATCCTTGTTTAACCATTTCTTTAGGCTCTGCATATCCGTTATACCAGGCGCTCATAATTACATTTTCGGCTTTTACGGGAGTTTCTCCTTTGGCATGTGTCAATGCTCCCCATACACAGGCTTGTTTTCCGAAGCCTTCTACATAACGGATATAATGGTCTGTAAACTCACGGAATTTTTCCACTACTTTTTTGTCTTTGTTTGAGTATTCATCTGTGCCGATGTGTACGCGTGGACCACGGAAGACAGGTTCTTCTCCTTCCAAATACTCTTTAAAGAGTCCGTCCATGAATTTATATGTTTCGGGATTGAACAAATCCAGATGATCCATTCCATACTCTTTACTTCCTATCTCGGGTTTATAATGGCTGAATGCCAATGTGTGGGCAGGCGCATCTATTTCCGGGATGATTTCGACGAAACATTCTTCTGCCAACTTCTGCAAATCGATAAATTCTTTTTTTGTATAGAATCCGTCACGTGCCGTGAGTCCGGGATAAGTATCCGATTCCAGGCGGAAAGCTGCATAAGTCTTGTTCCAGTCCTGTTCAAAATACTGTTTAAATCCATTATCGTTCAGATGAATTTGCAGTGTGTTCATTTTGTAGTATGCCATGATTTTCACGTAATCGCGCAAATAAGACATAGGAATGAATTTTCGTCCGCAATCAATCATAAATCCACGCATGGCATAGTCGGGATAATCACGGATTTCACCTTTGGGAAGAGCCAGGTCTTCTTTGTTTTGTTCGGCTATCTGCAGCAGGGTACGTGTTCCCCAATATACACCGATGGCTTTGGGGGCGGTCAGCTCGATTCGGTCGGTAACGCGAATGGCGTATCCTTCTTGCCCTAATGATTTGTCTTTTTTAAGTGAAAGAATGAGGTCGCCTTTCTTTCCTTTTCCTTCCACTATCTGCGGAGTATGATTAAATAAGGTATTGCAGTCATCTGCCAGCATCCGGGCGATGCGTTGCAATTCAGAATTTCCTTTTGGGTAAACAATGCGGGTTTGTTCGGTAGGAATGAATTTGCCTTCGTTGCCTTTCCATTCTTTCAGTTCCGGGATAACAAAAGGTTTGGGATTAACAGCAGCTTGTGCAATGTTTATACAACATACACAGCAAAGAATCATCATTAAACAGATTCGGTTAACTGATTTCATAAATTAAGTAGTTTTTTAGATATTGTGTAAAATGTAAATTAAGTTTTTCTTTTGCAGGACAAAGATAGAAAATAATCCTTTCATCATTCTCGAAAAAAGAAAGATTCTTTCCGAGTGTCGACTCTTTTTTGTATGTTTGCGAGAACAAAACCAAAACGAATTCAATAATCTAAAAAAGAAAACCATGAAAGTCAAGAAAATAACTGCATCAGTCAATGATGCACAAGCCGTGCCTCAAGTATTGGACAATGAAGGCGTATCGTTTCAAAAGATAGATATTGTAAATTGGAAGGAATATCCTTATCATCCTGAAGCTGCTTTTCGCATCGCGCATACGGCCGATTCCATTTTAATACATTATAAAGTGACCGAAGGCAGTGTTCGTGCCAAATATGGAGAAGATAACGGAGCGGTCTGGACTGATTCGTGTATGGAGTTTTTTTCAATTCCCGCAGGCGATGGTGTGTATTACAATATGGAGTGCAGCTGTATCGGCACATTTTTGGTCGGGGCAGGAGCAGAGCGGAATAATCGGGAACATGCACCGCGTGAAGTGATGGAAAAAGTGTCTCGTTGGTCGAGCTTGGGCCGTACGCCTTTTGAAGAACGGATAGGGGAATGTACTTGGGAAGTGGCTTTGGTCATTCCTTATACAGTATTCTTTAAGCACCGGATTACTTCATTGGACGGACAGACGATAAAGGCTAACTTCTATAAGTGCGGTGATGAATTGCAAACTCCACATTTCTTGTCGTGGAACCCCATCAACATAGAAAAGCCGGATTTCCACAGACCCGATTTCTTTGGTTCATTGGAATTTGAGTAAAAACGTAAATTATTTGAAAAAGAATACATACTGCCGGATAAAATCAGTATGTTTGCAGGTAACAACAATTTAAAACGAGAAAATTATGACAGCAATTATTGTGATTGTAGTAGTCGTTATCTTGGCAGCCTGGTTGGTTTCCATGTATAATTCATTGGTTAAAATGCGTAATAACCGCGAGAATGCGTTTGCTGACATCGATGTTCAGCTAAAGCAGCGCCATGACCTGGTACCTCAGCTGGTGGAAACTGTAAAAGGATATGCGGCTCACGAAAAAGATACGTTGGAGCGGGTTATCAATGCCCGCAACGGGGCTATCGGTGCCAAAACCATTGACGAGAAAATTGTAGCAGAGAATGCCTTGTCTTCTGCTTTGAGTGGATTGAAAATAACATTGGAAGCCTATCCGGACTTGAAAGCAAACCAAAACTTTCTTCAGTTGCAGGAGGAAATAGCCGATTTGGAAAATAAGCTTTCTTCCGTGCGCCGTTATTTTAATTCTGCTACCAAAGAATATAATAATGCAGTAGAGACATTCCCTTCCAATATCCTGGCAGGTATGTTCGGTTTCCGTAAAGAAGTGATGTTTGACTTGGGAGAGCAACGTGCAGCTTTGGAGGAAGCTCCTAAAATTAAATTTTAAGGACGATGCAATATGTTGGCATACACACACAGCAGAGCAGGAATAACTTTCGTTCGCTGCTTCTGCTCTGTTTGTTTCCCTGCCTGGTAGTAGGGCTTTTGTTCGTGTTTTGTTATTTGCTGGTTTATTTGACACAAGGTGATGCACCCCATTATTATCAGGTAGGTGTCACCGACCGGTCAGTGGCTTTATTTATAGAAATGGCTCCTTATGTATTGGGAGGCGTATTCATTTGGTTTCTGATTGCCTACTTTGCCAATACTTCCATCATCAACGCTGCTACGGGTGCCCGACCGTTGGAACGGAAAGAAAATAAACGTGTCTATAATCTGGTGGAGAATCTTTGTATGAGTCAGGGGATGCCGATGCCTAAAATCAACATCATAAATGATGATTCACTGAATGCTTATGCCAGTGGTATAAATAAAAAGAGTTATACCGTAACATTGTCTAAAGGTATCATTGAGAAGCTGAATGATGAAGAACTGGAGGCAGTTATAGCCCATGAATTGTCTCATATCCGTAATCATGATGTACGTTTGCTTATCATCTCCATCGTGTTTGTGGGAATTTTCTCGATGCTGGCACAGATAGCATTGCGCTCTGCTTATTATTCTTCCTTTACACGTAAACGTGATGACAAGGGAGGGGCGGCTTTGATTCTTCTGCTGACCATGTTGGTTGCGGCTGTCGGTTATTTCTTTGCCATCTTGATGCGCTTTGCCATTTCGCGCAAACGCGAGTATTTGGCAGATGCAGGTTCGGCGGAGATGACCAAGAATCCTTTGGCTTTGGCAAGTGCTTTGCGTAAAATATCGGCCGATCCCGATATAGAAGCTGTGAAGCGTGAAGATGTGGCTCAACTTTTTATTCAGCATCCGGGCAAGCAGGCAACAAGTGCATTGAGTGGGTTGAGCGGGCTTTTTGCGACACATCCTCCCATCGAAAAACGAATACAAATATTGGAACAGTTCTGAAAGATGAAAACGACGTTGAGATATATTATCATTGTTGTGCTGTGCGGATTCTGTCTTTTTACGGCGCAGGCGCAGACGCGTAATCGTCAATACGAAGAATACATTCATAAGTATAAGGATATAGCTGTGGAGGAAATGAAGCGTTATCGCATTCCTGCCAGCATTACATTGGCACAGGGATTGTTGGAATCGGGAGCCGGAAAAAGTGCTTTATCCCGTAAGTCGAACAATCATTTCGGCATTAAGTGCGGAGGTGACTGGACAGGGCGTACAGTGCGTTATGATGATGATGCCCGTAATGAATGCTTCCGTGCTTACAAGCATCCGCGTGACTCCTATGAAGACCATTCCAAATTTCTAAAAGGGCGTTCGCGTTATGCCTTTTTGTTCAAATTGAAGATAACAGATTATAAAGGTTGGGCACATGGGTTGAAAAAAGCCGGATATGCAACAGATCCTCGCTATGCTTATCGTTTGATTGACATTATCGAACTGTATGACTTACATAAATTCGATACCCGTGACGGTATCAAGTGGATGAAAGAGTTTCCAAATCCGCATCAGCCTTATTTGGCAAATGATTTGCTGTATATTGTGGTGCGTAGCGGAGATACTTTTAAAAGTCTGTCGAAAGAGTTCGATATCAGTCAGCGTAAACTGAGAAAGTACAATGACTTGTATAAAGGATATGTGTTGAAACCGGGAGATATTATCTATTTGGATAAAAAACACCGTCGTGCCGACAAAGAGCATGTTGTTCATGTGGTACGCAGCGGAGATTCAATGTACTCCATTGCACAGAAATACGGAATTCGTCTGAAGAATTTATATAAAATGAATAAAATGAAGCCTGAGGATGCAGCGCCGAAGGTGGGAGATATATTGCGTCTGCGATGAAACGGAATCATGAATGTCCGTTTGCAGAAGTTTAAAAACGTACAGGGTGTTCGATATCGGACACCCTTTCTTTTTGTTTTATGATTGATAATCAGATTATTGGTGTTTTGGCATGAATGTTGCTTTAGATTTGATACGAAAAAAATAATAAAATAACGATAAATTATGGACAGAGAAATTCCAAAAGAAGTACGTGATAAAGAGCGTAAGAAAATGTTGATTAAATATGGTGTTATAGGTGTTGCCGGCATCGTATGCATCGCTTTGCTGATTTCTTTCATGCGGAGTAGTGTGAATCGGAAGGATTTGGTATTCTCGGAAGTGGATACGGGGATAATTGAGGTAAGTGTGAGTGCTTCCGGTAAGGTTGTTCCGGCTTTTGAGGAAATCATCAACTCTCCCATCAATACCCGTATTGTGGAAGTTTATCGTAAGGGAGGAGACAGTGTGGATGTGGGGACGCCGATTCTTAAACTGGACCTTCAGAGTACGGAAACGGAATATAAGAAATTGCTGGATGAAGAGCAGATGAAGCGTTATCAGCTGGAACAGTTGAAGGTGAACAATAATACGTATCTGAGTGATTTGGCAATGCAGGTGAAAATTTCTGCCATGAAGTTGAACCGTATGGAAGTAGAGCTTCGTAACGAACGTTATTTGGATAGTTTGGGTTCCGGTACTACGGATAAGGTGCGTCAGGCAGAGTTGAACTTTAATACGGGAAAATTGGAATTGGAACAGCTCCGCCAGCAATATGCAAATGAAAAAGAAGTCAAGGCAGCCGACCTTAAAGTGAAAGAACTGGAATTTAATATCTTCGCAAAGAGTCTGGCCGAAATGAAGCGGACATTGGATGATGCCCAAATCCGTTCGCCACGCAAAGCTATTCTTACTTATATTAATAATCAGGTCGGTGCACAGGTGCCGCAAGGCACACAGGTGGCTGTCATCTCAGATTTGAGTCATTTTAAAGTGGAAGGTGAAATAGCCGATACTTATGGCGACCGTGTGGCGGCAGGAGGACGTGCCATTGTCAAAATCGGCAATGAAAAATTGGAAGGCATCGTGAGCAGTGTTACGCCGTTGTCAAAGAATGGTGTAATTTCGTTTACAGTCCAGTTGGTGGAGGATAATAACAAACGTCTCCGTTCAGGATTGAAAACAGATGTATATGTAATGAATGCCGTGAAAGAAGATGTGATGAGAATAGCAAATGCTTCTTATTATGTAGGTCGTGGCGAATATGAATTGTTCGTGCAGGACGGTGATAATGAGATAATAAAGCGTAAGGTACAACTTGGCGACAGCAACTTTGAATATGTGGAGGTGGTGAGCGGATTGCAACCCGGTGATAAAGTGGTGGTCAGTGATATGAGCAATTATAAAAACAAAAGCAAGTTGAAAGTCAAGTAGGAACAGTTGCAACATAAACGAAGAAATAAAACTCTCTTTTTAAAGTAAATAAGTGTTTCGTGGGGGATTGATGAAGAATCCGGTAAAGAAACCGGGTTCTTCATCTAAATAAAATGTAATTTAATATTTATTCTTGATATGATAAAACTATATTTAAAACAAGCATGGACACTGATAAAGCAAAACAAACTTTTTACTTCTATCTATGTGGTGGGTACGGGTCTTTCCATTGCTTTAACCATGACTATGTTTATTATCTTTTATGTGAAATTTGCTCCGATTTATCCGGAATACAACCGCGATAGGATGCTAACGATTAAGGCAATGAAATGTTATCCTAAGACAAATAAGGAAAGTTGGAATTGCAATGGCGGTGCTTCCTACTATCTGGTGGATAAAATGTTGAAAAATTTGCCTAATTTGGAAGCTATCGGTGCCGGTACGCAGGATTTTATGGGTAATAATACGATAGCCTTGCCTGATAAGAAAGAGGTAATGGAGGTAAATCCATACTATGCTGATTCCGGGTTCTGGTCTGTGTTCTCTTTTCGCTTTTTGACCGGAAAACCTTTTACTCAGGCTGATGTAGATGCCGGTTTGCCTGTAGCTGTTTTGTCGGAAAGCCTTGCTAAACGCATTTTTGCTTCGACAGATGTAGTAGGGAAATATTTTACCTTCAATGGTAAGGAGTTTCGTGTGTGTGGAATTGTGCAAGATGTGTCGAATGCCACTCCTGATACGGCAGGTGACTTATGGATACCTTTGTTTTTATACTCATGGGTGTCCCGAACGTTTGAGGGTGAGAAACTGATAGGTAATGTCCATATTTATATGCTTGCTCCGACACCGGCCGATAAAGAAGCTTTGCGTGCCGAAGTACAGGATGTTTTTCGTAAATACAATCTTCAGACTTCCGAATATGAAAATGATTTAATGCAACAACCCGATGATTTCTGGAAAAGTACATTCCGAAAGAATTCCTGTGAGGCGCCTGATTGGGGGGAACTGTTGAAAGGATTGATTTATATATTGCTGGCTTTGCTTTTTATTCCCGCCATGAACTTGAGTGGCATGATTTCATCGCGTATGGATCATCGCTTGTGTGAGTTGGGGGTACGCCGGGCGTATGGAGCCACCAATAAAATATTGTTGGGACAGGTGTTATGGGAAAATCTGTTACTGACTTGTCTGGGTGGTTTGATTGGTATTTTACTATCCTATTTAATTGTACTGACTGCAAGTGACTGGATACTTAATTTGTTTGACGATTGGGTAAATGACCCTGCCAAAACACCGTTTCTTTCTTTCGAGATGCTGTTCAACCCATGGATTTTCAGTTTTGCTTTTGTGCTTTGTGTGTTGCTCAATCTGATATCGGCATTCGTGCCTGCCTTATGGTCTTTGCGGCATACCATTATTCAGTCTCTTAATACTAAACGTTAATACAAAAATACGATTATGATAAAGAAAATAATATGCCAACTATGGAACCAGCGCAGAATGAATGGCTGGATATTTATAGAATTGGTCATTGTCAGTTTTTTCCTTTGGACAGTGATTGACCCCATTTATATTCTGACTGCCGATAAACTTATAGCTTCGGGGTATGATGCCCATAACAGATATGTGGTGAAGATAGGGAATTATGAATCTTCCAATGGGAATTATCAAGCAGAAATGAATACAGATTCCATTTGTAAAGAATCTTATAATCGTATTATTCGTGTGGTGCGCGACCTGCCTGAGATGAAAGATTTCTCTATTGCTTCCAGTGCCAGCTTTCCTAATTCCGGTTCGTGGAATGGAACACAAATATATAATGATACGGCGGATATCAAGAATGATAAATATATACATACACAATATTATGAATTTTATCTGCAAGACGGTAGTAATATGTTTCGCACTTATGGCATGAAAGATGCTTTTACGGGGGCTGATATAAATATACCGGCAGATGCGGCGACACGTCAAAAAGTATTTTTATCAGAGGCTCTGGCCCGGGCTCTTTTTGGAAAAACGGATGTGACAGGGCAAAAAGTATATTCTCATGATAAGAGCAGTTATGAAATTGCAGGTGTCTTTCAAGATTATAAGCATCGCAATTATGAACAACCTTATCCTTTATTGGTGTGGGTATATAATGAGATACAAGGGAAGACTTATATGAATTGGAGGTACAGCATCACTTTTTCGCTGAAAGAAGGAGTAGATGCCAACGCTTTTGAACAGCGTTTCAAAAAGGAAGTGATGCCTTTGCTTAAGGCTGGTAATTTCTATTGTTCCGGGCTTGAATCGTTTGAAGAGGTGAGTTATATGTATGCGCAGAGAAGCGGTGTCATCAATCAACTCCGCCTGAAATATTCGTTAGCCGGATTTGCGTTGCTCTGTATTTTCTTGGGTATGGTAGGTACTTTCTGGATTCGTTGCAATGCGCGTCGTCAGGAGATAGGTATTATGCGCAGTATGGGAGCATCTGAAAATGCTGTGCGTAATCAATTTTTAGCGGAAGCATTTTTATTGGTAACGGTTGCTTTTGTGGTAGCTCTTCCGGTGGTTTTCCATCAGGTGCATGAGAGTGGATTTTTCTCTTCGGGAGTAAAGAGGGCAATACTTGATATGAGTTATTGGCAAAATCAGCCGGTGATGCATTTCTGCATCGTTACACTGATGACTTATATCATCTTGCTTGTTATCGCATTGATAGGTACTTATATACCGGTGAAGCGTGCCTCGCATATCTTGCCTGCCGATGCTTTGCGTGACGAATAGTTTCCGATGCGCACAAAATCGGGCAGAGTGTTCGATAACGGACACTTTGTATGAAGCGCAAAATATTGATAATAAATAATTTATACTTTTGGCATAACTTTTGAATGTTGAAAGACAACAGCGAACTTTTAATGAAGATAATAATAACAATTTAAAATAAACACATAGCGAAAAAGTAAATTTGGGCAGAGCGTAGCGAATTAGCTG
>OGHJ01001274.1_pt1 | contig 28210 bp, 25 predicted proteins | sample 1571351 | NCBI WGS metagenome assembly OGHJ01 (sample SAMEA2582037, study PRJEB24529) | metagenome | biome: Human gut stool | place: China | collected 2011 | reverse complement strand
CCCAGGAGCTGTTTCAGGACGGCAAGGAAGCCCTGTACTGCGGGCTGAACGCCCTTTCCAACAACCTCATCATGGTAGACAGAAAGCTGCTGAAAAACCCCAATGGTCTGATTCTCGGCACACCCGGCAGCGGCAAATCCTTCGCGGCAAAGCGTGAGATCGCCAACGTGTTCCTCGTCACCGACGACGACATCATCATCTGCGACCCGGAGGCGGAGTACGGGCCGCTGGTGGAGCACCTGCACGGGCAGGTGGTGAAGATCTCGCCCACCTCCACCGACTACCTGAACCCCATGGATTTGAACCTGAATTACAGCGACGATGAAAACCCGCTGAGCCTGAAATCCGACTTCATCCTCTCCCTGTGCGAGCTGATCGTGGGCGGCAAGGACGGCCTCATGCCGGTGGAAAAGACCATCATCGACCGCTGTGTGCGCTCTGTCTACCGGGAATACCTGAGCGACCCACGCCCGGAAAAGATGCCTATTTTAGAGGACTTGTACAACGAGCTTCGCAGGCAGGACGAAAAGGAAGCGCAATATATCGCCACGGCGCTGGAAATCTACGTCACCGGCTCCCTCAACGTGTTCAACCACCGCAGCAACGTGAATATCGAAAACCGTGTGGTCAGCTTCGATATCAAGGAGCTGGGCAAGCAGTTAAAGAAGATCGGGATGCTGGTGGTGCAGGACGCGGTGTGGAACCGCGTCACAATTAACCGTGAGCAGCGCAAGTCCACCCGCTACTATATCGACGAAATGCACCTTCTTTTGAAGGAGGAGCAGACCGCCGCGTATACGGTGGAGATATGGAAGCGCTTCCGCAAGTGGGGCGGCGTTCCCACGGGCATCACCCAGAACGTCAAAGACCTGCTATCCAGCCGTGAGGTGGAGAACATCTTTGAAAACTCCGACTATGTGTATATGCTCAACCAGGCTTCCGGCGACCGGCAGATTCTGGCGAAGCAGCTCAACATCTCGCCCCACCAGCTCTCGTATGTGACCCAATCCGCCGAGGGCGAGGGGCTTTTGTTCTACGGCAGCGTGATCCTGCCCTTCGTAGACCGCTTCCCCAAGGATACGGAGCTGTACAAAATCATCACGACCAAGCTCTCGGAGCAGGTGCAGTCAGAATAGAGACGAGAAAGGATGTGCGAATATGAATAACAATCTGATGATCTTTGAAAACCCGGAGTTCGGTGAACTGCGCTCCCTGCGCATGAACGGCGAACCGTGGTTCGTGGGCAGAGACGTTGCGATGGCGTTGGGCTATGGCAAGGGGAAGTCTCTGAATAATGCTGTTTCCAAGCACGTTGACGATGAGGACAAAGGGGTCACTGAAATGATGACCCCCGGCGGAAAGCAGAATGTTATTATCATCAACGAATCCGGCCTTTACGCTCTCGTCCTTTCCAGTAAGCTGGAGCGCGCAAAGAAGTTCAAGCGCTGGGTGACGGCCGAGGTGCTGCCCTCCATCCGCAAGCACGGCGCGTATATGACGGATGCACTCCTTAGCCGGATGGATGAGCACCCCGAGCTGATCTCGGAGTATATCGGCAAGCTCCGTGCGGAAAACGCAAAGGCGAACGCCGCGCGGGAGGCGCTGAAAAAGGCGGAGGCCGAGAACGCGCGGCTGGCTCCGAAGGCCAGCTACTACGATTCCTTTGTGGGCGTCGAGAGCCTGACCTGTCTCCGCTATACCGCCAAGGAGCTGGGCGTTCCGCAGAAGAAATTTATCGGCTACCTGCTGGAAAAGGGGTATGTGTTCAGAGACCGTCACCGCAGCGACCGTGTATTTGTCAGAGCCGGCAAGCGCAACGACCCGCTGTTTGTGACCAGGGATTTCTACCTTCCCAACGGCACAAAAAGCGAATACACCCTCGTCACGCCTGCCGGAAAGGCGCATTTTCTGAAAATCGCGGAGAAAATCCGCGTCTGGGAGCCCCGTGAGGTTGCAGAGGGCAAAGACGCCAGCGAACAGGCCGTCTTTGCCGCGTGCGTATGACGATCCAATCCCCACAGAATCGAGGTGATGAATATGGCAAAACGCTCGCCAAGGCTGATTTTCACCGAGGAAGAACGCGCCCTGCCGGAGCTGGAACGAGCTGTCCGCAAGGCGGACAGGGCGGCGGTTAAGCTGGAAAAGGCCGAAGCGAAAATTCCCAAGAAAACCGTTAAGGTCAAAAAGCGCGTTGTGGACAGTGAGAGCGGCAAGGTCACGACGCGCCTTTTCTTTGAGGAGGCGGACAAAAAGCGTCCGCCCTCCAAGCTGGCGCACGCCGCAAGGAAAGCTCCGCTGGATACCGTCCGCAGCGCAGTCCACCGCAAGCTCCGGGAGGAGGGCGACGACAACCCCGGCACGGAGGCGGCGAACACCCTGACCGAGACGGCGGAGCGCACCTGGCGCATTGCGGAATCGGCGCACCGCTCCCATGCGGAAAAGCCCTACCGCAAAGCGGACAAGGCGGAAGCCGCCGCAGACAAAGCCAATCTCAAGGCGCTGAACAAACAGTACGAGCAGGAATACGGCAGGGCTTCCAACCCCTATTCCCGCTGGCAGCAGAAGCAGGCCATTAAAAAGGAATACGCCGCCGCAAAAGCGGGGAACGGCGCGAGGAATACCGTCAAAGCGTCCGAGACCACCGCGAAGGCGGCAAAGCGCGCCGCCGAGGGAAGCAAAAAGACCGGCAGCTTTTTTGTCCGGCACAAGAAGGGCTTTCTCATCGCGGGCGGCGTCGCCGCCGCGATACTGCTGCTCATGACCTGCATTTCCTCCTGCTCCACGCTGTTTCAGGGCGGGGTGTCCGGCATTGCGGCCTCCACCTATCCGCTGGAGGATGCGGATATGCTGGCGGCGGAAGCCGCCTACTGCGCCATGGAGGACGAGCTGCGGGAATACCTGAACAGCTACGAAAGCACCCACGATTACGACGAGTACCACTTCGACCTGGACGAGATCGAGCACGACCCCTATGTGCTCATTTCCATGATTACCGCCCTCAAGGGCGGAGAATGGACGATTGACGAAATCGGCGGGGTTCTGGAGATGCTGTTTGAAAAGCAGTATATCCTAACGGAAACCGTCGCCACGGAAACCAGATACCGCACCGAAACGCGAACCGGCTACTACACAGATGAAAACGGGAACCTGCAAAGCTACGAGTATGAGGTGGAAGTGCCGTACACCTACTATATTTGTACGGTCACGCTTGAAAACTTCAACCTCTCCCATGTGCCGGTGCATATCATGTCCCACGATCAGCTCTCCATGTACGCCGTGTATATGAGCGTGCTGGGCAACCGCCCCGACCTGTTCCCCGGCTCCCCGTATGTGAACCGCTACTACTATACCCAGTATGAGAAGTACGAGATACCCCCGGAGGCGCTGGCGGACGAGCAGTTCGCCGCCATCATCAAGGAAGCGGAGAAGTATCTGGGCTACCCCTACGTCTGGGGCGGCAGCTCGCCGGACACCTCCTTCGACTGCTCCGGCTTCGTTTCGTATGTCTACAACAACTGCGGCCTGCATTGGAGCTTCGGCAGGCTGGGCGCGGAGGGGCTGCGGGGTATGTGCACCTATGTTTCCCCGGAAAGCGCCCGTCCCGGCGACCTGATCTTTTTTGAAAAGACCTACGACACCGCAGGCGCGTCCCATGTGGGCATCTATGTGGGCAATAACAGGATGCTCCACTGCGGCGACCCCATTCACTACGCTTCCATCGACACGAGCTACTGGCGAAGCCATTTTCTCCAGTTCGGCAGATTACCTTAACAACAACCATATCAACGCAAAAAGGAGGATGTTATGAACCCGCGACTTGAAAAGCTGCGTCAGGAGCGCGAGAAGCTGGCGGAAAAGCTCACATCGCTGACCGCACGGCTCAAAGCCCTGGACGAGCAGATTCTGAAGCTGGAAAACACGGATATTGTGGGCATCGTCCGCGAGAACGGGCTGACCATCGAGCAGCTCGCGGCGCTGATGGCGATGCTGGAAAAGCGTCCCACGGCGGCGCTGCCCGACGAATACAGAAAAACGGAGGATTTTGTGGATGAAGAATAAATGGAGATTTTTTGCCGTGACGCTGGCCGTCGTGCTCTGCATGACGGTCTTTTCCGTTACGGCCTATGCAGGCGGCGGCGATATGGTCGATTCGACAATGGGCGACCCGACCATGGAAACCCCAACTGCAACTACACAGCCGGAGAATACGAATACCGGTGAGCAGACCCCAAACGGACAGACCCTGACCGTGCTTGTGACCGAAAATGCGGACGGAAGCCATACCGTGACCATCGGGGATCGGAGCTGGACGCTTCCCGCCAAACGGGAGCAGGCCGGAAAGGTGGTCAACGTCCGCACCTATTTGAACCTGCGCACCGGCCCCGGCACGGATTACACCGTGATCGGGCGTCTGCTCAACGGCGCGGAGGTGAAGGTGCTGGAGGAAAGCAACGGCTGGTACAAGGTGGTCGTGCCGGAGCAGACAGGCTATGTATACGGCAAATACCTTGAGGTTCTCAACACCTCTGCGGGAGGCTATGAGAACGACACGGATACTGCGGGGCTGCTGGAAATTCTGCTGAAATACTGCACTGCTTTCAGAAGTTCTTCATCAGCGCCACTGACCCCGGACGGCAACCTGACGCTCATGGACGACATCGGCTCCGCTTTCGGCGCAGGCAAGCAGTTCATCACCGTGACGACCAAGGGCGGCAATACCTTTTATCTCATCATCGACCGGGACGATAAGGGCAATGAGAACGTCCATTTCCTGAATCTTGTGGACGAGGCCGACCTGCTGGCGCTGACCAAGGACGGCGAGAGCATCGTCCCCGCCTGCTCCTGCACGGACAAATGCGCCGTGGGCAAAATCAACACGGGCTGCAAGGTGTGCAGAACCAATATGAGCGAGTGCGCGGGCAAGGAAGTTACGGAACCCACGCCACAGCCCGCCGAGCCTGCGGAGACCGCGCCCGAAAAGAAGCCCGGCGGTGCGGGGCTTGTTGTGGTTGCCCTCCTGCTCCTGCTGGGCGGCGGCGGTGCGCTGTACTGGTTCAAGCTCCGCAAGCCCAAGGCTGACACCCGCGGGGCGGACGATCTGGACGATTACGACTACGGCGAGGACGAGGAAGATGAGGATTACGAGTTTGAAGCCGAGGACGAGACGGACGCCGGGGAGGATGCGGAAGAATGAGAATTTTGAATATCGCGGGCATGAGCCTGATCGCCCTGACCCATCTGCTTTTCCTCTGCTTCATTGTTCAGGAGTTCTGCCGGACGCTCAGAGGAAAGAAGCACAGGGCGGATGCGCCTGTATTCGAGGGCTTTGACGCTGCGGAGGAGGACGAGATGTATATCCCGAAGCTCAGCGCCGATGCGCTGCAAAAGCTGAAGCCCGGACGGGAAGCCTGTTTCGTGGAGCAGGAGATATTTCCCGCCGTTCCGAGGATGCTGTCCTTTATGACCATGGAGGAGCGGGGCTGGGCGCGCATGGCATTGAGCGCGTTTATCGGATTCATTCTGGAAATTAGCGTGGAGCAGGAGAAGGATTTTACCACGGTGCTGGCGCTGCTGGAAAATGCGGCAATCCCGGAGGCTGCGGACGAGGACTGGAAATCCGTTGCGGATTTGGTTATGGAGGATCACAAAGGATTGTCATGCTATTCGATTTTTGCGTTCTTCCGGGAGCACTGCCCCGACAGGCAGCGTATCTATTCCTTCTGCATCCAGATTGTGAAAACGCTCTGCGTAAATCTGTACGGGTTCGTCCCCCTGGCATTTACCGGCAACCCGTTGAGAACGGTTGTGAAAGGAGAAAGCGAAGCATGACACAGACTGTCAGCACAGAATCGCCCATGGAGCTGTCTCCCCGCGAGCGGCTTATTCAGATCATGAAGCGCGAGCAGGCGCTTTTCATCCGGCAGACGCTCTCCCAAAAGCCCGGATACCGGGGCGGCAAGAAAGCCTTTGAATACTTCATCCGGCAGAAGATCGTAAAAGCCGTGGAGGCGGGCTGCGGGGATGCAGAGGCGCTGCTCCGCACCCCCAAGCCCGTCAAATCCATCTACTACGACTTCAAATACTATTTCGACGAATACAGCTACGCAAACTGCGACCTGTATGTGGAGAAGGCCATCGAGGACTGCGGGAACAACACCCTGCGCAAGGAGTTCCTGCGGGCAAAGGGCTGGGACGCGCCGGATGATTTCGATATCAACGATGAGGAGGAATAAAGGAATATGAACGAATACCGATTGGTTGTGTGTGAAAAGCCCTCCGTGGCAAGGAGCATCGCCGCCGTTCTTGGCGCAGGCAAACGCGAGGACGGTTTTCTTTCGGGCGGCGGCTATCTCGTCTCCTGGTGCTTCGGGCATCTTGCGGAGCTTTCGGATGCAGACGCCTACGATGAAAAGTACGGCAAATGGCGAAGGGAGGACTTGCCCATCCTGCCGGATAGCTGGCAGTACACCGTATCAAGGGACAAGCAGAAGCAGATGAACACCCTTCGCGCCCTCATGCACAGAGAGGACGTTTGCGAGGTCGTCAACGCCTGCGACGCCGGGCGCGAGGGCGAGCTGATCTTCCGCACGGCGTATAATCTCAACAACTGCCGCAAGCGCGTAAAGCGGCTCTGGATCTCCTCCATGGAGGATGCGGCGATCCTTCAGGGCTTTGACAATCTCCGCGACGGCGCGGAGTACGACAACCTCTACGCCTCCGCCCTCTGCCGCAGCAAGGCGGACTGGCTGGTGGGCATCAACGCCACCCGCCTGTTTTCCGTGATGTACCACCGCACCCTGAACGTGGGGCGCGTGGTATCGCCCACGCTTGCGCTGCTGGTGCAGCGGGAAGCGGAGATCAATGCCTTTCAGCCGGAGAGCTTTTACACCGTCCATCTGGACTTTGACGGCTTCTCCGCCGCAGGCGGGCGCATGAAGGAGCAGGCTGAGGCGGAGCGGCTTGCCGGGGACTGCAACGGCAAAGCCGCCGCTGTTACCTCCGTCGTGCAGACGGAAAAGACAGAGAAAGCCCCGGCGCTCTACGACCTGACTGTGCTCCAGCGTGACGCCAACCGACTGCTTGGGTACACTGCCCAACAGACGCTGGATTATCTGCAAAGCCTCTATGAAAAGAAGCTCTGCACCTACCCCCGCACCGACAGCCGCTATCTCACCGACGATATGGAGGGCGGCGTAAACGCGCTGGCGCTGTGCTGTGCCGTTACGCTTGCGCCGGACTTTCTCCAGGCTCTCCAGGTAGCGGCAGAGGTAGGACAGCGCATAGTTACATAGCCATTGCGACAGGTAGGAGCCTATCGCCAGCCCGGTTGTGACTTCCTTGTGTGTCTCCAGTAGAGCACCCACAAACCACAGCAGGGTTTTATTTTTGTGCGCGTCGCGCTGCAATAGCTCCATGACCTTAGCCGGGGACAGGCTGGCGTAGCACTTCTTTATGTCACCTTTGCGGACGTGGCGCGCCTGTTTGTCTCGTCTTATCCATTTCTCTAGGTGGCGTTTGCCGTAGCCTTGGCCCCGGCCCGGTATGCTGGCGCATTGAAACGGGCTGATCTTTGCGTGGAATAGTTCGCGCAGTGCGCCCACGGCCACATAGTCCATGCACTGCTGCATGGCCGTGGCCTGGCATAGATCGCGCAGTTTGCCGCTTAGACCGTCGCGGCGCTGGAATGCACGCAGCGGGCGCAGAGCCAGACGCCGCGCTCTGATCCGGCGCGCGATCTCCGCAGCGACGCCAGCTGTTGCTGGTATCAGCCTGTTATAGTCCTGGGCCTCTGCGTCGGCCAGTACCTGTTCCTTTGTCATGCCGCCGTAACGGATCAGCAAATTTATAAAACCGTTTTCTTTCCACCTCCCACTGAAACACTCAAATACAAAGTTTTCTATCTGCTTGGGGTCGGATATATCAATCTTTTTGCAATATGTTTTCGTACTTCGGCCCCCTTGTCTGCTTTTGGTTGAGCGCAAGAACTTTCGGTTTTGGCTCTCCGCCTATTCTACTAGTCCCCGGCGCGGTCTTTCCGCGTCGCGGGGCCGCCCGTGTTTTTCCTCACGGTTGGCCCCGTGCCGGTTCCACTCAATTTTTGCGGATTTTTTCCGCATGGTTCATGCTGCCATAGTGGCAGCACAGGCCCGGCTGTTCGCCGGGCGCGGTGTACAACGCAATATAAAAAATATTTAACCAAATGCGCCACACAGGCCGTTCCAATTCGCGTTGCCCGTCCAATTGTTCGCGTTACCGCCCGACAGGCCACAATTGCCCCAGTTATTCAAATTAGCCCAGGCCCACCACGCATAGACGCGGGAGCCAGCGGTAGGCACATAGACGGCAGCCCGGCAGCCGTTTGTAGAGCTTGCGCCCGATCCGGCGTCTACGGGGTACATGTTTCCGTCTGCGTCGATCTCCACGTCTTTCTCGTACAGCCACTGGCCCGTCTGGGTCATGGGCATTGTTAGCACGATAGGAGAGCGCACAGCGTTGGCTGTAATGGAGGTAGCGATCTGGGCAGCCTGGCGGAAAAATACCAGCCTGTGGGTGTAGGCCGTATCGTCCAGCACCTGCTCGGTCAGCTGGTCGGCGCTGATCGCATAGCCGCCCGGCTGGCACTCCAGCAGCTGGATAATAAAAGGCTCCTTGCCGGACGTGCAGCTGGTGGGGCTGCCATCCGCGCCCTGCACATTGTCGCAGCTGCCGCTGTGCCAGGGCATGGTCGAAACAATGGTTTTGTCCTTCTCGGTGTCGAACGGCGTCGCCGCGTCCAGGTTCAGCGCCTTGTAGGCCGTGCCGTCCACGGTCACGTCCTCAATGCTCAAAACGCGCACCTTGTCGGCCTTGGCACGCATGGAGGCCGCGCCGCGATCCGTGGAGGTTCCCGTCCCCACGTCACCGACGGACACAGTGCTGCCCACCAGGTAGGAGTCCGCCTGGGCGGCGGTCATAATAACGCGGGTCACGCCAGTTTCAGACACGGCGGCCTTGTACTGGTAGTTGTAGCCGCTGCACCCCTCCAGCGTGCCGGAGTTGCCCTTTTTGCCGTACTTGGCCCAGAACATACGCATACGGAACGCCAGATCGCAGCCGCAAATACCGCAGTAGTCCGCGCCGCGCTTCTTCCACTCTGCGTGCTGGCCGTCCATGCTGATAAAGTTCACGACTGCCAGGCCGGACGCGCTGGTGAGCTTGCCGTCCGCGCCACGTCCCGCCATATACTTAGCGTGGATCACGAATGGGCGGAGGTTGCCGTCTACCGCCACGCCCTCCGGCAGCGGCTTGTAGGCGTTGGCGTCTGCCAGGAAATAGGCGGGCGCAGCGCGGTAATAGTGATAATAATAATTATCGTCGGCAGTGTCGCACACCCAGCCTGTTTTCTGGGCGACGCCCACCATGCCGAACTTGCCGGACAGCAGCGTCTCACGATCCACGCCGTTGACGCCCGCCACGGCCTTGACGACGGGTTCCTTGTTTTCGATCTCGTAGGCCACTTCTACGGCCCAGAACGCGCCGCGCGGGAAATAGGGATCAACGGCTGCGGCGGTGTTCGTGCCCGGTTTCGTTGCCCCCAGTTCGGCGGACGCCTGGATCAGTTCGCCGTCCGGCGTGGCGCTGGTGGCGAACTTGTACAGCTTTGTGCCGTAGGTGTTGTTATCCCACAGCAGGGTAAACCAGCGGCGCACGATTGTGTCAATGTCTACGCCCTGTGCAATCAGCGCGGCGGCGTACTGCTGGAAAATTTCGGCGGTGTTTGTGCCGTCCAGGCGTGCGGCCCAGATCGCGTCCACCGCGCCGTCCGGCGTCCAGCTCTCTGCGGTTTTGGCCGCCGCCTCCGCCTTGACGCGCTCCTGGGCGGCCAGGGCGGCCTGTTGCTCTGTGGCAGTCTGATTGCCCGCTGCGGTCTGCTGGGCCTGTTCTGCGCCTTTCTGGGCGTTCTGGGCGGCGCTCTGGTTTGCTGCCGCCTGTTTCTGGGCTTTCTCCGCCGCTGCCTTAGAGGCTGCGGCATTGCTGGCGGCGGTTTCGCTCTGGCCTTTCAGCGTCTTGCAGTCCGCCAGGGTTTGCTCCAGCTCTGCCTGGTCGGCCAGGGCGGCCTCCGCCTTTTTCGTGGCCTCTGTGGCCTTGTTTGTGGCGTCCTGGGCGTTTTTGATCGCTGCCTGGGTGTTTGTTTCCCGTTTGCTCTCTGCCGTCTGGCGGGCCGTTTCTGCCTTTGCGCGAGAGGCTTCCGCGCTTGCGCGGGAGGTTTCCGCGTTCTTTCTGGCGGTTTCGTTGCCATCGCGGGACGCCTCCGCGTTCTGGCGCACAGTCTCTGCGGCGGCGCGGTTCTGTTCGGCTTCAGCGCGGAGGCGTTCCGCCGTCGCGTATTCCTCCATGCTGGAGTTCAGCGTGGCCCACTTGGCGTCGAAAGCAGTCATTTCATTGGAGGACAGGATCGCGTTTTCGTTGCGATTGCTGCGGCCCACTTTTACGGTAAAGGTGCAGGAGGTTAAAACCTGGCTGCTATCCTTTGCCCGGATTTCGACCTCGCAAACAACCTCGCCGGGCACGGCCAGCACCTGGTTTGTCAGCTCCACCAAAATGCGGTTGCCGTCGTCGATTTTGGCGGCGTTATACGCAAATTTTCCGTCGGGTTTCTGGAAATTTGCGATCAGATCAGCGTCTGCGGGCGGCGCGTACTCTTTGCCGTCCTCGACGATCAGCACGGAAACAAAGCGGGTGGCCTTGTCGCCCTGCTTTGCCTGTACAAGATAGTCTTTTCTCTCAGCCCCGGCGTCAATGTCAATTCGCGTAATAAGTACGGGCAGCTTTGCCATTTAGTCCTCCTGTTCCGTTGCGGCGTCCGGCTGATCCGCCGGGGCCTGGGTGTTCTGGGTTTCCTTTTCTGCTGCCAGCTCCTGCTGGAGCTGCTGCCGCTCTTTCTGTGTCTCCTGGGCCTCCCATTCCTGGACGGCGCGCAGTTCGTTCTCCAGTGTGGCGCGGACGATCACCGCCGGGCAGTTACTGGACAGGATCAGCTCGTGGATGTTCTGGCGCAGCGTCGCCGCTGCAAGGTTGATTCCAATTTTCATACAGTTGTCCTCCTTTAGGTTCCTTTATAGTCGAAAAATCCCGCCAGCACCCAGTATCCGTTTCCGTCAATTCCGCGCACGTTTACCCAGTTGCAGTAAAGAGCATTTTGTCCGTTGCACGGTTGGAGCTTTGATCTGTGCATGTATAAGACATGGTTATAATCTGCTGGTAGCGACAAGTCTCCACTCATGTAAACAGTAGCGCCGAAACTTGCAGATCCGTCACCCTTGATTATAGCTTTATATTCCCCGTTTTCGTTGAGCAGATATAGGCCGCTGCCCGCGTCTTTTTGCGCCTGTAGTACGATTGCATCTTGCCCGCCGGGGCCGCAAATGTGCATATTTCCGTATCCACTGCCGGATATTGTCGTGTCAAAGAACAGGTTTACGTCGCCGTCGTACTTAATTTGTAGTTTCCCGTCCTTAATGCTTACATAGCCCCCGCTTTGTTCGTTTCCAGATTCAAACGATCCCTTTACTGTCACATTACCGTCGCCGTCCAGCTTAAAGTTTGTGCTGTTTATTACAATCGTGTTGCTGTTAAAGGTCAAACAGCCAGTGTTTATTGTCACGCTGCTGGCGTCCATCGCAAACTTTGAACGTATGTTACCGCTTTGTACTGGCGTGGAGATTTTCAGCTTCCAGTCTTTCCACTGGATTTTGCCGTCCGTCTCCGCCTTTGTTGGCGTGATCTCGCACATCATGCCCAGGTTTGACAGTTCTTCGTCCAATAGCTCGTCGAAGTAGGTCTTTTCGTAGTAAATCCAGTCGGCGCTCACCTCGTCCAGTTTGAGCGCTGCGTTCTGGTTATAGTGCAGTGTTTGGGACGCTCCAGATTTATACGCCCACACTCCAGACAGACGCGCCGCGGCTGATTGAAAAGGCTTTATGACTTTGTAGTAGCCGGACAAGGTCAAGCACCTTCCGCGTGCCAGGTTCCACAGTGTCGTGTCGGCTATTTCCCGGGCGCTAAATACTGCTGTTTCGCTTGCCGAAAATGCCATAGTTAGCACGCCGCCAGACGCGGAAACGTGCGTTGTCCCTATGGTCTTGTCCTCAAAATTCTGGTATTGCAGGAGGTTGCGGCCAGACAGCTGCGCCGAAACTTCCAGCGTGATCTGTTCAGCGGTCTGGCTGATCGCGCTTTTCATTTCGTCGGTGGTGCTGTACTCGGTCAGCTTGCCGTCGGTGTAGTCCTGTGCCTCCTTTTTGGCTGCATCCGCCTTTTTCTTGGCATCCGCCGCCGCTGCCTGTTTGGCTGCCGCCTCTGCGGCTGCGGCTTTCGCCTGGGCGTCGGCTGCTGCGGCTTTTTCGGCGGCGGCCTGGGCTGCGTTTGCCTTTTCCTGGGCGTCTGCTGCCGCGTTCGTCTCGGCGTCCGCTGCGGCCTGTTTGGCCTTGTCGGCCTCTGCGGCGGCTGCGGCAGCATCTGCGGCTGCCTTATCGGCGGCGGCTTGGGCGTCGGCTGCGTCGTTGTTGGCCTTGTCTGCCGTCTCCTGGGCGGACTTGGCGGCGGCCTGGAGGGTGTCCAGCGACTTCTCGACGCTGGCTGTTGTTGCGTAGGTTTTGGAGACTTCCAGCGTGATCTGTTCTGCGGATTGAGTAATAAGGCTTTTTGTTTCCTCGGTGGTGCTGTACTCGGTCAGCTTGCCGTCGGTGTACTGCTTGCCAGCCTCCAGGGCCTTGTCGATTGCCGCCTGGCCGTTTGCAACGGTCATGTAGGTCTTGGAGACTTCCAGCTCTATGCTTTCCGCCAGGGCGCTGATCTTTACCTCTGTTTCTTTTTTTGTGAGGTAGTCGTCTTTCAGCACTTTCTTGGTTCGCTTTGTGGCGATTGCCACGGCGTCGGCGGTTGCCATTTCCGCCTCGGTCTTTTGCAGCCGGGCGAATGTCTGCTTAACGTTGGAGAGTTCCGCCTTATTTGCCAGCGGGTCGTCCGGGTATTCGTCCAACTTGACTATGCGCTGCTTTTCGCGCTCGTCGGTCTTTTCAGACACCAGCAGCACAGCGTCGCCCAGGTCATAGGCCAGGGCGTTGTATTTATCGCTCTGGGCGGCCAGGTCTACCAGTTCCGCAGTATAAGCGCGGGCCGGGGTGCTGGCCTCGTCCAGCCTGGCCTGGGCGTCCTCCAGCAGCGCAGCCGTTACCGTGTAGCGCTCGTCGCGCCATATCGACGTTATAACCTTGTCGCTGTACTGGTGGTTCTCTATGTAGTTCTGGCCGTCTTGCCAGAGGTGTAGCCCGTCTTTTCCTATGGGGATCAGCCGGGTATAAAATCCATAGCTGGACGTTTTAACGCCCAGGCTGCGGAGGTTCAGCCGCTCGATAAAATATGCGCCGCGATCCTGGCCCCGCCGGGTGTGGAATTTCAGCCGCTTGTTTACGGCGTCGATCTCCAGCTCCACGCGATAGGTGGTTACAATCTGCTTCACGACCTCCCAGACCGTTGTGTCGTCCTCTTTACGGATCGTGCGCTTTTTTGTTATGTCGGCGTCCGTCTCTACCGTCCAGCCTGTCCCCTCCAGGGCAAACTCTGCGGCAGCCTGGACGGTTTGCTCTACGGTTTCAAAATCTTCAAACGGTGCGCCCTCCAGTTCTTCGATGTTGAGGGCGCACGACACCTTGCGCCATGCGCTGGCGCTGCTTTTCTCCACGGCCTTGACGACGTACTCCTGGCGATCCGTGCGGATGTAGCACTCTGCCAGGAGTTGGGCCAGCCAGGGGCCGCTGGTGGGGTAGGAAAAATCCAGGGTTTCGTCGCCGTACTCCAGTGTGCGCTGGATGTGCGGCGATTTTATCCCCGTGAGGTTCGCCAGCTTCTTGTGGTTTCTGTCGTACAGTTCCAGCAGCAAAGCTGCCCGCCTCCTTTCTTAGAGCCATAGCGGTGTATATTCCACCGTTACGTCACAGTTTGCGCTGTCCCAGGTGATTGTCCGCTGCTTGCAATCCATAGCGGGCAGCGCCCAGAGCGTCACGTCTGGGGCTTTATTCTGCCCGTCCTGGGTAATTAGTCCCGTTGTGCCGTCAATAACAACACTATGCCCGGATTTTAGATTTTTCACGACCAGATCATGGACGCCCCAGCCTTTCATAGTGAGCGCGGCCACGTCCGCCCGTGGCGTGATAGTGAGGACGCACGCCGCCGGGCGGGAGCCGACGCGGTGGAGCGTCGCCTGGGTCTGGCCCGTGTAGGCCAGCTTTACGGGCGTGTCCTGGAGCCAGCCCTCGAAAACCGCCTTGACCTTGTAGGCTTTCGGCGTTATCGTTTTCTCTGGCTCAAAGCTCACCAGGTAGCCTTTGTAAACGCCTTTGTAACCGTCCAGCACCAGCTCGACGGGGCCAGGGAGACAGAGACCGTGCAGCGTGGACGCGGTGCGCGTTATTTCGTTGCGGTTGTCGCCCCGGATCACCATCTCTACCGTGCAAGTTCCGCATTTCTGCGTCGCCGGGTCACTGATCGGGGCCAGCATATTGTCCGGCCACTCATAGCCCGCGCCGTCCTGTGGCGGGCCGAAAGCGACGGTCAGCTGCGTGGTGCGGTAGCGGGCCAGGTTTTCGCCGTTAATTTTCATTATCTGATCCTTTCCGCCTCGTCGGCCAGGGCAGAGGAAACGCGCGGGGTCACTTTTGCGGTGAGGTCGTCGCCGTCCAGCTTGTTCTCGACGTAGACCACAACACGCATGGCTTTAAGCGCTGCGGTTACTTTGTCGTCCAGCATTTGCTCCAGCTGCGCATAGAACGGGGCCAGAGGGAGGATAGCCTCCGCGCCAGCTTCTCCGCCTACCATGAGGCGGGAGCCGTTGACGCCAAAGGCGGTGGGGTTCTTCATAATACCGCCCGTGGCGTACCAGTCAATACTAAAGGACGGCACGCTGGGCGGGTTAAGTGAAAAGCTACCGCTTACGCGCGGGTGCGGCATTGCCAGGTGTGGGAGGCTCCACGAAAAATTGAAAAAGCCTTTAATCTGGTTTATTGCGCTGCTTACCGCGTCGCGGGCGGAGTTCATCCGGCTGCGGATCGTGTCCAGGATATTGCCAAATCGGCCCCCGGTCATGCTGTTTATAGCGTCGTAGGCGCTCTGGTAGTTCTGGCGGATCGCCGTCATATAGGCCGCTACCACGTCGCGCACGCCGCCGCCGTGGCTGCTGTACGCTTGCTGGATCGCTGCCAGGCGCTGCTGGGTGTTGCTCTGCATATTTTGCAGGGCGGTTGCCATTGTCTGCTTGACGCTCTCCAGTTTCTGCTGGGTATCAGCGCGCACGCTCTGGAGCTTGTTTCCCACAGTCTGCTGGATGTTCTGCCAGGTTTCCGTGGTTTTCTGTTTGGCCTCGTTCCATTTCGTGCTGATCGTCTGGCTGATTTCCTGCATTTTTGTGTTGCAGTTTTCTTTGAGGTCGGCCAGGTGCTGTTTTGCGGTTGTAATTGCGTCGCCCACACCCTGGGCAAAATTTGAAAATACTTCTTTCGCCTTGCCTATGGCCGCGTCCACGCCCGCGCGAAATTCCTCGCAGTTATTGTAGGCCAGCACCAGGCCCACGCCCAGCGCCGCCAGGGCGGCCACTACCAACAGAATAGGATTTGCAGCCATAACAGCGTTTAGTGCGCCCTGGGCTGCCGCCAGCCCATTCTGGGCTACCGTGGCCGCGCCCGTGGCTACCGTATGCGCCGTGGTGGCTGCCGTGGCTGCGATTTTCTTGGCTGTTTCCCCGGTCAGTGCGCCAGCTGCCGCGCCTATGCCGTCGCGGATCAGCTTGTAGGCGTCAATGCCAGAGCGCACGCCCTTAACCATTGCCGTGAGGCCAGCAGTAGCAGGGGCCAGCGCGGCGACCAGTAGCCCGACGGTGACTATGTTCTGCTTTGTGTCGTCGTCGGCGTTCTGTAGCCACTGTGTCACGTCGCGCAGAATTTCGGTTACTTTCTCCAAAACTGGGGTGGCGCTCTCCTGGATTGTGTCGCCCAGCTCTGCGCCCGCCAGTTTTAAGTTGTTCATGGCGATCTGCACGTTTTGGGCGTTGTCGGCCACGCCGTTGTAGGTGGTTTCTACCGTTCCCGCGCTGCTTTCGATCAAGTCCAAAAACTGGGAGTATTCAAAGCGCCCGCCCTGGATTGCGTCGGCCAGGTCTGGGCCAGCCTTAGTGCCGAAAACCTCAATGGCTTTCGTTGTGGCGCTGGCAATATCTGGACAGGCCGCGATCTCGTCCAGTGTTTTCTGAAATTCCACACGGGCGTCTTTGCCCTCTGCGCTCCAGGTGCTGATCGCCTTTTTCATGCCAGAGAACGCAATCTCGGTGTTTACGCCGCATTTTTCCCACTGGGAGAAAATAGCGATAGAGGACGCCGTATCAAAGCCCAGCGCACGCATTGGCGCGCCGTATTTCGTTATGTAGGAAGTGAGGGTGTCAACACTGATGCCGGACGCCTGGGCGGCCACGGCCAGCTGATCCAGCAGCGTGCCGTAGTCGTCCGCCTCTATGCCCGCGTCGCCCATTGCGCGCGATACCAGCTGCACCGCCTGCACAGCGTCGGTTCCTGTGATTTCCGAAAATTTCAGAAACTTAGTTGTGCAAGCCTCGGCGGCCTCGTCCGTGTAGCCGAAGCGGGTGTTTACCTCGCCCAGTGTGGAGCCGATTGTGTCAAAGTCGGCGGCGAAAGAGGACGCCACGTTTTTATAGGTCTGTTCCAGGGCTTCGGCAGCCTCTCCCGTCGCGTCCGTGGCTTTTATCACGTTGTCCGCGCCGTTGTCTACCTCGTCCCATGCAGCTACCGCAGCAGTGCCAGCGGCCACGGCAGCGCCGGACACGACGTTGGCCGCTTTCTGGGCTTTTTCCAGCTTGTCCGTTACCTTGTCAAGTCCTTTTGCAAACTCGTCCAGGGCGGCGTCTTTCAGTTTTTTGTTGGTGTCCTCCAGCGCTTTCTCCAGCTCCAGGGTTGCTTTTTGGCTGTTGTTTTCGGCTATCGTAGCCTTTTGGAGCTTTCCCTCGGTACTGCCGATCTGGCTGTCCAGCTTTTTCTGTTGGCTTTCCAGGTCTTTCACCTGTTTTGCCAGCTCCTGGGTGCTGTCGCTGTTCTCGCCCGTGGCCTTTTTTTCTGCCTCGTAGGCTGCTTTTGTGGTTTGCAGCTGCGTGGCCAGCTCCTGCTGGCGGCTTTTCTGGTTGCTCAACACTTTGGTTAAGCGCTCCACCTCTGTGTGGTGTAGACTGGTGATCTCTTTCTGGGCCTTGATTTTCGCGGTTAGTTCCTGCTGCTTGGCTTTCAGCTGGTCGGTGGTGCTGCCAAACAGCTTGGCCTGGGTGCTTGCCAGGCTGAACTGGCTTGCAAGCTCTTTCGTGCTGTCGCGGGCCGCTTTGAGGGCCTGCTGGTATGTGGAGCTGTTGGCCGATACCTTGACGTTCGCCCCGGCGCTCATGCTTTGCTCACCTCGCTATTTTTCGGTGTGTTCGATCTCGTAGGCGACGTACTCCAGCAGACGGCCCAGCGGTTCGCGCTGCGCGTCTGTGTAGCTTTCACGCAGAACGCGGATCGCCAGGCGTGTGACTGCCTCGACGTTCTGCTTGCAGATCAGCCAGCGGTCTGCGGTTTCGTCCACATAGCCCGCCTGGGCGTCCTGTTCCGCGTCGTAGTCGTCAAAAATTGATTTTTCGATAGGTTCCGGCGGCTCTGGCGACAAAGCCGCAAATTTTGGCAGGACGATCTGCTGCATAGCAAAATGCAGCGTTTTGGCTGCCAGCAGGAGGTCGTCCACGCTTTCGCTGTATATAACCCGCCGGGAGGTGTTGAAAAATTCGGCCAGCAGCTGCAAATTTTCGCGTACTGCCTGGCCGGAGGTTTTCGCCGCCTCGATCCGGCGCATATAGTCACAATAAAGGCGGGCTTGCAGCACCGTCACGTTTTCCGCCGTGCTGCAAGCTCCCGCGCGTTGTAGCTCAACCTCCGGGGTCAAGCCTCTTTCGTAAAATTTACCGTGATGGTCTCCACGCTCTTGTTTACGCGCTCCATCACATAAAATTCCAGCGCCGCAAACTCGGTGAGAATTTGCGACGGTTCCAGCCCGTATACAGGGGCCAGCACGTCGTCCAGGGTAAACTGATCGCCGTACACATGACAGACGGCCTGGGCCATCTGTTCAAAGTGTTTGCGGCGGTAATTCGTCGCGCTGTCCAGCGCGTCCTGTACGTCGCAATAATCCAGGTATGCCTGGGTGTCGATGTGATCCGGCAGGAAATACTGTTTCTGATTTACCACAATGCTGCGCTTTGCCATTTTTTACGCCCTCCTATGTTTTAACCGCCTACCGTCGCGGCGTATTCCTGCACCTTGCCGAACCACGCCTTGATCGCCGCAGCGGCCCCGGTGTCCTCTGTTGCCAGGTTGGATTCGTCCACGCGCACCTCGTAGAGGTGTACGTCTTTGCCTTCCACCTTGTCCATTTTTTTGCGCTGGTAAAACTCACCCTTTACGGTGTTGGTCTGGGCGGTCTTGCTGGCGGCCTCGGTTTCGTAGTTTTCCTCGTTGCCCTGGGCAAATCTGCCGCAGTACATCCAAACAAAATCAAACTTGCCGTTCAAGCGGCGCACGCGGTAGCCCAGGGCCACCTCCGGCGCTTCATCCTCTGCGGACTTGAGCAAAAAGCCGTTGAGGTACGCCTGGCCGAAAAAGGCGGCGCGATCCGCTGCGGCCAGGGTGTTGACTTCCAGCTCCACGTCCGTACCCTCATATGCCTGGAGCATACCCTCCACGCCGTCGTCGCTGTACAGCTTTTCAGACGTGAATTTGTCGGAGATTTTGGCCTTGATCGCGCGGGCCATCTTTACGGGAGTGCCTGCGGTGTAGCCCTCGGTGTCGTTCTGGGTAACTTTCGCCACATATACGTCGCGGAGGCCACAATAGCGGTGGCGCACCGTGGTTTTGGGTTCGCTCATTCTTGGCTCCTTTCTTCATAAAAGAGAAAACGCAGCGGGCGGATATAGACGCCCGCCTCGATCCGGGTCTGCTGCTGGTCGGTTCCCTGGTAGGAGGCCCCGGCGTTGATTAGCAGCCGTTTGATTTCTTCCCGCAGGGCTTCTTGTTCCTCTGTGGAGAAAATCGTCACCTGTAGCCCGGCTGTCTCGATTTCCAGCGCGTCGTCGCTGTGAGCCTCCGGCGTTTCCGCCAGGGGCCAGAGGGTGACGTGGAGGCGTTTATAGCGCTCGTCGTACCAGCCCTCTTGTACTTTGACGCCGCGCTCTGTGATAGGCTCCAGGGCCTTGTAGGCGGCTGTGATAACGTCCATTATTCAAACCTCCCCAGGCGCTTGTCCAGTTCTGCCTGGTATTCTTCTTCCGCGATTTTTTGCAGCTGCGGCTCCACGGCCTGGGCGGTAGGCTCCACAAAATCGCGGGGCGGCATTTTCAGCGTGCCCCAGTTTACAAATTTCATGTAAAAATATTCGCTGTTGTCGTCCAACGTCCAGCCCACCTTGGCCGCGTAGCTGTCGCCGGATTTTTTCGGGTTTTCTTGCGGCACGTTGTCGGCAGCCGGGCCGCCGGAGGGCTTAGACCATGCGCTGCCCGATTTTTTGTGATCGGCTGCGCGCGGTATTCGCCGGGCCATGTCCGGCTTTGCAATATCCGCGCCGCGCTTGACTATACGCTTGTCCACAGCGGCGCGGGCGTCGTCGCCCTCTGCCGCTTCCAGGGCTGCTACCAGCTCCTTGATGGCCGCGCCGTCCAGCTGTATCTGCATGGGCCGTCCTCCTGGGTGTCAACTGTTGACACTATGCCGTAAACGACGCAGTAAAGCGGATTTTGCCGCCGTCGTTTCGGGTAAAATCGGCGGTTTTCACCTCGTACTCGTCGCCGTCCAGCTCCACGCGGTAGGCGCGGTCATGCCGGAACAGGTGGCGGCGGATCGTGTCGGCCATTTCGCAGCGGCGCAGCTCCAGGGAGAGGTCGCCCTCCTGGAGCCTTTCCTGGGTCTGGTCACGGGTCTGGGCGGTGTTGTCTCGCACATCTGCCCATGGCGTCCAGATTAGGGTCTTTTTTTCGCTGCGGCGCGGGCCGTCGCCGTTGACGCACTCGAAAATACGCACGCGCCTATACACTGGCCGTCGCCTCCTTGTCCTCGTACATTTCCGACACCAAAAGGGAGGATGCGGCCCCACGCAGACGATCCTGTGCTGTGCCGTACTTCTCCCGGTTGTCGTAGAGGTTCTTAACCGTCATAATCGCCAGCAGCCGCTGGCGGGCGGTCATATTGTCGGCGTCAAAGCCGGGGATCAGTTCCTCCTGGCTCTGGACGGTGGCCTCAATCAGCAGCGGCAGCAGGGCGTCGTCGTCGTCGGTGTAGTCTATGCGGGCGTAGGCTTTCGCCAGTGTCAGCAATAGGCCCTTTGTTTCATCTTTCACCGATTGCGCCCTCCTTTGCCTTAGCCCTCCACAGTGACGGTGATCTGGCCCTTGATGATTGCGGCGGTGTCCACGGGCTGGACGTCGAAACGGTCACGCACCTTGACGGCCAGCTGGTCTTTGTCCCATGCGCTGCCCGCTTCCTTGGAGCTTTCAATCGTCATAAATTCACGATCAAACAGGGTGACAGCCTCGGACAAATCGCCGCAGATCAGCGGGTACTTGTTCGTGTTTTTGCCAGCGTCAACGGCAGTTTTCAGTACCTTGTTGGAGAGGACGTGGACGGTGTACTTGCCAAACAGCAGCTGGCGGGTTTTGTTGGTGGGGTCGGGCTGCATGACGTAGTTGCCGTCCTTGTCTTTGAGCTTGTCCAGCCAGTTAAAGCCGTCCTGGTTCGTCCACACGCTGCTGGACACGGTAATGGCCGGATCAAGCATGACATTGAAAATGTCTTTCAAGCTGTCCAGGTCGGTGACGGCCACCTCTTTGCCCGTGGTGATCTTGTCCACGCACGCCAAAATCTTAGCGTTACGGGTTGCGCGGGTCTTTTTGGCGATCCACTTCATCAGGTAGGCCAGGATGTTCTCTGCGGTGTCGGCCAGCAGCTCCAGAGAACACAGCATTTTGCCGCCCTTTTTGGTGATCTTGTAGGCGATTTTTGCAAACTGCGGCGTTTCAACCTCGGTAAACTCGCCGTTCTCGTCGATTTCCGGCCAGGCGGTGGTGTCGGCTTCTTTCTCAATGACGCGGGAGCCGCTCATGGTCTTGACGGGTTCGACGTTGACGTACTGCTCCAGGTTGTCGTCACTGCGGCGCAGCTCCTTGATCCGGGTCTGGATGTCCTGGGATTTCTATCCACGCTCTCCTTGCGGAGAGCGACAGCAAGCCCTGGACACGATCCGCGCCTGGGGCTTTATTTCTATCCACGCTCTCCTTGCGGAGAGCGACTTTCGACGAAAGGCAGCTATCACACTATGGCAAGATTTCTATCCACGCTCTCCTTGCGGAGAGCGACGCGGCGTTATACGCAAATTTTCCGTCGGGTTTCTGATTTCTATCCACGCTCTCCTTGCGGAGAGCGACCGGGTGGTGCTTTATATCCGCGTTTCCACAGACATTTCTATCCACGCTCTCCTTGCGGAGAGCGACCCTCTGCCTTGCTGCGCTTACCCTCGTTGGGGACGTATTTCTATCCACGCTCTCCTTGCGGAGAGCGACCCCGTACCGCCAAAGCGGTACAAAAATACAGGGCATTTCTATCCACGCTCTCCTTGCGGAGAGCGACGAGAGAGCCGACAGCCTTGCGCACGCCCCACCACAGATTTCTATCCACGCTCTCCTTGCGGAGAGCGACACAATGCAGATTGTAATTATCGTAATGGAAACCCTGATTTCTATCCACGCTCTCCTTGCGGAGAGCGACCTTCAGCGAAATCAACACCAGAGGGAGCAAAAAGATATTTCTATCCACGCTCTCCTTGCGGAGAGCGACGGTCATGTACAATATTGTATTCGTGCCCGGGAAATTTCTATCCACGCTCTCCTTGCGGAGAGCGACAGTGATCAGGGAGCCAGCAACCAGAAGGCACGACAAATTTCTATCCACGCTCTCCTTGCGGAGAGCGACGTAATGGATACCCTCATACTCGCCAACACGATGCTATTTCTATCCACGCTCTCCTTGCGGAGAGCGACCAATAGGGGACATCAAAAACACCTCACTTAATCAACTATTTCTATCCACGGCATAAGCTGCCGACGTAACTTATTATAAAAGAAAACCGAATGAAAAGCAAACAAAAAGTATACATGATAAAAGGATTGACATTTGGTGCCAAGTAGCGTATATTGAAACTATAGCAAAAATGTAAATTAAAAACAACTGAAAATAGAAATGTAAAGGAGTTGATGCAGATGATCCAGCTGGAAGTATGGGGGAATTATGCTTTGCTCTCGAGGCCTGAGCTAAAAGTCGAAAGGGTTTCATATGAAGTCCTCACCCCTTCCGCGGCACGCGGCATAGTAGAAGCAATCTATTACCACCCCGGCTTACGGTGGAAAATCCGGAAAATCTATGTTATGAACCCAATCCGCTTTACCAACATCCGTCGGAACGAAGTAAAAAGCAAAATTCTTTGTTCCGATGTACGCAGCGCGATGCAGGGAACAGGGAAAGAGCTTTACCTTGCCACGCCCCAGCAGATCGTTCAGCGTGCAGCCATGGTGTTGCAGGACGTTCATTATGTGATTGAGGCAGAATTTGAGATGACTGACCGTGCGGCACCGAGCGACAATCCGGGAAAGTTCCAGGATATTGTTACCCGGCGCATGTCTAGGGGTCAGTGTTTTCATACTCCCTATCTTGGGTGCCGTGAATTTCCTGCCGCATTCCGCGCATGGCCCGGCGGGCCAATCCCGACCATTGAGGAAACACGGGATTTGGGATTCATGATATATGACTTTGACTACACTGACCCGCAGAACATAACCCCGATGTATTTCCATGCAAAATTGGAACATGGTGTGTTGAATGTGGCAGACTGCGAGGTGTACCGATGATTTTACAGGCTTTGGTACAATACTATGAAGATTTGCTGGCCAATGGCAAAATCACGCGCCCCGGTTGGACAAGCGCAAAAGTCAGTTGGGCTTTGGAACTGGATGAAAACGGCCAACTGATGGCATTGCACCCCTTGCAGCAAGAGGAAAAGCGCGGTAAAAAAACAGTGCTTGCTCCATATCAGCTGCAAGTTCCGGAACAGGTTAAACGCTCTAGTGGTGTGGCAGCCAATTTTTTGTGTGATAACAGTGCTTACATGCTCGGCATTGACGGAAAAGGCAAACCGGAGCGTGCAATGCAGTGCTTTGCCGCTGCAAAGGAGCTGCATCTTGCCATTTTACAAAATGTTCCTGGTCAGGCGGCACAGGCAGTGCGGAACTTTTTTATAAATTGGGACCCCAAGGCGGCGGAGCAGAATCCAGCGCTGGAACAAAGTCTCAAGGAACTTTACAAGGGTGGCAATCTGGTATTTCTGATTCGGGAAAACTATGTTCAGGACGATCCGGAAATACAGGAAGCCTGGCAGCGGCAGTGTGATAAGAACACGGATGCACCGGAAATCCGATGCCTGGTTACAGGGCAAAAGGCACCGCTTGCCCGCCTGCACCCGGCGATTAAAGGCGTGACCGGGGCACAGCCTTCCGGCGCATCGATTGTTTCTTTTAATGCGGACGCTTTTTGCTCATACGGACATGAACAGGGGGGCAATGCGCCGGTTGGCAGTTATGCGGCCTTTGCCTATGCACAGGCATTAAACTATCTGCTGGCAGACAGGGAACATGTTCAGCGCGTGGGCGATACCACCATTGTCTGCTGGGCAGCAGGTGGTGAGACCGCCTACCAGCAGGTAGCAATGGATGCATTGTTTGCCATGGATGCGCCTGTCAGCGAAAGCGATGTGCGAAATGCAGTGGACAAGCTGGTCCATGGACAGAGTGTAGAGTGGCAGAACGTGACACTTGACCCAAAAAATCACTTTTATGTGCTTGGCTTGGCCCCTAATGCGGCGCGCCTCTCGGTTCGCTTTTTCTGGCAGGATACATTTCAAACGCTGCTTGATAATGTGCAGAAGCATTATGACCGCTTAGAGATTGTGCGCCCCGCTTATGATAAATTCCCGCGGCTGGGGGTGTATTGGCTGCTGCAGGAAACTGTCAACACCAATTCCCGCAGCCCATCGGCAGCACCGCAGCTGGCAGGCGATGTCTTGCGTGCAATCCTGAATAATACAAGGTACCCGGCAACCCTGCTGGATGGCGTTATGATGCGTATCCGCGCAGAGCAAAAAGTAACACGCGGCCGTGCCGCTATTATAAAAGCATACTACCTGCGTAATGAAGATCCCCGTTGCCCAAAGGAGGTATTAACTGTGGGAAATAACAAGGAAACAAATTATCAACCGTATGTTATGGGTCAGCTTTTTGCTTTGCTGGAAGCAATCCAGATGGCGGTAAACCCGGATATCAATACAACCATCAAGGACAGGTATTTTAATGCAGCGGCTTCCACGCCGGCCACTGTGTTCCCAACAATTCTGATGCTGGCGCAAAAGCATATGCAAAAAATGAGCAAGCCACAAAAGATTTATTACGATAAGCAGATCGCTGCGCTGGCGGGCGGAAAACTGGAAGGAAGCTTTCCCGCACGGCTGACTCTGCCGGAACAGGGCTCTTTTATTCTCGGCTATTATCATCAAACACAGGAACGCTATACAAAGAAAGTGGAGGAATAACAATGGCACAGGCAATCAAAAACCGGTATGATTTTGTAATTCTGTTTGACGTTGAAAACGGAAATCCGAACGGCGACCCGGATGCAGGCAACATGCCGCGTGTCGACCCGGAAACGGGATATGGCATTGTTACAGATGTCTGCTTGAAGCGTAAGATTCGCAACTATGTCGAAGTAGCCAAAGAAGATGAAGCAGGATACCAGATTTACATTAAAGATCAGGTTCCCCTGAACCGCAGCGATAAAAAAGCACTCGAATACTTGGGCATTGATGCTGATGCCAAGGATGCCCTGAAAGTCGCCAAGAAAGATGACCCGGAGTTGGACCGTAAAATCCGGGACTTTATGTGCCAGAACTTTTATGATATCCGCACATTTGGCGCCGTTATGACAACCTTTGTAAAAGGCGCACTGAACTGTGGGCAGGTGCGTGGCCCTGTTCAGTTGAGCTTTGCACGCTCGGTAGACCCTGTTCTCCCGCAGGAAGTGACCATTACCCGTATTGCCATTACGACCGAAGCGGATGCAGAGCGAAAAGGCACTGAGATGGGCCGCAAGTATGTGATCCCGTATGGTTTGTACCGTGCAGAGGGTTATGTTTCGGCCAACTTGGCCCGCAAAACTACAGGATTCTCAGAGGATGACCTGCAGCTGCTGTGGCAGGCAATTCTGAATATGTTTGAAAATGACCACAGTGCAGCCCGCGGCAAAATGGCAGTTCGGGAATTGATCGTGTTCAAGCATGATTCGGAACTGGGCAATGCGCCATCTTATAAACTTTTTGACGCAGTTCATGTCACACACGCAGAGAAAATCACTTTCCCGCGCAGCTACCATGACTATGTGGTGACCGTGGATGAAAATCTTCCGGCAGGGGTAACGTGTGAGAGGTTGTCGTAATGGTTTCCCCAGATGATTACCTGCTGATGTCCGGTATCCAGCATTTCAGCTTTTGCCGCCGTCAGTGGGCGCTCATACACCTGGAACAACAATGGTCCGAAAACCAACGCACCGCCGAAGGCCGCCTGCAGCATACCCGCTGCCATGATGTTACCCTGACGGAAAAACGCGGCGATTTGCTGATCGCCCGCGGTATGAGGGTCGTCAGCCACCGCTTAAAACTGACCGGCGACTGCGATGTGGTAGAGTTTCACAAGGATCCAAACGGCGTGTCATTGCAGGGCCGCCGCGGCCTGTGGCAGCCCATGCCCGTGGAATATAAGCATGGCCGCAGCAAGGTAAACGATGCCGACCGTTTGCAGCTCTGCGCACAGGCCATGGCGCTGGAAGAAATGCTGGTGTGCGAGGTGCCGGAAGGGGAAATCTTTTATGAAGAAACCCGGCAGCGGGAACATGTTTCCCTGACACCGGAACTGCGCAGCACCGCGCAGACCATGGCGGATGAGATGAACCGCCTGTTTGCGCGCGGCTATACCCCAAAAAGCAAACCCGGCAAGCATTGCAATGCCTGCTCACTGAAAGAGCTTTGCCTGCCGGCGCTGTATCAGCAGGCAGACCCGGCGGCGTATCTGCGGGAGCATATTGAGGAGGGCACGCCATGAGAAAGCTGCTCAACACCCTGTTTGTCATCAATGAGGACGCTTACCTGACATTGGATGGCGAAAACCTTGTGGTTACCCGCAATAAGCAGGAAACCCACCGCTATGCCCTGCATACGCTGGAAGGCATCGTCTGCTTTACTTACGCGGGTGCCAGCCCCGCTTTGATGGGAGCTTGTGCCCGGCGGGGCATTGACCTTTGTTTTTTTGACCCGTATGGCAGATTTCAGGCCCGCACCGTGGGGGAAGAACGCGGCAATGTGCTGCTGCGTCAGGCGCAGTACCGCGTGTCGGATGACCCGGCCCAGAGCTGTCGCTATGCCCGGAGCTTTATCCTTGGTAAAGTGTATAACGCACGCTGGGTGCTGGAACGCGCAACCCGCGATCATCCCCAGCGTGTCCCGGTCGAAAAACTGAAACGCACCTCCACCCAGTTGGCCGCCGCGCTGCCGCTGATACAGACCAGCGATGATCCGGAACAGCTGCGCGGCCTGGAAGGCGAGGCAGCCCAGCGCTACTTTGACTGCCTGAATGACCTGATTCTGCAGCAAAAGCAGGATTTTGTGTTTGAGGGCCGCAGCCGCCGTCCACCGCTGGACAATGTGAATGCGCTACTTTCGTTTGCCTACAGCATGCTGGCGCGGGAGTGTGCATCCGCCTTGACCGCTGTGGGCCTGGACCCTTATGTTGGCTTTATGCACCGCCCGCGCCCCGGCCGCAAAAGTCTGGCACTTGACCTGATGGAAGAACTGCGGGCGGTTTATGCAGACCGGCTGGTCATCAGCTGCATCAATCAAAAGATCATCACGGCAAAACACCTGCAAAAACAGGAAAATGGTGCCGTACTGCTGACGGATGATGGCCGCAAAGCTTTCCTGACCGCATGGCAGAACAAAAAGAAGGAAGAGATCACCCATCCGTTTTTGAAAGAAAAACTGCCCTGGGGGCTGGTGCCCTATGTTCAGGCGCTTTTGCTGGCCCGTGCTCTGCGCGGCGACCTGGAAGTGTACCCACCGTTTTTCTGGAAGTGAGGTGCCGTTATGTTGGTGCTTGTAACCTATGATGTCAACACCGAAACAGCCGCCGGTCGTCGCAGGCTGCGCAAAGTAGCAAAAGTCTGTGTAGACTACGGCCAGCGGGTGCAAAACTCCGTATTTGAGTGCCTGCTGGATGCCGCGCAATACACGATGTTCAAAGCAAAATTGACCGAACTGATCGATCCGGAATCGGACAGCCTGCGCTTTTATCAACTGGGAAACCATTACAAAAGCAAAGTCGAGCATGTGGGTCTGCACCCGGATTTTGATCAGGATGGAATCTTGTTTGCTTAGTGCGAGGGGAAGGCAATCATAAAATTCCCGGTTCCTTCGCACCAGAAAATATGGAAAAAACAGGGGCAGAAAGGGTAAAATACAGCCTTGCCTGTCAGCATGAAGATGCAATCTCCATAAAATTTGTTTCATATGCGCAAAAGTGCCCCACTGTTTTGTGCACTTTTGCTGTCGCTCTCCGCAAGGAGAGCGTGGATAGAAATAGCATCGCGTTGGCGAGTTTGAGGGTTTCCACTATGGTCGCTCTCCGCAAGGAGAGCGTGGATAGAAATTCCCGGGGCATGAGTACAATATCGTACACAACCGCGTCGCTCTCCGCAAGGAGAGCGTGGATAGAAATCGCCAACTTCTGCCGGAATCGATTTTGTCCTACTGTCGCTCTCCGCAAGGAGAGCGTGGATAGAAATACTAATTTTTCCCGGTAAGTTTGTTTGACTTGCCGTCGCTCTCCGCAAGGAGAGCGTGGATAGAAATTGACATTGATGATAAGTTTGGGGGTCTTGTGTCTGTCGCTCTCCGCAAGGAGAGCGTGGATAGAAATCCCGGATTTGCTAAGTTTGCATACGGGCGTATCGTC
>OGHJ01001271.1_pt1 | contig 28258 bp, 24 predicted proteins | sample 1571351 | NCBI WGS metagenome assembly OGHJ01 (sample SAMEA2582037, study PRJEB24529) | metagenome | biome: Human gut stool | place: China | collected 2011 | reverse complement strand
GACGACGAAATCGAATTCTAACGAATTACCGATTTCTGTCCCACTCTCTTTTTGCATGGACTTATGGTATACTAGAAGGAGATCATTCACTTATGAAGGAGAAAACAATGGTTTTACCAAATTTTAAAGAAAACCTCGAAAAATACGCTAAATTGTTGGTGGCGAACGGAATCAACGTGCAACCTGGCCATACTTTGGCTTTGAACATCGATGTGGAGCAAAGAGAATTGGCCCACTTGATTGTGAAGGAAGCCTATGCTTTAGGTGCGCATGAAGTGATTGTCCAATGGGCGGATGATTTTACTACCCGTGAAAAATTCCTCCATGCACCGATGGATCGTTTGGACAATGTGCCAGACTACAAGATCGCGGAGATGAACTACCTTTTAGAACACAAGGCTAGTCGCTTGGGTGTGCGCTCGTCTGATCCAGGTGCTTTAAATGGTGTTGATGCAGAGAAGCTTTCTGCCTCTGCCAAGGCCTTGGGCATAGCCATGAAACCAATGCGCATCGCTACTCAATCCAACAAGGTCAGCTGGACCGTTGCTGCAGCAGCAGGTTTAGAATGGGCGAAAAAGGTCTTCCCAAATGCAGCGAGCGATGAAGAAGCAGTGGATCTCCTGTGGGATCAAATCTTCAAGACTTGCCGAGTTTACGAGGAAGATCCCGTCAAGGCTTGGGAAGAGCATGCTGCTATTCTCAAGAGCAAGGCAGAAATGCTCAACAAAGAGCAATTTTCAGCTCTTCACTACACAGCGCCTGGAACGGACTTGACACTTGGCTTGCCGAAAAACCACGTCTGGGAATCTGCTGGAGCTATCAATGCCCAAGGCGAAAACTTCCTGCCAAACATGCCGACAGAAGAAGTCTTCACAGCTCCAGACTTCCGTCGCGCAGAAGGTTATGTAACGTCTACAAAACCGCTTAGCTATAATGGGAACATCATCGAAGTCATCAAAGTGACCTTTGAAAATGGAGAAATCGTAGACATCACAGCAGAAAAAGGCGATCAAGTCATGAAAGATTTGGTCTTCAAAAACAAGGGAGCGCGTGCCTTGGGTGAATGTGCCCTCGTACCAGACCCAAGCCCAATTTCCCAATCAGGCATTACCTTCTTCAATACGCTATTTGATGAAAATGCCTCTAACCACTTGGCCATCGGAGCAGCCTATGCAACTAGTGTAGCAGGTGGCGCAGAGTTCACAGAAGAAGAACTCGAAGAAGCCGGCCTCAACCGCTCAGACGTCCACGTCGACTTCATGATCGGCTCAAGCCAAATGGATATCGACGGCATCCGAGAAGACGGCACCCGCGTCCCAGTCTTCCGCAATGGAGATTGGGCAATATAGGGAGCAAAACAGAAATCAGTAACTCGAAGAGTTTGATTTCGTAGTTTTGCCCCCGCACAGTTGATTAGGAAGTACGAGTACCGCAGGTAGGAGTAGTTCCAATCAACCACTGCGCCAAGAGACAGAAATCGGTAGACGCAGTCTCGTAAAAAAAGTAAGGTAGTAGTGATGATTCACTACTACCTTACTTTTTTGTTATTTGCTCTATTCTAAAATCAAAAGGCCTTCTTTGATTTCAAATGGGTTATTTGGGTTGATGCGGTCATAGAACATGATGCCGTTGGTGTGGTCGATCTCATGTTGAACGACGATGGAGTTGTAGCCCTTGAGTTTGATGCGTTTCTTTTCCCCATCTTTTGTGAAATACTCAACAGTCACACGGGCATGGCGAACCACATAGCCTGGGACGTTGCGGTCTACAGAGAGACAGCCTTCCCCGTCGCCAAGAGCCGCATCTTGAACAGAATGGGCGACAACCTTTGGATTGTACATGACTTCTTGAAGACTATAGGCTTCTTTTGGTGGGTTGCCATCGGCATCTTCTGGATTGGGAACCAAAACAGCGATGATCCGTTTTGAGATATCCAGCTGAGGGGCCGCGAGTCCCACTCCTCCACGGAGGCCGAGTTTTTCAGCCATGACAGGGTCTTGAGAATGGTGCAAGAATTGCATCATTTTTTCACCTAGGATAATTTCCTGGTCAGACAAAGGGAAGGTCACATCCTCCGCAACCGCTCGAAGTGTGGGATTTCCTTCGCGGATAATGTCATCCATATCAATCAAATGGGATGCTCTTGTAACTTTTTCAATTGCTTTCATCGTTTTACTCTCACTTTCTTTCTACCCTCCATGATAACACAAAAGAGCCTAAAATTAAAGTTATCTGTCGACGGTTTCCGCATGTTTGATGGACAAATCATTCATCCTTTTTGCATCTAAAATCGTATAGACTCTCCCTTCTCTTTGGACTAAGCCCTCTTCGATCATCTGCTTGATGACGCGGCTAAGGTGGCGGTAGCTGATCCCAAAATGCAGGGCCAGCTGATTCATCTTGGGCTTGAGGGTCCCATTTTCATCGCAATGTTCCATAAAATGAGTAGCGAGGCGTTCCTTGACCGAATAATGAAAGTTGGCAGGAGCCAAATAGTTGATCTGGTGCAATTTCTCAGCCAAGGTCTTGGCCGTAGAACGCAAAAAGGTCGGGTCCAGCAGTAGGCGGTCCTTGAAATGCCGAGCAGAGAGCTGGACGACTAGTGAGTCTTGGTCTGCAATGACCGATGTGATACAGACCCGATCGAGCAGGAGCTCAATCTCTCCTAACAGTCCAGGTTTTTCTTGGATTTCAAGGATGGTGTCGCTACCATTTTCAAGACTGTGGACGATCTTGAGCCGGCCTTTGAGAAAATAAGGAATGACATCTTGGTCAGAACCCTGGCGGCAGATATACTCTCCAGCCTGATAGAGAACAAGGTCCAGCTGACTAAGACAGTCACCTGGAAAGATCTGATCCAATTGGTAGTCAGTGATGATCTCCATGAGTTTCGTAGATGGGGAAATTTTTTTCATCTTAATCTCCTAAAATAGGACAAATGTCCTGTTTTTCTCTTTCTAAATTGATTATACTAGGATTCTATTGAAAATACCAGTTTGAATCTTTTCTAAATAAATTAGTAAAGTCAAATGTTACCAGTAAAGTGTAGGAAATAAAAAAATGAAAAAAATAATGGAAAGAATCAGTCTCTTGAGCTTGTCGCTCATGCTGATCTCATCATTTTCAATTACAGCCGGTTTGCCGGCTATGAAGGCCTATTTTAGCCAATTTGGATATTCAGCAGGCCAGGTGGAACTCTTGGTTTCCCTGCCGGCCTTTGCGGTTGTGGCCATGCTCTTTTTAAATAGCCTGATCGAGCGGTGGATGAGTGAGCGCCAGATGATTGTCGCAGGGCTTTTGCTCTTTTCAACTAGCGGCCTTGTGCCTTTGGTCGTGCAGGACTATCCTCTCATCTTTCTGAGTCGTCTGATCTTTGGCTTGGGGACAGGAATGATCAATGCCAAGGCTATTTCAATTATCAGTGAACGCTACTCAGGCAATGACAAGACTCGGATGCTGGGCTATCGGGGGTCTGCTGAAGTGGTGGGTTCTGCCATCTTGACTTTTATGGTGGGACAACTCTTACCCCTAGGCTGGCCAGCGATCTTTGCTGTATATGGAGGTGGTTACTTGATTTTACTCCTCTATATCCTTTTTGTCCCCTATCCTAAGGGGAAAAAACAGGCTAGCTTGAAGGAGAAAAAGAAAGGTTCCGCACGCCTTCGCTCCCCTCAATGGCGTTTTAGTCTGATGCTAGCCGTGATTGCTGGTATCATCATTTGTTTCAATTCTATTATTAGTCTGCGCGTGCCGGATATCATCGTTGATGCTCGTATGGGAACAGCGACAACAGCTGGAACCGTCTTGAGTCTGATGCAATTGACAGGGATTGTAGCAGGGGTAGGCTTTGCTAGTTTGACACATGTTTTCAAAAAGAACTTGCTCATGATCATGTGCTTTGGTTTCGGGCTAGCTCTGGCCTTGATTGGCTTGTCCAGCCAGCTATGGAGCCTGGTTCTAGGAACCCTTTTAGCAGGATTTACCTACAGTACGGGGGTCACCAGTATCTTCTATCACTTATCTGAAAAAATCCCGACCAATCTCCTGAACCTTGCGACTTCGCTTGTCTTGATTGGCTGCAATCTCGGATCAGCCCTCTCTTCTTTCTTCATCCAGTTGGTGACGCCACTAGCTCCCTCCAATCACCTGCTCTTTGTCTGGATTGGCGCTTTGATGGTCCTAACGGGAGTCTTCGCCTCGCAATTGTTAGCACGAACGAAATGATGGAGAAATCATTTCGTTTTTTTAATTCAATCTATTGCGTCCTGTCACTAGCTCGTGTTATTATAGGAGGAGTGTGAAAAAAAGATTAGTTTAAAGGATAGAATAATGAAAAAAATCATGGAGAAAGTGAGTATTCTCGCGCTTTCATTTATTTTGACGACCTCGTTTTCGATTTCGAGTGCGCAGTCGGCCATGTTTGCCTATTACAAGGGAATTCCTCATAGCATGATTGAGCTCTTGGTCTCGCTTCCTTCTGCAGGGATCATGGTTTCACTCATCTTCAATAAATGGATTGGGCGCCTATTTTCAGAGCGCCAGATGATTGTGACAGGCTTAGTTGCTTACGCTCTATGTGGCTTTATTCCCTTAATCAGTCCAGCCTATCCGGTTGTCTTTTTGTCTCGGATTATTTTCGGGATGGCGGTTGGCTTGCTCAATGTTTCTGCCATTGCCATTATCAGTGAGCGCTATAAAGGAAAAGAACGCGTTCAAACCCTTGGCATTCGTGGTTCTGCAGAGGTTGTTGGGACGGCCGTTTTAACCTTTGGAGTCAGCCTCTTGATTCGCTTTGGCTGGCAGGCTGCCTTTCTCGTTTACGGCATCAGTATTCCTATCTTACTTTTGTATCTCTTATTTGTGCCTTATGGATCTAAGACAGAAGCAGTGGAGGAAAAACACAAGGATGTGAAGATGACGGGGGGACAATGGCGGACTACGCTCGGCTTAGCGGTCGTTGCGGCAGCTATCGTCTTGTCCAATGTCATGATCACCGTTCGGATTCCAAGTGTGGTAGAACAAGTTGGACATGGCACTGCCCAAACTGCTGGGGTTATATTAGCAGCCATGCAATTTGTTGGGATCTTGGCAGGTTTGGCCTTCTCGCCCTTGACCTATCTATTCCGTGATCGTTTATTATTGGTTTCGGGAGTAGCTTATGGTGTGGCCCAAATGTTGATCGGGGTCTCTCCAAATCTCTTGATTCTTGCCCTTGTAACAATTGCTTCTGGCTTCGCCTACAGTGTGGCTTTGACAACAGTTTACAATGTCTTATCTGATAAGATGCCAGCAGGGGTCTTGAGCCAGGCAACGTCCATTGCGGTTTTGGGATGTAGTACAGGTTCGATCGCAACGACCTTTGTCCTTAGTCTATTAGGGACGATCTCATCTGCTCCAGTCTTCATTTTTGGATTTTCTGGTATCCTCATGATCCTGGTTTCCTTTTTTGGTCTTTGGATTGTACGAAAGAGCGGGAAGTAATCATGCGACTAGATAAATTTTTAGTGGATTGTGGCGTGGGGAGCAGGTCCGAGGTCAAACAACTCCTCAAGCAAAAGAAAATCGCAGTAAATGGAAAAAAAGAGACAGCAGGAAAACTACAGATTGATCCAGACAAGGATCAGGTGACCTTTATGGGAGAAGACCTGGTCCATGAAACCTTCGTGTATTATCTGCTCAATAAACCAGCTGGGGTCATCTCAGCGACTGAAGATGATCATCACCAAACTGTGATGGATTTATTGGATGAGACAGCCCGTCACAAGGAAGTCTTTCCTGTCGGGCGCCTGGATATCGATACCCATGGCTTGCTCCTTTTGACCAATAATGGCAAGCTCGCTCATGCCATGCTGTCGCCGAAGAAGCATGTGTCGAAGATCTACCGTGCCCAAGTGGCTGGGATCATGGATGAGGCAGATGTAGCCCGCTTTGAAGCAGGCATTGCCCTCAAAGACTTCACGACCCTGCCTGCGAGATTGCAGATCTTAGAGGTGAATGAGGCAAATGCCAGCTCCTACGTCGAAATCGAAATCGCTGAAGGAAAATTCCATCAGGTCAAGCGCATGGTCGCTGCCTGTGGCAAGGAAGTGGTGGATTTAGAGCGGATCTCTATGGGTCCTCTAACGCTAGATCCAACTCTTCCATTGGGAGAATGGCGGAGACTCCATCCTTCTGAACTCAAGTCCCTAGAGGTCTTCGGAGTTCCCTTATAAGCAAAAAACCAAGCAGTCTGATTCTTACAGGCTGCTATTTTTTATTTGTATCAAGAAAATGAACTGAAAAGACAAAAAATAAATTTAATTGCTTGTACTATCAAAGCAAATTGTTTATAATGAAAAAAGATAGGTTGTGTATAAATTCACAATATGTAGTGATAATTTTTCGACTCACATACCTTATCTAGTAAACGTAGAAAAAGGAGAAAAATCGTTTATGAAAAAGAGGCTTTATTCTGTTGTGATAGCAGTTGCCCTATTTTTGGTAGCGGCTTTAGGATTTGCCAAACCCAATAGTCCAGCTAAAGTCCATGCAGATACGGTCAATGATGTTGTGACATCTGTAAACATATCGAAATCAACTGGTGGAGCGATTACAGATCCACTCGGTGTTTGGGAAAGCTTTCAAGTTGAAGCAAACTTTGTCTTGCCGAATGGACGTGTAAAAGCGGGAGATCAGACCATCATTAAACTTGGAGATGACTTTAAGGTCTTTGAAACGGACACCATCGACCTGCTGGATCCAAGTGGTCAAAAAGTTGCGACAGCAACGGTAGATGATCAAAGAAAAGTCATCACTGTAACCTATACAGACTATCCTGAAAGAATGGCTAATGTAACAGGGAAACTGCGCTTTTTCGCACGTGTGGATCACCAAGTTGTCAAAGGACAAAAGAAGCTCAATTTCACTCTTACGGTTGATAAGAAAGTCATTTCAGGTGGAGAGATCGATTATAAAGGAGTCAATCCAGGGGAATATCCTCCAACTCCAGAAGTCTTTAGTAAATGGGGCTGGACTAACTCAGATAATAAATTAAAATTGACCTATACCTTGAACATCAATCAAGGTCACACTGCCCTTCATAATATTGATATTAAGGACCAATTGGCCTTTACAGATGGAAAAATTAAAGCAGATTCTGTTAATATTCATACAGGAACTTGGCAGATCGATAACGAAGATGGTGCCTATCATTTACGAAATACCACAAATGTCACTAAAAATTATTCCCCTGTTGTCAGTGCCGATGGTCAATCTCTAACTGTTCATATCGGAGATCTAGCTCCTGAACAAGGGATGACCATTCGCTACGATGTCTATTTGGACAAGGTCCCAGCCATCAATACATCCTACAAAAACAATGCGACGATGACCGCGACAGAAATCAAGGAGCAAAATAAGGTTGCAGACATTCTATATCAATTCCTTGATGGAAACTTTAACGGTGAGAAATATTCCTTCACCATTCACAAAAAAGGAGAAAATGGTCAGGCTCTTGCAGGTGCTGTCTTTGCAGTGATAGCAGATGATACAGGTGAGCAAGTCGGAACCATTACGACAGATGAGAAGGGTACAGGAACCATTACTGGCTTGATCAAGCAAGCTTATACGGTTAAAGAAATTCAAGCTCCGACAGGCTATATGCTCTCTGAAGAACCTATCAAGATTAGCAAGGACGATTTTGGAAATGACCTCGCAATTTCTCGTGATGTCGTAAACCAAAAAGAAAAAACAAGTGTTGCTGGTCAAAAGATATGGAATGACAATGACAACCAAGATGGCAAGCGTCCATCAAAAATCACCGTCAACCTCCTAGCAAATGGAGTCAAAGTTGCTTCTAAAGAAGTGACAGCAGATGCAGCAGGAAATTGGCTCTATCAGTTTGATAATCTCGATATGGTCGATGATGTTGGTAATGTCATTGCTTACACAGTTTCAGAAGAACCTGTTGAAGGCTATGAAACAACTATTGAGGGAACCAATATTACCAACACTCGTACACCAGAAGTTGTTGAAATTCCAGTAACGAAGATCTGGAAAGATAATGATAATCAAGATGGTGTTCGTCCTGACAAGGTCACTGTTCGTCTCCTTGCAGATGGTACAGAAGTAGCTAGCCAAGAGCTAAGTGCAGCGACTGATTGGAAGACAGTCTTTACCAATCTTCCAAAATACAATAACGGTAAACAAATTGTCTACACAGTCACAGAAGACACAGTAGCCAATTACTCTGCTGCGATTGATGGAACAACTATTACCAATAGCTACAAGCCAGGTAAAACCAGCGTCACTGTTACAAAACGTTGGGAAGACAACAATGACCAAGATGGAAAACGTCCAAACACCATTAAGGTACAGCTTTATGCAGACGGCAAAGCTCAAGGAAAAGAAGTGGAACTTTCTGCTAAAAATAACTGGACTCATACCTTTAGCAATTTGCCTCTAAAAGCGAAAGGCAAAGAGATTCAGTACCAAGTGAAAGAAGTTGGAACAGTCAAAGGCTATACTAGTACGGTTGATGACAGTAACAAGGGAAATGTAGTGATCACTAATAGCCGCACGCCAGAAGTAACGAAAGTAGCGGTTAAGAAGATTTGGGATGACGCAGACAACAAAGATAGTCTTCGTCCTGAAAAAATCACCGTTCGTCTCCTTGCGGATGGTCAAGAAGTGGCTGTAAAAGAAATCACAGCTACTGATAATTGGCAGGGAAGCTTCACGGATCTACCTGTATACAAGGAAGGTAAGAAGATTACTTACACCATTACAGAGGATCCAGTAGTTGGTTATACAACAACTATTGATGGTTTCACGGTAACCAACCGTCATACGCCACCAACCACACCACCGACCACACCACCAAGTACACCACCAAGTACACCGCCAACGACACCACCGACCACACCACCAAGTACACCGCCAACGACACCACCAACAACGCCACCAAGTACACCGGAAAAACCAGAAACTCCAACTACACCAAAAGAAGGAAAGAAAAAAATTCTTCCATCAACTGGTGAAGTTGTTGCTTACGGGTTGACCATACTCGGTGCACTCTTAGCAATTTTTGCTTTGGCTTTGCTCTTGCGTGGTAAACGGAAAGAGAAATAAGATTCATACCGATAAAAGGCAAATATCCTAGAGATATTTGTCTTTTTGAATAAGTTGCTTGAAGAATGATCCATCAAACTGTCCATATTCCCAAGGTTCTTTTTAGAAATGAGAAAAGCTCCTCCCAAAGGAAACATAAGTGTTTGACAGAAAGATGAAATCTTGGTAGAATAAGAAGGTCGAATAGACAACTAACTCTTTCTTGGTAGCAGGATATGCCAAACCTGCCACTCGGATAGAGCATAAAGAAAAGGAGCTTATCATGGCAATCTCAAAAGAGAAAAAAAATGAAATCATTGCACAATACGCACGTCACGAAGGTGACACTGGTTCAGTAGAAGTTCAAGTTGCTGTCCTTACTTGGGAAATCAACCACTTGAACGAACACATCAAACAACACAAAAAAGACCACGCTACTTACCGTGGTTTGATGAAGAAAATCGGTCGCCGTCGTAACTTGTTGGCTTACCTTCGTACAAACGACGTTAACCGTTACCGTGAGTTGATCAACTCTCTTGGACTTCGTCGTTAATCTTGCGTCTAAAACGTTTCTATACTTCGTTGACTTCGCCTCGATGTACCATCAGTACAATCTTCGGCTCGGCGCCTTGTCTAGAAACGTTTTAACCAGCAAGAATGGAGCCTTCTGAATTCAGAGGGCTTTTTCTTGTCTTTTCCTTATCGAACGAGATCCATTATTCTGAGGAAGTCGTTTTGTTTGACAGATGTAATGTCTAGAGTTACAATTGATACATCATAAGAAATAGAGGTTATCGATATGATTGATATTACATATCTAGACGGTGCAAAACAAGAAAGAGTCATGCATTTTGATTCCTACGATGAGTTTGAACGCTCCCAACAAGCTTGCTTAATTGGGGTAGCAGATTTTTATCCTGTTGTGAAACTGACCTATAATGGGCATGAGTTGGATTACCAAGGGACTTACGGAGATGTCTTCTTCTATCTGATGAAGCAAGATTTGACCCAGTACCAAAACTAAAGGAGAAAGAAAATGGCAAAAGCAATTACAGACGCAACATTTGAAGCAGAAACAAAAGAAGGCTTGGTCTTGGTAGATTTTTGGGCAACCTGGTGTGGTCCATGTCGTATGCAAGCTCCTATTTTAGAAAAATTATCGGAAGAACTTTCGGAAGATGAGTTAAAAATCCTAAAAATGGATGTGGACGAAAATCCAGAAACAGCGCGTGCTTTCGGCATTATGTCTATCCCAACCTTGCTCTTTAAAAAAGATGGGCAGGTTGTTAAACAAGTAGCAGGAGTGCACACCGCAGCACAAATTAAGGCCATTGTGGCAGAGTTGAGTTAGTAAAAAAGAGTAAGATAGGAACGAATCGTTCTATCTTACTCTTTTTGTATTGACCTTTTAAAATTGGCTTATTGAGTCAAGAGATCCATAATCTCTTCGATACTTGATTTGCTACCTTTTTTTAGATAGTTTTCTTTACTACCTTTTTTAAAAGTTGACAAATTTGGTACCGTTTTGACATTCATACCATGTGCAAAAGCTGTGATGTCTTTTCGCTCCTTTGAGTCGTTATCCAGGTAATAAACGGTCTGATTCGTTTTTTGAATAGCAACTGCTAATTTAGGAGCGAATTTTTGACAGTATGGACAGGATTCGCGACCGATATAGAGAATGAAATCTTCTTTATTGTTGATTTTCTCTTGTACTTCAGATAGCGGAATCTTTTTGACGTAAGTCATTGCTTCCTTATAAGAATCTGGAGTAATAATTTCTCTCTTTTTGAAATTCAAGTATAAAATAGCAAGCAGAGATGTTGTGCAAATGGACAAAATGAGAATCGTTAATTTCTTATTCACAAGCAACACCGTCGCCATCCCTATCTAAACGAGGGTTATAACCAGCTTGTCCTCTGTATAGCGGTGCAGCACCTGCAGCGCGTGCTTCACGACAATTTCGATAGCCCCCTTGTTGAGGTTGTGAGACAAATCCTTGTTGTTGCTGCGCTTGTTGGGCAGCTGCAGCTTGTCTTGCCTGTTCAGCGGCTGCGGCTTGTCGAGCTTGTTCAGCTTGTTGTTCTCTGACAGTAATGGCATTTTGTACTAATCCAACACGATGAGTTAAGCGATCTTTTGTTCCTTGATCAGCAACATTTGCGATAGCAGCTTGGGCTGGGGCAATATTTTCTGTTACTTGATTGTTTTCTAAGGCTTGTACGGCAGCTTCAGCTTGAGCAGCAAGTTGTTTTGCTTCAGCCTCTTTCTTTTCACGCTCTTCTTTTTCTTTTCGTTCCTGTTCTTCTTTCGCCTTTTTCTCGAGCTCTTCTTTTTCTTTTCGTTCTTGCTCCTCCTTTGCTTTTTTCTCTTTTTCTGCTTTTTCCTGTTCGTCGCGTTCTTTTTTTGTTTTTTCTTCTTTTTGAACGAAACCTACCTGTTTTTCAGTTTCTTTTTGAGAAGCTTCATTTTGATTTGAGCAAGCTCCAAATAATAACGCAATTAAGATTGTTAAAATCAACCGTTTTTTCATAATGTTACTCCCTTCGGATATTTATCCAAGAATAATCATACCATAATATAAAAGCGCTTTCAATCACTAACTGGTAATATTTAAATAAAAAATCAGACTTAGAATAAACTAAGTCTGAAAATTGTACTTATTCTCCCAATTCTGCACTGTAGGCAATGATTTGATCCACAGTGTCTGAAAGGAATTGGATGGTATCGCGGAGTGGTTTGTCCGTTGAGATATCTGCTCCGATGATCATGGCTGACTCAAGTGGGGTCTTGCTGCCGCCTGATTTGAGGAGATCTAACCAATCTTTAGCTCCGTTTTCGGAGTTCTTCAAATGCAAGTATCCCGCTGTTGAGATAACCAAGCCAGCTGAGTAAGTATAGCTGTAAAGCCCCATGTAGTAGTGGCTTTGACGCATCCAGGTCAAAGCTGCGTCATCATCGATTTCAACGGCATCTCCCCAGAATTCGGTTAGGACTTCCTTCATGATGCTATTGAGCTTGCTAGCTCCGAAGGTACCACCTTCTTCGATCAAGGTGTAGACCTTGCGTTGGAAGGCTGCTTCCAATAAGTGGGTGATGAAGTTATGGAAGTAGGTATCTGTCAAACGGTGAGCTAAGGCAAAGCGTTTTTGACGAGGATCGTCAAACTGGTGTTCCAAATAGTCGCTGAGGAGGAGCTCGTTAAAGGTAGAAGGAGCTTCCACATAGTAGGTCGACATGTGGGCGTTGAAGTAGCTTTGGTTGTTGTCTGAGAAGATGAATTGACCAGAGTGTCCGATCTCGTGGATCAGGGTGTAAACATCACTCATGCGTCCTGTCCAGCTCATGAGGACATAAGGATGGACACGATATGGGTCAGCGGCATAACCACCGGAATCCTTGCCTTCATTGGCCGCAAAGTCGACCCAGCGTTCGGTTTGGTAGCGAGCAATTTCGTGGGAGTATTCTTCTCCAAGAGGTGCTACAGATTTCATAACTAAGTCATAAGCGTCATCAATGGTGACATCTGGGTTGAGCGCGCTGTCCAAGTCCAACTTCCAATCAGCAAAGGTCATTTTTTCAAGGCCGTTGACCTTGGCCACGTGTTTGAGGAATTTTTGAGCGACCGGAGCGAAGTCCTTCATGATCAGGTCAATCTGGCGATCAAACATGGCACGATCTACTTCCTGCTCAGCCAAGAGATAGTCAAAGACAGAGTCGTAGCCCCGCATATCTGCAATCAGTTTTTCAGACTTGACTTGAGCTAGATAGGTAGCAGCAGCCGTGTTTTGGTGCTTGCGGAGACCTTCTGAGAAAGAACGAAAGGCTTTTTCACGAACTTCCGCATTCTCATGGTTTTGGTAGAAGTTTTCATAGGTGACAAAACTATTTTTGTATACTTTTCCATCCACTTCGAAATCAGCCATTTCAAAGTCGCCCGCCCGCATCTTGGTATAGATGTCTTGTGGTCCGTAGAAGACTTCCCCCAGGTTGGTCAATGTTTTTTCGACATCAGCTCCCAAGTAGTGAGCTTTTTTAATTTTAGCCTGACGAATGGCGAAAGTGAGGTGAGGGAGTTGTCCCAGACGTTCGAGGACTTCTTCATCCGCTTCTACCAAAGCATCATCAAAGAAGGAAAGTTCGACGCTTGCCCAAGTTTCGAAATCCATCCCCGCTTGAGCAATCTCTGCAAAAGCTTCGTCACCAAAGTCAGTGGTTTGTGGCATAAAGCTGTAGTTGCCAATGTGGCTGAGTTGGATCTGAATTTGTTCAAAGACCGCAAAGGCAGCTTCAAAGTCTTCAAAGGTGTGAAGGTTGCCCTTGTAGTTACGGACAAATTCATTGATTTCTTCACGTGTTTTTTCAATGGCACGCAAGAAGTCTTCCTGGTCTTGGTAGAGGGCTGTGAGGTCCCAGAGTTCGTTCTCAGGAAATTCAGAACGTTTTTTTAATTCCATAATGTTCTCCTTTTGATCGGTATTCTTCCTTAAGTATAGCAGAAAATAGGACAGAAACATAGAGGGAGAGGGGAAAATGCTTGTTTGAAAATCTTGAAAGAGCTGGAAAAAGTTAAGATTAAAAAACTTAAGTCTAACCACTATATTTAGGTAAGGCATGGATTAGAATTTCGCTGATATACTAAGTACATCAGAGTATTGCATTTCATGCAATACTCAACACTAATGGCTCTAAAGAATATAAGGATTGTTTAATAATTTTTTGTGGCAATTCTTATATTCAAAATTTTAGTAAAATGTTGCTAATTAGTGATAGAGGAGGTTATTAATGGAAACAAGAGAAGAAATTGTCTCTAAATTAGAACTCATTCGTGAGAATATATTGGGATTTATTCAAGCTCGTTCACGTCAAGTTACACTTGTTAATCAGATGAGAACAGCCAAATTGATTCAACAAGATGAATATAACGATAACACATTGTCTCATAAATCCCTCAAGCTTGCTTTTTCAATTATGGTATTTTCAAGTATTTCGATACTATTAGGGGATTTATTGTATGTCATCTTACTTGGTGCTGTGAATCGATTAATCGGTGATATTATCTTTGAAGTTTTGTTCTTATCAGGATTTTTATTTTTATTGTTTCGTCGTATGAAAGGTTCAAAGGATAGTTGGATTTATCCAGCGACACTGATTATGGGAGGGATCCTACTTGTATTCCCTCTACGTTTACTTTTGACTCCTAATCCTATAACATTAATTCTACTTGGAGTGTCAATTGTAGCCACCTATTTCATCATTCAAAATAAGCTGGAATTAATGATTGCGTTTGTGAATAAAGGTATTCGTAATAAAAATGAACAGCATTTAAGAGATTACCAAGCAGTGGTTGCAGAAAATCAACGATTAGAATTGGCCTATCAGCAAGAGGGACGTTTGATGGAAAATTTCCGGAATCAAGCTGTAGCAATTGGTCAAGGATGGTACCCTAAGGATTATTACGCACTAGATGCAGTGAATTATCTAATTCACGCGTTTAATAACTTTAAAGCAGATAATATAAAAGAAGCGATTAATTTATATGATACATATTTAGACCGTGAAGCACGTCGAGCGTTTGAGGCAGAGATGATTGAACTTGAGAAAGAGCAGATTATTAATCAAGAACGAATGATCAAGCTTCAAGAACATGCAAATATTTTAAGTGCAAGACAAATTGCAGAAACACAAGAAGCGGCTGCTGCATCACGTGCTGTAGCAAGTGAACTTGAGAATATTCGTTATGGAAGATAAAAAATCCGGAAAATATAGGTAGGAAAGTAAATAGAAGGGATATAATTATGAATAAATCAACAAAGAAAAGTATTGCTATCGGTGCTACTATTATTGCTGCAACTGCTGTAACTTCAGTTGTACAAGCTGAGGAAACGACAGTTGCTCAACCGCATACAGAAACACCGGTAACTACTTCAAATATCGATAAGACTGCTGAGGTTACAAAAGAGGTAGTCGATACAGCAAGAGAGAAAGCTGATGAAACGGCTAAACAAGTAACGGAACAAGAAAAGGTTGTCAGTGTGGCAGATCAAAAGGCTAAAGAAGCTGAAGCTGCTGAAGAAACGGCTGCAGCAACCTATGCAAAAACAAAAGAAGTTACGAAGGAAGCAACCCCTGAAAATATTGCCAAAGCTGAAGAAGCCATTAAAACAAAAGAGGCTGGGGTAAAATCAGCTGAAGAAAGTGTAAAAACGGCTGAAGAAGGTGTGAAATCAGCTGAGACAGCAGAAGCTGAATCAGAAAAAACTCATGAAGTAGCTACTAAAAAAGTAGAAGATGAAAAAGCAAAAGTCGCATCAGCCAAGGAAGAAGTTAAGAAGGCAGAACAAGCTCTAAATGAAACAACATTGACCAGAGCACAAGAAACAGTGACGATTGCGGGGAATAAACTGAAAGATGCTGAGTCTGTGAATAAAGCAGCTCAAGACGAATTGATTCGCGCAAAAGACTTCGACGCATCTCGTCAAGCTAAAATTGATGAAACAAAATCAGCTCTCGATAAAGAACGCACTGAAAAGAACGTTCCTGCGCTTGAACAAGGTCTCGCTGATGCAAAAGCTAACGTAAAAGCAAAAGAACAAGCTCTCGCTGAAACAAAAGCTAAAGCAGGTGTCGCTCAATCTGAAGTCGATGAAGCTCAAAAAGCACTTGACGAAGCAAACGCGGCTTATCAAGAAAAAGTCGCTAAATTGCAACAAGATGAAGCTCTCCGCAAAATCGTCGTTCCGGCTGAATACGCAAAACACGATATTAAAGACTACGATTGGTTCATCGCTCATCAAGATGAATTCATGAAATTGCAACCAGAAATTGACTGGGATGCATACAACCAAACAGCTCTCGGAACAAACAAAGAAGCAGTCGACATTGCAAACCTCACATCAGCTCAACGTAAAGAAATCGCTGAATTCGTATCTCAAATGTTGAATGACCTTAACCAACAATATTGGTCTCAACGCGAACCGGAGAAGACCATCACACCAATCCAATTAACCGTTGGTGGTCAAGAATTTGCAGATAATATTGCTCAAAAATATACGGAATTTTACCATAATAATGGTGGAACTCCGGAGATAGTACCAACAAACTTTACACATTTATTTGATGTGTTGATTAAATATAGTGCAGGAGAATCTCTCGGTCAACTTTTGCCTGAATGGCACAAAGAAAACATGGGCGGATACAAAATGTTAAATCTTAAACAAGACATCGCAAACGTTATTCGTAAAATGATGTTTGTTGATGGTGATCAAGCAAACGCTCACACTAACCACTTGATTTCACTTGAAGGTACAGGCGTCGGATTTAGTGTAAGTTCTGGATCACTTCATATCTTGTCAACAAACCGTCCAACAAATCAAGACAAAGGGGACTACATTAGCACTGACGCTGAATACAAAGCATCTTTGACATCATCTGTTGAAAAAGAAGAACAAGCTCTCCAAGCAGCTAAAGCTAAGAAAGCAACTGCTGACCAAGCTGTTACATCTGCTGAAAACGATCTTGCTTCTGCGAAATCAGCTCAAGTTGATGCTCAAACTGCATTGAACGCGGCTCAAAATGCTATCGCTAAAGCGCAAAAAGCATACGATGACGCGCTTGCTGTCAAAGAACAAACTCCTGCAGCTCAAGCTAAAGTCGCTGAAACTGCTAAAGCTCTTGAAGCAGCTAAAGCTGAACTCGCAACCGCTCAATCAAATCTTGAAAACTTGCAACAAGTTCGTGCACAACGCGAATCTGAATTGAAAGACGCTAAAGCTAAATTGGTTGCTCAAGAAGAAGCTCTTAAAGTTGCTCTTAAAACAGCAATCGATGCTGAAAACGATTTGAAAGCAAAAGGTCTTGCAGCAACTGAAGCAAAAGCTCAAGTTGAACGTGCTAAACAAGCCGTTAAATCAGCTGAACAAGCTGTACAAGACGCAAAAGATTATCTTGAATTTCTTAAGAACGCACCTGTGAAACTCGCTGAAGCTGAAAAAGCATTGATTGAAGCAAAAGCTAAAACGGCTGAAGCTAAAGCAACTCTTGAAACTGAGATTGCAAAACTTGAAGCTTTGAAATTGAAAGCGAAAGCATCTCAAGAAGATTACACTCGTGTCTTCGAAGCTTATCAAAAACTTGTTAAAGCAAAACAATTGGAAGAAGCAATTCGTCGTGAACAAGAACGTATCAAACACGAAGAAGAAACTCGTCGCAACGAACCAGTTCGTCATGAATCAACTGAAAACAAAGTGATGAAGACAACTACTCCAACAACAACTGTAACACCTGGTGCAATCACACCAACAACACCTCAAGTTAACCAAACTAAACAAGCAAACACTAAAGAATTACCATCAACTGGGGAGACTACTAGTGCACTTGGACTTATGGGTCTAGCAATGGCGGTTCTAGGTCTTGCTGGATTGAAACGCAAACGCGAATCAAAATAAAAACACTATTTAGGCTGGGGAAACCCAGCCTAAAATGATATAATTTTAAGAAAAAAGTAAGTCGAATGGGGAAATTTTTATGAAAAAGGTTATGATTTCACTACTGGCGGGTGCGTCCGTTCTAGCTCTGGTGGCTTGTACGCCCAAACGCTATGAACGCCAAAGTAAACCAAAGACAGCAACGTCATCAGCTGTCAAAAAAGAGAAGAAAGATACAGGTCAGAAGTATTATCAAGAGGTTTTGGAGCGGTATGCTAAGTATGATACTGCTCTTAAAAATGGGGATAAAGCAGGCCTGTTTGCGGAATTAGGTAAGATAAAATCTGGCTCAGAAGAAAGCATCTATCTGGATGCTTTGGAGCGCTTAGGAACTCCGGTAACCTTCCAATATGCTTTTACAGACTTGAACAAAGATGGTGTGGATGAGCTCTTGGTGTCCAATCAATACACTGGAAACAAACAATATGTTTCTGCCATCTATTACCTCAAGGGTCAAGAAGTCGAATTGCTCCATACAGCTTATACAGCTGCGGTGGGTGGCTATCGCTCTAGTTTAGATGTTTTTGACAATGGACAAATCGTCTATGCCACTTGGCAATCTGTGAATCCGGACCAGGAATTGACCCTTTATTCGCTAGGAAAAGGGGAAGCCAAGGAAGAAAAGAAAGCAACCATTCAAATTGGTGGGGACCAAACAGCAGAGCAGGCTCTTGGGATTTCAGCCAAGCAGTTGGATCTCAGTAAGCTGGACTGGAAAAAATTTGACGGTTCAGGCGACTCCAAATCAACAGCAAAAGCAGAAGAGAAAAAATCGGAAAGCTTCCAAGTGCAAGTCAGTGTGTCGGATCTCCGTATTCGAAAAAAACCATCTACCTCAGCCCCCTCTGCAGGGATGATCGCAAAAGGAACTCACACCATTACGGAAACCGTAGAGGCGGATGGTCATACTTGGGGCAAATTGGAATCTGGACAAGGATGGATCGCCCTTGACTTCACAACGCGGGTGGATGGTTCTAAATCAGCCAGCTCAAGTAAGAAAAGCAGTGGAATGAATATTCAAGAAATTCAGAACGGTGATTTTTCAAGTATTGCAGGAACCTGGAGAAATGGTCTAGGTTGGGTTCTGGAATTTGATAAAGATGGTTTGACAGGAAAAGGATTTGTAACAGATGGTAGTGGAGTTGTTGATAGAATTAATCCCGATCACGGCTATATTAGTGGGGGGATCCATAGTTCAAAACCAAATACAGCTGGTGGAGCTGCGATCTCATTCTTGCCAGCTGGAACACCTATGAAGCCAGATAGTAATCAGAATAGTGATCCATCAGATACATCAAAAGACCGTATATGGGTTGGGCAACAATATATTTGGGATACTGACTCGTTCTTCTACCGTGTGGACTAAAGGAGTGATACTATGAGAAAATTGATGCTTTCACTACTGGTGGGTGCGTCCATTCTAGCTCTGGTGGCTTGTACGCCCAAACGTTACGAGCGCCAAAGCAAACCGAAAACGGCAAGCTCTTCGTCGGTCAAAAAAGAAAAGAAGGATACAGGTCAAAAGTACTATCAAGAGGTATTAGATCGCTATAAGTCTTATGCGGTTGCCATTAATGCTAAAGACCAAACGGCTTTACAAAATGAACTGAAGAAGATCGAAGCAACTTCAGAAGAATATGCCTATGTCTTTAACCTTCAAACACTTGGGAGTACCAATGAGTGGCAATATGCTTTTGAAGACCTTAATCGTGATGGTAATGACGAACTGCTGATTGGGGATGGCAAAACGATCGCTGCTGTGTATTATTTGAAAGATAACCAGCCAACCTTGCTCCACGTAGCCTATGTGGCTTCTGCAGGCGGCTATCGCTCCAGCCTAGACCTTTTTGATAATGGTCAAATCGTCTATGCTACTTGGCAATCCCTTAATCCAGAAATGGAATTGACCCTTTATTCGCTAGGAAAAGGGGAAGCCAAGGAAGAAAAGAAAGCAACCATTCAAATTGGTGGGAAGAAAACAGCAGAACAAGCTCTTGGGATTTCAGCCAAGAAGTTGGACCTCACTAAGCTTGACTGGAAGACGTTTGACGGTTCAGGGGACTCCAAATCAACAGCAAAAGCAGAAGAGAAAAAATCAGAAAGCTTCCAAGTACAAGTTAGCGTGGCCGATCTTCGTATTCGAAAAGAACCGTCTACTTCAGCTCCATCTGCAGGAATGATCGCAAAAGGAACTCACACCATTACGGAAACAGTGGATGCGGATGGTCATACTTGGGGCAAATTGGAATCTGGACAAGGCTGGATCGCCCTTGAATTCACAACGCGCGTGGATGGAAATGCCGAATCAGCTCCTGCCCCTGCCAAAACAAGCACTGGGATGAATCTGGATGAAATCAAAGCTGGAAATTTCTCAAGTGTAGCGGGAGTTTGGAAAAATAAGTACGGTACGAGCATTGAGTTTGATGCGCAAGGAATTGTGAAGGTCAATGGTAGTGCTGTTAATGGTGTTCAATTTTCTGGTTTTTACTTCAAGGAGGGTAATCTACACGGAGTTAGTCGGATGCCTGGGGCAACGAATGACACGCCTATTCTTTTCATTCCTTCAAGAGAAGGTGGCAGTGAATCCATTTACTGGAGTAAGAGTGATGCTACGAATGGGAACGATTTGTACTACCGTGTGAACTAAAAAATAAGGATACAAACATGAAAAAAAATTGGAACATATTTACTAGCTGGAGCCCTCTTGCTTTCCCTAGCAGCTTGCGCCCCAAAACGCTATGAGCGTAAGCACAGCCCGGTGGGGGCTTCATCGGTCAAAAAATCATCTGACAAAGCCCAAGAAAAAGAGCAAACAGAAGAAGCTAAGTCAGATGAACATGATAAAGAAGCCATTGGGACCTTATCAAAAGCAGACCAAGCGGATATCTATTCGATCATTGAAAACAGTGCGTCTTTGACCTATTCACTTCAGGTGCAACCGACTCGTTTGCTGGAGTTGAACAATGATCACGGTGCAGTTGATGGTTACCCACAAGACATGTTCATTGATTACTACAATACCTACACGCCGGGAACTTATAATTTGCAAGATGTCATTGATAAATTGAATGCTGAAGAGACCTCGGACTCTATCCGTAGTCTGTCACAAGACCAGCTGATCCAACTGACAAACGAAAAGAAGGACGGCTGGATCTATTCGACAAAAGACAAGGCCTTCTACGAAATTGTAGCTGGTGGTCGTGGCGGAGCGATGCCACCGATGGAAATTCCTTCACCGGATGAATGGGTGGTCAATGAAGATTCAGTTGAAGTGACAACGACTATCCAAGGCACTTCCGATCCATACAGACGTTTTGTCTTGAAACGCAACAACAAGAACTACAAGGGTGGAACCCACAAAACACGCTTTTATGTCGACAGCACTGAATTCGTGAAATCGTAAAAATAATCAGAAGCTATATCTAGCTCTAAAATTTTTATATAGAACTTGCTGAAGATTCACAGAAAAAGGCCCTCAAAGCCTTTTTCTTTTGGGCTTGAATATGTTAAAATAAAAGGTATACGTGCTTGGATACAAAGATGAGGATATAACAAATAGATGGGGCTGCGTCAATCAATGCTATCATGCGTAATTGAACCCGCCTACAACTCTGTGGAAAAAGATAAATCTACCTAGGAGCGTTCGCTCCGTCGTTCGATTTCCTATTTTCCTTTGAGTTGCTTAACGGCTTGGTATCTTGATAGTTGAACACGGGCTAAATCCCTAGTGAAAAAGATAGATTTCCTGGTGTGAGTGGCACACTGCGTCAATCTCCTATTTTTATACGGGATTCTTCACGCCCTTTGTATCCTGATTTTTGTAGGCAAGTCGTATAATTTTATCAATCCAAAGGGGATTACAATGACAAAACAAGTGTTTCAAACGACTTTTGCGGGTCGTGAGTTAATCGTAGAGACCGGTCAGGTTGCTAAGCAAGCAAATGGCTCTGTTGTCGTGCGTTATGGTGAGTCAACTGTCTTGACGGCAGCTGTCATGTCTAAGAAAATGGCAACTGGGGATTTCTTCCCACTTCAAGTTAACTACGAAGAAAAAATGTATGCGGCTGGGAAATTTCCTGGTGGCTTTATGAAACGGGAAGGTCGTCCTTCTACAGATGCGACTCTGACAGCGCGTTTGATTGACCGTCCAATCCGTCCAATGTTTGCGGAAGGTTTCCGTAACGAAGTGCAAGTTATCAACACAGTCCTTTCTTACGATGAAAATGCATCTGCCCCAATGGCAGCTATGTTTGGTTCATCCTTGGCTCTTTCTATCTCAGATATTCCGTTTGACGGACCTATCGCTGGGGTCCAAGTAGGCTATGTTGACGGGGAAATCATCATCAACCCAACGCAAGAACAAGCTGAGCGCTCTCTTCTTGAATTGACAGTAGCTGGTACCAAACACGCTATCAACATGGTAGAGTCTGGTGCCAAAGAATTGTCAGAAGAAATCATGTTGGAAGCTCTTCTCAAAGGGCACGAAGCCGTTAAAGAATTGATTGCCTTCCAAGAAGAAATCGTTGCGGCAGTTGGGAAAGAAAAAGCAGAAGTGGAATTGCTTCGTGTGGATGCTGACTTGCAGGCTGAAATCATCACAGCCTACAACAGCGACCTTCAAAAAGCGGTCCAAGTAGAAGAAAAATTGGCGCGTGAAGCTGCGACTCAAGCAGTCAAAGATCAAGTCACAGCAGTTTACGAAGAAAAATATGCCGACCACGAAGAGTTTGATCGCATCATGCGGGACGTGGCTGAAATCTTGGAACAAATGGAACATGCAGAAGTGCGCCGTCTAATTACAGAAGACAAGGTTCGTCCGGATGGTCGTAAGGTCGATGAAATCCGTCCTTTGGATGCACAAGTCGACTACCTTCCTCGTGTGCACGGTTCAGGTCTCTTTACTCGTGGACAAACGCAAGCCCTTTCTGTCTTGACATTGGCACCAATGGGTGAAACGCAAATCATCGATGGTTTGGATCCAGAGTACAAGAAACGCTTTATGCACCACTATAACTTCCCACAATACTCGGTTGGTGAAACAGGTCGTTACGGTGCGCCTGGTCGTCGTGAAATTGGTCACGGTGCTCTTGGTGAGCGTGCCCTTGCTCAAGTATTGCCAAGCTTGGAAGAATTCCCATATGCCATCCGTTTGGTAGCAGAAGTATTGGAATCAAATGGTTCTTCATCTCAAGCCTCTATCTGTGCGGGAACACTTGCCCTTATGGCTGGTGGTGTGCCAATCAAGGCCCCAGTAGCTGGTATTGCCATGGGTCTCATTTCAGATGGAAACAACTACACCGTATTGACAGATATCCAAGGTTTGGAAGACCACTTTGGAGACATGGACTTCAAGGTAGCTGGTACGCGTGACGGAATTACTGCCCTTCAAATGGATATCAAGATCCAAGGGATTACTGCAGAAATCTTGACAGAAGCGCTTGCTCAAGCCAAGAAAGCTCGTTTTGAAATCCTTGATGTGATTGAAGCAACGATTCCAGAAGTGCGTCCAGAATTGGCACCAACTGCTCCGAAAATTGATACCATCAAGATTGATGTGGACAAAATCAAGATTGTCATCGGTAAGGGTGGAGAAACCATCGATAAGATCATCGCAGAAACAGGCGTTAAGATTGATATCGACGAAGAAGGTAACGTATCGATCTACTCGAGCGACCAAGATGCGATTAACCGTGCCAAAGAGATCATTGCTGGTTTGGTGCGTGAAGCCAAAGTGGATGAAGTCTACCATGCCAAAGTGGTTCGGATTGAGAAATTCGGTGCCTTTGTCAACCTCTTTGATAAGACAGATGCCCTCGTTCATATCTCTGAAATGGCTTGGACGCGCACCAACCGTGTCGAAGACTTGGTAGCGATTGGCGATGAAGTGGATGTCAAGATTATCAAGATTGACGAAAAAGGTCGTGTCGATGCTTCTATGAAGGCACTCTTACCACGTCCGCCAAAACCTGAACATTCAGAAGAAAAAGGTGAAAAGGGTCCTCGCCATGGCGATCGTCCTCGTCACCACAATAAAGACCACAAACCTAAAAAAGACTTTACCATTACACAAAAAGATTCAGAATAATCATTAGAAAAGGAGGAGCACGGTATGGGATGGTGGCGTGAAACCATCAATATTGTAAAAGAAAATGACCCAGCAGCGCGTACCTCGCTGGAGGTCCTTTTGACCTATCCGGGCGTCAAAGCACTGGCAGCTCACCGTGTTTCCCACTTTTTGTGGAACCATGGTTTTAAGCTCTTGGCGCGGATGCACAGCCAATTCTGGCGTTTTTGGACCCAGATTGAGATCCATCCAGGTGCGACCATTGCTTCTGGTGTCTTTATCGACCATGGAGCGGGTCTCGTTATCGGGGAAACAGCTATTGTTGAAAAAGGCGTTATGCTTTACCATGGGGTGACCCTTGGGGGAACAGGAAAGGATGTCGGCAAACGCCATCCAACGGTACGTGAAGGAGCCTTGGTCTCCGCCCATGCTCAAGTCATCGGCCCGGTGGAAATCGGAGCAAAAGCCAAAGTCGGAGCAGGAGCTGTCGTAGTCTCAGATGTACCAAGTGATGTAACCGTTGTCGGTGTTCCTGCCAAGATCGTGCGGGTGCACGGTCGAAAAGACGAACCAGTCATTCACCAAGAAGAAGAAAAACGTGAATACTACATGAACAAGCTGGAGCATGCTAAGGAAGCTAGCCATCGGTCTTCGAGCTTGTAAGGAGATCGCTACGTGATTCAATCAACCAATACATTGAATGACCACCAACTACTGGAAGCAAAGGCCCTTATTGCCATCTGTCAGAAGTATGACGGAACTTTTCGAGATCCTTATCTCTCCAATATGCTCAATTTTGATCCCGATATGCCAGCCTTTTTCCTTTATTACGAAAAAGGTGAACTTGTTGGCCTATTAACCGTCTATGCAGATGACCAAGATGTGGAAGTAGCGATCCTGGTCCACCCTAATCATCGTCGTCAGGGAATTGCGCAAGCTTTGTATAGAAGTTTTGAGAAAGAAACGGCATCTTATCCAATTGAGTCTGTAACTTTTCAAACAGAGCGTGTTTTTCTAGAGAATCATCCTGATTTTGCCAGCAATTGGGGACTGGTCGAGGATGAAGAGACTGAAATCTGGTTAGGACGTGATCGAACCGCTTATGCATTAGATTCCCGTTCGGATGTCGATGTGCTCTTGGCAGAACCTTCTTATCTTGAAGCCATTGCCCAGCTCCACCACCAAACCTTTTCAGATGAAGTGGAAGCACCAGAAGTGAGCCACAGATACATTTCGGAGGCCTTGAAGGATCCTGATAGTCTGCTTTACATATTACTCAAAGAAGGTCAAGTGATTGGTGTTTGTACGGTGGATGTATCTGGAAAATGCAATTACCTTTATGGACTTGCGATTGCTGAAGTCTATCGTGGGCAAGGCTATGGAAGCTATCTAGCCAAATCCCTCGTCAACCAACTCATGGAGCAAAATGATAAGGTATTTCAGATTGCCGTGGAAGACAGCAATGTAGGTGCCAAACGCTTATATGAAAAGATAGGCTTTGTCAAACAGACTCAGGTGGTTTACTTGAAGCCAAAAGAGTAGAAACAGAAAGGAAATGAAGCGTGTTAAAAATTTATGATACCATGTCTCGTGATTTGCGAGAATTTATCCCCATCGAGGAAGGGAAGGTCCGCATGTATGTTTGTGGGCCAACAGTTTACAACTATATCCACGTTGGGAATGCCCGTTCAACGGTAGCCTTTGACACGATTCGTCGCTACTTTGAGTATCGTGGCTACGAAGTTGCCTATATTTCCAACTTTACCGATGTGGATGATAAGATCATTAACCGTGCCAAGGAAGAAGGCATTACACCTCAGGAAGTGGCAGACAAGTACATCGCAGCCTTTCGTGAGGATGTGACGGCTCTTGGGGTCAAGCCTGCAACCCGTCACCCTCGTGTGGTCGAGTTTATGGATGACATCATCCGTTTTGTCGCTGATTTGATCGAAAAAGGATATGCCTACGAGAGCCAAGGCGATGTCTATTTCCGTGTGGAAAAATCCCACAACTATGCAAAATTAGCCAATAAAACCCTAGAAGACTTGGAGCTAGGCGCTTCAGGTCGGACAGATGAAGAAACAGCCCGCAAGGAAAATCCAGTCGACTTTGCCCTCTGGAAAGCTGCCAAACCAGGAGAGATTTCTTGGGACAGTCCTTGGGGTCCTGGTCGTCCGGGCTGGCACATCGAGTGTTCGGTCATGTCAACGGGGATTTTAGGCGATACCATTGATATCCACGGTGGTGGAGCCGACCTTGAGTTTCCTCATCATACCAACGAAATTGCCCAGTCTGAAGCTAAAACAGGCAAGACCTTTGCCAATTACTGGATGCACAATGGTTTTGTCAATATCGATAATGTCAAGATGTCCAAGTCCTTAGGCAACTTTATCACTGTGCATGATGCATTGAAGACTATCGACGGCCAAGTGCTTCGCTTCTTCTTTGCGACCCAGCATTACCGCAAGCCCATTAACTTCACTGAAAAAGCGGTGCGCGATGCGGAGACCAACCTCAAGTATTTGAAAAATACCTATGAGCAACCGTTCACAGGAGAAGTAGATCCAGCAGATTTGCAAGGCTTTGTGGACAAGTTTATCGCGGCGATGGATGAAGATATCAATGCGGCAAACGGCATCACCGTCGTCTTTGAATTGGCTAAATGGATCAATTCAGGTCACTACAATCAAGACGTCAAGGATGCCTTGACCAAGATGTTAGAAGTCTTTGGAGTAGTCTTTGTCGAAGAAGTCTTGGATGCAGATATTGAAGCCTTGATCGCTGAACGTCAGGAAGCGCGGGCTAAGAAAGATTTTGCGCGAGCAGATGCCATTCGCGATGAATTAGCTGCGCAAGGAATCAAGCTCTTGGATACAAAAGAAGGTGTAAGGTGGACACGTGATTGATGTCAATCTAATCAATGGGATTGCCCTTGCCTTTGAAGGGGATGCGGTCTATTCCATGTATATTCGCAGGCACCTAATTTTTCAAGGGATGACCAAGCCCAATAAGCTTCACCAGACTGCAACCCGCTACGTCTCTGCTAGAGCTCAGGCTAGCTTGATTGAAAGCATGCTGGAGCAAGAAATTCTGACAGAAAAAGAGTTGGAGATCTACAAGCGCGGTCGCAATACCAATAGCCATACCAAGGCCAAAAATGCGGATGTCGTGACCTATCGCATGTCGACGGGCTTTGAGGCTGTCATGGGTTATCTCCATATGACGGGGGAGCTTGCTCGTTTAGAAGAATTGATCAACTGGTGCATCCAGCAAGTAGAAGAAGGAAGAAAGTAGTGAAAAATATCAGAGAGTGGTTTCCTCATGCAGAGGTGACGGATCAAGCCAATCCACCAGCAGGTTATGTAGCCATTCCCCTTCAGGCTCATCAATGGTTGCTGCTGAAGGAAGAAGAGCTAACCGAGCGAGAAAAACAATTGATTTCCTGGTTGGGCGATGAAGAAGAGGTTGCCCCTAATCCTTGGTACCAGTACCTGATTGATGGAAAGGGAGAAGCCCCTCAAGTCATCAAAAAAATGCAGCTCGTCTATTGCCACATCTCGCATTCAACAGCGGAAGGGACGGTTTCTTGGCTAGAGATGATGCAGACACTCTTACCCAATTTCCGAGCAACCTTGCAACTGAGTGGGCAGGACTATGTGCTCATTCTGGACCAAGACCAGTCTTTACCTGTGGCCGATATCTTAAAAGATACGGTCTCTGCCATGGAGTATGACTTCAATATTCGTTTATCTATCTTGGTCGGGCAAGTATGGACCGAGTCTAAAGACGGGAAAGTGTCTCCTGTCATCCGAGCAGAACAGGCGGTCTTTCGAGCTTGGATTCGAGAGGGCCATCAAGGTGTCTATCGCTTTTCTCAACTCTATCTGTGGGGAATCGAGCAGGCAGATTTGGATCTCACTCCAATCAAGGCAAGTTTGCATCAGTTGATTGAAAGTCAAGATCAATTGCAAGACATCATTGTTGCTCTTTGGGACAATGGGGCAGTCGTCACCAAGGCCGCCCAGCAACTCTATCTCCACCGCAATTCGCTCCAATACAAGATTGACAAGTGGGAGGAGTTGACGGGTCTTCAGTTGAAAAATCTGACAGATCTAGCCCTGTGCTATCATTTGGTCTTACAAGATGTGATTTAAACGGAATCAATCCAGAGTTTTGTGCAACTTGCACAAAACTCTTTTTCTTTTTTGTGAGACTTGCCATAGATTTGTAAAACGTTTTCATTTACAATAGAACTATAAAAATCAAAGGAGTACCATCATGGTAGAATTGAATCTTAAAAATATATACAAAAAATATCCAAACAGCGAACACTACTCAGTTGAAGACTTCAACTTGGACATCAAAGACAAAGAGTTTATCGTTTTCGTAGGTCCTTCAGGATGTGGTAAATCAACTACTCTTCGTATGATCGCTGGTCTTGAAGATATCACAGAAGGTGAATGTTCCATCGATGGTGTCGTTGTAAACAACGTGGCACCTAAAGACCGTGACATCGCCATGGTATTCCAAAACTACGCTCTTTACCCACACATGACTGTGTACGATAACATGGCCTTTGGTTTGAAATTGCGTAAATACAGCAAGGAAGATATCGACAAAC
>OGHJ01001259.1_pt1 | contig 28612 bp, 28 predicted proteins | sample 1571351 | NCBI WGS metagenome assembly OGHJ01 (sample SAMEA2582037, study PRJEB24529) | metagenome | biome: Human gut stool | place: China | collected 2011 | reverse complement strand
GCAGACAAGGCGCACATAGGCATCGATAGAATCGAAAGGCTGGTAGTCGGGATAGAGATATTCCATCTGCGAGCCTTTTACAATATTCAAAAGGTGCAGCTTCATACCGAAAAGCTCCGGCTTGGAAGAGACATAGCGAACCGAATCGAGCATCATTTCTCTGCTTTCACCCGGCAGACCCAGAATCAGATGCACGACCGACCTGATGCCGCGTTCCCGCAGCGCTGTCATGGCGCGGTCGAACACGCGAAGATCGTAGCAGCGGTTGATAGCGCGCGCGGTTTCCTCGTGGATGGTCTGCAGACCCAGCTCCAGCCATAAAAAATGCTTGCGGTTGATCTCACTGAGCAGATCAAGTACCTCTTCGGAGAGACAATCCGGACGCGTACCGATCACCAGTCCCTCAATTTTGGGATTCGTGAGGACCGCTTCATATTTTTTACGCAGCTCGGCGACCGGCGCATAGGTATTCGTATGGTTTTGAAAATATGCCAGATAACGCGCGTGTGGCCATTTGTCCGACAGCAGGTGAATCTGGTCTTCGATATTTGAAGCAAATTCGCCGGAGCCGTTGTCGGAGCAGAAAGTACAGCCGCCGACACCCTTTGTGCCGTCGCGATTCGGACAGGTGAAACTGCCGTCGATGGCAAGCTTGATTGTTTTTTCTCCGTATTTCCGTTTGAGCCAGGTATTGATCGAGTGATAACGCTGACCGTCAAAGTAGGGTGGAGGTGCGAAGCGGTGCGCGCCTTGCTGTGTTGCTTCTCCGCTTGCGAACGGACTTGTGAGACATCTGTGATTTTTATCTGAAAATGGTGGATTCATATGAATTCCTCTTTCGTTTTTGCGTATTTCATGCTATAATATTTTGTTAACTGAAGGTCATAGGCTTCCTTAGCGATGATACCTTCAATGTAAAGGAAAAAACGAAACTTGTCAAGAGAGGAAGGATGTCGATGCAAAAGAAAACAGCGCCGACAGGCACCTGTGCAAGCTGCGGCAGAATTTATGACGCAGCGCTTTATCCGTTGCAGCCGGAGACGAAAACAGATAAAAATCATGTGCTGCTGCATTCCTGCTGCGGGCCTTGCAGTACAGCCTGTATCGAAAGACTGCTGCCGGATTATCGCATCACGATCTTTTTTTATAATCCCAATGTGACCGACCCTGCAGAGTACGCGCGCCGCAAGGAGGCGCAGATCCAGTTTCTTGCAGCCTATAACGAGCGTCTGCCGGAAGAGGACCGGGTGCAATTCATCGAGGGAGAATACTTGCCGGAGGATTTCTTTGCAGTCTGCAGCGCACTGGCAGATGAGCCGGAGGGCGGCAAACGCTGCACGGAATGCTTTCGCCTGCGGATGGATCGCACCGCGCAGGTCGCCTTAAAAACCGGGCATACGCTGTTCGGGACGACTTTGACGGTGAGCCCGCATAAAAATTATCCGCTGATTTCGGCGATTGGTACGGAACTCGCGAGAGTTTACGGACTGGAATTTCTGGATCTGGATTTTAAGAAAAAAGCCGGATTCCAGCGCAGTATTGAGCTATCAAAGGAGTACGGACTGTACCGTCAGAACTACTGCGGCTGTGCGTATTCTATGAGACATATGACAAAGCAAGAGGAGGACAAAAATATGTTACCACTGATTTTACCAGAAAACTACGAAAGTCCGATCGACTTGATGGAGAGCCAGAGAGCGATCAAAAAAATCAAAGACTATTTCCAGCAGGAATTGGCATATGGTCTGAACCTGCGCCGCGTATCCGCGCCGCTGTTCGTGGACCCGAAAACCGGTCTCAATGATAATCTGAATGGCGTGGAACGCCGCGTGTCTTTCACTTTGAAGGATATCAACGAGTTGGAAGTGGAAGTCGTACAGTCTCTGGCAAAATGGAAGAGAATGGCGCTCGGTAAGTACGGCATCGAGCCGGGTCATGGCATCTACACCGATATGAACGCGATCCGCCGCGATGAGGAGCTGGACAACCTCCACTCGGTCTATGTCGACCAGTGGGACTGGGAAAAGGTCATCACCAAAGAGCAGAGAACGGAGACTTATCTGCGGGAAACCGTTACGACCATTTACAACGCGATAAAGAATCTCGGCGACTATGTGAACAGATTATACAGAAACATTCAGACGGAGATTCCGAACGAAATTTACTTCATTACCACACAGGAATTGGAGGATATGTATCCGGACAAGACACCGAAGGAGAGAGAGGATGCCATTACCAAGGAGCATGGCGCCGTTTTCATTATGAAGATCGGCGGACAGCTGGCTTCCGGGCAGAAGCATGACGGACGTTCTCCGGACTACGATGACTGGGAACTGAACGGCGATATCATTCTCTGGAACGAAGTGCTCGACAGAGCCTTTGAGATTTCGTCCATGGGTATTCGTGTTGATGCAGATGCGATGAAGAGACTGCCCGGAGAGAGCGGAGCTGCCGTTCCAGAAGGCCATCTTAAATGACGAACTGCCGTACACCATCGGCGGTGGTATCGGACAGAGCAGACTCTGCATGTATTTCCTGCGCAAGGCACACATCGGTGAAGTACAGGCGTCGGTATGGCCGCAGGAAATGATCGACAAGTGTGCAGCGCATCACATTTATTTACTGTAACAGATTTTGGCTGTATCAAACATGGAGGCATACGGGCAGACGCACATGAAATATCTGGATGTAGTGGTAGAAAACAAAGGCAGACATACGGACAGCTTTTTCACTTATCGTGCGCCGGATGAAACAGAGCTTCGGATCGGTGACAAGGTCTGGGTACCGTTCGGCAAGGGCAATAGGACAAAAGCAGGTTTTGTCTATGCGTTTCCGGAACATACAAGCTGCCCGGAAGATAAATTAAAAACGATCGAGGGAGTCGATACCGACAGCTCCCTCAATCAGGAGATCATGAAAACAGCCGCGTGGATGAAACAGCGGTACGCCATCACGTATTCGGATGCCATTGGCTGTTTCTGCGTCAAAGGCAAGCCGCCCAAGGCGGGCAAGGCAAAGGAGCCTTACAAGGAGCTGCCCGGCAGAGATGAACGCCCGGCGGCGCTGACTGACGAGCAGACCGCCGCCGTCACGCGCATCAATCGCGCCATTGAAGCCGCGCGGCATGAGATCTTTTTGCTGTACGGTGTGACCGCCAGCGGCAAGACGGAGGTCTATCTGGAAGCGGTCGCCAAATGTCTGCAGCTTGGCAAGACTGCCATTATGCTGGTGCCGGAGATCGCACTCACCAATCAGGTCATTGAGCGATTCATCGGCCGTTTCGGCAAGGACTGTATCGCAGTCATGCACAGCAAATTGACGCCGCGAGAGCGATATGACGAATGGCACCGCATTCGCGGCGGACGCGCGCGCATCGTGATCGGCGCGCGTATGGGCGTATTCGCACCGGCAGACGATATCGGTCTCATCATCATGGATGAGGAGCACGAGGCGACCTATAAGTCGGATATGACGCCTAAATATGATACCGTGGAGGTCGCTGCCAAACGGCTGCAGACGACCGGTGGGGTACTGCTGCTCGGCAGCGCAACACCGTCTGTTGTCTCCTACGAGCGTGCTAGGGAGGGCATTTATGAACTGATCACCCTGAAGCAGCGTTACAATCAAAACCCGCTGCCGGCTGTCGAGATCGTCGACATGCGGGCAGAGCTGCGGGAGGGCAATACGAATATCTTTAGCCGCAGGCTTTATAACGCGATCGCCGAGACCTTGCAGAAGGGCCAGCAGGTGATCCTGTTCCAGAATCGGCGGGGCTATTCCAACTTCGTTTCCTGCCGCGCCTGCGGGGCGGTCATGAAATGCCCGGAATGCGAGCTTTCGCTGGTCTATCATAAAAAGGAGCAGGCGATGGTCTGCCACTACTGCGGCAAACAGTTCCCGCTGCCGGAAACCTGTCCGGTCTGCGGCAGCCGTTATCTGAAACATTTCGGTATCGGTACTGAGCAGGTCGAGGAAGCTGCTGCGGCATTATTTCCGGAGGCCGTACTGGACCGACTGGACCTGGATGCAGTCAAGCACCGCAAAGATCTGGATGCGATTCTGCGCAGATTTTCCAAAGGCGAGACGAATATCCTTGTCGGTACGCAGCTGGTCGCCAAAGGACTGGACTTTCACAATGTGGGGCTGGTCGGTGTGATCGCGGCAGATGTCAGCCTGAATATCCCGGATTACCGCTCGACCGAGCGGACTTTCCAGCTCATCACGCAGGTGGCGGGTCGAGCCGGGCGCGGCGCGGAGCGCGGTTTGGTGGTCGTGCAGACCTACGACCCGGATAATTACGTCTTTCGCCATGCAATGCAGCATGACTACGAAGGCTTTTTCGCGGATGAGCGCACATTGCGGTCACTGATGGAATATCCGCCGTTCGGCGACATCATCCTGGTCAACTTTACGGCAGAGGACGCGCAGCTGGCGCTGGATACCGCCCTGCGCTGCAAGCACTATATGGAGCGAGTGCTTGGAAGCGGCGAGACCCGGCGCATTCTTTCGCCAAAGGTGTCCGCAAGCTTTAAGGGCAAGGACAGCTCTCGGCACTATCTCATCATACGCTGTCCGCGGGGCAAGCGCAACGAGTATGTGTATGATCTGGATCACTTTGGACAAATTTTGCTGCAGGACAAGACAGACTGCAGTATGCATATAGATGTCAATCCGTACAGCATTTTTTAGAAAAGAAGAGAACAGCCCAAAGCGGGCTGCATGGAGGAAATTATGGCAATCAGAAAAATCGTAACAGAGGGTGACGATATTTTAAGAAAACACTGCAGAGAAGTCAGTGAGGTGACAGACCGTATCCGCGAGACCATGCAGGATATGCTGGAGACGATGAGAAGTGAACAGGGTGTCGGCATTGCTGCACCGCAGGTCGGCATCATGCGCCGCATGTTTGTCGCAGAACCAGAGCCGGAGCGCGTTTATTTCATGATCAATCCGGTGATGCTGGAGCAGAGCGGCAGCCAGAGCGGAGATGAGGGATGTCTGAGCGTGCCGGGACTCATCGGCAGTGTGGAGCGCCCATCACATATCAAAATCGAAGCACTGGACCTTGACGGCAATAAACAGGTCTATGAATTTGATGATTTCGACGCGCGCGTCATGTGCCACGAATATGACCATTTAGACGGTGTACTGTATATTGATAAGGCAGAGCATATCCGTCCGGCAGAGAGCGAAGCAGTTGATGAGGAAGCAGAATAGACCAGCGTTGGCAAATCACGAAAAAGGAGTAAAGCATATGAAAATTGTTTTTATGGGAACGCCGGATTTTGCAGCGGTGATTTTACAGGCACTCCTGGATTCGGAGCATGAAATCTGCGGCGTCGCCACCCAGCCGGATAAGGCAAAAGACCGCGGCAAAAAGATACAGCTTACACCTGTCAAGGAATTGGCGATTTCTCATGGGATTCCGGTGCTGCAGCCGGAGCGCGTGCGCGGCAATGCAGCTTTTTTACAGACGCTTGCGGACTGGCAGCCGGAGCTCTGCGTTGTAGCAGCCTACGGACAAATTTTGCCAAAAGAGGTCCTAGAGCTGCCGAAGCTCGGTTGTATCAATGTTCATGCCTCGCTGTTGCCGAAACTGCGCGGTGCTTCGCCGATCCAACAAGCCATTGTAAGCGGAGAAACTGAAACAGGCGTGACGATTATGCAGATGGCAGAGGGGCTGGACACCGGAGATATGCTGGCGAAGGTCAGCCTGCCGATTGGCAGCATGAACGGCGGCGAGCTGCACGATGCGCTGGCAGAGGCGGGTGCAAAGCTTTTGGTCGCAACCCTGCCGCGTCTTGCAGCAGGCGACATCACACCGGAGCCGCAGGACGACAGTCAGGCCAGCTACGCGGGCATGATCCGTAAGCAGGACGGGCATATCGATTTTACCAAAACACCGGAAGAAATTGAGCGCTTGATCCGCGGCTTTTCTCCATGGCCGGGCGCATTCTGCGAGGAAAGCGGCAAGGTCATCAAATTTTGGGCGGCAGAGCCGCTGGATGAAAAGACGGATGCTGCGCCGGGTACGGTGCTGGAGGCGGACGACGCGGGTCTTCGCGTCAGCTGCGGCGGGCGCGTGCTTTTGGTAACAGAGCTGCAGGTGCCGGGGAAGAAGCGGACACGCGTCAGCGATTATTTGAGAGGAAACAGAATGGAAAAGGGGACCGTTCTGGCTTAAGGATTGATCCGGCAGGATCGATGATAAACAGATATGGAGGGATATCACATGTGGGATTATTACGCAAGCTACTGGATACTGATTCCTGCGATTTTGTTCACATTCTACGCGCAGGCAAAGGTCAGTTCCAATTTTAAAAGGTACTCTAAGGTCAGAAATGACCGCAATCTAACCGGCGCACAGGCGGCGCGCATGGTGCTGGATGCCAACGGGCTCAGAGATGTGCAGATCGAAGCGATCCACGGCAGTCTGACCGACCATTACGACCCGCGCAGCCGGGTACTGCGCTTATCGGAGACGGTCTGCAATGTCAATTCTGTGGCTGCGGTCAGCGTCGCCTGTCACGAAGCAGGGCACGCCCTGCAGCACGCGCAGAACTACGCGCCACTCAAGATGCGAAACTCCATCGTGCCGGTCGTCAACCTGGCATCGAATTTATGCTGGCCGCTTGCCATTCTCGGCATTGTTCTGCTCTACAACGGCAGCTATATCGGGGACACCCTATTCAATATCGCGGTCATCGCGATGCTGGCAGTCATTCTCTTTCACGCAGTTACGTTACCTGTGGAATTCAACGCCAGCAGCCGCGCACTGAAACAGATGGAAGCGCTCAGTATTGTTGATGATGCAGAGCTGCCGGGTGCTAAGAAGGTACTGCGCGCCGCAGCGATGACCTATGTGGCGGCGCTTGCCACAGCGATTGCCAATCTCCTGCGTCTGTTTGCCATGAGAGGAAACAGAGACTGATGGATATCGACAGAAAAACCGCCTTTGCGGTACTTTTGGACATCGAAAAAAGCGAAGCGTTTTCCAATCTCGCGCTGAATCGGCGCATCGCAGAGAATCAGCCGCAGAATCAGGCCTTTGTCAGAGAACTGGTATACGGTCTCCTCAAATACAAGCTGCTGCTGGACTATCAGCTTGACAGGCTGGTCAAAACCGGCGTCAGGAAGCTAAAAAAACAGGATTTGACACTGCTGCGCATGGGCATGTATCAGCTTATCTTTATGGATAGCGTGCCGGAATACGCGGCGGTCAGCGAAACGGTACAGATGGCCAAAAAATATGCGCGCGGCAGGGAAAGCTTTATCAACGCTGTCCTGCGGAGTTTTATCCGCAGCGGCAGGAAGCTGCAGCTGCCGGACCGCGCGCAGGATACGGTCGGTTACCTGTCTGTCGCCTATTCCGCTGCGCCTTGGATCGTTCGCCTGTGGATGGACGCTTACGGCGAACAGGAGACGGAAACCCTGCTTGCGGCATCGAATCAGACGCCGGAGCTGTGTGTGCGTGTCAACCCCTTGCGAACGACCGCTGCGCAGCTCACAGAGGAGCTGCGCGGCGCGGGCTTTCTCGTCAAGCCCGCGCCGCATACCGCGCACGCCCTGCTGGTGCGCGGCAGCGGTCTTTTGGCGACCGAGGCTTATCTGCGTGGCTGCTTTTCGGTGCAGGACGAGGCTTCCATTCTGGTGGCCGATGCAGTCGGCGCACAGCCGGGAGAGACTGTGCTCGATGTCTGCGCGGCACCCGGCGGCAAGAGCTTGGCGATGGCAGAGCAGATGGAAAATCGCGGGGCACTGCTCGCGATGGACTTGTATGAGCACAAGCTGTCGCTGATCGAGAAACATGCGCAGAGCGCGGGCATCACCATCGTACAGACACGCTGCCATGACAGCCGGGAATGTTTGGAGACTTACATTGGATGTGCCGATCGCGTACTGGCGGATGTACCATGCTCGGGGCTCGGTGTTCTGCGCCGCAAGCCGGAGATCAAATATAAAGAAACCAGCGAGCTGACAGAGCTTGTCAAGATACAAAAACAGATCCTCGCGGCAGCTGCCGCCTATGTCAAACCGGGTGGCACGCTTGTGTATAGCACCTGCACGATCAACCCCGCTGAGAACGATCGGCAAACGGCGGCGTTTCTTGCAGCGCATGAGGAATTCCACAAAACAGAGGAACAGCAGTTTTTGCCGCAGATGGGCATGGACGGGCTGTATTACTGCAAAATGAAAAGAGCAGAGTAGGGACAGGGTTCCCGGAAAGGAGCGCAGATGCAGGTCGGATTCAAGTCCGATAAGGGGCTGATGAGGAGCAATAACGAAGACGCGTGCTTCGTGCTGCTGCCTGACAAGGTCTATGTCGTGGCCGACGGCGTCGGAGGCGGCAATGCGGGCGAGATCGCCAGCAGGACCGCAGTCAGTGAGATCGCAAACTATATCGTTTCGCATCCGCTGGCAGAGAAGGACAACAAATATGCGATCGTCAATTATCTGCAGGATTGTCTGGACAAGGCAAATCGAAAGATCTACGAGCTTTCGCATACATATGAAGAAAACAGCGGCATGGCGACGACGGTCGTCATTGTCTATGCCGCCGCAGGCAAGGCCTACATCACCAACGTCGGTGACAGCCGCGCCTATCTGTACCGCAGCGGTCAGCTGGCCCAGCTGACGGAGGATCATACCTATGTCAACACGTTGGTCAAGGCAGGGATTCTCTCGCCGGAGCAGGCTGAGCTGGACGAACGCAAGAATGTGATTACGAAAGCACTCGGCGCGGACAAAAGCGTGGAGCCGGATTTTTTCCAGGTAGAGATCCAGAAGGATGACCGCTTTCTCATCTGTACGGACGGACTTTATGACGAGGTCGGAGACCGGGAGATGATCGAGGTACTGGAGCAGTACGCCTCCATGTCGGAGGTGTGCGCGGAGCTCATTCAAAGGGCAAATCGCAACGGTGGACATGATAATATCACCGTCATCAGTCTGAAGGTAACAGAGGAGGATATCTATGAGCACTAGATTATTGGCCGGCAGATACGAATTGATCGAGAAGATCGGCGAGGGCGGCATGGCGATCGTTTATAAAGCGCGCTGCAGGCTGCTCAACCGTTATGTAGCCATTAAAATCTTACGTCCGGAGTTTACCAAGGACGAGCAGTTTATCGAAAATTTCAAGCGAGAGTCGCAGGCAGCGGCAGCCTTGACGCACCCGAACATTGTGAGCGTCTATGACGTCGGCAAAGAGGGCAATATCCACTTCATCGTCATGGAGCTGGTAGAGGGTAAGACGCTCAGTCAATATATTGAAGAAAAAGGGCGGCTGGACTATAAGGAGGCCATCAGCATTACGCGGCAGGTCGCTTCAGCGCTCAGTCTGGCACACAAAAATCAGATCGTACACAGGGACATCAAGCCGCATAATATTCTGATCACCAATACGGGCGTGGCAAAGCTGGCGGATTTCGGTATTGCGAAAGCAGTCAGTGCGTCCACGATCATCGGCGGCAATCATAAGGTCATGGGCTCTGTACACTATTTTTCGCCGGAACAGGCGCGCGGCGCTTATGTAGACGAACGTTCGGACATCTATTCTCTGGGCATCGTTCTCTACGAAATGCTGACCGGTAAGGTACCGTTTGACGGAGATAACCCAATTACCATCGCGCTGATGCACATCAATGAGCCGATGCCATCGGTGACGGCACAGGTGCCGGGCATCCCGCCGCAGCTGGAAAAGATCATCATGAAAGCGACCGAGAAGTATCAGTCCAATCGTTACCGCACTGCAGATGAAATGATCGAGGATCTGGATAATATCGAGTTTATCACCAAGGTGATGGGACAGAAAGCGTTTGTGACAGATCTGGATGATGCGGAATCCGAGACTGCAGCGGCGCAGGCCGCCCGCAGAGAAAAACAGACAAAGCGCAATACCGCAGGCTACGAAAGCAGACAGCCGGAACGGCAGGAGTATGCAGAGCCTGCGCCGCAGATACAGGCAGAGCCGCAGGTCGAGACGCATAAATCAAGACTGACAGAAGAAAAGACGAAGAAAGCAACGACTGCTTTCATCATCGGCGGCGGTGCAGTGATTCTTGTCGCGGCGATCGTGGTGCTGGGCATCGTCCTCGGCTGGTTCGGCGGCGGTGCGAAACCGATCGAGGTGCCTGGTTTTGCGGGCAAAACCATAGAGCAGGCGCAGCAGGAGGCCGAGGCGCTGGGGCTGAAGGTCGAGAAAGGCGAAGAGTTTTACAGTGCGGATCAGGAGGCCGGGCTGATCACGACACAGGAACCGACGGCAGGTTCTGAAGTCAGTGAAGGTAAGACGATCATCGTCAACATCAGTAAGGGTAAAAAAGACGGCGTGATGCCGAAGGTCGTCGGCAAGGATCTGGAGGAAGGCAGAGCAGAATTAGAAGCCTTAGGCTTTGGTATTTCGCTGGTCAGAGAGGTGACTGACAGTAAGCCGAAAAATACGATCATCCGTCAGTCAATCGATGCTGGACAGTCTGCGCCGGATGGCACGATGATCGAGGTCGAGGTCAGCAACGGCAAGGGCAAGGAAATGGTCAAGATGCCGCATATCATCGGCAAGACGCCGGACGAAGCCAATGCGCTGCTTGCAAATGAGGGTCTTGCGGCAGCGGTACCGGTCTTTGAAGAGACTACGGAGATCGCACAGAATCTGGTCTTCTGGCAGCAGTACCCGGAGGGCACCGAGTTGGAAAAGGGAACCGAGGTACAGTATAAGGTCAGCAAGGGCGAGCAGCCTGCCGGCAGCGGCAACGGAACCGATGTGATCGACGGCGATGAGGAAGATCCGGCAACGGACGAGGAATAAAAGGAAAACGGGATTTTATGACGGGATTGATCATGAAAGGGATCGGCGGCTTCTATTATGTACAGACGGAGGCCGGGTTGATCGAGGCAAAGGGCAGAGGCATCTTCCGTAAAGACGGTATGACGCTGGCTGTCGGAGATTTTGTGGATATGGATATCATCGATGAAACCGAAAAGAAAGGCGTTATCAATGAAATCCTGCCGCGAAAAAATCAGTTTATCCGCCCGCCGATTGTTAACGTGGATATTTTCTTGATTATCTGCGCGGCGACACGACCGAAACCGAATTTCGCGCTGATCGATAAGTTTTTAGTGATGGCGGAGATGCACAATGTGGAGGCGGTGCTCTGCATCAACAAATGCGATGAAGCCGATGAGGAAGAAATTGCCGCCCTCAAGGAAGCCTATGCGGCTGTCTATCCGGTCCTTTGCGTGAGCGGCAGGACAGGAGAAGGCATGGAACAGCTGGAGGCGATCATCGCGGGGAAAACCGCCGCGCTGGCGGGTCCTTCCGGTGTCGGAAAATCGACGATGCTCAACGCGATGATTCCGCATGCCAATATGCAGACCGGCGCCATCAGTGAAAAGACCAAACGCGGCAGGCATACGACCCGCCATGTGGAACTGTTCGAGGTCGAGGGCGGCGGCAAGGTGTTCGATACGCCCGGCTTCACTTCGTTTGAGATTATGGAAGCAGGCGAGGACGATTTACGGCTGTATTATCCGGAGCTGGAACGCTATGAGGGGCAGTGCCGCTATGACAACTGCCGCCATATGAATGAGCCGGACTGTGCGGTGCGGGAGGCAGTAAGAAGCGGCGCGATCCACAAACAGCGATACGCATCCTATGCAGCGAACATAGAAGAAATCCGCGGAAAGAAAAAATACTAGCAGTTTCGATACGTTCGATGCGGTAGAAATCCATAGCAGCAGAAAAATTACAAAAATAAAAAGCATGAAAGCAATGAGGTGAACACAAATGCTGAAACTGGCACCATCGATTTTATCGGCAGACTTTGCCTGTCTGCTGGAAGATATTCAAAAGATTGCGCAGGGCGGCGCAGATTATATCCATGTAGACGTCATGGACGGACATTTTGTACCGAATATCAGCTTCGGCGCGCCGGTCATGAATGCCCTGAACGGGAAGACTTCCCTGCCTTACGATGTACATCTGATGATCGAAGCTCCGGATCAGTATATCGACAGCTTTGTGACCCCGCAGACTGCCTATATTACGGTGCATCAGGAAGCCTGTGTGCATTTGCACCGCACGATCCAGAATATACATGCCAAGGGCGTCAAGGCAGGCGTGGCGATCAATCCGGCGACGCCGGTCAGCACGCTGTCCTGTATCCTGGAGGATGTGGATCTGGTGCTGGTGATGTCGGTCAATCCGGGCTTCGGCGGACAGAAGTTCATTCCGGCGGCGCTGGACAAGGTCAGAGAGCTGGCAGAGCTCAAGCGCAAGAGAAATCTTTCCTTCGCCATCGAGATCGACGGAGGTATTACCTTGGATAATGCGAAAGCGGTGATGGAAGCCGGTGTGGAGATCGCAGTTGCAGGCTCTGCCGTTTTTGGGGCGGCGGACGTATCGCAGCGCGTTTCTGATTTCAAGGCGATCCGATAGAAAGCGCAGATGGCGCGGTGAAAACAATGACAGCCGTTTTGACAGCATGGCGAACACAAAGTATACAGAATTCTTGTGGAAAAACACAAGCGTTCTGTATTTTTGCATTGAAATTTGTACAAAAACTAGGTATAATATTACACTAGAGTGAGGAAGAAAAGGAGCATGTATGGCTGGTAATTTTGAAAAAAAGGAGCACGCTTTTCGTGTGTTCAGTCGTGACTTGAAGCAAGACGATTTCCCGCCGATTCTTTTCTTTTACGGCACAGAGGATTTTTTGATCCACTGGGCGGCGGATTCTCTCAAAAAGAAATATGTCATGCCGGGTGCAGAAACCGTTGATTATGTGAAACTCAGCGAGGATACGCAAACCGTCGATCAGATTCTGGAGGCATGCAACACCTTCTCTATGTTTTCACCGAGGCGTGTGATCTGGGTCAAGGACTATGCGCCGCTTTGCAGCAGCAATGTTAAAGGCTTTGGAACCTCGGAGCTTGCAAAGCTCAGCGACTACATCGACAGCCCGAACGACGGCGCAATCTTGATCTTTTCTTCCGAAGAGATTGATGAAAAAAGCGCGCTGGTTAAAAAGCTCAAAAAAGAGGCAAAGGTCTACGACTTCTGCAAATTAGATCGAACCCAGCTGCTCGGCTTTACGGAAAAACGCTTCAAGGCTGCGGGTGTGCAGATTTCGCGGGAGCTGCTGCAATATCTGCTGGATGAGACCGGATATTTCCATAAGGAGACGGAATATCGCATTTCGACGCTGGCCAATGATATTCAGAAGGTGATCGCGCACAGCATGGACGGGATCGTGACCGAGGCGGATATCGCCCAGTCTGTCAATGGGGATCTTGACACTTTTGTGTTCAATTTTTTAGATTATATCAGTATGGGCAGGAAGGAGATGGCGTTCAGTCTGCTGCACAATATTTTGACGGCGGGTTCCGATGTGTACGCAGTGACGGGGCTTTTGGTCAACCACTTCGAGCTGATGCTGGAGATCAAGGAACTCAAAAACGCAGGTATGCACGCCGGAGAGATCGCCAAAACCTTGAAAGTACACGAGTTTCGTGTCAAAAAGACAATGGGATTCTGTGAAAAATTTACAATAGAGAAATTAAAAAGCATCCTGATCCAACTTTATGAGATCGACCGCAATATCAAAACAGGTGCTTTAGAGCCGGAGCTTGCGCTCGAACTTTTGGTAGGGAGGATATAGGACGTGAATTTGAATAGACAAACCCAGGCCGATTTGATGCTGGTGCTGGTAACGCTTTGCTGGGGCGTGTCGTATTATCTGATGGATCTTTGTCTGGCAGATATGGATCCGTTTACGCTGAATGCCCATCGGTTTTTGGGCGCTTTTGTAATCGCAGCGCTGCTTTCCTGGAAGAAAATTCGGACGGTGAATCGCACCACGCTCCGTTACAGTATTTTGGTGGGAATCGCTCTGGTATTCGTATACATGGGCGCGACCTTTGGCGTCAAGTATACCTCACTATCCAATTCCGGATTTTTGTGCGGTATGACGGTCGTGTTCACACCGCTGCTCGGTTGGATTTTTTTGAAACAGAAGCAGAGCAAGAAGCTGGTGCTGGTTGTCCTGATGTGTCTTGCGGGAATCGCGCTTTTGACCTTAAAGGATGATTTTTCCATCAACACCGCACATCTCAAGGGTGATCTGCTTTGCCTGATGTGTGCGGTCGCCTATGCGATCGATCTGCTGCTGACCGAAAAGGCGGTCGCGCATGAGGAAGTGGACGCGTATCAGCTCGGTGTGTTCCAGCTTGGCGTGACAGGTGTCTGTAATCTGCTGCTGGCGTTTCTGACGGAACAGCCGCATCTGCCGACCACATCGACCGTCTGGGGTTCAGTACTGTTCCTTTCTATTTTCTGTACGGGTGTGGCGTTTGTCCTGCAGCCACTGGCGCAGCGGTATACGACTGCATCGCATGCCGGCGTCATCTTCGCATTGGAGCCTGTATTTGCGGCATTTGTAGCAGCGATCTTTGCGAATGAGGTGTTGAGCGCAAAGTCTTATCTGGGCGCGGCTTTGATGGTCACAAGCCTGTTTATCATGGAGATCGATTTCAGTTCTTTTGGCAAAAACCAGAAATGAAATAAATAATCAAAAAAGATGTATGGTACAAGGAGGGCAATATGAACCGGTTATATATTAAATCGCGGGACACTGCTCAGAAGACGGTAGAGGGTCTTTATAAAGATCTGGAGAGAAGAATTGCTGCCAGTCCGCCGGGGCAATGTCCGGTCGATTTGGCTTCGTCGTTCTTGAAATTATGTCATTCGCAGAGCTGCGGAAAATGTACGCCTTGTCGGGTCGGTCTGGGGCAACTGCAGATGATGATTGACGACATCCTGGAAATGAACACAGAGCCAGGCTTAGAAACGCTGGAGCTGCTCGAAAAAACAGCAGAAGCCATCAGCGTCTCTGCGGACTGCGCGATTGGCTTTGAAGCAGCCAACATGGTACTCAGAGGGCTGAAGGGCTATCGGGATGATTTTGAATCCCATATCAAATACCATGCCTGTGCAGATAACATCAAAAATCAGGCGCAGCCGGTACCTTGCGTGGCGATGTGTCCGGCAGGCGTCGATGTTCCGGGCTATATTTCGCTGCTCAAGCATGAGCGGTATGCAGATGCAGTCAGACTGATCAGAAAGGATAATCCGTTCCCGACCGTCTGCGCATTGATCTGCGAGCATCCATGTGAACAGCGCTGCAGAAGAACGCTGGTCGACGCGCCGGTGAACATCAGAGGTCTCAAACGTTTTGCAGTCGACAACTGCGGCGACGTGCCGGTACCGCAGAAGATGGACGATACCGGCAAGAAGATCGCAGTCATCGGCGGCGGTCCTTCCGGCCTGTCTGCGGCTTATTTCTTGTCGATCATGGGTCACCATGTGACGGTATTTGAAAAACGTGCACAGCTTGGCGGCATGCTGCGTTACGGGATTCCGAACTACAGACTGCCGAGAGAAAGACTGCAGTGGGATATCGATGCGATCCTTTCCACAGGGGTAGAAGCAAAATGTGATTTTGATATTTCCTCGCCGGAGGGTATGGACGAGATCCGCAATCACTACGATGCGACCTATATCTCGATCGGTTCCCATAATGCCAAACCGATCGGCATTCCGGGAGAATATGCGAAAGGCGTCATTCCGGCTGTCGAAATGCTGCGCGGGATCGGTGATGACGCGATGCCGGATTTCAACGGCAAGGTTGTCGTGGTCATCGGCGGCGGCAATGTTGCGATGGACGTAGCCAGAACGGCAAAACGTCTGGGTGCGACTGAGGTGAGCATCGTTTACAGAAGAAGAAAGGACGATATGACGGCACTGCCGGATGAGATCGGCGGCGCGATCGCCGAAGGCTGCGCACTCGTACAGCTCAAGGCACCTTCCAGAATCGCGACCAACAAGCGCGGCGAGGTGCAGGCGCTTTGGGTGAAACCGCAGATCGCGGGGCAGGCCGATAAGAGCGGCAGACCGCGTCCGGTGGATTCCTCCGAGCCGGAGGAAAAGATTCCTTGCGATATCATCATTTCTGCCATCGGACAGGCTACGGATATCCACTTCTTTGAAGAGTTTGGGATTCCGGTATTCCGCGGCAATATTCAAGCCAAGAAAAACAGCGTCGTAGACAATGTCCTCGGTACCTACGCGGGCGGAGACTGCGTAACAGGACCGTCGACCGTTATCAATGCGGTTGCGGCTGGTAAGGTCGCGGCAGCCAATATCGACGCGTATCTGGGCTTTAATCATGAGATTACGGTCGATGTGGATATTCCGGCACCGACGCCGGATGACCACCTGCCTTGTGGCAGAGTGGAGCTGAAGGAACGTTTCGCAAAGCAAAGAGGAAACGACTTCGACGAAGTGGAGCAGGGCATGAGTCTGGAGGAAGCGATGCAGGAAGCTTCCAGATGCCTGCGCTGTGACTATCACGGCTTCGGATCTTTCAGAGGAGGGAGGGATACCAAATGGTAAAACTGACGATCAATGGACAGCAGGTATCAGTACCGGAGGGCATGACCATCATGGAGGCTGCCGAAAAGGTTGGCGTACATATCCCTCATTTATGTTACCTGAAGGATATCAACGAGATCGGCGCCTGTCGTGTCTGTCTCGTAGAATTAAAAGGGATGGAAAAACTTGTGACTGCGTGCAATACCATCTGCGAAGAGGGCATGGAGATACTGACAAACAGCCCGCGTGTCAGAAGAACCAGAAGAATCAATGTGGAGCTGATCCTTTCAGACCATAATACAAATTGTGCGAGCTGCATCAAGAGCGGCAACTGCACGCTGCAGACGATCGCCAACGATGTCGGCATCATTGTTTCAGACTATCAGAATACGGCAGAAATGGGCCGTTGGGATCGCAATCTGCCGCTGGTGCGCGATGCTTCCAAATGTGTGAAGTGCATGCGCTGCATCCAGGTCTGTGAAAAAGTGCAGGGCATGGGTGTCTGGACGCTGATCGGTTCCGGGTACAGAACGACGATCGGTCTCAAAGATAATCAGCCGTTCTCTGAAAGCGACTGTGCGCTCTGTGGTCAGTGCATCACGCATTGTCCGGTCGGTGCACTGCGTGAAAGGGATGACAGACTGGATCTCAACGACGCGCTCGCAGACCCTGAGATCGTCACGATCGTACAGGTCGCGCCTGCAGTCCGTACGGCCTGGGGCGAGCAGATCGGCCTCAAAGATAAGGACGCGACCATGGGCAAGCTGGTCTGCGCACTCAAAAAAATCGGTATCGACTATGTATTCGACACCAATTACAGCGCGGATCTAACGATCATGGAGGAGGGCAGTGAGTTCCTTGAAAGACTCGCCAACAGAAATCGCCATAAATGGCCGATGTTTACTTCCTGCTGCCCGGGCTGGCTGCGTTTTGTCAGAACGCAGTATCCGGATATGGTCGAGGATCTGTCTACCGCAAAATCGCCGCAGCAGATGTTTGGTGCAATCTCTAAAACTTATATTGCGCAGAAACTCGGCTTGGATCCGGCGAAGATTTTCTCCGTTTCTATCATGCCTTGCGTGGCGAAAAAGTTTGAATGTGATGTCGAGCAGGTCAATGATGCCGGTCGTGGCAAGGATGTCGATCTGGTGCTGACAACGCGGGAACTCGATCGTCTGATCCGTTGTGACAGCATCAAGCCGCAGGATCTGATGGATGTGCCGTTTGATGATATCTTTGGCGAGGGCTCCGGTGCAGCTGTGATCTTCGGCACCACCGGCGGCGTTATGGAAGCCGCGCTCAGAAGCGCCTATTATCTGGTCACCGGAAGCAATCCGGATCCGGATGCGTTCAAAGAAGTACGCGGTATGAACGGCTGGAAGGAAGCCAAATTCGATTTGGCAGGAACCACGCTGAAAGTCGCTGTTGCCAGTGGACTCGGCAATGCGAGGAAGCTGATCGATGCGGTCATTCGCGGTGAAGTGGAATACGATTTCGTGGAGATCATGGCTTGTCCGGGCGGCTGTGTCGGCGGCGGCGGTCAGCCGTTTGTCGACGGGGAGGAGTTCGCGCCGAAACGCGCACTCAAGCTGTATGGTTTGGATAAGGTGAATCATCTCAGATTTTCACACGAAAATCAGGCAGTGCAGCAGACCTATCAGGAATATCTGGGCAAACCACTGTCCAAAGAATCCCATCATCTGCTGCATACCCACCTCGCGGACTGGGATCTGGAGATGAAGCCGCTGAACGGCTCAAAATAAATGCTGTGATGCAATAGCTGATCATATCGCAACTAGCATAGTATCGCAAAGCAAAACCTCGCAGATGTGTTTGTCTGCGAGGTTTTGTTGTGGCATCCTTGCAGCTGCAGCGGCAAGAAAAAACGTATATCAGCGGCGTCCTGCTTCAAGAATTTGCAATCAGTTCTCGTGCGCTCTGCAGCGTGGTTTCAGTGATGGTACTGCCGCCGAGCAGGCGCGCGATTTCGCGCACTTTCGCGTCCTCGTCAAGGGCTTCGACGGTCGTAAAGGTCGCTTCCTTGTCGCTATGCTTAAAAATGCGGTAGCTATGTGCGCCGCAGGCCGCAATCTGCGGCAGATGCGTGATACAGATAATTTGATGCGCCTGTGCGATCTCCTTGAGCTTTTGTCCGACGATGCTGGCAGTGATGCCGCTGATGCCGTTGTCGATCTCATCAAAAATCAGCGTAGGTATGCGGTCATAGGAACTGATGATGTTTTTGAGCGCCAGCATGATACGGGACATTTCACCGCCGGAGGCGATTTTTGCAAGCGGTTTGAGCGGCTGACCCTTGTTTGTGGAGACCAGAATTTCGACGCGATCCGCGCCGTTCTCACCTGGCGTCGGCAGAGGCTCTACCGCAATGGTAAGCTTGGCATCTGCAAAGTTCAGACCCACGAGCTCTGCCTCCATTTTTTCGGCAAGCGCTGCGGCTGTTTGGCAGCGGAGGTCGGTCAATGCGCGGCACGCTGCGTCCAGCTGCTGTTTTGCCTGCAAAAGTTCCTGCTCAAGTTTTTTCTTTTGCTCATCAAAATTCTCAATCAGATGGAGTTCTGAAGCGATTCGATCCCGATATGAGAGGACATCTTCTAAAGTATCGCCGTATTTCTTTTTGAGTTTGTCCAGCGTGTCCATGCGCGCGATCGCCGCGTCCAGCTCCGCCGGGGAGAATACCGTTTGCTCCCGCATGCTGCCGAGGCTGTGCCCCAGATCCTGCAGGCGATAATAGAGGTCCGAAAAGTCCTGCGAAACCGTTTCCAGCTCCTTGGAATAGGCAGCGATGCCTTCCAGCGCATACAGTCCGGCGCCCAAACCGTCCAGGACGGAGGGATTTTCTTCAAACAGCATGGTATAGGTTCGTTCGATGCCTTCATATATTTTCTCGCTGTTCTGCAGTACCGAGATCTTATCGGCAAGCGTTTCGTCTTCGCCTGGGGTGGGGTCAGCCTTATCGATCTCGTCGATCTCGAAACGATAAAAATCTCTTTTGCGCGCGTTTTCTTTCTCTAGAGCGAGCAGGGAAGAGAGGGCTCGTTTTTTCTCTGTGAAAAGGTGGAAGAGGCGGTTGGTCTCTTCTTTGGCAGGTGTGGTGAGCTCACTGCGGTAGGCGTCGAGCAGCGTGATATGGCAGTCCGGGTCCAGCAGCGACTGGTTGTCGTATTGTCCATGGATATCTGCGAGCCGCCTGCAGACCTGATTGAGCTGCGCCAGCGTGACCAGCTCACCGTTCAGTCTGCATAGATTCTTACCGGAGGCAGAGACCTCCCTTGTAATGAGAATCTCTTCGCCATCGAGCTCGCCGAGCAGCTGTACGACCGCTTTGTCACAGCCTGTCCGGATACAGGAAGAATCCGCGCGGCTGCCGAGCGCGAGGCTGACGGCTTCAATCAGGATAGATTTGCCGCTTCCGGTTTCTCCGGTTACGATGTTGAGACCGTCGTGAAAATCGACCTCCGCATGCTCTATAATCGCAAAATTTTTAATACTGATATGATGAATCATCTTTGCCTCTCGCAAGGAGCATTTCATTGAATGCGTCCATAATTTCACTGACATTAGCAGGATCATCCGCAACCAAAAGGAAGGTATTGTCACCTGCGATAGAACCGATAATATGCGGGAACCTTGAGGTATCAACCGCCTCTGCCGCAGCCGGCGCGCAGCCGGAAAGGGTTTTGACCACAATCAAATTGCCGGAACTGGCGACCGAAGTGATGGTTTCTCTAAAAATCTTGATGAAACGGTCGGAGACAGGCAGATCGACGGATTTATGCACCGCGTATTTATATTTACCGCTTGGGGAAAGCGTCTTGACCAGCTGCAGCTCTTTGATATCTCTGGAAATTGTAGCCTGCGTCACTTCATAACCACAGTCTTTTAAAAGCGCAGCCAACTTCTCCTGTGTGTCGATTTCGTTGTTTTCAATCAACTCAATAATCTTGTTCTGTCTGGAATATCGCATAAGGACCTCCTGTACGATGCTGTGTGCATACTTGCGCATAATTATAAATTCTATTCAGATTTTAGCACAGAAAATGCTTTGTTTCAAGCTATTTTCCTTATCTTCTAAACGACGAAGGGAAAACTTTTTTCGCAAGCTTTGAAGGCAAACCACAGGCGTTTTCCTTATCTGTGATGACTTATCTTTGGCAGCTTACGGAAGACACCAAGGAAGGAAAACTGCCATTGACAAGTTTTCAGCGGCAGCGCAGGGAAAAGGAGGATATTCTCGTCTCGGAACTGAAACGGTGTATCAGCAGAACGTAGAGAATCGGAAGCGGAAAACGATGTTTTCCGTGAAATCAGAATTTCTCAAATCCATAAACGAAAGATTTGAGAAATGACAGCGGGCGTCTTTTGCGCAGCTTACGGCAGCGCAAAAGACATTTTGCATTTTCCTTGTTCACTTGGTGGCTCATTATAAACGATGAGGCACGCATGGCAAGGCGCAAGCCGTTGTAAAAATAAATATTTTTCTCCACGGGCAGGTCTGCCGCCTTGCCATGCGCTTCTCATCGATCGCCTGCGGCTTTTTTTCGCCAATATCAAGTGAACAACAAAAAATCACGTTCACGAGATAGAAATGGAAACAAATGAAAAAAGAACAGTACAGAGCATTCAAGAAAATGCTGACAGAGGAAATGCAGGTACAGAACGTGGTCTTTGAAGAAAGGCAGGTCTTGAAGGTAAATCGAAAACTCCATGGCATCATCGTGAAAGATGCCGAAGATTCGTGCGTTAAAGCCGTTTTTTATGCCGAAGATTGTTTTAAGGAGTACCAAAACGGAAAATCCGTCTGCGAAATCGTACAAAACATGCGGAAAAAAATCGCGGAAAGCGAAGAAATGAGAAAAATCGTAAGCAAGCCGCAAGAGCTGTTTCGCGATGAAAAGTGGAAAGCGTGTCTGAGTGCACAAGTGATCAATACAAAGCGGAATGAGGAGTTTCTTGCAAAGATTCCACACCGAAATCTGCTTGATTTATCTATAATTTATCGCATTGAGCTTTCAAACGGCATGAGTGCTGTCGTGGATCATGACATGCTGCGCCTTTTCGGAGAAACAGAAGAAGACCTTTTCAAAATCGCAAAGAAAAATTTTTTGGAAAAGTATCCGTTCTCGCTCTTTCCTGTGTCGATTGGTCTTTGGGGGATTGTAAACACGAAGTTCAGCTACGGCGCAAGTGCAATTCTTCTTGAAAGTAAACTTTGCGAGATGGCATCGCATGCAGACGGAAACATTTACATTATCCCGTCATCCATAAATGAACTCTTATTCATAAAAGCAGATGGCGGTGAGGAAGAAGCCCTTTTGAACATAATCAAATATGTCAATCAAACCGCCCTCGAAGAAGAAGATATTTTGTCCGATAACCTTTACCACTACGATAAGGACACGAAGAAACTCACACTCATTGAACAAAAATAAAAAAATCGCCGCAGAGATGCAGAAAGCATCTCTGCGGAAAATTCCTTTATTCCCATACCGACCGCCGGCGGTATATCCGGCGGAGAAACGGAGGATAAAATGAACATTGAAAAAGGAAGGAAAGCAATGGTATTTCAGGCAAAAAAGGACGAAAACAGAAAGAGGACAGTGATTGCCGATATCAGCACCTATGAAGGAAGAAATCAAGACGACAAGCCAAGATATGCCTTCTGGCGAGCAAGATTTGTCGGTGAAGCCTACGAAGACGCGCTGGGCCTTGAGGACAAGGATCGGATCATCATTCAGTCCGGCATTGTAGATAACGTCTACAACAAGGAAAAGGAAAAGTTGTAGCAGAAAGTCCAAATGTCCTTTATAATGGAAAAAAGACTGATGGAATTGATAAAGAAAGCGAGAACAAAAATGCTACAGTTTTATTTACGGCTGCTGGAAACAGAAGAAGAACTGCAAAAATTCACACAGCTATATGAAACTTACCGGAAACTGATGCACTGGACAGCGGAAGGAATTTTGCATGATGAATATCTTGCCGAGGATGCAGTACATGAGGCTTTTTTAAGAATCATTCAAAATTTTCATCAAATCAGAGAAATTCCATGTCCAAAAACAAGGAGTTTTGTTGTTATTATAGTTAGAAACGTTGCGTTAAATATGCAGAAAAAACGTAAAAGAGAGGAAAAAGGAGTTTTCAAAGAACTTCTGCCAAAAGAGCGCACCGGCTATCGAGAAGATGCGCTTCGGCATGCAATCGACGAAATCGCTTACGGCTTTGATGAAACCATCGATGAGATTTACAGAAACGAAATCATGGCAGCCGTATTATCTCTGCCGGATGTATCCAAAGAAGTATTACTATTGTATGGTTACGTTGGGTATAACGTTCGCGACATTGCGAAGTATTTGAAAATTACAGAGGCGACTGCGTATAAACGACTTCAACGGGCAAGAAGCGCTCTTGCGGAAAAAATAGGAAGGAGGCAGGGAAATGACAGAAATGCAGCTTCGAGAAATTCTATGCGATGCGATGGTTAAGGAATATGAATGGATTCCCGCGCCGGAAAATCTCCGGCATGATTATACGTTTTCTCCAGAATTTGAGAAAAAGATGAAAAAAATGATGCAAAAGTACGGAAGCGGAATAAAGCAAAACACATCTGCATTTCAAATGCACGCGGGACCGCAATATAAGCCGGAATATGTTCGAATCGGTCGATATGCCATCCGGAAATTAACGGTGGTTATCCTGGCGGCGGTCATGATGCTGGCATTGGCAGCCTGTGCAGTCTATTTCGGAATTCAGTGGCATGAAACCGAAAACGCCCAAACGGGAACACTCGACGTTACTTTCGATGCAGATGCCTCTTATCACACGCAGAACCTCTTTGAGAAAAAAAGACCGGAAACACCAAAAGGATTTGAGATTGTGTCAGAATATGAGAATTCGGAACTGTATCGAGTAAGTTATAAAGGTGAGGGCGAAGAGCGCATTGATTATGTGCAGGAAAGAAATCTGGATACAATGGGAATCAGCATTGACAAGGATGATGAAAGCTTCAAAGAGATTATAATTAACGGATATAAAGGCTATGCGGTAACGGAGGAAGCTGTGCCATATATCACATGGGCGGATGATAAATATTTGTATTACCTTGCCGGAAACGTGCCTTATGAGGCTTTAAGAAAAATGGCAGAAAGCATAGAATAAAAGCCGAAAACTCGTTTGTGAAAAATAATCGAAAAAAAATAAAAATTCCATGTCCAAAATTCACCTCTTCGGTTGTTATTATAGTTAGAAGGAAAACTTCTGATTATAGTGCAGGAAGGAATCCATGGCGTTACTACCAAAGTAACGATACATTTATATCTGCAGCAATACAGCAACGGAAGATGGGTTAACTACGATGACTGGCTTGAGTCAAACGAGGGGATCAGCTGTACAGTTAGTAAAACCGTAACTGTTCCAACGGGATATAAGTACCGTGCAAAAGCGTCTTGTTACGCCTACGCGGGAAGTAATTACGAGCACATTGTAAAGTACAGCAAAGAAGTTCAATAACAGAAGAGGATTCTGTTTTAAGAAGCACAACTATAGGAGTAAGAGAAACGAGGAGAACATGAGAACAAAGTGTTTATTGTTAATTTATGTTGCCGGAATGGCTTTGACTTTTGATTCGCTTATTTGGGGACGAGAATCTCTCCACTCCGCCTTTGGCGGTATGATTACATGGGTGGCTGTTATGATTTGGATTTACAATAGAGGTAAATATACAATCAGAAAAGGGGAATTTTGCTTTATATTATCGTTTATTGTGGGAACGGCAATCATCTCATTTTTAGTCGCTTCATTAGCAAAGGAGCCAGAGATTTCGCTTGCCCTTTCGGTTCTGTGTCTATGGCCTATAGGAATTTCATTTCAATGGCTTAGTGAAGTGATTTCAAAAAATGATGAAAAATCCATGCTCTTGATAATGATTGTTCCTTATATTCTTATTTATTTCTCAGGAATATATGGAATAAGTAGGAACAGAGTAGGCAGCCGTTAATTAGGAAGACTAAGGCTAATGGAAAGAAAAAGCTTTGTAAAAAGTGCCTTGTATAGCTAAAAGAAAGAACATTTTGGAAAATAAGAAAATGGAGCATATAATCACGAAGCTGCTAACGGTTTTTTAGAGTCATGATTGGAACCTTTTTGATATCGCTTGGATTCTCCATGATTGTCATGGGGCTTAAACTTTTAACTTACCATAAAAAAGAAAGTACGAAGAAATATTCATTGCTCATAGTGGGCATAGGAGGCTGTGACCATGCTGTTAATAGAAGATATTTTCCTGATTGGATTTTTTCCCTTAGTAACCGGAGTATTCGCCGCAGTGCTTCTAAAAAAACGAACTTTTGGAATCATGTTTTGGAGTTGCTTTTATATTTACATCATCATAGTGCTTGGCTTGACCTTGTTTCCGTTGCCGTATCAAGAAGTAGAAAGCATGTATCCGGTGCCTAATAACTTGATCCCGTTTCAAAGTGTTGGCTCTATGCTTCAACGAGGCATATCCTATACTACACTGGTGCAAATTGGCGGAAATATGATGATTGCAATGCCATATGGAGTATTTCTTTATATCTTAAGTTTTAAGAAGAGAAAACAGAGGTTTTTATCGGCGCTTGCATTTCCTTTAACCATAGAATTTCTCCAGCTATTTGTTGGAAAAATCATTGGTTTGAACTATCGCTCCTTTGATATCGACGATATCTTGCTAAATGCCATAGGGGTATATGCAGGAATTCTTTGTGGGTACATTATCCTGAAACCATGGAAAGAAAAGATCTTTGAAAGATTATTTATAAAGCAAAAGTTCGGAAGAAAGAAAAATTTCAGTAAGCGAAATAACGAAAAAGGTTCTACACTTTGAGGTAAAAGATGTTGCGAGAAAGTCTTTGGGAGGAGGTACAGACCAATGTGGAAGTTATGGTAATGTATAAAATGATGCCGGAGGCAGCAGGTGCATGTATCCGGAATTCACAAAGAGCAACCATGACAGTTCTTTATAAGTTCATGGTCGCTGTCAGTTAACACGTTCTTTGAAGGAGGACTGTGAGATGATTTATTCTTTTTTCATAGTGAAAATGGAATAGGTATTTTGCTGTCAGGATGGAAATCGGAATTTCTACGTCTGGTTTTCACGGTGGAAATCCTAGCGATAGTACTCGGTGTCATTATAGGGTTGCTGCTACCGCCTCTGCGTGTCATAAAAGGCATTTCGCTTGCCTTCACTGCCTTTGGACTACTGCTTGTTCTGAAGTGTTGTATCTTTGGCATCAGCAGTGACGCGGAAATTGTCTATCCATATGCCGGAGAAATTCTTACGGTCAGTACCGGACTGCATTTGCTTACGATGATATTAAAGGAAATGCAGTACTAACATATAACTGTAAACGAAAGAAAGCCTCGGAGCATCGCCTCCGAGGTTTTCTGCGATGAGATTTTTTAAGGAGGTAGAAATTTGTTTTTAACCGAACAAGACCTAAGAGACACCTTTTGGACAAACTATAACTATAACAACCGCGCGATCAAATATCAGTTTGAGTGTCCGCTGCGGCAAGGAAATATCGATCTTGTGACTGTGACCATCTTCCGGTTTGAAAACGATGAGGAAGCAACGAGTTGAAGTAAAACAACACAACGCCTGCCCTTTGATACAAGCAAATGCTGTATTGGAAAGCAAGCACTGCGAATAAAGGGTAATATGCAGCAGGTATGGTTGAAATGAGTTATAATGCTTAAGTGACGTAGAAGAGAATAAATCAAAAAAACTGAAATATTGAAATATCTTTGTAACGTTTCCACTTTTTTTGACTCTAATATATGAAGCCCAAATAATTCAGGTGAAGGGAGGGTCCATATGGAGGAATTTGAATATCTTTGTCACCAGTATAAAGACATCATATATCGATATCTTCGAGCGCTTTGTCGCGATGAACATTTGTCTGAGGAACTGACGGCAGAAACATTTTATCGTGCCTTCCTGCATATTAACCGCTTTCGAGGAGAATGTAATGTCGCGACATGGCTGTGCCAAATCGCTAAAAACGTATATTACAAAGAACAGAAGAGAAGAAATAAGCATGATTCCTTGGAGGAAGTTTTAGAAATAGAAGATCCCAATCATTTTTTGGACAAGCTGTATGAAAAAGAACAGGTAGCAGAAATTGTTCGATCGTTACAAAACTTAAATGAGCCTTATAAAGAAGTATTTACTTTAAGAGTTTTAGGAAATTTAAGCTTCAAGGAAATTGCAATGATCTTTTCGAAGACGGATTCATGGGCAAGAGTTACCCATTATCGGGCAAAAGAAAAATTGATACACAAATTGGAGGGCGAAAATGAAAATTAGTTGTAATGTGGCAGGGGATTTACTGCCTTTATATGTCGATGAATGCTGTTCAGATGATAGTAGGCTGCTACTTGAGGAGCATTTGATTGAGTGTCAAGCCTGTGGAGAGAAATATGAGCGCATGAAAAGAAAAGATTATCTCTCGACCTCGACAGAAGCAGGGGCAGGGCAAACGGCGCATATCACCGCTTATGCGAAAAAGATACGTCGCCGCAGAACCATCTTCCGTATTCTGACACCTATTGCGGTTCTCCTGCTGGCTTTGCTACTATCAGTAACATGGCAGGCGGTCAAGCTTATGGACTATCCAAATACCGCATCGGATGCTGCGATAGAAGCCGGAATCTGGAATCTGACGACCGGAGATCTCGAAACGAATGTCTGTGAAATCGAAAAATATCGGCTGCATAGCGCATCATCTCAACTTGTCGTCCATGTGCAGACAGAATCTGAGGCGTCAGGGAAAGTCATACTGTTTAAAACAGAAAGCAAAGGAGAGCAGAATGCAGAAGATTCAATCATGGAGGCAGATATCGATGGCAGCAAGACATGGTGCGTCTTTACTTATTTATCTACAGAAAGTGAATATCGTATTCGCGTGGAAGGTATTCAAAAAGGTACGGTTACAGTCAGCGAAAGGATTTCTTTCCCAGAAGCCCTGCACATGGCGTGGAATGATTTCTTTTTCATTTGATGAAAAGCGACAGGAGGCGGAGAAAAGATAAGGAGGACGGCAATGCAAAGCAAAAATGTAAAGAGGCTGACTGGCATGGCGCTTTTTACCGCGCTGATTATTGGGCTTCAGTTGCTCGGCAGTTTCATCAAATTTGGCGCATTTTCAATATCCTTAGTGCTGATTCCAATTGTGGTAGGGACGGCACTTTATGGATGGATTGCTGGCGCATGGTTGGGTTTCGTTTTTGGAATGGTTGTTTTAATGTCAGGAGATGCAACATTATTCTTAGAGTTTCGCCCCCTTGCGACAATTTTCATTGTGATTCTAAAAGGCATTCTTGCAGGAGCAGTTGCAGGAATCGGTTATAAAATGTTTGAAGCAATCAATACTTATTTTGCAGTAGCTATTGCCGCTACCTTGTGCCCTTTGATTAATACGAGTGTATTCTTAATCGGCTGCTATTTGTTTTTTATGGAGATTGTTTCCGATATTGCAGCAGCATTCGGCTTCGAAGGCTCCGGATATTCTTATTTGATACTTGGGCTTGCTGGAGGCAACTTTCTGTTTGAGCTTGTATTGAATATAACCCTATGTCCTGTGATTGTTCGAATTGTCCTGTTAGGCAGGAAGTTGAATTAAGAGGAGGTCAAACAAGGAGATACGAAAGGAGGTGTTTCTGATGTGGAAAAAATAAGTTTTTCTGTTGTGTAACAAAACAGAAACGAAACAAACTATACTTTTGGAGTGTTTGATAAAGGTAGAAAGAGAGGAAGAAGAAATGAAGAAAATGTTAAGATTGATTGTGTGTACTCTTGCACTTGTCTGCGTTTTCCCTATGTCAGTTTTTGCAGCTGAACCAATGTGGGAAGCAAAAGAAAATAACGCGGCTCCTATTGGTGTGTTCGTTGAAACCGTAGAGGAAGATTTAATTTCATGCTACAATTACAGCAATATGCCAACACCGAAGAAGCGTGCTACAGTTGATTTATCACAGGGATCAAGTCATTTTACGGTTGGAACATTGGATGCAAATCAGTCGTATACAACAGATACGTACAAAATTACGAAAACCACTCTTAAGATTGGGCTTCTCTCCACTCCGCCTTTGGCGGTATGATTACATGGGTGGCTGTTATGATTTGGA
>OGHJ01001256.1_pt1 | contig 28628 bp, 23 predicted proteins | sample 1571351 | NCBI WGS metagenome assembly OGHJ01 (sample SAMEA2582037, study PRJEB24529) | metagenome | biome: Human gut stool | place: China | collected 2011 | reverse complement strand
TTAAAATCGATGTGGTAGCTGTTCCCTTGAGTGGGCATCTGTACCCAACTTTAAATCTCGTTAAACCCTTATTAGATGATCCAACTATGGAAATCCGAGTTTTCACGGGTCCTCAGAAAAAAGCCGTCGCAGAAAGTCTCGGCTTCACGGTCGTTCCGATTCTAGAGGACAAAGTAGAAGAATTTGAACGTGTGGCTAATAACGATAAAAAACACAATCTCTTTTCAGCTTATCGGCAATTGTCTAGGAGTCTTGATTTGATTAATCATGTATCGGATCAATTGCTAGAGGAGTGGCGTGTCAACCGTCCAGATATTGTCATTGCTGACTTTATCACTCTATCAGCAGGCTTTGTGGCAGAAGAGTTAGAAATTCCTTGGATTACCACCATGGCAACACAATTTGCAATCGAAACTCCTTATGGTCCTCCTTGCTTCTTCGGAGGGATGGGAGTCGCGCGTACGAAGAAGGAAGAGAAGATCCAAGCACTATGCCGTAAACTCACGAGCATTGGAAAATACTGTGGGGCTTTCCTCTTACGCAAACGCTTAAAACGTTACAATTTCAAGTTGTACAATCAAAATGGAGTGGAGACCATCTACTCTCCTTATGCCATCTTTGGAATTGGTATGATGGAGCTTGAGTTGAAGACACATTTCCCTCATCAATATGCCTGGCTTGGCCCTTTGGGAACTTCTCTTGAAAAAGCTGAAGATTATCCTTTAGATCTCAGTCCTTACGAGGACAAGACGAAGGTACTCGTGACATGTGGAACCCAGTTGCCTTGGGCGAAGGAGAATTTGCTAGAACAAACCAAGCAGTTGGCCAAAGAGCATCCAGAATGTCACTTTTTTGTCACTCTTGGAGATGGGGCAAAGGAATTCTCTGAAGAAGAAGTAGCGCCAAATGTGACGGTTGTCTCTTATCTACCCTACAAAGAATATATTCCGCAGATGGACTATGTCATTCACCATGGAGGAGCTGGAATCTTTTATCAGTGTATCGAATTTAAAAAACCAGCCTTGATCTTGCCACATGATTATGACCAATTTGACTATGCGATTCGAGGAGTAGAAGCAGGAATTGCTTTTCAAGCACATCGCAATCGCACCGAAGAGATTCAAGCAGGTTTTAAGGCTCTATTAGAAAAAGAATCTTGGGAAAAGTTAGAAAGACTAAACAAACTTTCAAAAACCTACAAGCCGTTGGATACCTTGGAGTTTGAGATTCAACGATTATTAAGACGTGGAACGGATGGGAAACTATGAAAATTCTTGTAACAGGTGCGACTGGCTTCCTTGGAAAATACGTGATCGAAGAGTTATTAGATCACGACTATTCCATTGTAGCTTTTGGCCGAAATGAAATGATTGGAAAGGCCCTGGAAAATGAGCGCGTCCAATTTGTGAAAGGGGATTTGAGCTCTATAGAGGAAGTAAGACAAGCCTTTCAGTCTGTTGATGCTGTGGTTCACGCTGGAGCTTTATCCACTGCCTGGGGACCTTGGAAGTCCTTCTATCAGGCGAATGTAGTTGGCACTAATAATGTCCTTGAATTGTGCCGTGAATATGCGGTAAAACGCTTGGTTTACGTATCTTCTCCTAGTATTTACGCAGCTGGAAAAGATCAATTAAACATCATGGAAAGTGATGCTCCAAAAGAAAATCACCTCAACAATTACATCCGAAGTAAATTGGCGTCTGAAAAACTTTTTTCTGACTATCCGGATGTGCCAAGTATCATCTTGCGTCCTAGAGGATTATTTGGTGTGGGGGATACCAGCATTTTGCCTCGTGTCTTACGCCTCAGTCGAAAAATTGGAATTCCTTTGATTCGAGGAGGAGAGCAGCTGATGGATATGACCTGTGTGGAAAATGTTGCCCTAGCCATTCGCTTGGCTCTGGAAGCAAAAGAAGCACACGGACAAGTTTATAATATTACAAATGGAGAACCAAAGACCTTTAAGTATTTGATCGAAACAACATTAAAGGGATTAGGAGAGCCGATTCGCTATCGGAAAATTCCGGCAGGTCTGGTAGCAGGTGCGGCCTATAGCCTTGAAGGAGTGTATCGATTCTTTCATCTGAAAGCTGAACCCCCATTGACTCGCTATACCTATTATCTCCTTCGATATAGCCAAACCCTCGATATTCAAAAGGCTCAAACCGAACTTGGCTACTATCCAAAAATGACCATTGAAGAAGGGATTGACAACTATGTCCAACATGATCAAGCGTATTGATTATTTTCCAGCAGGCTATTGTAGCAGTCATTCTGGTCTCTTATTTAAAGGGATTCCAAATGAAAAAATGCAATTTCCAGCAGGTGTCTTTTTGATTCATCATCGTGAAAAAGGCTATATTTTGTACGATACCGGCTATCACTACGAGATTAAGAAAAAAGCTCGGTATTTCTGGTACCGTCTAGCCACACCAATGCAGATGAAAAAAGAAGACCAGATCGATTATTTATTGCGAGAGCGTGGGATTGATCCAGCAGATATTACTTATGTGATTCTTTCTCATTTGCACCCTGATCATCTCGGTGGAGCAGCCCTTTTTCCAAATGCTCATTTCTTTGTCAGTCAGGAAGTCTATGAGGTGTACCAAAAACCGAAATTTAAAGATCTAATTTTTAAAGAGTTTTTGCCAGCTGATTTCAAGGATCGGGTGACTTGTCTCAAAGCAAATCAAAGGCATCCTGCTTTCCCTTACCTCCCGACTGCGGATCTTTTTGGGGATGGGAGCATTCTTGTTTCGTCCATCGATGGGCATGCGAGAGGGCAAGGCTGTCTTTATCTGGATGAGATCAAGCTCTTTATTGGAGCAGATCTTTCTTGGGGAGTAGACCTCTTGCCTTACACAGGGCAAATGCGACTGATTCCTTCCTTGGTTCAGGATGATAAGAAGGCTTATCTTAAAGGAACTGAGTTGCTGGAAACACTCTTGCAGGATGGCATTCAAGTTGTGGTCAGCCACGACCCACAAGAACGGATTGAAAGGATTTTAAATGAAAAAAACAGTCTTTCTGAAAACCTTTATTGAAACCAGATGGTGCCATCGATTCCGTTCAAGGGAAGCCTTAGAAAGGTACCAAAAAAAGCAATTGGCGCGTTACCATGCTTTTATCACCTCTCAATCTCCCTATTTTCAAACCCATTCTCCCGAATCCTTTGGAACCATGGATAAAACCTTCATGATGACACATTTCAATGAGCTCAATACCCTAGGGGTGGATCGAGATCGGGCTTTAGAGATGGCGATTCGCGGAGAACAAACACGAGATTTTACCGAGATGAATGGAGAAGTAGCAGTAGGTTTGTCTTCTGGAACCTCCGGTCACCGAGGAGTTTTTGTCACCACAGAAAAAGAAAGAAGTATGTGGGCTGCAGCGATTCTAGCCAAGATGCTACCGAAAGGAAAACTGTTTGGTCATCGCATTGCCTTTTTCTTACGAGCGGACAATGAACTCTATCAAACCATTAATTCAAGCCTTATCCGCTTGGAATATTTTGATATTTTCAAGGATAGCAAGGAGCATTTAGAGCGTCTCAAAGACTATCAACCAACCATTGTGGTTGCACCAGCTTCGACCTTGATTGAGTTAGCTAACTATGTCAGCAATCAGCAACTTGCGATTCAACCTGTCAAGGTTGTTTCTGTCGCAGAGATCCTAGAAGATCGAGATGCTGAGACCATCGCCAAAGCTTTTCAACTAGACAAGGTTGATCAGGTCTACCAAGCGACAGAGGGGTTTTTAGCTTGTACCTGTTCAGAAGGCAATCTACATCTCAATGAAGATATTTTGTCTGTTGAAAAAGAGTATCTAGATGATAGCCGCTTTTATCCGATTATTACAGATTTCAAACGAACCAGTCAACCCATCTATCGCTACCGCCTCAATGATATTTTGGTGGAAGAAAAGTCCCCTTGCCCTTGTGGTTCCGTCTTTACTCGAATCGCAAAGATCGAAGGACGATCGGACGATATCTTCTATTTCAATAAAGAAGATGGCAGTAGCCAGATGATCTATCCGGATTTTATTCGACGGTGCATTCTCTTTGTCGAAAATATTCAGGACTATCAAGTAACTCAGTTGGCAGATGGATCCATTACCATTGCCTTGAGTCACCGGACAGAGTCTATGGAGCAATCGATCTTTGCTCAATTTGAACTCTTAGCTCAGCAAAAACAATTCATTCTTCCAAGTATTCAATTTATCGATTACCAATGGGACCCAACACGTAAATTAAAACGTGTTCAACGACTTCAATAAAAGGAGAATCCTATGACTACTGTAAAAAGACATTTGCAAATTAAGGGCTATGGAACAGCGCTTCCAGTTCATACAGTGACTTTCAAAGACCAGACTCGTTACCGCGTGAAAGAAGGAGAAGAAACACAGATTGATCTTGCAGCCCGTGCGATCGAAGCGGCTTTAAACCATGCGGGTCTTGAAATGGCAGACATCGACTGCCTGGTTTCGGCTAGTGCAGTTGGTGTTCAGCCCATCCCTTGTACAGCTGCTTTGATCCATGAGCGCGTGGCCAAGGGACTGACGATTCCTGCTATGGATATCAACACCACTTGTACCAGTTTTGTATCAGCTTTAAGCACTGTTTCTTATCTGATTGAAGGTGGAGAATACCAACGGGTGCTGATTGTATCTAGTGAAGTAGGAAGCCTAGGGCTTAATCCCAAACAAAAAGAAAGCTTTGAACTGTTTAGCGATGGCGCTGCAGCCTTTATCTTTGAAGCAACAAAGGAAGATAAAGGAATCATTGCCAGTATGCAACGTACCTGGTCTGAGGGAGCCCATGATACTGAAATTCGTGGTGGTTTGACAGCTTATCATCCGAAATTGTACTCTGAAGCTACCAAGACTGATTTCATGTTTGATATGAAAGGGAAGAAGATTCTTTTGCTTTCTGCCCGTGTTATTCCAGAAATGTTCCAAGAATTCCAAGAGAAATCAGGCATTTCTAAAGATGCTGTAGACTATATTATTCCTCACCAAGCAAGCCGTGCCTTACCACTTGTCATGGACAAATTGGGAGTCGGCAAAGACAAGTACCTCAATATTGTCAGTGATTATGGAAATATGGTTTCGGTAGCCGTACCTTTCGGCCTAGCCTATGCACTGGATCATGGCTATGTGAAGGAAGGAGATACCATCTTCTTGATGGGAACTGCAGCAGGGATGACGGTCAATATGTTGGCACTGAAACTTTAATGATGAATCCTCTTATTTCAAGCTCAAAAAGAATCAAGTCCCGCTAGTCTTTAGCGGGCTTTTTTGATATAATGAAAGGTATGGAAATTGAGAAAACCAACCGAATGAATGCGCTCTTTGAGTTTTATGCAGCGCTCTTGACGGACAAGCAGATGAATTATATCGAGCTCTATTACGCAGATGACTACAGCTTGGCTGAAATTGCAGAAGAGTTTGGAGTGAGCCGTCAGGCGGTCTATGACAATATTAAACGTACAGAAAAGATTTTGGAAGACTACGAAATGAAACTCCATATGTATTCCGATTACATTGTTCGCAGCCAGATTTTTGATCAGATTTTAGAACGCTATCCGGAAGATACTTTTCTACAAGAGCAGGTTGAAATTTTATCAAGCATTGACAATCGAGAGTGATTATGGGCAGTCTCGTCATTTATCAAGGAATACCTTGCAAACTATTAGTCGCAGAGGAAGTATTTCCTACTCGACTACAGATTATCTCGCCCAATGATATCTCCAAAGCTATGCAAATAGGTTTTAGCTGTTGGGGATATCCAAATGAAATCATGAAAGAAGTCACACCCGAAGAACTAGAATGTTTGCAACATTTCGGACGATATCCACTGAATTGAAAAAATAGGAGAAAATAATGGCATTTGAAAGTTTAACCGAACGTTTACAAAACGTCTTTAAAAATCTTCGTAAGAAAGGGAAAATCTCTGAAGCGGATGTCCAAGAGGCAACCAAAGAGATTCGTCTAGCCCTCTTAGAGGCCGACGTTGCCCTCCCTGTTGTAAAAGACTTCATCAAACGCGTCCGCGAGCGGGCTGTAGGTCATGAAGTCATCGAAACCTTGAACCCTGCCCAACAAATCGTGAAGATTGTCGATGAAGAATTGACAGCGATTTTGGGTTCAGAAACAGCAGACATTATCAAATCTCCAAAGATTCCAACCATTATCATGATGGTCGGTCTTCAAGGGGCTGGTAAAACAACCTTTGCGGGTAAATTGGCCAACAAATTGGTCAAGGAAGAAAATGCACGTCCTTTGATGATTGCGGCCGATATCTATCGTCCAGCAGCCATTGACCAGTTGAAGACTCTTGGTCAACAGATCAATGTCCCTGTCTTCTCACTTGGTACAGAAGTCCCTGCAGTAGAGATCGTTCGTCAAGGTTTGGAGCAAGCAAGAGCCAACCACAATGACTATGTCTTGATCGATACGGCTGGTCGCCTGCAAATCGATGAAAAACTCATGGGCGAGTTGCGGGATGTCAAAGCCCTTGCCGAGCCAAATGAAATCCTCTTGGTTGTCGATGCTATGATCGGTCAAGAAGCGGCCAATGTGGCGCGTGAGTTCAATGAACAACTCGAAGTAACCGGGGTCATTTTGACCAAGATCGATGGGGATACCCGTGGTGGTGCAGCCCTTTCTGTCCGTCAGATTACTGGGAAACCAATCAAGTTCACTGGTACTGGTGAAAAAATCACTGATATCGAAACCTTCCACCCAGACCGTATGTCTGGTCGGATCCTCGGTATGGGGGATATGCTGACGCTGATCGAGAAGGCTTCTCAAGAATACGATGAGAAACGCTCTCTTGAACTCGCTGAAAAGATGCGGGAAAATACCTTCGATTTCAATGACTTCATCGATCAGTTAGACCAAGTTCAAAACATGGGACCAATGGAAGACCTGCTTAAGATGCTTCCAGGTATGGCCAACAATCCAGCTATGAAGAACCTCAAGGTCGATGAACGAGAGATTGCTCGCAAACGTGCAATTGTATCATCCATGACCCCAGCTGAACGAGAAAATCCAGATTTGTTAAATCCAAGCCGTCGTCGTCGGATTGCTGCTGGTTCAGGAAATAGCTTTGTCGAAGTCAATAAATTCATCAAGGACTTTAACCAAGCCAAACAGATGATGCAAGGCGTCCTCTCTGGCGATATGAATAAGATGATGAAACAAATGGGGCTCAATCCAAATAACATGCCGAAGAATATGCCTGGTGGAATGCCTGATATGTCTGCCCTCGAAGGCTTGATGGGACAAGGTGGCATGCCTGACTTGTCAGCTCTTGGTGGAGGCGCTGGAATGCCTGATATGAGCCAAATGTTCGGTGGTGGTCTCAAAGGAAAAGCCGGTGAATTCATGATGAAACGGGCCATGAACAAGATGGCCAAACAAATGCGCAAGAATAAGAAAAAACGGAAATAATTATTTCTAGCAAGGGCCTGGAACACACTGTTCTGGGTTCTTTTAGAAACTACTACTAGAGGAAAGATGTTAAAAAAACTATTTCAACAAGTCATTCGTTTCTTTACAAGATTGTTTTCTTCGCACAGAAAGCCCTTTGAATTTCCTAAAGGATCGAAGAAACCACCCATCAGACCGATTATCTTTGTACCTGGGAGTTCAGCCAGTATCCAGCGATTCAACGGAACCATCCGCATGCTCCATCGCTTTTCTAGAAAAAAGCAAAGTCTCTTAAAAATAAAGGTCAATAAAGATGATTCTATAGAGATGGAAGGAAGACTAAATACAAAAGAGCCAAACCCTATGATTGTGATTGGCTTTGAGAATAATCGAGATGGCTACAGCAATATCAAGCAGCAAATCGAATCCCTTAAAATTGCTTTAACCTATCTTCTTGATCACTATCATTTTACTGAGTTTAAGGCAGTGGGTCACTCTAATGGTGGACTGGTTTTGACTGGTTTATTGGAAAGTGGCTTTTTAGAGAAAAAGAAGGTGACCGTGAGCAAGCTGGTTATTATTGGTAGTCCTTACCAATTCAATCAAGAAATGTATGACGATTTTCAAAAATGGAAGCATCGATTAGATAAAGAAGTAGAGGTCCTTAACTTTGTCGGTAGCTTTGCTGGGAAATCAGATGGCATCGTTCCTCTCTCTAGTGCCCAAGCAGCAAAATCTATTTTTGACAATCAAACCTATACAGAAGTGAATTTAAATGGTCGTAAGGCTCATCATTCAGCTTTACCCACTAATCCAGATCTAGTAAAACAATTAAGTCTGTTTTTGAATCTATAATTAAATTACATAATTTCGGTTATGTAATTTTTATTTGTCTCTTGCAATCCTTAGGTAAATATGGTACATTTTTGGTAGCGATTACACATGCTTAAGGAGGATTTTATGAAAGATCCCAAATTATTAGAAACAATGAAAGATTACAAGGGACGGGATGAGGTTCCCGCAGATTTTGATGCTTTTTGGAATCAAGCCCTAGCAAAGATTACTGAACTGCCAGAATACAAGCTCGAAGAACGAGATTTCAGCATTCCAAATGTGATTTGTTATGAATTAACCTTTAAAGGAACCAGAAATGGCCTTGTCTATTCAAGAATGATCCTCCCAAAAACGGATCAAAAGGTTCCCGTTGTTTTCCATTTTCACGGCTATATGGGCCGTTGTTGGGATTGGTCCGACATGCTGGCTTATACAGTAGCTGGCTATGGTGTTGTATCTATGGACGTAAGAGGGCAATCAGGCTATTCAACGGACGGAGATCGCTCACCACTTGGGAATACGGTAAAAGGACAGATTATCCGTGGAGCCGTGGAAGGTCCGGATGAGCTCTTTTATAAGGATGTCTATTTAGATCTTTACCAGTTAATTGAAATTGTAGCCAGCCTCCCTCAAGTAGACGACAGCAAACTTGCCAGCTACGGAGCCTCTCAAGGCGGTGCCCTTGCTCTGGTTGCTGCTGGATTGAATTCTCGTATACAACGAACGGTAACCATTTATCCATTCTTATCAGATTTCAGACGAGTATTAGAAATTGGAAATACCAGTGAGGCCTATGACGAGCTTTTCCGTTATTTCAAGTTCCATGATCCATTCCACGAAACCGAAGATCGTTTGATGCAGACTTTGGCCTATATTGATGTGAAAAATTTTGCCCATCGCATCAAAGGACAAGTTCACATGATTACCGGGCTAGATGATGATGTCTGTTATCCTGAAACGCAGTTTGCCATTTACAATCGCTTAGAATGTCCAAAAGAACATTTAATCATGCCAGAATATGCTCATGAAGCTATGAATGTTCAAGTCAATGACCTAGTCTATAATTGGCTCTGTGGTAGCAAGATTCCATTTCGATATGTAGAAAAATAAGTTACAGAAGAAAACAATCAGTAAATCCATGAGATTTGCTGATTTTATTGTGTTTAAAAGGGATCTAGGATAGAAAGAGATACAAAACAAACCTATATAACCCCTATAACATCTTTCCGAAAAACTATAATTTTCTTGAAAAATGCATCTAGCTATGCTATACTACTAGTATAGAAAGATTTGGAGAAAAACATGAAACGCGAGATCTTATTAGAACGGATTGATAAACTCAAACAAGTCATGCCCTGGTATGTATTGGAATATTATCAATCGAAACTGGCCGTTCCATACAGTTTTACAACTTTGTACGAATACTTAAAGGAATACGATCGATTTTTCACCTGGGTCTTGGAATCTGGTATATCGGATGCTGACACCATGGCCGAGATCCCTTTAGACGTTCTGGAGCACATGACCAAGAAAGACATGGAATCCTTTATTCTTTACTTGCGCGAACGCCCTCTGCTCAATGCCAATACAACGAAAAACGGGGTCTCCCAAACAACTATTAACCGTACCCTTTCTGCATTATCTAGTCTTTATAAGTATTTGACTGAGGAAGTTGAAAATGAGCAAGGAGAACCTTATTTCTACCGAAACGTCATGAAGAAGGTTGCTACCAAGAAAAAGAAAGAAACCTTGGCAGCCCGAGCTGAAAATATCAAACAAAAACTCTTTTTAGGAGATGAAACAGAAGGTTTTCTTAACTATATCGACCAGGAGTATCCTCAAACACTCTCAAATCGCGCCTTATCCTCCTTTAATAAGAATAAAGAGCGAGATTTAGCCATTATCGCACTCCTTCTTGCCTCTGGTGTCCGTTTATCTGAAGCAGTCAATTTGGACCTTCGAGACCTTAATCTAAAGATGATGGTGATTGACGTCACTCGAAAAGGTGGAAAACGAGACTCAGTCAATGTTGCTGCCTTTGCTAAGCCTTATATGGAGCAATATCTTGCTATTCGTGACAAACGTTACAAGACAGAAAAGACTGATACAGCCCTCTTTCTGACCCTGTATCGAGGTGTTCCAAACCGAATTGATGCTTCTAGTGTTGAAAAGATGGTGGCCAAGTATTCAGAAGACTTTAAAGTCCGCGTGACACCCCACAAGCTTCGCCATACATTAGCAACGCGTCTCTATGATGCAACCAAATCACAGGTTTTGGTCAGCCATCAGCTGGGACATGCTAGCACACAGGTAACGGACCTGTATACGCATATCGTTAATGACGAACAAAAAAATGCCTTGGATAGTTTATAAGACACATAATATAAATTATGTAATATTTTAGTGTTAGAAAAAGAGCGTAGGATTTTTTATGATATCTTACGCTCTATTATTCTTTATTTTCTTTAACTTCATTAATTTGTATGATTTCTTACTCCAATTGGAAAACCATTCTCCCGATTCATGAATTTGATTTTGAAGCAATCTTTAGAATTCTTTGTTTTCAAACAGTTTAATAGCAATGTAAAAAATTACAATTGAATAAATAACAGTTAAAAGTAGTTGAATGTTGTAGCTAATTATCGAAATATTCTTTGAAACAGGGTTTAAAATATTCAATACTCCTAATGGGCTAAAAGATAATAGCAAGTTATTTTTGTCTAATAAACTTCTTGAAATCAGTTCTCCTAAACCTCTTAACAAAACAACTCCAACTAAGGCACTCGATAAAGAATTTGTTATCAAAAATAAACAAATAATTGTAGTACTATAAAAAATAGTTGTAAAAAACGTTGTAATAATTTGGATGAATCCAGCCGTAAAAGTAAGCATATTATCTGCAGATGAAGAGTAAGCTCCAACTTTAAAAAATCCAAATAGTAATGTTGTCGCTATAAAAGATGTTAAACTTAAAACAACTAAAATTAAGAATGAGGTAAAAATAGATGCTAACAATTTTGAAAACAAAATTTCTACTCGTTTAACCGGTGTGACTAACAATGATTTAATTGTTTTTTGCTGAATTTCTTGATAAAACGGTACTAATGCTACTATAACTCCTACTATCAAAGCAAATATCGAAAATGTATCGGTGGAGGTTTTAAAAACATTTCCAAATGAAGATTCTGGTGCAACCATTCTTAGATACAGTATCAATAGAGAAATGACACAAACAAACCCTCCAAAAACATAGAAAATCTTTTTCCCAGCAAATAATTTGAACAACTCAATCTTTATTAATTTAAGCATATCAAACCTCCATATCTTTCTGCATTCTGATAAAAATATCTTCAAAATTATTTTGTTTCTCAGAAAAATTTATGATGGAGATATCCTGACGTAATAACTCTGTGAGTAATTTCTCCTTTACCTCTTTCATTGATTCTATATCTAAAGATAACTCAAGTTGCTCTATTCTCTCAGAAAAAACAATGTTTAAGTTATTTAAGATAGACTTTGTAAGTTCTATGTTATCAGTTTTCAACAACCAAACGTTCTTTATAGATCCAAGTGATAAAAATTCTGTTTTTTTCCCTTGGAAAATTACTTTCCCTTGATTGATAATTGTAACTGTATCTACTAACTTACTTAATTCTTCCAATGAATGACTCGAAATTACAATCCCAACTCCTTTTTTAGACAATTCAATGAGCAAGTCTCTAAATTCTTTCATTCCTACGGGATCTAGTCCATTGAATGGTTCATCTAATAATAAGATAGTTGGCTGATGAATTAAGGCTTGAGCAAGTCCCAAACGTTGTTTCATACCTAATGAAAAACTAGATACTTTACAATCCACACTATTGTCTAAACCTACTAAATGCAGATAGTTTAACAGATCTTCTTTTGATAAGTTTACATCATCATAAAGACTCGAAATAAGCATTAAATTCTGTCTAGCTGTTAAAGATTCATAAAATGTAGGATATTCAATAATCGTACCTATAGTATTTAAATATCTCTTTGACTTCCCTTCAATTAGTTTCCCATTGATTTTAATTTCACCAGATTCTTTTTTTACTAAACCTAAAATCGTCTTGAATATTGTAGTTTTCCCAGAACCATTTTGTCCAATGAGTCCCATTATTTCGCCACTCTGCAACTCAAATGACAAATCTTCAATTACTTTCTTTTTGTTATACGATTTATTTAGACCAAAAATTTGTAATAGTGCCATTTCGTCTCCCCTTCTTTATTTTTGATCACTCATCACTTCTGCTGTCATTGGTACGGTATACCTTACACACCTTTGTTTTTACAATGACTGTTGTTGATGGAGAGAAAGTTACTTTACGAGAGATGGAAGAAATTATTTGGCTTTCTTTTTGTGTCTCTGTATAGCCAGATAAACAAAGAAAAGTCAGAAATACAATGAATAGATAAACTATTTCATGTTTTTTCTCCTTTATACCATTCTTGATAGCGTATTACAGAGTTTTCATTTCGATAGATTTCACCTTTTGGAATCTCACGATCCTTCTTTTTGAACTGAATCCATAGAATCCCTTTATCCAATAGCAAAACGAGGCCATGATCATATAAATAATGAAAAGGAGATTTTTTTGTGGCCCTACAAGTGTGCAAGCTGATAAGAGAATGATAATACCAAGGATGATAAAACTGAAAAATTTTTGTTTGACATGATCTTTTTTCTTCATCAGCCTATACCTCCTGGATAGCTATAAAAGATAATCTAGAAGATCCTACCATTCTTCAACCATGGACTAGTCGAGCCTTATCACTTCGTCGGCTTTTTCCCAAATCACTGGATTATGGGTTGCGATAATGATTAAACGATCTTGCTTCTTTAACATTAAGAGCAAGTCCATCACCTCTTGTGAGGTTTCTGGATCCAGTGCTGCAGTTAGTTCATCTGCCAAAATTAAAGGTGGATCTTTTAAAATAACTTTAGCTAATGCGACACGTTGCGCCTCTCCCCCCGATAATTCATAAATCTTTTGATCCAGAGCAAGGTAAGCCAATCCTACTTTTTTGAGCACTTCTTCTTCTTGCTGCTTCTTCTCTTTTTTCGTTAATTTTTGACCAATCAATCCCAAATCTAAGTTTTTAGCGATAGTCTCGTTTTCAAGTAGGCCAAAGTTTTGAAAGAGATAACCTAATTCATTCTTAAAGAAGTGATGCTGTTTGATTTGTTTCAGTTCTTGCCCTTGATAGCTTATACTCCCTTCTTCATAAGGCTCTATCTTCGCCAAGATATTAAGCAAGGTTGTTTTACCACACCCACTATTTCCGATCAGAGCATAGACCTTACCTTCTGTTAATTGCAAACTCAAATCTTGAAAGACCGTTCGTTGGCCAAATGATTTGGTTAAATGTTCTACGCTAATCATATTAGGCTCCTTTCAGTACAGTGGCTAACAAGTGGTCTTCTTTATGAGACCGATACAGGAGAATGAACCAAGCATTAGTAATAAATAGCAAGAGAGTGACAAGAGCAATCCACCATTCTTGAGTGAGAAGGAATGTCAGGAAGCTTCCTAATAGTAAGAGGATACTTTCTGAGAGCAAAATCATTTGGTGAATCTTTACAAATCCCAGACCTGCAATCTTCTTCAAGAAGATTGGTCTTCTAAACTCTTCAAAATAGAGGAAATTCATGGTGTTAAAGAGTAGTATGGAAGTAGCTATTGCAAAGATTCCTCCTGCAATGGTAATGAGATTCTCTAATTGAATGGTTTGGATCATCTGCTGGTATACAGACGCCGCATAGTCATATTGACTAACATTTTTTTCAAGCCCATTCTCAACTACTAGTTTCTTGCTTTTTTCCAGACCATCAAAGTAAAGATAAGAATTAAGATGAGAGAAATAAGGATTATCGTAGCCACCAAAGCTTCTAGGTAGAACAACAACCAAAATCGGGTCTGTCAAGAATTGCTGATAGCTCATCGGTGTATTATTATAGATAAATCGTTTTTGGTTGTTAGGAAGATAGGTCACCCGTGCTTTCATAGGCAACTGACTCTTTCCTTGTTCATCACTAGGAGTCAGATAATCTTCATAGCGTTTTTTCAACTCCTCTTCTTGCCCTTTCAACTTTTCAGGAAGCAAGAGTCCAAATTCTCCAGCTTGCAAGTGATTCAAGCGCTCTTTTTCCTCAGGGGATACTAAGATCTTTTGGATATCAAGGTAATTTGGTGTTACATACAGGGTGTTGGCAAGAGGATCGTAATCTGTGATCGAAAGCTCTCTCCCTGTTCTAGGATCGTTCATGAAGCCTTTTGAATTAAATGCGGCAAGCTGATGATGGACCAAAAGTCCACCTTTTTCAATGCCAGACTCGATCAGTTTAGACCATTTAGCTCTTTGTTCAATTTGCATTTCTTTGTTTGTCGTTTGTAAAACATTTTCCCGATTTAAACTAATTTGTATCCAATTTGTCTCTTTAGACCAAGCCAAACTTCCCTCTTGATAAGTCTGCCAGATAGAGCCATAGATGCTGACACGATGAATTGAGAGACCAATGACAGTGATTGCAAAAAATTGACAAATAAAGAGGAAAACTAAAATACGCTTTAATGGAACCTTTCCTTTTAAAAGGGTGACTAAATGAATCGTTTGAATACTATATGCAAAGAGGAAGGATAAGACAGCAGATAAAATAAGTAAAATCCCATTGTAAATAATACTACTGGAAATGACGATGGAATAGGAAAAAGGTGTCAATTGAAAACAATAAATCAGAACAGCACCCATTATACTTGCGCCAATACATCCCAAAAGCAACTCTATACTATCATCTTTTAAGGAATGTCCAAAAAGTTGCAAGCGTCTCATTCCTGAGATATATCGAATCCCAGCGCTTCTCATTTCGAGTGTTTTTTGAATAATCGTCAAAGCGCTAAAACTAATGATAAAAATAACTAAGGCAAGTGATTGTGAACCGGAGCCAAAAAAGGCAATAAAGGTCTGCAGAGGATTTGGTTTCTCTATAAAAGTTTGTGAGAAGCCAAGATTATGAAGCGTTTGATCCAGCTTTTCAGTTTCTAAATCACCTGTTAATACATAATAATTCGTTAACAGGCTTTCTTTGGCAGCCAGTTCTTTCTTCTCTCTTTTAATTCCAAGAGGAAGTTTTCCCTCTCCGTAGATATCATAGGTGAAAACAACCTGCCCTTTAGAATCTGTTCTTTGTATCTGACAAGCAATTATACTATGATTTTCCCTTGCCAAGCGGTCTAAACTGGAAGATAATTCTTCATATGTGACGCTCTTTTCTTGTCTCTGCACCCCTACTACCGGAAGACTGCGGTGGATAACCGTATTTGGAGAAATAAAGGCAATCCAAATCAAAAAGCTAGAGATGAAAAGGTTTGATAAAATAATAAAGACACGTTTCATATCATCACACTTTCTTAAGCAGAAAAGGAAAGTAATACCTAGCTAGTCAATTAATTTCGTTGTTTAAGAATTACTGAGTTTTACAAATTACGGTTACATTCTTTGTAAGCGAATACACTTTTTCATCTTTACTATACTACAAATTCCTTAGTAAAACAATAATTTTTATGTGAAACTAGTTTCAAAAAAGAGGCTGGGACAAAAGTCCTAGCCTCTCAATTGTTTTTATTTTGTCGAGCAAGACGCAGTGGTTGAGTGGGCTCTACTACGCTGATTTCATCAGCTTTTACAGCCCTACTCAACTGTGCGGAGGTGGGACGACGAAATCGAATTCTAACGAATTACCGATTTCTGTCCCACTCTCTTATGATTTTATTCCACCACTGCTTCAGCAATTTCTTCTGCAGTGATTCCTGCGAAGTAACGACCTAGGTTTATGGTTTGTAGGGCTTTGAGGACATCTTCACGTTCGTATTTGACACCACGAAGGACATCTTCTACAGCTGCAACATCTTCGATACCGAAGAAGTCACCATAAATCTTAATGTCTTGAATTTTTGACTCGATAACGTTAGCAAAAATTTCAACCTTACCGCTTGGGAATTTTGTTCCACGACGGACGTTATACTCTGGTGATTTACCATAGTTCCAATCCCATGTCCCAAACTTAGTATCTTTAATACGGTTGATTTCTGCCAATTCTTCATCTGAGAAGACATATTCTGTCATCTCAGGGTATTCTTTCTTCATGTAGTCCAAAAGCAGGTCACGGAACTCTTCAACGGTGATTTTTTCTGGCAACTCATCGATAATATTAGTTACTCGAGCACGGACTGATTTCACCCCTTTTGATTCAAACTTATCTTTAGACACTTTAAGTGCGTTAGCTAGGACTGACAAATCCACGTCAAAGAGAAGACAACCATGATGCATGATACGGCCATTAATATAGGCTTGGGCATTGCCACAGAATTTCTTACCGTCGATTTCTAAGTCGTTACGGCCTGTAAATTCAGCTTTAACACCAAGTTCAGCTAAAGTATTGATCACTGGAGTAGAGAAGCTCTTGAAGTCAAAGGCCTTGTTTTCATCTTCTTTTGAAATGATGGTATAGTTAAGGTTGTTCAAATCATGGTAAACAGCGCCACCACCACTGATTCGACGGACTACTTCAATTCCATTTTCACGAACATAGTCACGGTTAATTTCCTCGATGGTATTTTGGTGACGGCCCACAATGATCGATGGTTTGTTAATCCAAAGAAGGAAGATTTGATCCTCGTCCAAAAGGTGTTTAAAGGCGTACTCTTCCAAAGCAATATTAAAAGCAGTATCATTTGAATAATTAATAATGTATTTCATAGTAATTCCAAAAATTCGTTTTATAAATCCTACTCAAAGTAATATGAGAGTTAGTAAGAAATAGTTGACTTTCACTTGAATTTTCTGAAGTAGTAAAAAGAAATGTAACGAGTTATCGTTACATTTCTCGGAAAAATTGAGACAAGTGGCTCAATTTTTAGGCATGGAACTCTATGAGAGGTCGCTGCCGTCCGTACTACTTAAAGAAAATTTAGTTGAAAGAATAATATTATTTCTTCTTAGGTGAGTGAACCGCCAAGCCAAGTACATCCGCAAAGGCTTCGTACATCACTTCTGAGAAAGTTGGGTGACCATGGATGGTCTTGAGCATTTCTTCTACAGTGATTTCCATCTCAATGATAGTTGAAGCTTCGTTGATCAATTCAGCTGCTGCTGGACCAATGATGTGAACCCCAAGAACTTCTCCATATTTCTTGTCTGCAATAACTTTAACAAAGCCTTGAGCCGCATCTGATGCAATGGCACGACCGTTCGCCGCAAAGTTAAATTTACCGATTTGAACATCGTATTTCTCACGAGCCTGTTCTTCGGTCAAACCAACAGCCGCAACTTCTGGAAGGGTGTAGATGGCTGCAGGAGTCAAGTTCAATTTGGCAACAGCATGATTTCCCTTAAGGGCATTTTCAGCCGCAACTTCACCCATACGGAAGGCAGCATGAGCCAACATCTTAGTACCGTTGATATCACCTGGCGCATAGATACCTGGAACAGACGTTTCCATGTATTCATTGACCTTGATCCGTCCACGATCCAATTCAAATTCAACATCTCCGATACCTTCAAGGTCTGGAACACGTCCGATTGATAGAAGTGCTTTGTTAGCAATGATATCATCTTTTCCTTCAACCTTGATACGGAGTTTGCCATCTTCTTCAATGATTTCTTGCAATTTCGTATCCGTCAAGATTGTCATACCCTTGCGTTCAAGGATCAAACGAAGGTTCTTAGATACTTCTGCATCCATTGCTGGAACGATGCGGTCCATCATTTCGATAACCGTAACTTTTGAACCAAAGGTCATGAAGGCTTGACCAAGTTCGATACCGACAACCCCACCACCGATGATCACGAGGCTTTCTGGAACTTCATTCATTTCAAGGATGTCGTCACTTGTCATGACAAGGGATGATTCCATTCCTGGAACGTTAATCTTGCTGACTTTTGAACCACCAGCAAGGATGATCTTCTTGGTTTCAAGCAATTCAGAACCATTTACCAAGACATTCTTATCTTTCGTAATGGTACCGATACCCTTATGAACATCCACTCCGTAGCTACGAAGAAGTCCAGCAACACCACCAACAAGGGTATTAACAACTTTAGATTTAGTTTCTAAAAGTTTATCCATATCTACTGAGAAACTTGGATTTTCAATGATAATACCACGGTTTGCCGCATGACCAATATTTTCAATGATTTCAGCATTGTGGAGGTAGGTCTTAGTTGGGATACATCCGCGGTTCAAGCACGTTCCACCAAGTTCAGATTTCTCAACGAGTGCAACCTTACCACCTAATTGAGCTGCTTTAATAGCAGATACGTAACCAGCAGGACCACCACCAATCACTACGATATCGTAAGCGTCATCACTCTTATTGTCATCGTTTGAAGCACTTACTGTAGCTGGTGCTGGACTCGCTTCTGGTGCTGCTGCTCCAGCTGTTGGGATGTTTTCCCCCTCTTCACCAAGATAACCGATTACTTCTGTTACAGGAACAGTTTCTCCGTCCCCTTTCAGGATAGCGATCAAGTAGCCATCTTCTTCTGCTTCCAACTCCATGCTGACTTTGTCTGTCATGATTTCAAGGAGAACTTCTCCTTCTTTTACAAATTCGCCGACTTTCTTATTCCACTGAACGATTTGTCCTTCGGTCATATCTACGCCGGCTTTTGGCATAATTACTTCTAAGGCCATTTTATTTCCCTCTTTTTCTTGTTTCTATTCTCTCATTGATTAGACCAACATTGAAATCGGGTCTTCAATCAAGGCTTTCAAGTCTTTCATGAATTTGGCACCAGCCATTCCATCGACAACGCGGTGGTCAATGGTCAAGCCCAAGCTCATGATTGGACGAATGACAATTTCACCATTTACAACAACTGGTTTTTCAACCGTTGCACTAACTCCAAGGATGGCAGAGTTTGGTTGGTTGATAATCGGTCCAAATGATTGAACGCCAAACATTCCCAAGTTACTGATGGTAAAGGTTGAATTTTGCAATTCACTTGGAGCAAGCTTACCATCCAAGGTACGTCCGATAACGTCCTTGAAGGCTACCACCAACTCTGACAAGGTCATCTTTTCAGCATTGTAGACAACTGGAGTCATCAAGCCATTGTCCATCCCAACCGCCATTGCTAAGTTGACATAGTTATGAGTAATGATGGTTTTGCCATCTTCTGTCAATGACGCATTGATGTATGGATGTTTCATCAAGGTCTTAACCACTGCTAGAGAAAGCAGATCCGTAACAGTGACTTTCTTTCCAGTGGCTTCCATGATTGGATCCAATACTTTCTTACGAAGGGCCAACATTTGAGACATATCAACGTCATAGTTCAAAGTAAAGGTTGGTGCTGTCAAGTAAGATTCTACCATCCGTTGAGCGATCACCTTCCGCATTGGTGTCATCGGAATTCGCTCGATTTCACCATAAGGTGTTACATTATCAGGAGCCTCTTCCACCTTCTCAATTTGAGCAGGTGACTTAATGGTCTCATTCTCAATATTTTCAGGAAGAAAAGCAAGGACATCCTTCTTCATGATCTTACCACGATGACCCGTTCCTTGAATCTCTTGCCAAGCAATATTGTGTTCTAAAGCAATTCGTTTTGCAAGTGGTGAAATGCGAACCACGTTAGTGTCTTTATATGTTTCCACGTCTTCTTTGTGGACACGACCGTTTGCGCCTGAACCAGAAACATCATAGAGGTTGATCCCAAGATCATCCGCTAATTTTCTAGCCGCAGGAGTCGCTCTTAGCTTATCATCAGCCATGACCTCTCCTATTCTATTATAAGATATTAAGGACGTAGAGGACAAAGAAAAAATAGGAGATTGACGCTGTGTTCGCTGAACACAAGGAAATCTATCTTTTTTTCACAGTCCTCAGTCCGGATTCAGTTACAAGATACTAAGGGCGTTTAAAAGTGACCGAAAAATAGGAAATCAACGCAGACTTCGATGAAGTCAAGGAGATTTATCTTTTTTCCGTGCTTTTAGCCCGTGCTCTAATCTAAGATATTAAGGACGCAGAGAACTTTGTACCTAAAAAGATACAAAGTTTCCTCGTCTAATTTAAATGACATTACATAATTTATGTTATGTATTATTCTTTATTGTACGTTTTACGAATGGCATCTTTGATGCTTTCAACTGTTGGAATCATTGCATTTTCAAGGTTTTGTGCGTAAGGCATTGGCACATCTTCCCCCGCACAACGGCGGATTGGTGCATCCAAGTAATCAAATGCTTCTGATTCAGAGATAATAGCTGAAATTTCGCCAATATAGCCACTTGTTTTGTGGGCATCATTGACAAGGACTACTTTTCCTGTCTTCTTGACAGAATTAATGATGATCTCTTTATCGAGTGGGACCAAGGTCCGTGGATCTACTACTTCTACAGAGATCCCTTCTTCTGCCAATTCTTCAGCTGCTTGCATCACACGACGAAGCATTTTCCCGTAGGTTACGACAGTGACGTCAGTTCCTTCGCGTTTGATTTCTCCGACACCAAGTGGAATCGTGTAGTCTGGATCAACTGGCACTTCCCCTTTTTGGTTGAATTCTGATTTGTATTCAAGAATGATAACGGGGTTGTTGTCGCGAATAGATGACTTAAGCAGTCCCTTCATATCCGCTGGCGTACCAGGAGCAACAACTTTCAAACCAGGAATATGAGTAAACCATGATTCCAAAGATTGGGAGTGTTGAGCTGCAGATCCAACTCCATTACCAGCAGCACAGCGAATGGTCATCGGTACTTGCCCTTTACCACCAAACATGTAGCGAGTTTTAGCAGCTTGGTTGACAATAGCATCCATGGCAATTACTGAGAAATCCATGAAGGTCATATCAACGATTGGGCGAAGTCCGGTCATGGCTGCACCTGCTGCTGCACCTGAAATCGCAGCCTCAGAAATCGGACAGTCACGGACACGTTCTGGACCGAATTCCTCAAGCATTCCTACTGAAGTTCCGAAGTCTCCACCGAAAACTCCGACATCTTCCCCCATCAACAATACGTTTTCGTCGCGACGCATTTCCTCAGACATAGCAAGGATAATGGTATCGCGGAAAGACATTAATTTAGTTTCCATAATTCTCTACTCCCCCCTTAGTCTGCGTAAATATCTTCGAAAGCTGATTCGAGTGGAGGGAATGGGCTTTCTTCCGCAAATTTCACTGAAGCTTCAACTGCTTCTTTTACTTCTTCTTGGATCTGATCCAATTCTTCTGCGCTCGCAATCTCATTTTCAAGGAGATACTTGCGAAGGTTTTCGATTGGATCTTTCTTCTTCCACTCTTCTACTTCTTCACGGGTCCGGTATTTACCAGGGTCAGATGAAGAGTGACCAAGCCAACGATAGGTGACACTTTCAATCAAGACAGGTCCTTTACCAGAGCGGACGTGTTCAACAGCTTTTTGGAATCCTTCATAAACATCGATAACGTTGTTTCCATCAGGAATAAACATTCCAGGAATGCCGTAAGCAGCACTACGTTCGTGGATATGCTGAATATTGGTCATTTTCTTGATATCAGCGGAGATTCCGTAACCGTTATTGATACAGTAAAAAATAACTGGGAGGTTCCAGATGGAAGCCATATTGACTGCTTCGTGGAAGACACCTTCGTTGGTTGCGCCGTCCCCAAAGAAGCAGACGACAATTTTACCGGTCTTTTTCATTTGTTGAGTAAGGGCAGCACCTACTGCAATTCCCATACCACCACCAACGATCCCGTTAGCACCAAGGTTACCAGCATCGAGGTCAGCGATATGCATGGAGCCACCCTTCCCTTTACAAGTACCCGTATACTTACCAAGGATTTCTGCCATCATGCCATTCAAATCGATTCCTTTAGCAATGGCTTGTCCATGTCCACGGTGGTTAGAAGTCAGCAAGTCATCGTCGTTTAAAGCCAACATTGCTCCAACATTGGCTGCTTCTTCCCCAACAGAAAAGTGCGTCATTCCTGGCACTTTCCCTTTTTTTACTAACTGTGCAATTTTTAAGTCCATGCGACGGATTTCTTCCATTTTACGGAACATTTCCAATAAGAGACTTTTATCTAATGTTGCCATCATTTCGCCTTTCTTAGCATTTATTCATTCATTTTTATTCTAGCCAAAAATGAAAGCACTGTCAAAAATAATGCTCATATGATTTCACAAACTTTATTCCTTGGAAGAAGGTTTTATAAGCTTTTTAAAATCCAAATACAATATTTCACAATCTTTTCTCTTCTTCCTTTGCTATACATATAAAAAAACCGATAGGATCCTATCCTATCGGTCGTTATCTTATGATTGGCGTTGGCCAAAGTCATGAATCATTTGTTCCAATTCTTCACGACTAGGTGTTGTAAGCATATAGAGGTAATCTCCCTGAAGTTCCGCAAAGGCCGCTGGCATGTCTTTCTTGACCCGGAATTGATCATGGTATTTAGCCAAAACTTCTTCCTCTGACAGAGTATAAGCTGCATTGGCACGACGAGAAGTTGCCAAGCAATAAAGGGGCTCAAACTCAGAAGCTGGGAAGGGTTCTCCTGCTACAATGGCAGCATAGCCACGGTACAAATCAATCGAGTGAGCGTAGTTGTAGACATCGATGGTAAAGCCACCTGCAGGGCGATTATTGTACTCGATCGCAATATAGTCATCCCCATCGCGGAAGAACTCAATGTGGAAGAAACGTTCCTTCATGCCAAAGGCCTTGACAATCGCTTCCCCGTATTGACGCAATTTTGGATCCATCTCTTTGAGGACATAATAAGAGTTGTCCATCTTGTAGAGCATCAAATCGAGTGGCGTATAAGCATAGTCAAAAGTCGTTGAGAAGACAATGTTGCCATCGCGATCGACCAGACCATCAAAGGTACAAATCTCGCTAGAAGTGACGAATTTCTCAAAGAAGTACTCGGTATGGCCATCCCATTCTGCCTTGAAATGGTCCACATCTTCTGGTGTTTCGATCTTGAAGGTCGCTGCTGCTCCTACTCCGTTGTCAGGTTTGGCAATCAATGGCAACCCAATCTTCTTCACGGCCTTGTCGATGTCTTTTTCTGTTTTAACCACAGCACCCGGAACGACTGGGACTCCAGCCTTCTTGAAGAGTTTCTTCATTTCGGATTTGAACTTGGTTTTCTTCAGATCTTTTGGCTTAGCCCCGAAGACATTGAATTGCTCCCGAAGCGCCGCATCCAATTCCAACCAGTACTCATTATGAGACTCAATGCGATCGATTGGGCCATGTTTATAAAAGAGAAAGGCTACCGCACGCTTCACTTCGTCCAGATTTTCCAAATTTTCAACACGGAAATATTCTGTTAAGCTGTTGCGCAAAGGCTCATCTAACTGTTCATATGGCTCTTGACCAATTCCCAAGACAGTGATCCCTTTATTAGCCAGTTCGATGGTAAATTGTTGGAAGTTTTGTGGGTAATATGGTGAAATAACGATATAATTCATTGAGGTCTCCTCCCTTTTTACTTATAGATACATTTGGCCTAGGAAATATGGCATTTGTTTGCGCCACCATTCCCAATCGTGGGCGACATCATGTCCCCATTCAGCGAACCATGCAGGAATATTTTTGTGATCAAAGGCTTCTTTCAGTTTGTAGAAAGATGGAAGTCCATCTTGTTCCCAAGCCCCTAAACCAGTACAAACAACGATTTCAGCCTGACGGTAACGATCGATAAACCAGCCATCGTTTTGGTTCCAAATATAATCAGATGGCGAGTTTTGGTAAATTGCTTCATCGCCTCCAAAGTCACCAACAAAGAAACGAGCGTCATAGACACCACTCAAGGCAATCACTTTGTTAAAGACATCTGGATGTTGCAAGAAGAAGTTGAGCGCGTGGTAGGCTCCCATAGAGCAACCAGTTGTCATCATCGGATCAAACCAGCCTGTTTTGTGTTTGATAAAAGGAATGGCTTCTTCAATCACATAGCGTTCATAAGCTCGGTGCATTTCTGCTCGATCGTGAGGATTCTTCCAATTACAAAGCCAGCTATCACTATCCACACTCGAAAGGGTAAAGAATTGAACCCGTCCTTCTTCGATAAATTGAGCACAAGCATCAATCATACCAAAGTCATAGTACTCGTTATGGCTGCCACCTGAGGAGGCAAAGACCACAACAGGAATCCCTGCATGTCCATAGCGGTTCAGATACATTTCACGGTTGAGTTGGCCACTCCAGTGGCTTAAATGTTCAATATTCATAAGTTCCCTCTTTCCTTTATTTCTTCAATTTACAGTCTATTAATCCCATTTTTCTGCCAAAAAGCGAAGGCATTCAGGTAAATGTTCAGCCCAAGCTTCTTCGTGGTGAATAGCCCCAGATTGAATCCGAATGGCAATATGATTGAGATCCACCCCTTGTTGAATGACGTCGTGATAATAACGAAGTGATGAATCGATATAGGCTTGCTTGATGTTTCCTGCCATTAGGGTTTTATCCGTATCATCCGCCTCTTCAGTACCTACATAGATGTAGATCCGTTGATCTGCATATAATTTTTTGCGTTCGATATAATGATTGAAGGCATCTTGGTGTAGCCAGTTAGCAGATGAAAAGACACCTAAACAACCAATTTGATCTTGGTACTCTAAGCCCAAGAATTGGGTAATATTCCCACCCAAGGAAGATCCAATCATGGCCGTATGTTCTCGATCAGCAAGAGTCCGATATTCTTGGTCAATGAAAGGTTTCACCACCTCCATAACAAATTCGCCGTACTCAACTCCCTTGCCACCAAATTGCATGCCAGGAATATTAGATTCCTTGTACTTCCAGGCAGAGTATTCGTTCATGCGTTGGAAACCATCATTATCGATCGCAACGACAATCATGCGGCTAATATCGGGATTCCGCTTAATGGCTGGAATGACTTTCCAGGAATGACCCGCATAAGCTTCCTTGCTATACAAAACGTTCTGCCCATCGTGGAAATAAACAACAGGGTAACGTCTATCTGTATCCGTTTCATAATTCTTAGGTAATAAGACTCGCACACGACGGAGTTTTCCGGTATAAGGCACTTTCAACTCGTGTGTCTTCATATCTAAATAAAAATAGGATTTGTTCATTGTCAGAAAACTCTCTATATTCTAAATTTTATTCATTATACCATTTTTAGAAGAAAAAGTCTGGATTTTTTCCAAACTTTTTCCTTTCTTGGGTTATTTTTCCATAAACTGAGCCAAATCTTGTAAAGAACGTTCGGCAATTTTCTCATACCGTTCTTTTTTATCCCGAATGCGTGGTCCTTCTAGCTCTTTGATAATCCCGAAGTTGACATTCATGGGTTGGAAATGTTTGCTGTCAGCATGGGTGATATAGTGAGCCAGACTTCCGATAGCTGTCGTTTCTGGGAAAATCGCTGCTTCTTCTCCTTTGAAAAGGCGAGCGGCATTGATTCCAGCTACCAAACCTGAGGCAGCTGACTCCACATAGCCTTCTACCCCTGTCATTTGACCCGCAAAGAAGAGGTTCGGTTGTTTCTTAGAACGGTAGGTTTGTTCTAGCAAATTTGGAGAGTCCATGTAAGAATTGCGGTGCATGACTCCGTATCTCACAAACTCCGCATGTTCCAAACCTGGAATCATTTGGAAGACCCGTTTTTGTTCGCCCCATTTAAGGTGAGTTTGGAAACCAACGATATTGTAGAGGCTGGCAGCCGCATTGTCTTGGCGCAACTGGACTACCGCATAAGGGGTCTTAAACTCCCCATCACGTGGCCCTTTGTAATCTTCTGGATACTCGAGTCCAACTGGTTTCATAGGGCCATAGAGCATGGTTTTGATGCCTCGTTTGGCCATGACTTCAATTGGCATACAACCTTCAAAATATTTTTCTTTTTCAAAAGAGTTGAGCGGGGCTTCTTCTGCATTGACCAAGGCCTCGTGGAAATCCATAAATTCCTGTTTAGTCATGGGACAGTTGAGATAGGCTGCTTCTCCCTTGTCATAGCGTGACTTGAGATAGACCTTGTCCATATCGACAGTATTAACATCGATGATTGGAGCTGCTGCATCATAGAAATAGAAACCGTCGCCACCATTGAGGGCATGGATCTTTTCTGCCAAGGCATCGCTAGTTAGAGGCCCCGTTGCGACCACTGTGATGGCATCTGTCGGCAATTCCGTAATTTCATCGCGAATGACTTCAATGAGCGGGTGTTGGGACACCTTCTCCGTCACTCGACTAGCAAAACCTTCTCGGTCCACAGCAAGTGCTCCACCAGCTGGTACACGATTCGCTTCCGCTGCTTCAAGGATGACAGAACCCAGACGACGCATTTCTTCTTTGAGGAGCCCGACAGCATTGGTGAGAGAATCCCCACGAAGAGAGTTGGAACAAACTAGCTCAGCAAAGTTGTCTGTTTTATGTTGCGGAGTGGATTTCACTCCCCGCATTTCATAAAGCTTGACCGGAATTCCCTGTTGGGCAATCTGGTAAGCTGCTTCCGAGCCTGCAAGGCCCGCACCGATGACATTGATATAAGATTGAGACATGACACTAATACCTCTTTGGGTATCAAAACACCCCACTGGACTGTTAGACACCCTCAAATCTTTCTAATTTTCTACTTGGTCCATTATACCAAAAAGCCAAGTAAAAAGACAGGGAGGCTTTTCCTTCCTGTCTAATGAATGTCTATTATAACAGACATTTATAAAAATTGCCGTTATAATAGACATTGAATTGTTTAAAAGCTTATTTCACTTTTTCTTCTTCGTAGTCGCCATTGCTACATACGACTTGTTTGCCACCACCACGAACTTTTTTCTCAACTAAGTAATGACCACATTTTGGACAATCCCGACCGATTGGTTTATCCCAAGATGTAAATTCACACTCTGGATAGCGATTGCATCCATAGAAGATACGGTTGCGCTTGGTTTTGCGTTCGATGATTTGTCCCTGATGACAGTCAGGACACTCCACACCGATTTCTTTGACAATGGCCTGGGTATGACGACAATCTGGGAAATTACTACAAGCATAGAACTTACCAAAACGTCCTAATTTAATCACCATCGGGCTTCCACAAACTTCACAATCAAAACCAGCTGGTTCGTCTTTGATTTGGATTTTTTCCATCTCTTCTTCAGCCTTTGCGACTTCTTTGGAGAATGGTTTGTAGAAGGCATCAATGACTTTTTGCCACTCTTCTTTTCCAAGTTCGACATCATCGAGTTTACCTTCCATCTCTGCTGTGAAGGTCACGTTGACAATATCTGGGAAGAATTCAACGATCAGTTTATTGACGATCTCCCCTAATTCTGTTGGTTCAAAGCGTTTGGCTACCAGCTTCACATAATAGCGTTTTTGAATGGTCTCAATGGTCGGAGCATAGGTTGACGGACGTCCAACTCCATTTTCCTCCAAGGTCTTAATAAGTGTCGCTTCTGAATAGCGAGCAGGTGGTTGGGTGAAATGTTGTTCTGGCTTGCTATTGACCTGCTTGACCACATCTCCAACTGCCATATCTGGCAACATTTTGTTCTTGTCAGAGTCATTGTAAATAGCAAGATACCCATCAAACTTAACTTGGCTTCCATTTGCCGCAAACTGAACCCCATTTTGAGAGAGCTTAACAGCCATGGTATCAAAGATAGCGCCTGTCATCTGGCTAGCCACAAAACGGTTCCAGATAAGGGTATAGAGCTTGAGCTGGTCTTTGTCCAGGTACTTAGCGATACTTTCAGGTGTGTTAAAGACACTAGATGGACGAATGGCTTCGTGAGCATCTTGAGCACCTGATGCATTCTTGACCCTGCTACCATGCTTGGAATACTTGCTACCAAAACGGTCGTTAATGTAGCTTGCCGCTTCGTTCTGAGCCACAGGACTGATACGAGTCGAGTCTGTACGCATATAGGTAATCAAACCTTGCACACCAGATCCGATATTAATTCCTTCATAAAGTTGCTGAGCAACCATCATGGTCTTACGAGTTCGGAAATTAATTTTATTGGCAGCGTCCTGCTGCATAGATGATGTGGTATAAGGCAGCGGAGCATTGCGCTTGCGTTCCTTTTTCTCAACGCTTTCGACAGTAAATTCATCACCTTCAATATGAGAAAGATCGTTTTTTACATTATCGTTGGTAGCAAGCTTCATCTTCTTGCCATTCATGCCGTAAAAGCTTGCTTGAAATTGACGAGCCCCTTTTTTGAAAGTTCCGTCAATCGTCCAATACTCTTCTGGTTTAAAAGCATTGATTTCATTTTCACGGTCAATGATGAGCTTCAAGGCGACAGATTGCACACGTCCAGCTGACAATCCTTTTTTGACCTTTTTCCAGAGAATTGGAGA
>OGHJ01001255.1_pt1 | contig 28646 bp, 24 predicted proteins | sample 1571351 | NCBI WGS metagenome assembly OGHJ01 (sample SAMEA2582037, study PRJEB24529) | metagenome | biome: Human gut stool | place: China | collected 2011 | reverse complement strand
AGAAAACGCTTACCGTAAGGTCACAGAGGACGAGCTCGAATACGAACGCAGAGAATCCAGATTTAGATACCAGCTGCAGCGCAACACCGAGTTGTCTGTGGCACGCAACGAAGGACTGGAGCAAGGACGCAACGAGGGCGAAGCCATTGGTCTCAAAAAAGGGCGCAGCGAGGGCGAAGCCATTGGTCTTAAAAAAGGTCGCAGCGAAGGACGGGTCGAGGGCGCAGCGCAGGAAAAGCGCGAGATTGCCAAAAATTTTAAGCATGCCGGGATTTCCGTTGAGGTCATCGCAGAGAATACCGGGCTGACTGCAGAGGAAATCGAGAGGCTGTAAATACACAGCAGCGAACTGATCATCAGCAAAGCTGAAAATCTAACAAGCAAACACACAAAACCACCAAGCAGGAATGGGAATGCAAATACCATTCCTGCTTTTATCATGCGCTAAAACAGGGCGTTGCACGCCATATTGATGGTAGAATTTACGATAATATGTTTTTGTAAACCGTTTGCATTGTATCTCTAATTCGGGCAAACTAGCGGTATGAGAAATTTCGATGCAGGAGGATAGAGAAATGGAGCATATCGTTACGAAGGAACATATCGAGGCGTATTGTACGGCGCTGCAGGCGGCGGAGCGGGCGGGCAGCACGATCGTCAAGTACCGGCGGGAGCTGAATCAGCTGGCAGTCTGGCTGGCGGGGCGTCCGGCCTCGCAGGAGCGGCTTGCAGCATGGAAGGCAGCGCTCGCCGCGCAAGACTATGCGCCCCGTACGATCAACGCCATGCTGGCGGCGGCTAACGGTTTTTTTCGGTATATGGGCTGGGAGATTCATCTAAAGCTCTTAAAGATACAGCGGCGGCTGTTTCGAGACACCGCCAGAGAACTAAGCCGCGCGGAGTACGAACGGCTGCTGACCGCAGCCAAAGACAGCGGGCAGGAGAGGCTGGCGCTCATCATGGAAACGCTGTGCGCGACCGGCATCCGCATCAGCGAGCTGCGGTATATGACCGTAGAGGCGTCGCAGACAGGGCAGGCGACCATCACGCTCAAGGGGAAGATACGAACCATCCTGCTCAGCACGAAGCTTTGCCGCAAGCTGCTGCAATACGCGAAGAAGCATGGAATGACGAGCGGCGAGATATTTTGTACCAAAAGCGGACGCGGTATCTCCAGAAGACAGGTCTGGCACGAGCTGAAACGGCTGTGCAAACGATCAGGCGTCGCAGCCAGCAAGGTATTTCCGCACAACTTCCGCAGGCTGTTTGCGACGATATATTATAAGGCGAGCAAGGATATTGCAAGACTGGCCGACGTGCTGGGACATTCGAGCATCGAGACAACACGTATCTATTTGATGATCAGTGAAAAAGAACAGGCGAAGCAGCTGGAACGGATGGGACTGGTCACGTAGGACGGAATCAACATTCCGTTGCTTTCAAAAAAATGCCGGACCGTCCGGCAGCAGACGGAATCAACATTCCGTTGATTCGATGTGAAAAGAATCTGCTAAAATTTACATAGTTGTTTGTTTATTTTAGCAAATTGTACTTAAAAAATCAACAGAATTTTGTTTTTTGAGCACGAAAAATGAACCACAATAATTTACTGTCTGTTGTGGTATTTTTTTCATGCTTTTTTGTTTGATTTTGCGCACATGATTTACAATATCAGAACTATGTAAACCTAAAACACTGTATAGATTTAGTATATTTATGCATTTTTTACATTTTCTGATTAGATCATGTCTGGTCGTTGCACAACGGAATGTTGATTCTGTTGATTTTAGATCTGTTTTGTCCTCGCGCAGAGGACGCGAATCTATGCGATGGATAGGAGGAGGTTTCATGCAGCATCATAGACGGTTTTATACGCACCACCCGGTTCGTTCGCCGGACGAGAGGCAAAAATCAGCAAGAAGACAAAGAAGAAAGGACGGACAGACAAAATGAAGAAGAGAAGATTTTTATCTTGGATTTTGACGCTGGCTATGCTCTTTAGCATGGCGCCAACAACAGCGTTGGCGGTAAATCTGCCGAGCACGTATGATGCGGTGTACAATGCAGCTAATCTTGAGGCGGCGACTCTGTTTGAGGACGGAAAAACTTACCGCTTAACAGGTACGGGTACAACGCCGGTGAAGATCGGCACAGGTAAGCATGTGATTATCGTACTGGACGGCGTGACGATAAGTAGCGCAACATCTCCGATTCAGGTGGAGGCAGGCGCACAGCTCACTTTGATTCCGAAGTACAATACAGAAAACAATCTGACCTGTACTTCTGATACGGTACAGAAAGTTACAGACAACAATGCCGGTGGTTTGACCGCAGGTATTTCCGTACCTGAGAATGCCACGTTGATCATTGACAAGGACGATGCCGGTGAGGGTACGCTAAACGTAACCGGCGGCTACGGCGGCGCGGGCATCGGAGGAAGTTATACAGACCAGTTACTAGAAACCCGGGGGGGCAAAAGGTGCTGACGGTACGCCGGGACCTACGGGTTACGGTGCCACAGGCGAATCAAACGGCGGCGGTGCCGGAGGAAGTTTCGGTAATGGTGGGCTTGGAGGTAAATATGGTTCTAATGGTACTACTGCAGGAACTATCACAATTTCCGGTAGTATATTGAACGCTACTGGCGGCATGGATGCAGCTGGTATCGGCGGTGGTAGAGGTCGCGATGGCAGTACTGGTGTGAACGGTGATAACGGCGGAAAGGGAAACAGCGGCAGTGGCTCGTGTCCTGCGCATCAAAGTGGTCGTGCTTCTGGCGGCGGCGGCGGTGGTGGTGCTGGCGCTGGCGGTAATGGCGGAAATGGTGGAACTGGCGGTGCTGGTGGCAACATTACAATAACAGGTGGTACTGTTACCACAATCGGTAAAGGCGGCGCAGCTGGTATCGGCGGCGGTGCTGGCGGAACTGGTGGTAATGGTGGTGCTGGCGGCGCTGGTGGCGCTGGCGGAGATGTTATTACGTATAGACCGTTTTGGAGTGATTTGGTAATGTATACCGCGAAAGGTGGTAGCGGCGGTGATGGTGCTGGTGGATTGAGTGGTCGTGGCGGCCAAGGTGGTGCTGCTGGTACGCTGATGATTACAGGAGGAAAGGTTCAGTCAGACGGCTACAATGGTTTTGGCGGTGGTAAAGTCGGTAACGATGGTCTTAACGGGAAAGGTACTAAGACGAACGGAAAAGACGATGGACGAGATGGAACGACTGTGTATTCAGGTCCGCAACATTCTTGGCAAACTTTGCAAAATAACTATTGGTGGTGGAGAGGCAATAATGCAAATGCCTATGCGGGTGTTAGAGTAGTTGGCGGGAACGGCGGTAGCGTAGACGGATCGCAAAGTGCTGCCAATTCTGATGGTACTGCTGGCACGATGCAAATTACAAACTCCAATGCAAACGTGGATTTTGTTTCTACCGGCGGCGGTGCTCTGACAAATGCCTCTCCGACGGACAAAAATAGTGATCCGCTGTACCGCGTGGAGCTTACAATCTATGACTTGGATAAAAACTCTAAGATCAAGGATGCCAGCGTCAATGTAGAGGTTCCCGGCGGCAATGGCAAGACGAAATATACCTATAAGACAGTTTCGGAAAATAACGGGAAAGCTGTACTGTGGCTGCCTGCAGGCACTTATACATTGAAGGAAAATGCTGTAAACCATAACACACTGGGTGCAATCCCAAAAGATAGCCCGGTGACACTTAACGTTGCAGCGAATAACGATAACAAACAGGATGTAATGATTGGCGTTTCGGTCAAGGTGAGCGCTGATAAGACAGATAAAGTCTACTTTTCAAAGGACAATGAGACGCCGGTGACGATCCGCGTGGATACCTCTGATGTGGAGCAGACGATCGATTCTGTCAAGTGGTTCCGGGAGGTTGTGAACCTAAACGATCAAGAATATGCACCGAAAAATAACGGCAACAAGGAGTCGTTTGATGAAGGATACAAAAAAATTATGGACGGCAGTGGTAATAAGGGTACGCTGATCAATCAGACAAACGGCGTTTACAGCCTGCCGATCAACCAGAATGGCCGCTATTGGGTGCAGATCGAATATCAATCCAACGGCGTGCCCGTGAAGCTAGTCAAAGGATTGACAGTCAACAACATTTACCGCACCTTTAACATCCAGTTCCGCACGGAATGGTGGGAAACGGTCGGCGGTGCAGGTGGCACTCAAAAGCTGATCAAGTCCAAACCCGAGGGCAACGCCTACGGTCCGCTGCTGGACAGTCAGGGAAATACCAGTCCGCAGAAAGTCGGATTTGCCTGGGAGCTGGATGGCTATGATGCTGCGGATATTCAGAATGGTACGCTGCTGACTAATCCTTACGGCGGCTTTGACAAGGTGAAGTTTTACGCACAGAGTACCGAGCTTTCATATAACACTGCGGTGCTTGGTACTTACACCGCTTTCACGCAGAATGATTTGGTTTATACAAAGGATCTGGATGCCTCTTTCCTTAAGGCAAATAACGACTGTGATCAGGGGGATATTTCTAAGTATACGTTGAAGTACAATCCTAAGGATGCGCAGCTGACCTTAGTCACCATCTATGGCAGGGTGCGGCATGGCGGTACGATCGATACCGATTCGAAGCCGCTTTACGCTGACCAGCGTGCATATACGCCGCTGATCAATACAGATGAAATTGACGGCAAGGATCAGACAGGCTACAAGCTGGTAGCTGTTCGGATTAACGGTGTAGATGCCCCGTTTGTCAAGGACGCGCAGGGCGGCGACACCAATTTGGTGAAACTGGAAAACATCCATGGGAGCCAAACTACGGACAAAATCCGCACTGTGGAATTTATCTACGAAAACAATATGACCGATGTCACAATCCGGGGATATTATCAAGGCACGACCACACCGATTGAAAACTTCCCGGATATCAAGGTACAAGCGGAAATCGGCAAGGCGTATACTTACGGACAACTGCCGCTGGATGGCTATGATTTTGAGGGAACGGTTCCGAAACTGGATACTGTAAGCGGAAACCCTGCAAAGGATATTTTGACATACTACTATACCAAAAAGCAGGGAAATGTGACCTATCGTGCCGTAGATGCGGGCAATACCGGGATCGTGCTTGCACAAAGAACCGAAACGCTTGCCAAGGGCGCTGCTATTAATTGTTCACAATCGAAAGCAGAAACGTTGTTTGGTACAATCGATTATTACACGATCACTGCCGGAGACGGAACAGCTGTGGATGCGACAGGCACAGCGGTGACCACCTATAGTGGCATTTCCGATGTAACGGTTACTTATCAGTACACAAGGAATCAGCGTGACGTCAAGGTGATTCGCTGGGATGTTGCTGCAGACAGTAAAATCGATGAACAGACGATATCTGGTCTTGATGCCGGAAAAGTGCATCAGCTTGACTTGTCAACCTTGCCAGAATTACCGACCTACGCACAAATTGGCGGTAATCCAAGCTATTTCGTTACAGACGACCAGAATCAGTCTGTGACGGTCTACTATCGTCCGGCAACAACTTGTGATGTGATTGTGAGGATTGTAGACGAAAATGATAAAGAAATAAATAGGTATACGATCAGCGGTACGCCAGGTGTGCAAATGACGATCACACCGAACAGTTACACTGGTTATGAATTTAACGGCACAGCTGAGGAAAAGGCAAACGGTGTCAAAATCACGCCGACCGCAGGCGGTAACAATATCGTTACGATGAAATATCAATCGATTATGTATGATATTACTGTGAAGCTTTTAGATACGCAGAACAAGGATATTTCCGGTCAGGTGCCAACGTTTCGGACAATACAACATGTGCAGGAGGGGCAGCCTTTCGTTATCACTGCGCCGAATATTCCGGGGTATTCGCTGATTGCCGGATGCCAACCGGTGCAGTCTCTGACCGCAGAGGAAATCAAGAAAGATACATCGAAGAGAACGATTATCTTTACCTACGATCAGGTTGCTGCTGAGAACTTTGTCAAGCATACGATCCTATTTAAACTGGATAACCATCCGCTTTATGAGCATACAAAACTGGTTCCAAAGGGTAAGGGCGATCCGGTGATCTATGATGCGAGCAGTATTTCCTACGTTGTACCGGGCTTCACTTTGCAGCAGATTACCTATACAGTTGGCAGCACTTCCGGTCAAGTTGCGGACATTGTAAAAGATAACGCTGATGCGACGATTACCTATGAATTCCGGGAAGATGCGGCACAGATTGTCATCAAGCACGTAGACAAGAATAACGATGTGCTCAAAAAGGACGGAACGGACGTTCCGGACAAAGTGCTGACAGGCTACCGTAATGGACAGCAGGGGGTCGTGGTGGTTGCCCCGGCACTGGATGGCTTTGTGCTGGTGGGTGCTTTGACGCAGAAGGTGGACTTACATGCCGGTTCTAATCCGGTCAATTTCGAATACACCGACCCGAACAATGTGACGCTGACGCTTAAGGAAAAAACTGCGGACGGCACCGATCGGATTATCCGGGTACTAAGCCCATTGACCGCGACAACCTATATAGCAGGCAGCGGCGTTTTGGATTTGACAGCCTACGGTTATACCTACTCCCAAAAGGATACACAAGGGGATACCCAAAAAGTGTTCAACCAAGATGGCAAGTTGGAGATTACAACCCAAGACCTTAATACCAAAAAGAACTATGACATCTACTACACCAAAAAGGTCAGAGATGTACAGTATATTCTGGTAGATAAAGCCAAGCTTACCGACCCAACTCATCCGGAAAACGCAACCAATGCCCAGATCATAAAGACGGAAACTGTCAATCAAGATGCGCGCGTGGGCGAAAGCTATGTCGCGGCTGCGCGGCAGTTAGACGGCTACACCTTGGCGGACGCTTTGACGAAGGTCATCAGCGAGGTAACGGATGCGAAAGATGCGGTTAAGGTGTACTTCCTTTACACAAAGAAGCAAAGTGGAAGCGTTCAAATTGTTTATCGCAGTGAGGAACAAGGGCAGACACTCTTGAGTTACACAGTGCAAGGTGCGATTGGCGAAGATTTCACAGCAAGCGCGCCCGCCACATGGGAAAACGGCAAGTACAAGCTGAAAAACGATGGACTGACTAGCTACAATGAGAATACCGGCGGCACCAAGACCATTACCGTACAAGCTACGAACAGCGACGTCGTATTTACATATACTAAAAATTTTGTAACGGTTTCGACTTCGACCAAGGTAGGAACAAGCACCGCTGCGCATGACAGCGTGACGGTGAAGAAAGGTGAGCAAGTGATGCTAACGCCTCCGGCTGTCAAAGGCTATGATTTGGTCGGCATCACTGCGACCGGTTATACGCTGACGAATGGCGGCGAAGCGCAGATGCCGGATGAATGGGACGCACAAGCGCAGAAACTGACACTTACAAATCTGCAAGCGGATGTGCAGGTGGTCTACCACTATAAGGCTATCGAAGAGAACATCACAGAATATCAGGTGCGGGTTACAGTGAAAGATCAATATGAACGCTACGAACTTGGAAACAGGACAGAAACCGTTACCAAGAATGTGGCTTCTTCGATCACACCGAAACAGTATGCGGGATATACCTTAAGCGCTTATCAGATTGGCAATGAAGCCAAACAGAATGTTGCTGCAAACTTGGCTGACAGCTTTACGCTGTCACACGCCTTCACCGCAAACACCGACGTGACCTTCTTCTACACGCGCACAGACGGCTCTGCGGTGGTTCCGGGAGGAAACGGTAATCTTGGAGATGATGACGATGTCATCATCAAACCAAATGGCAGCGACAAGCCGACATTTACGGATAAGCCGGAAGCTGGCAGTGTCAAGGTACCAAACGGCGCAGAGGTCGTGACACCGGGCGGTACGGTCATCCCGCCGGATGGCTCGGTCGTCAAACCGGACGGCACGATTGTCGTACCGGATCAGGATGGAAACTTCAATCCGGGCACGACCATTGACCCTGCGAAGCCTGATCAGGTAGCACCGAACTATCTGTATATCAAATATCTGCCGAACGGCGGTAAGGGAGAAGGATTCACGCAGTTCTTCAAGGCAGGAAACGCTGTCACCGTCGCGACGAACCGCTTCACTGCTGATAACAAGACCGCAGACGGATGGAATACGCAGGAAGATGGAGAGGGTACAGACTATGCAGACAAAGCAACAATAAATCTCACCAAAAGCCTGACGCTGCATGCGAAGTGGTCGAAGGCCGCATACAAGTATAAGGTCACGATCACCTTTAACTCCAATAACGGCGTAAACAGCGAGACCAAGACACAGGTCATCGGCTCACATTCAAATAAGACGTTCAGCGGCAAGCTGGCGGCCAATACCTTTACCATTAACGGCTGGACGTTCTGCGGCTGGAATGAGAAGAGAGACGGCAGCAACGCTAAGGATTACGTCAATGAAGAGAAAGTGACCTTTACGGTCATAGGAGAAGAAACATTGACCCTGTACGCACAGTGGTATCGCTTCCATGCGGACGGTTCGATCACCGTTCCGGGTAAAGACAATACGCCAAACACCGACAAGGATGTTACGGTTCATCCGAATGGAGACAAACCACCGGCACTTGACAAAGAGGGCAACATCGAGGTACCGAGCGGCGGCAAGGTAACGACCCCGGATGGAACCATCATTCCGCCGGATGGCTCAATCGTCAAGCCGGATGGCACGATTGTAGCGCCGGATGAAAACGGGAATCGCAATCCGGGTGTAACCATCGATCCGACAAGCCCTAATGCTCCGGCACCATATTTCGTCGTGACTTATGCGTACGGCATTGCAGGCAGTAACGTGCAGGCGGTGCGTCAGTACGGCAAGGGCAGCCTTACCATTCTGACCGCCAGTCCATTTGCAGCACCGGCAGGCAAGGAATTTGCGGGCTGGACGAAAGACGGACAGGATTTCACAGATCAGACGGTTGATACAAGCGTGACATTGACCGCGAAGTGGAAGGACAGCACCGGAAGCGGCGGCAATACCGGCGGTGGTTCCGGCGGTGGTGGCGGTGGCGGCGGATCTGTCATCGTGATCGGCGGCGGTGGCGGCAGCAAGGTGCCGCAGAAACCAACGATCATCGTAGATGAGAATACCAAATATGAATTATCCGAAGACGGCACAGCAGTCACGCTGATCACAAAGGATGGATATCAGGTCAATTCCATCATCGTCAACGGCGAGGAAAAGGGCGGCGCAGAAGCGATCACAGGCCTCAAAACAGGTGATATCGTAAAAATATCCGCCATCTGCTATTTAGATGTCATCGAAGAAGCGCAGAGCTATCGCCTTGTCGCAAGATCCAAGCTAGTCAAGAGAAAGAACGGCATGCATCCGGTCAAGGTGAAGGTGAGCTGGTATGACGAAAACGGCAAAGAGCTGAAGCTGGACGGCTACGAGATCGAACGCTCCCGCAAGAGATACACCGATTATCAGCTACGATTCAAGACTGACCGTAAGTTCTACTACAACACGTTCATTCAGGACGGTGCCAAATATTACTACCGCGTCAGAGGCTATATCCTCTTTAACGGACAGAAGTACTATACGAGATGGTCGAAGAAGGCTTGGAGAACAGTCAAGATGTAACAAAAGAGCGCATAACGAAACCTGCGATTTCTATTAACAAAGAGGCTGCAAGCGCATGCTCCCATACGGACGTGCGCCTGCAGCCGGTCAAAGGACCATGCAGAGAGCTTCCACAGCCGGAAAACCGGAGAGACTCAGTGCAAGGTCATATAGGAAAACGAGAGAAGCATGACAGACAAAAAAGAAATGAACCGATATACATGGATCGACATACGCAAGCAGGGCATCGAAGTCCATTTCCAGCCCATCTACAGCATCGCCGATAAGCGCGTGACAGCCTTGGAGGCGCTGTTTCGGGCACGCGACGGACAGGGCGGCTATCTGAATCCGGAGGAGGTGGTACGCGATATCGAGGCAGAGGGACGTTCCTATGCCTTAGACCTCTGGGTCATCGACCAGACCTGCGCCTATATGCAGGAATTCAGAAAACGCGGCATCAAACGCGTGAATGTCAACCTTTCCCCGGCGTCCTTTGTCAGTCACAGACTGGCACAGAAGATCACCTACTTGATGGACGAGCACGAAATCCCACACCACATGCTGTGGCTGGAGCTGACGGAATGCGGCTCCGATGTCGACCCGAACAAGATCAAACAAGCGATGGAGGAGCTGCGGGATGAGGGCTTCATGTTCTCCATGGATGACTTCGGCAAGGGAGAATCCAATTTCCTGCGTCTTTTAGACTACGACTTTGATGTACTCAAGGTGGACAAGGAATTCGTCTGGTCGATCGAAGAAAAGGAGAAGGGCAAAGCAGCCCTGAGCTGCGTGATCGACTTCGCGAAAGGGCAGAACATGATGGTAACCGCAGAGGGAGTGGAAACACAGGCGCACGTGGACTTCCTGAAGCAAGCGGGCGTGACCAACCTGCAGGGCTATCTGATCTCCAGACCTCTCGAGCCGAAGGCCTGCATGGAATTTTTGGAGAAGTACCGGAATGTGGACATCCTGCAGCTGCCATAGCAAGAAGCATATCAACGAGACAGCAGCGTGAAAACTGCTGTCTTTCCTTTTGTTCCGCTATTTTGGCAAGTGTTGTTCCGATGTTATTGATATTATTCCGGTAAGCGTCAAACCATGCCCTATGTGCGCATGGTTTGATGCTTACACATTTTCCCCCCGTTTCGGATTTCTGTGACAGCGTTTGGCGCAATATAAATGCTTTGATATGCTCGGTAAATGAGGGCAATTCTGAGTAAGATAAGGAGAATTAATACAATGATAAAAGTGCTTTTTATCTGCCACGGCAGAACCCGTACTTTTGTCTGAAATGGCTTAAAATCAAGCATTTTGGTGGATGAGAATGGTATTTGTACCCCCGTTGTACCCCTATTTTGATATTTCACTGATTTGTTAACCGGACTGCTCTCGATAAGAAGGAAATTAAGATCCAACTTGTTCCCTTAGATTTTTGGAATATGTTGGATCTTTTTTGTCAAAAATATTCCTATCCCATGGGAAATACACTGTCATTATGTTTCCAGCCGGAGAGAATAATTATATGCTTTGGAAGCAATTGAAAGCGGATGATTTTGATATCGATGTCATTGAGCTTCTTAGGGAGAGCAATGACGAGATCAAGAAACAGCTCACAGGATTATCCGGTCGAAAAGAGTCGCCAAAATAAGGATAGAATAAACAGAAATAGAAGAAGTGTGTTAAGAAAACATTGACTTTCTGCAGCGCTGAGAATATAATAAACGTGTATAAGGGAGACTACTGCTTTGAATTATGTTGGAGGTAATGGTGATGGTAAAGGCAAGCGAGATTATTAGTAACAATATAATGAATATTATGAAACAGAATGGAAAAAAGCAGATTGACCTTGCAGACTATCTTGGTGTGTCTAAGCAGGTTATAAGCAAGATGCTTACCGGTGGCAGGATGATCAATGCAATTGAGCTACAGAAGATTTCAGAGTTTCTTGGCACTTCCATGGAGAATCTGGTTAAGCGTCCAGAGGTATTTCAAGAAACTAATGCGATAAAGGCATTTATGGGTAAGGTGGAAACCCAGGAAGCAAGAGATGGACTTGAAATTGCAGATGAGATTGCAAATCTTATTTGTTTTTATGCGCGCACCTGTGAGAATGCAGAGGAAATGATGAAACCGTGGGAGGCTTAGAATTATGTGCCGAGTTTTGGATAATAGTCTTTTTGTTAAAGACAGAAAGAAATATATAAAAATAAGCGAATGTGCAACAAGCTTCAATTCGCTCTATAATAAAAACAATATTATTCAGGATGATATCTTCAATGTGTTGGAGAATTATGTGGCACGCCATGATATGCCATTCGATATGCTAAGATATCCTATTGAAGATACGGACTTGTGTGCATGTACTTTTATTCGCAAGGGACGTATGTTTGTTATGATTAATTCTGCTTTGCCATTATCAAAGCAGATATTTGCTGCAGCACACGAACTGTATCATATTTATTGTTATTTTGAAGAACATGATTCTGAATTGTTGCAATCTGGATCAATTTTGGCATCTAGTATTATAGATGAAGAAGCAAAAGAGATTGAGGATATGGAAGCAAATGCTTTCGCGGCTATTTTATTGGCTCCAAAGGAACGACTTGATGAACAAACAGATGTGTACAATTTATCATATAAAAATATTTCTGTGCAAACTATTCTTAAAGTAATGGATATTTTTGCAATTCCATATAAGGCGGCAGTAATTCGCCTTTTGGAGGAAGATAAGATTGATGCAAAAGATGCAAAGAAACTTTTGCTGGTCCCTGAAGAAGAGATTAACAAACAAATGAAACTCACGGGAAAAGCCGCACGTTGGCAGGAAATACATAAGGATTTTGTTAGATTTGGAAGTTTATCAGAATTGATGTATGACGTTGAGCAGATGGATGCAGTTCGTGATGAGCGGTTGTCAAGTGATAAGAGCAGATTAACTGAAATTATGAAAAACTTAACAAAACAGTGAGGTAGTGCCTATGGGAATAGAAAAAAAATATGCCTTGCTGGATACTGACTTTTTGTATAAATCACATTTGGCAAGAAACGAAAAAACCCATACACTGACAGACTTTGTCATTGAATTTGCGGAGTATGAATTTTTCTGCCATGAAATGATAAAAAAAGAACTGAGTAGACATGAACTGAATCCGGATCCCAATCCTTGGCTTGAAGAGAAAGTTAAAGCTGGAAAAGTGAAATTGTATACGGATCGAGAGATTGTAAGTGAATTAGGAAAATTATATGGAGAAGAAGCAACAAGCATATATTTAGAATTACTAGAAACGAGTTGCGATACTTTTAATGCCAATTTTTATAAACAGTACTACGGTTCGTTGAATGAGATGGAGAACTTGAACGATGTTGAGGCATTTTTGGCGGCATTAAAGGAATGTGATGATAATGTTCCACATAAAATGGGTTTGGGTGAGAAAAAGACCTATGTGTTAATTCAAATGATGGAGATTATGCATAGCAATCGGGTGTATGTATTTTGCTCAGATGATTTCAAAGCAAGACAGAGTATCACAAGTTTAGAAACACCGGTTCATTGTATTAGTATATTAGGTGTTTTCTATAAGCTGATGAAGATGGGAAAGAAAAAATCTGAAATGCAGGAATATTACGATCATCTAGCTGCATTTTTGAAAAATCAGACGGAATATAAGGTTTGGTCTATATCTGGTTACCAACGAGATGGTGTGCCTATTCAACAAGTGTTTGATGAAATATACGATGGAAAGTTTCGGATGTTGCAGAATGGAGATTTGCAATACATAAAGTAAAGTGTCTGTTGACATGGTAGTAAGACTTGAGGGAGTAAATCCGTCCCATACCAGCAGGATCATCGATGCAGAAGGGGACAACACGCAGTATTTCCTTGACGAAAATCGGGATTATGTCGTTCCGAAACGTAAAACGGAAGATGTCGTGACCTATTTATAGGGAAACAGTAAGTTGCTTTTCTTTGAACTGATTTTCCTATACAATAAGGAAAAGGAGGTCGTGCGATGGAAACGAAACAGATTATTTATGAGCTGCGTACAAAAAGCGGCATGTCACAGGACGAACTGGCAGATAAAATCATGGTGACAAGGCAGGCGGTATCCCGCTGGGAAAACGGAGAAACCATTCCGAATACTGAAACATTGAAACTATTATCGAAGGAATTTGATGTCTCGATCAATACCCTTTTGGGACAGCCGCGTAAGCTCATTTGCCAATGCTGCGGCATGCCGCTTGAGGATGATGCCATCATCGGACATAACAGCGATGGTACATTAAATGAAGATTACTGCAAATGGTGCTATGCGGATGGGACTTACACCTATAGTGACATGGACGAATTAATCAATGTCTGCGTAAAAAATATGGTGAATGATCATTTTTCGGAGGCACAGGCACGGGCCTATATGAAAGATATCCTCCCGAAGCTGAACTATTGGAAACGATACGAAGCGCTCAGTGACCATGGGCAGTTTGACCAATTTAAGCAGACACTCATCGAGGAAATCAACGAGCTGCATGTCGAAGGAATGCCTAAGCTGCAAACGCTGAATGCACTGGTAGGCCAATACGTAAATCTGGAATATATGCTTCCAAACGGACAATATATAAAATTTTTAGACGATCAGAAAACCTATTTAGGCAATCAGCTGGAATCCGAATTCGGCGGTGAGCGGTGCTTCGGCGTTCTGGCTGATATGGATTTCATTCTGATTTGTACCTATGAGGAACAGGGCAAAAACCCGGAACTGGTTCTTTACAAGAAGAGATAGCCGCCCATGCAACCTATGATATCTCAGCTGGAAAAATCGAAGACATCAACAACATCAACAACGAAATCAAGATGCTATGCAGACAAGCATATAGGTATCCTGATGACGAATACTTTTTCCTGAAGTTACTTGATATGAGCCGCCAGCGTTATGTGCTGAATCCGAAATCCCATAAAAAAGTGATTGAACCCCAAAAAATAGAAAAACTTTTGATTTTTTGTGGAAAAATAAAAAAACAAGGGTATAATGTTCTTGTACAGCGAGATTTTGGACAAGAGAGGTGAACAGCATGGTAACAAAAGAACAGATCGACCGCATCAATGTGCTTGCGAAGAAAAAAAAGACAGAGGGGCTGACCGAGGCGGAGCAGGCCGAGCAGAAGGTGCTCTACAGAGCCTATATCGACGCCTTCAAGGCGAACCTCAGAGCACAGCTGGAGAACATCGAGATTATCGATGACGATACGCAGGAGGTTGAAAAAATCGAGGAGGAAGTGGAAGCACTCGAGGAAACACTGCAGGAAAGCGAGAACAGGCTCAATTAAGCGCAGAGTCGGTCGAAAATATCCTGACATAAAACAGACATTCGGGACGAGGAAATGACAAATTTCTCGTCCTTTTATCGTTATACTGTTCTTATCAGTTCAAAAAGGGGGAAATCGTGTAAGCAGCTATACGATGGGGAAGATATGCAAAGACAAAATATGAAAAAACAGAGATGGAAAAGACTTTTTCTTGTTTTTTTGATTTTAACCATGCAGATCATGCTCGTTTCCGGTACAGATCAGGACGCGCTGATTCGCAATTTGGTCGAGGAGAGGATTGAAATCATGGATGCGTTTTTTAACGGGAGTATGACGGAAAAGGACGCAGCGGCTGCCTTGTGCAGGGTGGAGAGCGGCCGCCTGCTGCAGGAGGATCTGCGGGCATTTCACGATTATTTTCAGACAGATCTTGATGAAATCATGGATTACCGCGTGACGGTCCCGAAGGTGACATACCGGGATGAGGAGGTAATCACTGCACTGGTCTGCGTAGACTGGAAGACCGCAGGGTTCCCGACAGAGGAGGCATTGCATCCGGTGCAGGAATTTTCGGCATATTACAGCGTCATCATCGAAAAAGTTGAAAATTCCTATAAATTAGTCCAGTTTTTTTAGATTCTATGTTTCGTTTCATGCTTTTTTTGGTATAATAGTTCTGTTAATCATCCTTACGGCATTGCCGCAAGGCAAATACGCATATGACATGGTCAGCGGGGCTGCCATGCAGAATATAAACGGTATGATACCAAAGGAGCAAATGTAATGAGAAACGTATACTTAGACTATTCAGCAACGACACCGGTCAAGGACGAAGTCTTAAAGGAAATGCTGCCTTATTTTACAGAAAAATTCGGCAATCCGTCCAGCCTGTACGATACGGGGTTGGAAGCAAAGGCGGCCGTTGCGCATGCCAGAGAGCAGGTTGCAGCCTTAATCAACGCTGATCCGAAGGAGGTTTTCTTCACTGCGGGCGGCACAGAGGCAGACAACTGGGCTTTGTTCGGTGTCTGTGATCAGTTAAAAGCAAAAGGCAATCATATTATTACCACAAAAATTGAACATCATGCGATTTTGCATTCCTGTGCATTTCTCGAAAAGCAGGGGATTGATGTGACCTATGTCGGGATCGACAAGGACGGCAGAGTGAACCTCAAGGAATTGGAAGATGCCATTACAGATAAAACCATTCTGATCAGTGTGATGATGGTCAACAATGAGATCGGTACCGTACAGCCAATCAAGGAGATCGCGAAGATCGCCAAGGCACATAAGATCCTGTTTCACACGGATGCGGTGCAGGCGCTCGGCAACATACCGATCGATGTCAAGGATATGGGGATTGATCTGATGTCGCTTTCCTCACATAAGATTTACGGTCCGAAGGGCGAAGGCGCGCTGTTTATGCGCAAGGGCGTCAGAATCTCCAACTATCTGCACGGCGGCGCACAAGAGGCCAAACACAGAGCCGGTACGGAGAACCTGACCGGTATCGTCGGTTTTGGTAAGGCGGCAGAGCTCGCTCGTCTGCACTTTGACGAGCATGTGGCACACTGCAGCAGCCTCAGAAACTATTTCGTTGACAGAGTGCTCAAGGAGATCCCGGATACTGAATTAAACGGCACGATGGACGGCAGACATCCGGGCAACGCGAACATCACGTTCAAGTTCATTGAAGGAGAATCCATTCTCCTCCTCTTGAATCAATGCGGCATCAGTGTTTCCACCGGCTCGGCATGTTCCTCCACCTCTTTGGAGCCATCGCATGTTCTGGTCGCACTTGGCGTTCCGGTCGAGATGATTCACGGAACAGTCAGATTCTCGATTGGTGATTTCACGACCAAGGAAGACATCGATTATGTCGTTGAAAATCTCAAAACAATTGTCGAAAAATTAAGAGCATTGTCTCCAATCAATGCACAGAAAGGTTGGTAAAAACTATGGCTTTATATAACGATACAGTAATGGAACATTTCTTGAATCCAAAGAACGTCGGTGAGATGGAAGACGCTGACGGTACAGGCATCTACGGCAGCCCGGTCTGTGGCGACATGATGCAGATTCAGATCAAGGTAGACGATAACGATGTGATTACGGATGCCAAGTTTAAGACCTTCGGCTGCGGTTCTGCGATCGCATCCTCCAGCATGGCAACTTCTATGATCATCGGCAAGAAAATCGAAGATGCACTGGAAATCACAAATAAAATGATCATCGATGAGCTCGGCGGACTGCCTCCGGTCAAAGTCCACTGTTCTGTTCTTGCGGACAAGGCCATCAAGAACGCGATTTATGACTATGCGATGAAGCATGGAAAAAAATACGCAGCATTAGAAGGGTATGACCCGAATGCAGATGAGGATGATGAGGAGCATGGAGCTGCAGAAGAATAAAGTATTATTGGGGTTAAGCGGCGGGGTCGACAGTGCCACCGCTGCTTTATTATTAAAGGAAAAAGGCTTTAACGTGACCGGGTTTTATTTCGATGTCAAGGGCCAAAATGAACAGGGCAGAGCAGAGTCGGAAGCAGTAGCAAAGCAGCTCGATATTCCTTTGATCTATGAGGACGTTTCGTCAGATTTTCGCGGCATCGTCATAGAGAACTTCATAACGGAATACCTGCATGGACGGACACCGAATCCTTGTGTCCTGTGCAATCCGAATATCAAGTTTCAGCGCCTGATTCATCATGCCGACGAGATCGGGGCCTATTATATCGCGACCGGGCATTACTGCCGGATCCTGCATGATGAAACAAATCATGCCTATTATATCCGCCGCGCGGCCAACGACAAAAAAGACCAGTCCTATATGCTGTATCGTCTGGGTCAGGAGGTACTCAGCCGCTTGATTTTCCCCCTCGGAGAGTTTCTTTCCAAAGAGGATACGCGAGAGCTCGCCAGAGAACGTCACCTGCGCAACGCGGACAAAAAAGACAGTCAGGAGATCTGCTTTATTGACCAGACCGATAACTATGTTGACTATATCACAACTGCAGGCTATACTTCCGCGCCCGGCAATTTTGTGGATCGGGACGGCAATGTGCTCGGCACACACAGCGGCATCCTGCATTATACGATCGGTCAACGCAAAGGTCTCGGCATCGCGCTCGGAAAACCCGCGTTTGTGACGGAGATTCGCGCCGCGCAGAACGAGATCGTGCTTGGTGACAATGAAGATCTCTTTGCTTGTGAGGTTACGTCCGCAGACAATGTTTTCGCGGATCGTAATCCGGCTGCGTATGACGGCAAAGAGGTTTTGGCAAAAGTACGCTATTCTGCACCGCCTTCCAAAGCAGTGCTGCATATCGAAGGCGATAAAATCAAAACGGTTTTTGAAAAGCCGCAGCGTGCGATGACGCCGGGACAGTCGATCGTTTTTTACGATGTGGAAAAGCTGCTCGGCGGCGGCTTCATCGTGTGAAAGGATTACCAGCATAAAAAAATGCATCTCCTCAAATAATAAGAATCGAGGGGAGAGTGATGAGAGATGAATAAAGCTGCAGGCGCAGTGGTTATGGCAGCCGTCGGTACGGCGGCGGTGATGGCGTACGCGTCTATGAAACCGCATGCCAAAAATCAGCTGAAGAAGGAGTTTCGTGATACTTTCCAACATATGGATGATGTCAAGGAGGAGCTCTGTCATGTCCGCGATGATATGACGGGCATGGCAAAAACACTGAAAAATCAAATGTAGGAAAGCACAAAAGAATCTGAGAAATTGAGCAAAAATGAGCAAAAGTCTATGGTTTATCATAGACTTTTTGTTCAATTTATGGTATGATTTCAGTATTATTGTTTGATAATTCTTACATTTTACATAGCAATTCAGGAGGACCCTATATTATGGAAAGATTAGGATTAAACGAAATCAGAAGACGATTTTTAGACTTCTACGCGTCGAAGGATCATTATGTCGGTAAATCAGCAAGCCTGATTCCGCAAAATGACAAATCCATACTCATCATCAACTCCGGCATGGCGCCGCTCAAAGCCTATTTTGCAGGCACAGAAACACCGCCGAAAAAGCGGATGTGTACCTGTCAGAAATGTATCCGTACCGGAGACATCGATAATGTCGGACATACCGCGCGGCACGGTACATTCTTTGAGATGCTCGGAAACTTCAGCTTCGGAGACTATTTCAAGAAAGAATCTCTGACCTGGGGCGTGGAATTTCTGACACAGCACTTGGGCTTTCCGCTGGAAAAGCTGTGGGCAACTGTTTATTTAGATGATGAGGAAGCCATCAATATCTGGAAATCGCTCGGCATGGATCCGGCGCATATCGTACGTCTGGGCAAAGAGGACAACTTCTGGGAGATCGGTCTTGGACCATGCGGTCCGGACTCCGAGATTTTCTACGATAGAGGGGAAGCATTCGGCTGCGGCAAACCGGACTGCAGACCGGGATGTGATTGTGACCGCTTCCTGGAGATCTGGAATCACGTATTTACACAGTTCAGCAAGGAGGAGGATGGCTCTTATTCCAATCTGGCGCATCCAAATATTGATACCGGTATGGGTCTGGAACGCATGGCATGTGTCATGCAAGGCACAGATTCCATCTTCGATGTGGATACCATTAAATATATTCTCGACGGCGTTGTCGAAAAATCAGGTGTGACCTACCATGACGGAGAGAAAGCAACGGATGTGTCCATTCGTATCATCACCGACCATCTCAGAGCGTTGACCTTTATGATCGCAGACGGCATCATGCCATCCAATGAGGGCAGGGGCTATGTACTGCGCAGACTGCTGCGCAGAGCCGCGCGTCATGGACGTATCCTCGGCATGCAGGGAAGCTTCCTGGTGGAATTGTCCAATCGTGTCATTGCGGTTTCGGGAGAGGCTTATCCGGAGCTGATAGAAAAGAAAGACTATATCCAGAAGATCATCCAGGTCGAAGAAGATAATTTCGCAGCGACCATCGACAAGGGCGAAGAGATCATTGCGGGTTATATTGATGAACTGAAACAGGCAGGTCAAACGGTGCTTGACGGTGCGCGTGCGTTCAAACTTTACGACACTTTCGGTTTCCCGTTGGAGCTGACGGAGGAAATTTTAGCCGAAAACGGTTTCACTGCCGACAAGGACGGTTTTCAAAAGCATATGCAAGCACAAAAAGAGCTTGCCCGCAAAAACAGAAAATCCAATGAGGACGAGGGGTGGGACAAACAAGAGCTGGAACTGGACGTTGCTAAAACTGTATTTACCGGCTATGACCGATTACTGGATACCGGCAAGGTGTTAGCTATCATTGTTGACGGCAAATCGTCAGAGTCCATCGGCGAAGACCAAAAAGGTCTGGTGATCACCGATCAAACCCCATTCTACGCGGAGGGCGGCGGACAAGTTTGCGATAAAGGTTTTATGTCAACTGTCACAGAGGCTGATGACGAAAAAATCTTCGATGCAGAAGTTCTCAAGGTCGAAAAGAAGGATGGTATCTTCTATCATACCATTCAAGTGTTAGCTAACGAGATCCATGTGGGTGACGAGGTGCTTTTGGCAGTCGATCCGGAAAAGCGATATGCGTCAGCCAGAAATCATACCGCAACCCATCTGCTGCAAAAGGCGCTCAGAGAAGTGGTCGGCAGTCATGTAGAACAGGCAGGTTCGATGGTCAACGAAAATGTGCTGCGCTTTGACTTTTCCCACTTTGAGGCAGTGTCCGCGGCGCACTTGGAGGTAGTGGAAAGACTGGTTAATGAAGCCATCAATAACTTCCTGCCGGTCAATACCGCAGAAATGACGATGGAAGAAGCACAAAAGACCGGCGCGATGGCGCTCTTTGGTGAAAAATACGGCGCGACAGTCAGAGTTGTCAATGCCGGAGACTGGTCCATCGAGCTCTGCGGTGGTACGCATGTCAAGAATACCGGTGAGATCGGCGCTTTCAAAATTGTATCCGAGGGCGGCGTTGCTTCCGGCGTCAGAAGAATCGAGGCGGTAACCGGAGCCGGTGTCTTACAGACTGCAAAACAGGCAGAGGCGTTGACAGCGCAGGTCTGCGAAACCTTAAAATGCAATAAGACCGTTCTGGTCGATAAGGCAAGATCCATGGCAGAGGAGCTTAAGGCGCTCAAAAAGGAACTGGAAGAACTGAAAAAAGCTGCAATGGGCGGTGAAGTCGACGCTATGGTCGCAAACGCAAAAGAAATCAACGGTGTGAAGCTAATCTGTAAGGAATTTGCAGATTTCCAGATTGCAGATTTACGGAATCTTTCGGACGATATCAAGGCGGCACATCAAGGTATCGTGATGGTATTTGCGACTGTCAACGGTCCAAAAGTTACGTTCTTGGTATCTGTGACGGACGATTTACTGGATAAGGGTTATCATGCGGGTAACATGATTAAACAGATTGCGGCAGCCTGCGGTGGTGGAGGCGGCGGCAAGGCCGACATGGCACAGGCCGGAGCGAAAGATGCGTCGAAAATTAAAGAAGCATTTGAGGTTGCAGAAGCTCTGATAAAATGATAGAATAGTGCTATCAGAGAAAATGTTTCGGTAAAAGGAGGAAATACGGAGATGGATAAAAATACGATTATGTTTGATGCGTTCAAAACGCAAAAAACGAACAAGCAGATTCTGGAAGAGGTTTACTGCGCGCTGCAGGATAAGGACTATAATCCGATCGATCAGCTCGTGGGGTATTTGATTTCCGGAGATCCCTCCTATATCACCAGTTATCACAATGCGAGAACTCTGATCAAGGGCGTGGATCGCGATGAACTGATTGCAGAAATGCTGCGAGCCTATATCGATGTCAAATGAGTTTGAGAAGCGGACGTTTGGTCCGCTTCTTTCGTGTGCTGTGACAGTTTTTTAACATGCAGGGATCGAAGCGCCCAGAACATCAAAGCAAAGGAGAAAACACATGAGAAAAATGGCACTGGATGTCGGAGATAAGACCGTTGGCATTGCGGTATCCGATCCGCTGAACATGACCGCGCAAGGGATCATGACCTTGGAACGCGTCGGTATCCGCAAGGACACCGGCAAGATTTTGGACATGGTCAAGGAATATGATTGCGATACGATCGTCATCGGCTTAAATAAAAATCTGGATGGCTCCGATAGTGTGCAGACAGAAAAGGTTTACGAGTTTCGGACCATGCTTGAGAATAAGATGCGTTCAACAGGTATGAAGGGGATCGAAGTTGTCTGGCAGGATGAACGGTTTACGACTGTCATTGCCGAAAGGGTGCTGATTGAGGCCGACATGCGACGCAAGGATCGGAAAAAGGTGATCGATAAGCAGGCGGCGGTTGTCATTTTGCAAAGTTATCTGGACAGCCTCAGATAAAAGAACAAACATGCACATAACGAAATACAGATTTCTATGTGCACATGGCGCTCATCTGTGAGCGCTGCTCCGCAAGGTGCTTTTATCGTGATTCCGGAAATATTACATGGCGATATATTACATGGCGATATTTCCTACATAAAATAACAGGAGATGAAGCAAAGATGAAAGAATTTTTAGCCAAAAAAGATATTGTAATTTCCGTCAAGCGTTACGGCATTGATGCGCTTGGCGCCATGGCACAGGGATTGTTCTGCAGCCTATTGATCGGTACGATCATCAATACGTTGGGAACACAGCTTAACATCGGTGTGCTGACCATGACGGTTGCGACGATCAATGATATCCCATACACTGTCGGTGGACTCGCTTCCGCGATGAGCGGACCGGCGATGGCAGTCGCCATCGGCTATGCACTGCATTGTCCGCCGCTCGTGCTGTTCTCTCTGATCAGCGTCGGCTTTGCATCCAATGCGCTTGGCGGCGCAGGCGGCCCTTTGGCAGTACTCTTTGTGGCAATTTTTGCGGCAGAGATCGGCAAGGTTGTTTCCAAGGAAACGAAAATCGATATTTTGGTGACCCCGCTTGTGACGATTGGTGTCGGCGTTGCGCTCTCTGCGTGGTGGGCCCCTGCGCTTGGAGCAGCTGCGATGAAGGTTGGCAGCTTGATCATGTGGGCGACAGATCTGCAGCCGTTCCTGATGGGCATTTTAGTATCGGTGCTAGTCGGTGTCGCACTGACCTTACCGATTTCGTCGGCTGCAATCTGCGCGGCGCTGCAGCTGACAGGACTGGCCGGCGGCGCTGCTGTAGCGGGCTGCTGCGCGCAGATGGTTGGCTTTGCAGTCATGTCCTTTAAGGAAAACCGCTGGGGCGGCTTGATTTCGCAAGGGCTGGGCACTTCGATGCTGCAGATGGGCAATATCGTCAAGAATCCGCGCATCTGGATCGCACCGACGCTGACATCTGCCATCACCGGACCGATCGCGACCTGTGTTTTCCGGATGCAAATGAACGGACCGGCGATCTCTTCCGGCATGGGTACCTGCGGCATGGTAGGTCCGATCGGTGTTTATACCGGATGGGTAAACGATGTTGCCGCCGGAGTGAAAGTCGGCATTACTTCCATGGACTGGATCGGACTAGCATTGATTGCTGTCATTCTTCCGGCGGTTATTTGTCCGCTGATCAATATCTGCCTGCGCAAGGCAGGTTGGGTCAAAGACGGAGATCTGAAGCTGGCAGAGTAGGGAATGATAAGAAGAAAACGCGAGACTTTGCCAAGTGCATTGCTCGCGTTTTATTTTTGAAAAGATCACTTATATCGTATTTTGTATTATATGATATTGTCCTCGCGTATGATATCATCCTCGCGAGATTGCCTCTTGACTGTCCGGAAGGCTGCAATGTCTACAATCACAACAAATACGAGGAATACATAGGTGAGCCAGTCGTCCGGCATCATCAGACAGAAATCATAGAAACCATGAAGGAGTACCGGTACAATAAACGCAAGTCGTTTGGAACGTCTGGCCTTACCACGGTATCCATTGGTTTCGAAGAATTTTGCGCGGGAGTAGAAGAGGCCCATGAAGATCGCAAAGGTGCAGTGTCCCGGAATGGCAAGCAGACCTCTGGAGATTACAACGCCGAAACCGTAATTGATAACATAAAGAATGTTCTCTAAACCTGCAAATCCCAGTCCGATGAACACAGCATACACAATGCCGTCGAAGGTGTAGTTAAAGTCCGGATTCTTCCAGGTTTTGCGTTTCAGAAAGAAGAACTTGGAGCCTTCTTCTGCAATGGCAATGATGCCAAAACACATAATGATATTATAGGCTGCCGCATCCTGTATCTCACAGGCATCCAGCAAAGCGCCAAAAACATCTTCTAAAATGCTTGCAGGCACACAGGACAACATGCCGTAACCAAAAAGTGCAAGTAAAAGACCAAAAGGTTCTTTTTCGACCTTATCCTGATGATAAACATAAAACATCAAAATCATTGCGGGAAATAATGCAGCAGCTAAAATAATATCCATAAATGCGAAGTCTCCTTAAATATTTTCATGTCCATTTTATATGAACATTATAAACGAATATGACCGAAAATGTAAAGGGGAACAAAGAAAAACTTGAATGAAAGTATGTAAGGGGTAAACGCGCGTGCACAATAGCACAGACGAAAGAAATTTTTTATCTACATCAAACTATTCCTTAAATCATAATTTTGGGAATAGTTATAATTAAGACAGGTGCTTTTGTCGTGATTCCGGAAACATCCGCAAGCGATATTTCCTACATGAACAAAACAAGCGACCAGGAAGTGATTCATGTCTTTCGTCTCCTTGGTCGCTCTGTGTAACTATTTTTAGTACAGTATTTGGACTGCACCTGCATCAACTACCGATTAAAAAATCTAAAATATCCATGCCTGTGGAATTCATCTGTTTATATAATTCCGTATAACCGCATGCTGTACAGGATACTGTTACGAACTTTTTATTTTGTATATCAAAAAGCTTTGCAAAGTTTCCGCCTGTCGCCTGCAGCTGATCCGCTTCGTAATTTCGATTTCCACATTTCGGACAAATATACTGTTGCTTATCCATATCCTCATATACCTCCTTTTTTATATCTTCAGCATACCACATTCGTGTCCTGTTTGCAAGCAAATACCGAGAAACAGTCTGCTGTGCTGCAGATGCCAAAAAAACGAGGCTCTATTTTGCGTTCTAAGCGATTTTTTGACGATTAGCGGTCCACAATACCTGACTGCATTAGATCTTTCAATTCTGTTTGCACTGTTTCTGAACATCTCCGATCGCCAACGAATAAGCAGCTAATAGACCGGAACCTGTATCGTCATGCCGGCATATAACTGGTCGGCTCGAATGTCGTTCAGTTTGCAAAGCTGAAATACAGACTCGCGGATATCCATGTCTTCAGGCATATAGGTTTGTGCGATCGTCCACAAAGTATCGCCGTACACAACGTCTATAGAACGATATTTCGTTATGGTCAGACTGTCTGCGGTATTGAGACCGAAAGCAAAATTGAATGCAGTCGTCATGATGATCATCATGCAAACGACAAATAAAGTAAATCTGAATCTGTTCGCAATTCTGTAACTTCTTTTCATTAGGTCCACACCCCTCTCGAAACATTTGTTCTTTTCTATAATGTATCAGAATAAACGTTCTTTGTCAAGAGGTTTTTGAGAACAAATGTTCATGTTTTCAAAAAGGTTTACAGAATATAGTCCGCATCTATGGTTTCGTCATATTTGCGTTGAATTTCGTCTTTGGACTCTATCAGGCATTCTAATAGAATTGGTTGAAATGCGCCGCAATCCCCTCTCTGCAGCATGTCAAGCGCCTCTGCCTGCGACAGGCTTTCCTTATAAGCGCGTTTGCTGACCAGCGCGTCATAGGCATCAGCCAAAGCGACAACCTGCGCAGCAATCGGAATATCCTCCCCTTTCAGCCCATCCGGATAACCGTTTCCGTCATAGCGTTCGTGATGCCAACGGCAGATCTGCTCGCTGAGCTTGACCAAAGGCTCGTCCTTATAGCGATAGACGCTTTTGAGCATTTCTTCTCCAAGCAAAGTATGCCGCTTCACGATCTCAAACTCTTCAGCAGACAGTTTGCCCGGTTTGTTGATGACTTCAGAAGGAATCGCGATTTTGCCGATGTCGTGCAGTGAGGAGGCGATGGCAATTTGGCTCATCTCATCACGTGTCAGATGATAGCGATCTGTTTTGGTAACGAGTTTTTTGAGCAGTATTTCGGTCAGGACATTGATGCGGAGAATATGCAGACGGCTTTCTCCGTTGTGGAATTCCACGATATGACTGAGAATGACCGCCATCATTTTCTGATCGCGATCTTTTTCGTAGATTTGTTTTGAAACCATGGCAAAAAGCGCCTGCTGCTTCGCGTTTGTTTTGATCGTGCTCAAGACGCGATGCAGAACGACTTTTGCGTGAAACGGCCGCAGAATATAATCGGAAACGCCCATTTCAAAAGCCTCGGTGATATTGGCATCCGCAGCATCTTCGGAGATGACGATGACCGGAATATCCTCCGTCCAGTGCTTCGCTTTCATTTCAGACAGCATGCCGAGACCATCCAGCACAGGCATGATCATATCCAGAAGGATCAGAGAAATGCCTGTTCCGTGCGCATGCAGGAGCTGCAGGGCTTCCTCTCCGTTTGCGGCTTCGAGAATTTGAAAATGCGGCTGCAGGATCTCTGTCAGTATTTCGCGGTTCAGCGGTGCGTCGTCAACGATCAGGACTTTCGGTTTGGCCTTATGCTTCGGTCCATCCAGAAAATCCTCGGCTGCGTTGAACTTTGGAGCATCCTTTGCGTCAAGGCTCTTTTTGCCGTTCTTGGCGTAGTACATCAGACGATCTGCGCGTTCCGTAGCCTCTTCCACCGTTTCGTCCTTGCAGATGACACCGCCGATACTGATGGAAATGCGCAGTTGCGGATAATCCGGGACCCTCAGTTCGTTGAAATGCTTGCGGATATGCGCGAGTTTACCGGATAAAAAATCCGGGTCCGTATTCGCGGTCAAAAGTAAAAATTCATCTCCGCCGAATCGGATCAGACGGTCACGCGGGTCCAGCACACGCTTGATTTCGTTTGCAACTGTTTTTAGTACCATGTCACCGACCGCATGGCCGAATTGGTCGTTATAGTACTTAAACCGGTCAATATCCATCATGGCTACACCGACCGGTTCGCGCGACAACCTGACTTTATCTTCATAGTACCGCCGATTGTAAATACCGGTCAGCGCATCTGTATAAAGCAGGTTCTCGAAATTAAAGAGCTTCTCGATAAAACGATTGCGCCCGGCATCATCGATAAACGGGTCGTTCTGCAGATGTTTGACGTATTCGATGACCGCCGGCTCTCCGTCGATGATCAAAGACTGCGCGATGACATAATAGACATCGTTATCTTTAAATTCAAACTTGCTGATCTCGCGGTTTTCCTGAAATGCCCGCAAAGAAATACAGTTTTTGCAATGTTCGTTTCTGTTCCAAATGGAAAAGCAAGGGCAGCTTTGGTGCATTCCGGTCGGTTCGATACCATTTTTGATGTCCTCCATGCTCTGTGCGTCCAGAATGCGAACGACGGTGAACAATTCCTCAAATAATTCTACTTTTTTTAACGCCTCCGCTCTGGTTAGGCTCATATTTTTCGTCATAGGATGCGTCCTTTCTATATCATACGATATGCGTAAAATGAGATGCGTGTCCATGTATTTTTGCAGCGCTTTGATTACATGACTGATATTTTCTCGTAGATTTTGTCAAGCCATGCGTTGATTGTTTTGCGAAAAATCAGGCAGAGACCGCAGGCGACAACGGCAAGCACTGCGACGACGGCAACACCGCTGTAGTTTCCGCGTTCCACCATCGTCCCCATCAAAAGACAGCCGACCATGCCCGGCAGTCTGCCGACCGCTGACAAGAGCAGAAACGGTTTGAAGCGCATTTCAGAGGCTCCGGCGGCATAACTGATCATGTCCTTGGGAAGCCCCGGGATCAGATAGAGAAAAAAGACAATCGTGTAGGCCTGTTTGGAATTGAGCCGCGCGATATAGTAGCTCATTTTCTCCTCTCCGAAAAAAATATGCAGGAAATCTCTTCCCAAAAGCTTTGCGAGCAGAAACGAAACGCCTGTTCCGATGACTGCACCGATCATTGCGTACAAAAGTGCTGCCCAGAAGCCGAACAGATAGCCCGCTGCCATTTGGAATACCTGACCCGGAATGACGCTGACGACGATCTGTACGACCTGAAAGACAATATAGATCAAAATCGACTGGCTTTTGTATTGATTCAAGAACGCGACGATCGATTCGATGTCCTTAAAGCCTTTCAGCCAGTCCAGCTTGAAGAAATACAGGTACAGTGGTACACCGATCACGATCAGCAGCAGGAGCGCGATCTTTACGGTAGAAAGGATCACCTTGCGGGCGTTTTGCTTCTTGCCGACTTTGAGATTCTCCGCGCCTGCGTTCAGGCTCTGTTTGGCCTGTGCCGCTTTTAGGTCAAGCTCTTGCTTCGCATGTTCAGCTTTTAGATTCAGTTCTTGTTTCTTTTCTTCAAGATTTTGCTTTTTTTGTTTTTTCTCTTTTCCTCTCTCACGCATTAGAGCGCCCCCTATCCTGCCTAGAATCGGTTTCCCCTTTTGTTTTTGATTCTTTCACTATCTTTTTGACATTCTCACAGCAGGTTTCCTATCCGGTAAATTAGAAGGACAGTAAGCCGTCCTTGCGCAAGGTGTCCGCTGCCTTGATTACCCCAAATTTGGCATGCTCGTAGGTCAGCCCGCCTTGGAAGTAAGCAATATACGGCTCGCGCATCGGCGCGTCTGCCGAAAGCTCAATGGTAGAGCCCTGTACGAA
>OGHJ01001239.1_pt1 | contig 28895 bp, 29 predicted proteins | sample 1571351 | NCBI WGS metagenome assembly OGHJ01 (sample SAMEA2582037, study PRJEB24529) | metagenome | biome: Human gut stool | place: China | collected 2011 | reverse complement strand
CCTGGAACTCCTGGCTGACCAGTTGGGGCGTGCAGTTTTGCCCGCTGATTAACTGGCTGCCGTTTTCATCCAGTGTTTTCTCATCCTGAGACACATATTGCGCTACGCCACGGAGGGCACCGGCGGATTGCTTCTGGTATTTGATGAAGGTGACCGTGGCCATCAGCGCTTCTCCAGCTCCGCCAGTTCCCGGAGCTGACAGTAGATCTGTCCCAGGGCCTCCATCGTCTCACCCAAGTACACGTCCTGGATCTTCCCCATGTTGGACAATACCACCAGCTGGTTCAGGTTGCGGCCGATGCCTTTCAGCTCATGGGTGAACTCCTTCAGCCCGCCGATTACCACCACCCTGTGACGCAGGGCGGCGGTGCGGACATAGGCTCCCGTGGACATTTGGGCTGTATCCGCCTTAGACTGGATGGCTTCATACTGCTCCGGTGTCAGTCGAAGGGTGATCCGCTTTTCTTTTTTTTGTTTCATGTATACCTCCGTAAAGTGGGTCCGGGCTTCCGCCCGGAAATCGCCGGTTTTCCGGCGGCGCCAAGACCGACAAAGTCGGACAGGCGCTCTGCTTGCCCTCTCTAAAGAGAGGAATCTCCGTTATCAGACCCTTCCGCATTACCTTCGGCCAGCTGGTCAACAGGGTCGATAGTGCCGATTTCTCTGGGGGCCTCATTATCGTCACTATCGGCACTACTGAGCTGGATGATCCGTTTTCCGTTGCTGCGGCGAATGGTGGCTGTGATGCCAGCTTTCCTTAGAGCATCAACGCTTTGCAGAATCAGACGGGCCACCTTTTTCGGCGTGATGCCCTCCTGCCCATCAGGGTCGATCTTCTGAGACAGCTCCGTGGGAGTGCCGATAAATTCTCTCTGATCTTTCAAAAGGACAGAGAGAAGAACCACGATGCGGTCTTCCAACAGCTCCGGTTGCGATTTGCTGTCAGAGATCAGCTCCCACACGTTGTCGCCGTTCCGCTCCAGTTCCAACTCCCGGAACTCGATATCCCGGCCGATACAGGTGAGCTTTGCTCGGCTGCTTCCCCGCCGTTCCTCTACCAGCGTGAAGCTGGAATCCACCGCTCCGCTGATGGCGGTGGTGCCGGAGATGCGGTGAAACACGTCCTCCGCCTTCTCCTTCCGCAGATGGTGGATCAGCAGGATGGCAAGGCCCAGATGATCTGCCAGCCGTTTCAGCACGGATAGATCCCGGTAGTCGTTAGCGTAGGTGGCGTCGTGGATGGGACGAACCATCTGCAGGGTATCGATGATGACCAGCACCGTGCCGGGGTGTTCCACCGAGAAGGTTTCGATCTGTTCCTCCAGCCCCTGCCCGATGGGGGCGCACTCCGTGCAGAAGTGGACGCTCTCCGGCGCGTCCTCCGTGATCTCGAAGAGCCGGTTCTGGATACGGAGCACAGAATCCTCCAGGCAGAGATAGAGGGTGTGGCCCTGTCTGATGGCCATGTCCCAGACTGGTTCTCCCCTGGCCACCATCACCGCCAGCCACAGGGCCAGCCAGGACTTGCCCACCTTGGGGGAGCCCGCCAGGATATGCAGCCCTTGGGCGAGCAGGCTGTCCACCACAAAGTTTGGCGGACGCAGGGGCTGGCTCATCAGAGCAGCCCCATTGATCGTGTTGAGTTTCATGTCGTAAACGCCTCCTTATCCGCTGTATTGTCAGTTGGTTTTATTCCCCGCCTATGTTAGAATACAGAAGAGAACGGCGCTGCGAAATCTACAAGTGATCCTTGCCTTTTGGAGCCAAGTTCACTTTGAGACAGAGGAGGGCGGGCAATGAGTGCGGAACATGGCGTGTATGTCGAACTGCTGCCAGGGGGGAAGATAAAAAGAGACCTCGCCGGGATATCCGGCGAAGTCCCTCTGGCTGAAACCAAAATCTCAGATGAAATTTTATTGTTCTCTGAATTGATTTTTGAACCGTATGCGGCAGTGGTGGATCAGATCCGCTCCCAGGCCAGGGCGATCCTGATGCATAATGACCACGGCGGTCTGGCCAATATGACCTTGTTTCAGTTTATGCTCGACACCGTGGAGGATTTGGCCTCCACTCTGGAGCAGGAGAATCCTCTGCATGGAACACTGCTCCGCGCACAGCTGGAAGATGAAGTCCCACCGGATGACGGAACCGCCATGTATCCCTTCCGGGCCAGCAGGAAGATCCTCACCATTTTGACGGAAATCATGCAGTTCCAGTTTGTGGTCAACGAGGTGCTACATGATATGCAGGCTGGAGAGCCTCTCATTTCGGACAAGTACGACACACTGTGGGAGGTTCCCGTGCGCTCGATCCTGCGCTGGGAGGGAGATGGTTTGACCACCCAATATCACTTCCGCTCCGCTGTGGACTATTACCACTTCCTGCTCCTGCAGTTTGTTTCCTGCCATCCCGCCGTCGCGTGGTGCCATTGCTGCGGGCGGTATTTCATCCCGAAAACGAAGAAGAAAACCCTCTACTGTGACCGAATTTTGAAGGACGGCAAGACCTGCAAGGAGTGGGGGCCAGTGCTCAAGCACCGGCAGAAGGTCGCTCAGATCAGCGTGGTGGAGGAGTTTGACCGGGCCAAGCGGCGGATGTATAAACGCTATGAGCGGGCGGAATTTCTCAACAAGGAGCCGTCTGAAAAGGATCTGAGTTACGAGGAGTACTACCAGTGGCTGGATCGGGCGGTCAGGGCAAGGGATGACTACTTGGCCGGGAAATTGTCGGAAGAAGATGCGTTGACGATTATCCAAATGCCATAATATTTAATGCACTTGCCGACCTTAAACATCACAACACAGTGTAATCACTTTCCGGGAAACTCCATGATCTCTCCATCCTCCGGAATCAGGATGCGCTCGCCTTTCCCATGTTCATTCAAAAATTCACGGAGTCCAGCGCGGCTGACGGTTGCATGATTGACAGCATCCATATGACTGGCGATGATTGTGGCATCTGGTGCGGCCTCGCATACCTTCAAAACATCCTCGGCCCCCATGATAAGGCGTCCAAGCCCCATCAGCTCCGCGCCGCAGGCATTGAGCACCACCACGTCCGGGCGATATTGTTCCAAAGCCCGTTCAACCCCTTTATAGTACACAGTATCCCCAGCCACATACAGGACAGGCTCCTCAGCCGCTTGAAGAACGATGCCGCAGACCGGCCCGGCCGCCTGGTCAGGTGACTCTCCATGCATGGCTTCCGTGCGGATGAGAACCACGCCGTCAAAGTCAGTCCCTTCATCCTTGAGTACCATGACGGAAGTGTAGCCGAATCCTTCAATTTTGGATTTGGTTTCTTCATTTGCAGCGAAAACAGGAATGTTTTTGTCCAGCATTGCTGCTGTTTCCGGGTCAAAATGGTCTGGATGGATATGGGTGACAATCATAGCATCGATCCCTTCCATGATCTGCTCCACAGGAAAAGGAAGTTCCGTGGTAGGGGATGGAATTTTCGCCTTCTCCGGATCAGGAGAGGGTGCGCTCATACCAGTACCCTTCTTTTGAAACCAAGGGTCGATCAAAAAATGTTTGCCTGCACATTCAATGCGAATGGTGGCGTTACGAATTTGCTGAATCTTCATGTTTGATCTCCTTTTGAGGGCTTATCTATGAGTTAGCAGCCCTCCATAAAAAATCATGCTTTTTGAGTTCGTTTCCCAGTGTTCTCTGAGCCGCGTACTTCCTCATGGTAAAAGTAATCCACAATGACCGGATGCCCCGGCTCCGCCCGGCCGTAGGGCAGTTCGTTGTCCACAAAGGGACAACCATATTCTCTCGCGAGGCGCTCCGCCTGCTCTTCCAGGCCACGGAAGTAGATTCTGTCTCCCTTGTTGTAGATGGCGTCGTACAGCGGCATGAGGTCAGGGTATTTCTCCTGAATATAGTCCAAGATGTCTTTTTTGAAGCCGCCCCGCAGGTTCAGATTTTCCAGCCAAACCAAGTCGCACTGGTCTTTCACCCGGTGGAAGATGGCCTCAAAATCCGTGATGCCAGGAAAAACCGGAGCGATAAAGCAGACGGTGCGGATGCCTGCGTCATAGACCTGTTTCATGGCGTTCAACCGCCGCTTAATGCTGACGGCATTGTCCATATCGTTTTTGAAACCCTCATCCAGTGTGTTGATCGACCAGGAGACGGTGACCTTTCCCATCTCTTTCAGCAAGTCGATGTCCCGCACCACCAGGTCGGATTTGGTACAGATCAGAATCTCCGCGCCGCTTCCTTTCAGTTGCTCCAACAGCCTGCGGGTATTGCCGAACTGCTCCTCCTGAGGCAGGTATCCGTCTGTCACCGAGCCGATGACCACACGCTGCCCGGCATACTTCCGGGGATTTTTAATGGCAGGCCAGTGTTTCACATCCAGAAAGGTGCCCCATGGTTCGGTATGCCCGGTAAATCGCTTCATAAACGAGGCGTAGCAGTACTTACAGCCGTGGGTGCAGCCTACATAGGGGTTCATCGAGTACCCGCCTACCGGCAGGGTGGATTTGGTCATGATGTTTTTCGTCTCCACATCTCGGATCAAGATGCCGCTGTTGTTCACTTCTGCCATGTTTTCTGTTCCTCCAATACCCGGCAGAAGGCCGGGGGCAGCTCCTGTACCATCTGTTCCTCGCCTATGATGGAAAGCAGATCCTCTTTCATGAATACGGGGATACCCAGTGCATGGGCCTGGTGGGTCAGGTTCCACACCCATTCCGGCTTTGATACGGCTTTGCCTTTCCTGTGTCCGGTCTCGGTACCGATGACGATCCAATCAATCCCGGCGAGATCCACCATGCCAATATCATCAAACATGGGTTCAAAGGTTACATGGTAACGTCCACCGCTGATGTGCTCCCGCAAAGTCTGGATGCGGCCTTTCTCCCTGCTGGAGGTGACCGTCACGCCAAACCAGGCATTGTCTAATAGGGTGGAAAAGACGATGTCCTCCGGCCTCTTGGTCAAGAACAGATACTGGTGCTGTGGGTTTTCAGCCATTTTGGAAAATACCTGATCCCGCCACTCTGTCTGCCAGTGGGCAAAATCGCTCATGCCGGTGAGCAGGAAATTTTGAGGACGCTTCTTCTCCATCAGCCGCAACTTACCTGGGAAGAACTCCGGTTTTTCAAAGTCATCGATCATGTGGAACCGACGGACATTGTTTCTGGCGTAGCAGTAGCTGCAGCCAATGGGACAGCCAATCACCAAATTCATGTTCTGAATACAGTCCTTGATGCAGACGGCCACCGCAGACGCCTCCTTCCTGCTTTAAGATTCAGCCTTCTGTCGCAGGCGCAACCTTTCCAAAGCCGTTCCAGGCATACAGGCCCTTCTTGTCCTCATCGCCCAGGAACTTGTCTACCTGGCAGATGTGCAGGATGTGGTCGCCCACCTCCACGGACTGCTGCAGGGTCGCCGTCATAGCCAGCCGGGTGTCCGCCGGGATCTGGATTTCGCTGCCGTCCACTGACTTCATTTCGATATGATTTTCAGCCACCTTGTTGACCTTGGCACCGGTGGAGCCGCCGCAGGCCATCACTGCCCCGGCCAGACTTTTGCTGGGGACCGTAACGATGACTTTACCAGTCTCCCGCACACGTTTGCCGGTGTGGGACTGCTTTCCTGCGGCAAACCCGATCATCGGCGGATTGAAAGAGAGATAGGAAACAAAGCAGAAGGGTGCCAAGTTGGTAGTGCCATCCTCATTCAAAGAACAGATCAAAGTCAGTGGATTGGGAGAGGTATAGACGGTTGCTTCCATGATGTTTAATTCCTTCATATGGTTCAGACCTTTCTGACAAATTTCATTCATTGACCCCACGGCTAACTCATGATATATTAATTATACCTAATAGCAATATCCGTTCAAGTACGCAAATCGTTTATATCTGGTATCAAAAAAGATACTACTTGTAGAATGGAGTAAAATATCATCATGACCTATGAGGAATTTACTGAGAAAGTGGGCAGCGTAATCCTGACGGAGAACGGAAACTGCCCAGTTACGCCGGTAATCCAGATGCTTCAGGGAAAATGGAAACTACAAATTCTCTACGAGTTGTGCATCAAATCCCCGATGCGTTTTGGGGAGCTGAAGAAGATGCTAAAACCTATTACCAACGCCGCCCTTACTAATGCCCTGAAGGAGCTGGAGACCAACGAGCTAATCCAGCGCATCCAGTACAACGAAATGCCGCTGAGGGTGGAATACTCTCTGACGGAGAAGGGACGGGATCTGCTGCCTGTCTTTTACGCCATTTCGCAATGGGGCATGAAATATATTCCGTAAGGGGCTCGAAATATTTTGTCGCCTATGTTTGTTTTTTGGCTGTCTCTTATGTCGACTTCCTTTTGAATATTTTTAAGAGCGGTCTTATGGCATCTGTTCCATAAAACCGCTCTTTCCCCACACACAGCTTAAGCCCCATAGGTTCACATTGTGTACCTATGGGGCTTAAGCCTTCGCAGGTGCTTTTGTTTTGGTGTAGGAAGAGGGAGTTGACCTCTGGGAGTTCTTCTCCCCTCTCTTTTTCTCCGCACTGCTTGACCTTACACCGCAGCAGATTGCCGCTTCTTGTAGTTTTTTCTTTCCCCTATCCGGCCCGGCAAAAAACATGCAATTTAGGTACCCTTTATCTGCCAGAATATCTATCAGCCCAAGGGGAAGACTTACAAGTCGTTACCGATGGAAATCTTTTCTCGCATGTCTTTCGCGAGATTCTTTAAGGGTAATAACTGACACCACAAAGACCCTGTCAGTCTGTCCGTCGGCGGTGTTGGCTATACCACACAGAACATACAGGACCACAGGTGGCCTGCCCTTTGATGGCCAACAGATTCTTGCCGCAATATCGATCCGCTTCGCCTCCAGCTTAATCTCAAAGGCGCATCGTGGAACTTATCCCAGAGGAAAAGGGCGGTTGATCGTTGGTAATAAACAAGCACTTGACGATATTCAAATAGACAAGCACAGTGTTTAAATCAATGTCCTCATCATCACAGGACTTCCACAGAAAAGCAGGATACCGAAGCAAGCGCACGCAGGATCACCGGAGAAGACGCTCAGCAGAAGATCAACTGTATGTGGTCAAACATCCGCCCGCTCAGACCGACTTGACACGAACGGAGATTTCGCTGGATGGTTATGAGGAAGATATGGCAGTAAGCAATCAGGTCGAGGATATGTGGATCTGGTGCACAAGACAAGTACAGCCGCTTTGTCTCGACTGGCAGACCGGAGCCGGGCGTGTGTCCCGAATGCCCTAAGAGCGGCGGAATGGGTAAGCCCCAGTCTGTGTGGTCAATAAATGTCAAAAAAATAGCAGTGCAGCGAGGTCAGTCGTTCAGCCTGCCAGGAGGTGACCTGGACTCTGCGTTAGTTCCACTTGCACACGCTCTGTTCAGCAGTAAGAACAGGCCTAATTATGTAGATTAGGCCTGTTCCTGGTTTTATATCGTTTTACGATTGCCTAGTATGCAGACAGAAATATTCAGTGTTATTGTCTGCTCTTTCCAGAGCGCTCATACTTTTTTATCATCGCCAGGGCAGTACGTTTTGCACGAGTCAGCAGCATACGGGCACTTCCGGTACTTACTCCCAATTCCTTGGCCATCTCCTCAAAGGACTGCTCCAGGATATACCGGCCGGACAGCAGATATTTGCTTCTCTCGTCCAAATCATCCCAGACATACTGCAACAAATCCATTTCCTCCTGATGGAGGACCAGCTCTTCCGGATTATCTTCCGGCGCTGTCCCAACACAGTCTTTTGTCCAGTCATCGTAGGGAATCCCTTTTCTGATGGCCTCCCGCCTCAAATAACTGATGGATGCATTCTTCACCGTGGTAATGATATAATTGCGGCGCTTACTCTCGGAGAGTCTTCGCAGAGTGTTGATCTTGTCAATAAGCCGGATCACGGAGTCCTGCATGACATCGTCAGCCTGCCACGGATCGTGCAAGCTTTCCATAATATAATAGTACATCAGCCGGTGATAGGTCTCAAATACCCACTCCATATAGGCCCGGTCAGATTCATCCTGTATGGCCAGGATTACGGCGGGCATTATCATTTGGCTTCACCTTCGTTCGATACGGCTTGGCTCCGTCCCATATCGCCAATGATCAATGCCAACGCCTGCCGCCGGTCCTCTGGAAGCTGGAGCAGACTGTGAATGATTGTATTAATCGTCTTATCCTGGCTATAGTGGTCTTGAACAGTTTGCTTCACCTTTATGTATTCTCTGCGTCCCAGCAGATAATCGGTGCTCACCTGGAAGTAGTCTGCCAATTGGACCAGCTTCTCCAAATCGGGATAATGCACACCGTTTTCATAGTTGGAAATGGTACCGGTAGAGACGGACAGAATCTTGCCCAGTTCCTTCTGGGTCAGGCCCCGGTCCTGCCGCAATTCCGCCATCAGTTCGCCAAATACCGCCATAGCGTCTCCCCCATCTGTGCTGTTTTGAAAGCATGTACAACTTGATGCAGTTCCGTGCCCCCATGTCGGCTATTATATCTTTCCTAAAGCATAATTTTGTCGAATTTTAGTTTTCTAATAATTATAATGTAGAATTTTGGCCAATTTTAGGTTTAATATATTAATTTTAGTATTTCTAAACCGAATTTGTAGTACAATAACAGTAAGGATATTCTCGAATGACAGGCCGGAAGAGGAGGCTTTCTTATGAAGACGCACCGGGAACTCGTGGACGGTTACCTCGACGCCTCCTGGGCTCTTGCCATGGAGAGGGTGGCCATACGGCAGGGAAACCTGGCCGGAAAACTGGCGGAGCGCCTGGAGCAGGACCCAGGGACGGCCGTGCCCAGGCACACTGTGAAGCGGTGCCGTGCCGCCATCCGAAGAGCCTTTGCACCGCCGGTGAAACGGGCCAAGGCTGTCCTGGCCAGAGTGGTAATCGCCGCTGTGCTCTGCGGACTCCTGACCACAGCGGCCTGCGCCATCTCTCCGGACTTCAAGGCGTTTCTGACTCGTATCTTTTATTCGGTGACAGAGACTTTTACGTCCTTTGCCCTTAAAGACCCTCAAACTGAAGACGTGGGTGCATTACAGGGAGAAGAGAAGGTGTTCGATGGTCTCCGCTTCGAATGGCTACCGGAGGGGTATGAGTATGTGGACGGTGAAAGGACTGAAAAAAGCCAGTGGGTTGAGTTTACAGATGACAAACAAGGATATATTCAAATCCGGGTAATGGATTTAACTGAGGCATCCGCCTATACCTATGACAGTCAAAGCAACGTGGGCGAGTACGTGAAGGTTGGAGATCATGAAGGCCAGCTGACAGATGAAAACGGTTGCCTCACTCTATTTTGGATCGACGAGCAACAGGGTAAGGCAACAATCATTTTGGCCACAGATTTGTCTCAGGAAGGGCTACTCCAACTAGCTGAATCTATCCGCCATCAAAAATAATTATATTTTGTGTTGCAATTTGTCATTTCCTGTGTCCCCTGTATGACCTGTACAGGAAAGCAAGACAATGGAGATGACAGATGATGAAAAGATATGGTTTCTCCCTTCGCCGAATACTCCCGACCATGGCTCTTTCCCTATGCCTTGTAGTCCCCTTTGGATTGCAGGCTTTTGCCGTATCTCCGGAAGAGGAAGTTGGTGAGCCCGCTCCCTATTACATTGGTACCTCTACCACCAGCGCGGCCATCGAAATTTCCCCCTCCGGTGAGGCCGCCTGCTGGGGCCATATCGACTGCTACTGGGGCTATACTACAGATGCCGCTATGCGGCTTCAATGGCTGAACTCAGAGGGGATCTGGATCAATTATAAAAGCTGGTATGATGAGGGCCGGGTAGCGAACTTTGATGAGACTTGGAATGTCCCCAAAGGCCGTACTTACCGGGTCAAGGTTGTTGGCGATGTCTATGATGAGGACGGTAACTGGGTGGAAATCGTGGATGCCATATCCGGATCCGTAAAGTATTGATTCAGGCATATAACATGGCCTATTTTCACAGCTGATGCACCCATATAAGGTCCACCTTTTCACATATGAACAGCGAACGACTGATCACTCAGATCTACGACGCCTTGTACCGCATGGGATTCAGGGCAAATCACACCGGCTTCTTCTATCTGTCCTACTCCGTGTTCCTCTGTGTCCAAGAGGGTTCCGGATGGTTTTCAGCGGCGCAGCTTCCTGTCAAGGTGGCCCGCCATTACCGCACTTCGCCGGAAACGGTGACTACCCAACTCCATGCCGCGGCGAGCAAAGTGTGGAATACCGACCGGTACCGGATGGAGGCTATGATGGGACGCTGCTTGAAAAGTCGCCCCAGTGATACAGAAATTCTTGCATATCTGTACAGGTATACGACGTCTCCAATGGAGTCCTTGAGCAGAATCCAGGCTGGGATGCTCCCAGTACAGCAAACAGAAAGGCGGACATTTCTTTCATGGGGAAAGAAATGTCCGCCTTTCCAATCTCATCCGTATTAAGAATTTTTGGCAACTCAGTTTACATCTTAAAATTCGACGTTTCTTGAAGAATGTTCGAAAAGAAGAGTGTCCCCTCGGAGTCCTAAATCTCCTATAAATCGATAGAAACAAATAAAACACCATTGACATCTGAACCTTAGAGGATTCAGACATCAATGGTGTTTTCATTTGGTGGAGCGTCCGCAACCAACGATGAACACCCTTCGCAGTTGGTCAGGTCACCCTCAAGCCCCTCCTCGATCTCGTCCAGCAGGATGTCATCAATTGTGATTGGTGTGTCGCTGCCGTTCAAAATCAAGGTGAACCGGTCATCATACAAATATATCGCCCGGAGGAAAATATTGATGATCCCACGCTTGATGTTCTCGTCATTCTTGTCTCCTTGCCTGAGCGAGTAGAGATAGGCTCTAACCTGTGGTGCTGTCAAAGTCACCTGCTTTGCCATCTCGACAGCCAACTGTGCTTGCAGTTCCTCTTTTTCGTGCTGGCGTTTTTCAATCCGCTCAGTGATCATGTCGGCGGCCTGTCCCCGCTCCAGTGCCTTCCAGAGATTTTCAATGGCAGTGTCTGCTTCCTGGATGGCAGCTTTGATGCGTTTGATGGATGCTGTGTCCTGGTTGGATTCACAGACCTCGGATACCGAAGCTGCGATCCGCTCAATGTTGCTGTCTGTCAGCAACTTGCGGCACTCCAGCACAACACGATCCTCGATTTTCTCTTTACTGATGACCTTCTTTTTGCATTTACGCCGTTTGAAATTATTGCAGGCATAGTAGTGATAGGTCTTGCCGGATTTTCCTGTACCACCGTAACCGGTCATCATCTCCCGGCAGTAGCCACAGAACAGCTTTGTGGTGAGCAGATACTCTTCCCGCCCTCTGGCTCGGGCAGGTGCTTTTTTGTTGCGATCAAGGATATAGTGGACACGCTCAAACAGCTCATCTTCGATGATACGAGGCATACCGCCCGGCGTTTCCTGGCCTTTGTAGAGGTAATACCCGATGTAACGCCGGTTGTTCAAAATGCGGTGGACGCTGTTTTTATTAAAGGGTTTGCCAAGGGAAGTCGTGAGCTTTCTACGGTTCAAATCACGGATAATGTCTGCAACTGTTTCTCCACTGGCATACCGTTCAAAAATCTCCCGGACAATCTTTGCTTCTTCCTCATCCACATAGTACCGACGTTCGGAATCCACCTTATAGCCCAAACCAGGATTGCTGCCATTGGCCAAACACTTTTGCGCATTGATTTCCATGCCCCGGCGAATCTTTTGGGAAAGTTCCGCTGAGTAGTATTCAGCCATGCTTTCCAGAACGCCTTCCACCAGAATGCCGCTGGCATCATCGCTGATGTTTTCTCGTGCAGAGATCACTCGAACTCCATTCTTTTTCAGCTTTGCTTTGTTGATGGCGCTGTCGTATCGGTTGCGGGCAAAACGGTCAAGCTGGTAAACCAGAACACCCTCAAAGGTATGCTTGTCACTGTCGGCAATCATCCGTTGGAACTCGGCGCGGCTATCGGTGGTTCCACTCTGGGCGCGGTCGATGTACTCCCCAACAACGAGATAGCCGTTGTTTTTGGCATACTCATAGCAGGTATGGAGCTGTCCCTCAATAGATTGCTCGGTCTGGCTATGGCTGGAGTAGCGGGCGTAGATGACAACATTCATTGTTTCGCCTCCCCAAGCATTTGCAGTAGTGTTTCCTTGAGTCGTGCATTCATAGGAGAGGCGGGGTCAAAGCACATCTCCACAAACTTCTGCATTTGGGGGTCATTCTGCTGGATTTTAGGCTTGTACTCATACAGCTTTCCTTGAGGATTATCCGTGCGTCCAAAGATATAGTCCATAGATACATCAAAGTAATCCGCATATCGGGTAAGTGTTTCAAATGTCGGTGAAGCCTGATTGAGCTCATACCGGTTCAGGCTGGATTGCTTGACGCCGACGATTTCAGCCATTTTCACCTGGGATAGCTTGACACTTTCCCGCAGAGACCGCAATCTTTCTGCTACTTCTTTCAAGAGATACACCCCCTTGTCCGTTAACTTAATTTTATCAGATAACAGGATAATATTCAACCCTATATCAACATAACATCATGGCGTCAGACCAGAAAGAAACGCAGGTCTATGCGATACTGTCCCGGAAGCCAAACATATAGGCGCAAGCAATGCGAGTGTTAATACACACTCACATTCCCTGCCGTCTGCTTGTTGAGGGCAATGCCCCCAAGCCCCTTTTAAACGCAGAATTTCATTCTGCGGCTGCGCGTTCTTCGAACTCTTTTCTGAAGCCCTCGTTCTCCATTTCATGGACAGGATCAGAGGTAGAATCACACAATGAGATTTTGTCCAGCATACTTTTGGCGGAACGAAAACTGTTACTCCTGTTTCTTTCTCCCTTTTGCGCACATGGGGCAGCCGCAGCCGTAATTTCTACTTTTGACTTGTGCTTCCCATTCATGCCCGTTTTTACATATCCACCATACTTTTTTATGACTATTGGGACTTATCTGGTTTGGAGTAAGATTTTGATTTCTTTCATAGTCCCATTCTTGTGCAAGGCTGGGATTCAAAGTAGCCAAGTCATTTACGCCATCAATTATTTTCTTGCCTGCACAAACTGGGCATTTCCTGCCACTAACACGATTCGCTATTGTAGACTGATAAGTATGTCCTTTGGGGCAAGTCCACCATACTTTTCGACTTGACCCCTTTGTTACATCATCTGGCCGCAAATCTCCATTCAATTCATAATTCCACTCAGCCGCTAAATCAGGATGGGTCTGAGCAAGAGATCCTTGGCGAAGAATTCTATTCCGATTTCGGGCTGCAGAGCGTTTTTCCAGCGAACAAATCGGACAACCTCTCCCCAATACACGGTTCGAAACTGTGGCGGAATATTCATGTCCCTTAGGGCATATCCACCACACTTTTTTATGAGAGCCTTTTGTGATTTTTTGGGGAGTTAAATCTCCGTTTTTCGTCGGATCCCATTCTTGGCACAATTGGGGGTGTGTTGTAGCCAGGTCATTATATCCTATTAACAGCTGATGTCCAGAACAAATGGGACAGCCATTGCCACGGCGACGGTTATCTACGCTAGCTCGCCACTCGTGACCACATTTGCCCAACCACCACACAACTTTTGCGCTAGAAAATCTAATTTTGTCAGGCGTCAAATATCCGTTTTTCTTTGGATGCCACTCTTTTGCCAATACAGGATTTCGTGCCACTAAACTATTTTCTTTTTCACTTTCTATGTACTGAGCATAGATAGCAGCGGAATCCCTTGCAATATTAAAATCTACTGGCAGTCGCTGACCCGTTAGACAATAAATTTTATCAGACAGGGCAATCAACACTTCTTCCAAATAGCTATAGTTTGCAGTGTACTTGCAAAAGATCACATTCTCGGCTTCTATTGGTGGTAAATGATCTTTATATTCTTTTACGCGCAGCAAAGTAATTCCTGCATTGTGAATTACCTTATCCTTTTTCAGCTCTTTTTTCCGACTTTCCGAATTATTATGAAAGAAATAGCCATCGTATTCTATACCTACCTTCAGCTCAGGAAGATATATATCAATCTCGGTTTTTCCATCTAGCAGATAACGACTAACAGCGGGAGTATGTTTCCCAAGATAGAAGAAAATAGCTTGCTCAGGAAAACTAGTTTTCTGTTCTTTATCACAAATAGGGCAACCTGTTCTGTTGTTCCTGTTTGCCACAGTAGCTTGGTATTCATGCCCCTTGGGACATAGCCACCATACTTTGATTTTTGAGCTTCCCGTTGTCACTTGACTAGGCAGAAGAGTTCCGTTTTTGGTCGGATGCCATTCTTTGGCAAGTTCAGGATTCTTAGTTAATAAGTCATTATAACCTTCCAAGACTCTCTGTCCACAGCAAATCGGACATTGACCACCATTTGCAATAGATGTGACTGGGGCCATCCACTCATGGCCGAGAGCGCATTTCCACCATGCTTTTTTATTGGAACCTGGTGTCACATCGGCTGGAGTAATATCTATATTTTTTTCATAATCCCAGTAGTTCAATAGATCAGGGCGCACAGATTTTACACTATTGGTGTTTGTTGCTACTTTGTTTTTGCAAGCAGGGCAACCGCTTCTTCGTATTGTTCTATGAGATACGGATGTACGCCATGTGTAACCACATACAGAGCACTTCCACCATACCTTTGTGGATGAATTGGGCGTTATCGTGCTGGGAGACATCACATTTTTATCGTAATCCCATTCTGCTAACAATTCAGGATATTTGTCAGCAAAGGAACCTGAAGCCTTGATAAGATTTAAAACTTTAGTTTGACCTTGCTTTTTGAGAGAGCAAATCGGACACCCTTTACCAGCAGAGCGATTAGAGACGGATGTTTCCCATTCGTGACCACATTGAGCGCATTTCCACCAAATATTTTTATGAGAATGCGCAGTCACAGCTTGTGGTGTTAGTGGACTATTTTTTGTCGGATGCCATTCCGCTGCAATGTCGGGATTGCAAGTCAGCAAATCATTGTATCCAGCTAAAACCTGCCTTCCAGCGCAGATGGGACAACCTTGCCCTTTACTTCTATTATTAGGCGATGCTTGCCACACATGTCCCTTTTCGCATTTCCAGAAGACTTTCTTCGTGGAACCCTTGGTGGTAGTCTCAGGTGAATATCCTGCTGCTGAATTTGCTTCCCAATCCCATTGGCGCATTAATTTTTCGTCATCAGAAACATAATTTTTCTTTTCCATCTTGTGTATTCCCGCCCATGTGACCGTTTTTCTTCTAAAATGTGCTTTATTTTTTTGATTTTTCGCTTGCTAAGCTAGACCTATAATTTTCATACAACCTTTTTGGTAGCTTTCGTAGATAAGCGTTCAGTACGCCAATCGCATTTTCCATGTGGACCTGTGAAATCAGATCATATTCCACTGAACAATAGCCACACGCATCCAACACCTTCTGAGCTTCTGCCATCTTTTGCTTGCTTTCTTTCCGTATTTGTGCAGAGATGCTATCCTGGGACAGCTGGTACATATAATATGAGAAAAGGCTTTGCTTGATTTTCTCCATTACACGCTTGAATTCTTCGCTGATCAGAAAATCATTAAGAATAGTCGTATCTTGAGAAACATACAGTTGTTGCTCTTCTTCGCTGCTGGAGTTTTCTTTACATTGGACGAGTTCATCAATCGCCCTGTCACACAAGCCAAGCTGCTCAGAAATCTCATGATATTCCTGTTTACGTGAGTTGGACAGCCCTAGCAAATAGTCCACCGACACATCATAAAAATCCGAAAAGGCCACCAAATATTCGATGCTCATGCTGCGGGTGCGGCCATACAGATGATGAAGAGGATCATTGATTTCATAATTTTTGAGATTTGTATGGCTGATGTTGACGCCACGCTCCGCAAGTTGCTTGGAAAGCTGTTCAAAAGACAGCTTTTTTTCTTTGCGTAGATCTTCCAGCCGCTCTTTGGTCAGAGCCATCCTCGCTTCGTCATACAGCATGAGTTGATTCCTCCATCTATTTATAAACTACAATTTATAAGTTGTTCTTTCTAGAAACCAAAATAATTTGTGGTTGATATACCGCACGTCACCTGTCTCTGCGATATAATTCAATTATAGTTTATAATTTTGAGATATTATAAACTATAAATCTTATAAAATCAATTCTCTAAATGAAATGGAGGAAAGCGCATGGAAAAATATCTGCATAAGCTGCAACCACAAAGCTGGGAGGAAAAACAATTTGTCGATTCAAATGACACCCAAGCAAAGGAAAAAAGCCTATGCGCTGATTCGAAAATCTTGTTGTAATTATGACAGCGGCAATTGCATTGCGCTGGACGATGGCGAACCTTGTGTCTGTGTACAAAGTATCTCCCATTCTCTGTGCTGCACCTGGTTCCGGGATTGGGTTCTGCCGGGCGCTCCAGCTTTATATGCCGAGATCACAAAACCAAAAGGGTTGAAGCGATGCGCAGAATGCGGCTCGCCGTTCCTGGCAAAGTCCAACCGCGCTAAGTATTGTTCTGATTGTGCCCGCAAGGTGCACCGTCGTCAGAAAACAGCAAGTGACAGAAAACGGAGGTTGAATACGGACAAATAGAGCTTCTAAAAGCCGGATATATGCTCGGTTTCCAGCCTGGCAATCATGAAGATGAATAGCAATACCCCTTATCGCTCAGAAATCACATTCTAATTGTCCGCATGGAGGTACCTGTCATGGCTACAAAACCCTTTTACATTCATCAGAAGCCACCGGCCCAAAGTTTTATACGACTGCCCAATTTTCTGTTTGAGGCGCCAAGTTTTTGCTCCTTGTCAAGCGAAGCCAAACTGTTGTATGCGATGATCCTGCGTCGAACGGATTTGTCCCGCAAAAACGGATGGGCCGACGATTATGGCAAAATTTATCTGTATTACCCCATCAACGAGGTGTGCGAACTGCTGCACTGTGGACGCCAAAAAGCAGTGGACACCCTGCGAGAGCTGCAATATGCCGATTTAATCTCCATCAAGAAACAGGGGTGTGGAAAACCCAACCGTATCTACCCAAAATACTATGAAGCTGTTTCAAATGCCGACTTCAAGAAATCCGGTTGCGGAACGCCAGAAGGTTGAAAAACGAGCCCTACAAGTACGGTAATCCGCTTTCTTGAAGTGTGAAAACCAGACGGTAGATATAAAGAAAAAGATAGATATACCCAGTTTAATTCGATTCATTCCCTTCCTATACGAGCTATTTTGTGCGGGCTTTTCTGGTGAAAACCCCGGAAGGGATGGGAAAGGAGCTTTATGAGAAAATTTGCAGGTTTTGAAATAACCCTCATCCGTTCTAAATACGGGCAAAATCTCTGTCAGCTGTATAACGCAGGGAAGGAGTGTGAGATAGACTGAGTTGAACTGAGAAGGTCTTGCCACAGGAGTCATTCACCATGGCTAGCCAGAAAAAGTACCAAGAACCATACGATGTTGAGTTGCCGCAATCCATCATTGATTCCTTCGCCCGGTTCCTTGTGCCTGAAATCCAGAAATTCTACGCAAGCCAGCAAGGACAAAAGGAACTGGAAGAATGGGAAAAGAATACTTCTGATAAACGTGAGGAGTAAAACGAAATTCAAAGATGGTGCGCAAAGGGATGTCCTGTTTCGGGCATCCCTTTGTTTGTCATAATGAGGGAGAGGAACGTTTTGCGACGTACTTGTTCCATCGCCCGGAATCTAACAATGACATTCCTGTATTTTACGATTATTTTTAGTTTTCTCTGTGGCACTTGGATTCTAGAATGGAAGTTTCTGAGGCATTATCTCTGTATTTGACTTGAAATTTTTGTTGTTATTGATATAATTATATGTAAATAATTAGTATATTTAGTTGATTTTTGTTTTTTGAACGATTCTTCACAGTGAAGAGCACTTTCCTGGATCTGCGTGCCGACAGAAAAGAATTCTGGACGGATAAAACTGCCTCAACTTGTGCGCCTGGGTTCCTTCATACTTCGGCGAATTTTTATAAAAAACATGTTCCATAGAATGAGAGATATGCTTTGTGTGGGAGGGAAAGTATGAATTATCCATTTTCTGCAGCAAATCACTATCGTTTAATTAAAGGTTTTTTTGACTCCAAACAAGATTTTATTGTTTTAGGACTCTGCGGAAAGACAGGTTCTGGAAGCACAACCGTCGCGGATATTTTACAAAAATCCTTTGAGCAACTGAATATGCCCGTTCCTTCGGACAATTCGGCAGACCGGATGGCAGATCACGAGTACCGGCTTTTGTATACCTATACAAAGGTGCACTGGAGGCCCTTTTACCGGATTAAGACCAGCGCTCTGATTACCGCCCGCGTGTTGACCGACTCTGAGGATGCATTTCTGAATTTTTTGGATGAATTTCTGCAAGTGAATCCAAGAAACCGCGATCATGTAAAAAATACCGTACAGGAGTTTTTTTCCTCGGAGATGTCGTTTGATTTGGAGAAGTTGATTCAGATTGACCCGGAGGATAAAAAATATGCCTGGGAATGGCTGCAATCCGATCAATATCCGGTGCAAAAGCCTGTCCATCAAGCGAAAGATTCTCAGCAGAAAACCAGGGAAGATCAGAAGGCAAAGCCAATCCAGTTTACTCTGCGGACAAACACTCCAACCAATACTGTAGATACCGCATCGTTCTCTTTTGAAAAGCTAGATTGCGCCTTGACGTTACAGGGCAGTTCCCTTTTGCCCATTTCCTTTTCTTATCGGGCGGATCAGAATTCCGCAACTTGTTCCTTTAAAGCCAAAGATCTCTATGATCTCTTTCTGGAGTATCAGCAGCGGCGGCAGCAAAAGAAGGGATTTGACAATCCGCTGCTCATTTTCCTGCTCCAGGAATTTATCTACGATTATCTTCCGACGAAATGTGTGCAGCTATGGAGAGTGCTTGCGCAAAGAATTCCGGACGTACAGGTAACGGCACTGCAACAACTGGGCAACAATCTGCGAATCAGCGGCAAGCCATACGGCACTACCTTTTTCCCGGATGCATACAGCACCATCGCAGTGGACATCAACACCTCGATCAAGCTGCTCAACGCCAGCTTAACCTGGAAAAAAAGCTTCATCAGGGATACTCTCCAGGAAAGCGCCACCCCAAAAGAAAGAGATCTGCTTTCTCTGGTTGTGGTGGACTCGATTAAAAATCCCTTTGAATCCATGTATTTGAAGGCCCGGTACACCAATTACTACCTTGTGGGAATTTATACAGAGGATCTCGTCCGATGGGAACGTCTCCGGCGGCATCAAGGTTTCTCTGACACGCACATTCGCTCGATCGACATCGTTGAGCAAAGCAAGGAGTTCAAACGACAATATAAACAAGTTCTGCGCTTGGCCGAAAAATTCAGAAAAACAGTTCCCTGTGAGCTGGAGGAAATGATCACTGGCCTGATGTCAGATTGGGAGAAGGTTTGCCGGGCTGACACCGCAGAATTGAGAAAAGAATGGGAGCGCTTTCAAAACCGTGAGAAAATTCTTCCTCTAGATTGCCATCGCCTCTTAAAAGGCATCCAAAGTGTTTTAAACAATGTGATGGAAACTGTGGGAAACGAAAATTTAAAACCGAATTGGTCTGAGATCTATCTACAACTACGAGAGCGGATCACGAACATGGAAGTCAATATTTTTGGACAGGACCATCTCTCACCCGCGGTGATGGACACCATCTGGACGATCTACAACTATCAGCTTTTAGACGAGTTGCCGTTTATTTTACAAAACGTGGGCGCATGCCTGGAAACGGCAGATATTTTTATCAACAATGAACCCGACAGTAAGCAGTACCTTCAGCTAAAGCGGAAGATGATCCGCTATGTGTCGCTCATCATGAATCCGGGATTGGTACTCCCATCGCCTGTGGAGCGCTGTATGCAGCTGGCCTATACGGCAAAGCTAAATTCCGGATGCATCTCCCGCCAAGTGGGAGCGGTCATCACGGACGCGGATTATCACTTACTTTCTATTGGCTGGAATCAGCAGCCTGAGGGACAGGTTCCCTGCTCGTACCGGGATCTTTGTTCGCTCTATTATCACTGGTCTCCGGAAGCATACAGCGATTACGAATGCGATGACCTCGATCAGATTCAAAAGCGCATCAAAGATCCGGTCACCAAACTGCTGGACACGCCGGACTGTCCGCTCATCCTCCAGGGAAAACTGCCGGCGTATTGCTTCAAGGACATCTATAATTCCATCATGGGGAACGAGAACCAGGTACACCCCAGATCTCTCCATGCAGAGGAGACTGCATTTTTGAATCTGAAACAGTACTCGGCCCAGGGCGGGATCCTGTTTACCACCTCCAGCCCGTGTGAACTCTGCGCCAAGAAGGCAAAGTATGAGGGAATCGCAAAGATCTACTACATTGAACCCTATTCGGGCATCTCGTTGAAACATGTTCTGAACATCGGGTCCAAAGAGAGCCGTCCCCAGATGCTGCTGTTCACAGGTGCCATTGGTCGGGCTTATATGCAACTCTACACGCCGCTGCTTCCGAAGAAAGATGAGTTGGAATTCTGGCTGGGTGCAAAAGTGGATGTGAACCTATTGGAGCAGATTCAAAATAAGTCACAGCAGACAAAAGACGAATCTGCCACAGAGAAAGGCGGGGATTATGATGCGTGAGTCTTCCGGTCATTTCCAAAATGCTGCCGCGGTACATCCTGGCTGCAATTTGACTTCCAATGACATTAAAGAGTGCCGAAGGGAGCTCAAGGACATCCTGATTGCGCCCTTTGATGAATCCAAGTGCAAAGGGGTGGGCTATAATCTGTCTCCCTCCGAGCTGTGCTATTCCGTAAACCGTCGCTGTCTGCTCCAAGTTCATCGCACCGCACAGGAAGTTTACGTAATGATTCCCCCTCACGATACGGTGCTTACCTTGTCTCATGAATACCTGCAGGTTGGGCCCCAGATTGCAGGCTGCTTCCTCTCTCGGCTCCGGCCAGTAACCAAAGGACTGGGAAATATCTCTACGACATTGGACCCTTGCTGGAAGGGAATGCTGCTGCTTCCCATCAACAATCCCTCCTCACGAAAGATTAAACTTGTGATCAGGCAAATCGCACAGGATAAACTGGTTCCGGTTGGATTAACCACCATGATTATCTGGCGGATTTCCCATACGAAAGAGAACACGAATGGAACGCTCACGTTTCGATTGGACAACCCAGCCATGCGGACGGATATTTGGGCAGAGCTGACAGAGGAATCTCTGGGGAGCAAAAAATACCAACATTTTAAGAAGATTATCGAGCAACTGACCAACTTTACTCCGTCCACCGAAGAACCGGCGTGGATTTCTCAGCTGCAGGAACAGCTGGACCGTCTTGAATGCGCGATTCGGGCCAGCCAATGGAGAGGAGATACTATCCGGGAGGTTCTTCTGTACATCTGTCATTTGGAATGCGACAAAATGCCCCAGGAATTGCTGAATAAGCTCTATAAACTCTATTATTTCGACGGCGGGCCGCAGAGCTCCCTGGCGCAATGCCAGCATCGAATCGAGGAAACCTTGGATCGGTTGGCGCGTCAGGATGGTCTGGAACCGTATTCCAAGGACATCTATCTGGCCTATCAGGAATGTAATTATCAGCGGCTTTGTTTTCAAGTCGAAGAAATTCACAAAATGATTAAGAAAGAAAGCAACTATATCTGGCGCTGGAACGGTTTGAAGCGATTCTTGTACCGTTTCCTCCGTCCCCATTTGAGCGGTATTGTGGCCTCGGTGGTACTGGCTGGCTTTTTGTTTTTTGGAGGACAGGCAGATGAGGAAAGTTATATAACTCGCATCGTAATTAGCATTGTTCCCACGTTACTTTCTTTTTTGCTAGATAAAAAAAGATAGACGGAGCCAATGTCCGATTTGCGTCCACTTACGATTCGGAAACTTGGGTATTCTACGGAAAGACGGATTATAATGATATGACGTGCAGGAATTCTAATAGCCACAAGAAAATGAGAATTCATTTGTTCAAGCAGACAGTACTGAAAAGAGGGTGCCATTGGGGGGGAAGTTCTCGGTCAGCAAAAGTATCTTAGCACAAATTCAAAGTTGCAGAGTTCAATTTTCCTTTATGAGGGTAGCATAGTCCCCAATAAGAAGATACTGTGTGCATTGATACATTTTACTTTACTTGCAACGATATGCCCATACAGTTTGATATGCACCAAAGAATCGACAAATACATAAAAGCCCGGGGGGATAGGCACTAGGTACCTTGCCCTCCGGGCTTTCTGTTTTGACATTACAGCCACACCCTGACGGCAAAGCCGCCTTTGAAAAAGTAGGTGTTCGTGTAATGTCCATCTGGTGGAGGCGGGGGGAGTTGAACCCCCGTCCGAAAACGTTTTGACAGGAACTTCTCCGGGCGCAGACGGTTTATTGAAATTCCCTTCCCAGAGCGCGAGCCGTCACGCTCAGAGGGTCGGTAGCTTCATCATTCATGGTACGCTCAAAGCTTTGCGTACGCACGGTCCCCACTAAAATGACGCCCCGAACCGGCTCGTGGGCCTTCCGGCCGGGACGGTCACGGGCTAATTAGGCCGCGACGAGTTCGTAATTGTTGTTGTTCTTTAATTTATAAAGAATGCCCGTTTTAAGGTGGCCAGGCACCACCGCCCGCTATTCCTGCCTCCGCGTCCCCGTCGAAACCGGTACGCCCCCTCGTCGAGACAAAGTCCGCTCTGTTCGGGACACCCGCCAAAGGCGGCTATCCCTCCCCCCGCTCCCTTGCCTCTCCTCTCCAAACCGGACCCGCTTGCGCTGGGCTCCGGTTTGGTTTGGGGATACGGTCAGGTCACGGCATCCGTTTACAGGCTTTGCCCTGCGGCGGCTCCGCCGCCGTGCGGTAGAAGAGACAGGCGCTCCCCCTCCCCGTTCCGGGGAGGGGAGCACACTGATTTTTGATTTACACCTTCTCAGGGGCGGGGTAATCCACGCCGAAGGTCTCCACGGTCATGGACTTGATACGCTGATCCTCCAGCGGCTTATCCATGTAGTTCCGCTTGGCATTCACGATGACATCGGCCACGTCCATACCCTCGACGACCTTGCCAAAGGAGGCGTACTGGCCGTCCAGATGGGGCGCCTCCTCCACCATGATGAAGAACTGGCTGCCGGCGGAGTTGGGGCTCATGGCGCGGGCCATGGACAGCACACCCCGCTCGTGCTTCAGGTCGTTCTTGAAGCCGTTGCCGGTGAACTCGCCCTTGATGGTATAGCCAGGACCACCCATACCGGTGCCCTGGGGGCAGCCGCCCTGGATCATAAAGCCAGGAATCACGCGGTGAAAGATCAGCCCGTCATAGAAGCTGGACTTGACCAGGCTCACAAAGTTGTTGACCGTATTGGGTGCCACCTCAGGATAGAGCTCGGCCACCATCTTTCCGCCGTTCTCCATCTCGATGGTCACGATGGGATTCTGAGCCATGGGAAAACACTCCTTTCAAATCAGGGCACAGGACATCATCCCGCCCCTATGTCGCTTTTTTAATAACGGCTGCGGTCCTTCCGGGCCCGGTCCATCTCCCGCTTGGCATCCCGGGCGGCGGCGGCGTCCCGCTTGTCGTAGAGCTTTTTACCTTTGCACAGGCCCACTTCCAGCTTGATGCGGGGGCCTTTGAAGTAGACCGACAGAGGCACCAGCGCGTAGCCGTCCTGCTTCACCTTGGCGAAAAGCCGCAGGATCTCCCGCTTGTGCATGAGCAGACGGCGAGGCCGCAGGGGGTCACGGTTAAAGATATTCCCCTTCTCATAGGGGCTCACGTGCATGCCGTGGACCACCATCTGCCCGTCCTTGATGATGCAGAAGGCGTCCTTCAGGTTCACGTTGCCCATACGGATGGACTTGACTTCCGTGCCGCACAGCTCGATGCCGGCCTCGTATTTGTCCTCCACGAAATAGTCGTGATAGGCCTTCCGATTGGAGGCGATAAGTTTGACCGGGGCGTGATCCATGGCGCGCCTCCTTTCTCAGGACTGGAAAATGATTATACCACACTTCCATGCGATTTAAAAGCAGAACTTTGCCCCGGCCAGCTTTTTTCCGGCCGGGGCAAGGCTGTTTCAAGCTCAGAAATCGCAGCGGACGATACACTCCAGGGTCTTGCCGTCCACGGTGCAGGTAATGGTGGTATTACCGCGGCCAACAGCGGTGACCGTACCGTCACCGGAAATGGTGGCCACAGAGGTGTTGCCGATGTGCCAGGTGGGCGTGGAAGAGGTTCCGGACACCTTCATCTGGAACTTCTCACCGGCGCTCTGAAGCGTGAAGTCGGTGCGGTTGAGGCTCAGGGAACCGGTACTGGCGGTGGAGCTGGAGGAGCTGCCGGCGTTGGAGAAGCTGCACCGTACAGTGCAGGTCTGGGTGGTACCATCCCCCATGGTGGCGGTGATGGTGGTACTGCCGTTCTTGGTACCGTGGGTGACCAGACCGGTATCGTCCACGGTGGCCACGTCGGGATCGCTGCTGCTCCAGGTGATGGTGCCGGTGGTGCCGTCAGGCTGGAAGGTGACAGTAAGCCGCACCGGGTCGGGGTAGTTGTCATTCATAGTGAAGTCTTCCCGGCTCAGAGTAAAGCCAGTGGCCGTCTGCCCGGCGGGAACGGTGGGCTCCGGCGCGGTGGTATCCTCGGGCGCAGTGGCGTCCTCGGGGAGAGCACTGTCCGTGGGCAACGGTGTCTCATCAACGCCCTGTGTAGTGGTTACAGGTGCGGTATCCTCCGGCAGCTGGTTCATCTCGCCCCGGTTCACCAGGGGCATGATCTGGGTCACCACGATCCAGATGGCGGCGGCGATAATGACCAGAGGCACCACCGTGCCCACGATGCGCAGCGGCGTCCAGGGTTCCCCCCGCCGTCCACCGGCCAGCCTGCGGCCCCCTCGTCCCTCCCGGGACTCCTCCTCGTCTATATCATCCAGGTGCTCCCCGGACTGACGCTTCTCCTCCTCTGCCTTTTCATCGCAGAAAGGGCAGCGTTTATATGTTACAGAATAATCCTCACCGCAATTCGGACAGCGGATAACGGCTGATCGAGTGCCAGTGCCACGCTTATTGGCCATATACTATGATCCCCCTTGGTCTTTCTCTGATCGCATGTCATGTATATAGTACATGTTTCGTTGAAAATCGTCAACCTTACGTTGGAAGAAATAATGGAATGTTTACAATTTTATGTCGACCACTCAGGCTTGACCACGCCCTGAGACATGCCTATAATGTAGTGGTATCACTGATTTCTATGGTGACAGGAAAGGATGTGGCGGCGTGAAGGACGCGATGACGGCCCAAGCCATGCACAAGCAATACAGCGATGGGGTGACCGCTTTCCGGCAGCACATCGCCAACCCGGCCATGCGGCAGATGTTCAACACCTGTGCCGACGAGTTCCTCCGCCAATGTGCCCTTGGCGTCTGGCAGGCTGACGGCGGCGCCGTCACCCCGCAGCACGTGGAGTGGTACAACGCCATCTACTGTAAGGGTAACCCTGTCCCCTCCGCGCTCTTTTGGGAGCTGAGCACCGCCGTGGCCGAGTATCCCGGCTTTCAGCCCCCCGCCTTTTTCCGCAAAATGATGGACTACGACAAGGCCTATCATCAGACCACCGCCCGGCGCTTTGTGGACCTGATGACCTTGGTGCTCCTCCTCTTTGCCGCTGTGGACGGGGCGGTGAGCGATCGGGATGCCGGTTTTGTCAATGCCTGCGCCGACACGCTTTCCGCTCTGTGCGATCAGGGTGGTCTGGCCAGTGAACACCCCCGCACCGACGCCGGAGACTTCGTCACCCGCCGGGGGAGCAGCCCCGCCCCTGCCGCCAAGGGGGCACCGGAGACCGCTTCTGAGAAAGAGACGGCTCAGCCCCCGGAAAAGTTGGAGGACCTGCTCTCCGAGCTGGACAGCCTGTGCGGCCTAGACAAGGTAAAACGGGATGTGAAGAGTCTCATCAACCTGGTGAAGGTCCGCAGGCTCCGTGAGGAGCAGGGCCTGCCCGTCCCTCCCATGTCTCTCCATCTGGTCTTCATGGGCAATCCGGGCACCGGAAAGACCACTGTGGCCCGTCTGCTGGCCCGGATCTACCACTCCATCGGCGTCCTGCCCAAGGGCCAGCTGGTGGAGGTAGACCGCTCCGGCCTGGTGGCCGGCTTTGTGGGACAGACCGCCATCAAGACCAGTGAGGTCATCCAAAAAGCCCTGGGCGGCGTTCTCTTCATCGACGAGGCCTACGCCCTCTCCAGCCACGACAACGCCAACGACTTCGGCCGTGAGGCCATCGAGACCCTCCTCAAGGCCATGGAGGACCATCGCTCCGACCTCATTGTTATTGTGGCTGGCTACACCGCCCTCATGGGAGATTTCATCCACGCCAACCCCGGCCTGGAGAGTCGCTTCAACAAGTACTTCTATTTTGATGACTACAACGGCGAGCAGCTTTTCTCCATTTTTCAGTCCATATGCGAGAAGAACGGGTATACTCTAAGCAATGACGGAGCAGAATATTGCAAATCGTATTTAAATTCTCTCTACGAGGAACGGGATGAAAACTTCGGAAACGCCCGTGACGTGCGCAATCTCTTTGAGAGGGCGGTGGCCCGGCAGGCCGACCGGGTGGCCGGTCTGACATCTCCCACCCGGGAGCAGCTCATGGAGCTGACTACAGCTGACCTGAAGGAGCCGGAATCAGAGGACAATCCTTAAGTCTCGCGGTTTACAAAATCTTTTCAAAAAAAATTTTTTAAAACCCCTTTACAAATCTCCTGCAAAGTGGTATAGTATGGACAGTTCAAAAAACAGTAATGATTCCTATTAGCGAATATATACAAATTCTTTTTGACTGGAGGACTTTGACTTATGAAGAAGTTTGTTTGCACCGTCTGTGGTTATGTGTACGAGGGCGAGACCGCTCCCGAGAAGTGCCCCCTCTGCGGCGCTCCCGCTGAGAAGTTTAAGGAGCAGGCCGGTGAGAAGACCTGGGCTGCCGAGCACGTGGTGGGCGTGGCTCAGGGCGCTCCCGAGGAGATCCTGCAGGGCCTGCGCGAGAACTTCGCCGGCGAGTGCTCTGAGGTCGGTATGTACCTGGCCATGGCCCGTGTGGCTCACCGCGAGGGTTACCCCGAGATCGGCCTGTACTGGGAGAAGGCCGCCTATGAGGAGGCTGAGCACGCTGCCAAGTTCGCCGAGCTGCTGGGCGAGGTCGTGACCGACTCCACCAAGAAGAACCTGGAGATGCGTGTGGACGCCGAGAATGGCGCTACCGCCGGCAAGTTCGAGCTGGCCAAGAAGGCCAAGGAGCTGAATCTGGACGCCATCCACGACACCGTCCACGAGATGGCCCGCGACGAGGCCCGCCACGGCAAGGCTTTCGAGGGCCTGCTGAAGCGCTACTTCGGCTAATCAAGCAGAATACGGAAAAGGGCGGAGCCTTCGCTCCGCCCTTTCTGATTGTATGAACCGGCGATAGGCGGCGGACCCAATTCCGGTATCCGCTGTGATAGGAGTATGTACGGATGAATAAAAAAGAGATTTTACTGGCGCGGCATTTTGCGACGTTGGCCATGGTCTATGCGGTGATTGCCATGGCATTGGGCGTATTTTATAGGGAGTTTACCAAATTCAGCGGCTTTGCGGGCAGAACCTCTCTGTCTTTCCTGCATACCCACTATTTTGCACTGGGAATGGTGTTTTTTCTTATCCTGATGCTGCTGGAAAAGACATTTGCCTTCTCAAGCCGAAACAGCGGGAAGTTCCTGCTGGTCTATCAACTAGGTCTCAATATCACAGGGCTGGGATTCTTTCTGCGGGGGATGAGCCAGGTGCTGGGAAATGAGTTGAGCCGAGGAATGGATGCCTCCATTTCCGGAATCTCGGGCATTGGTCATATTTTACTGGGTATCGGCATGCTCTCTCTGCTTTTGCAGGTTCGGAGGGCGGCAGACGGAACCGGTGCCGGACAGAACCAGGACGGCGCGCTGCGGGGCTGATGTTCCGCAGCGCGCTTTTTCTAGTTTGGCGGCCGGAAGCCTATTGACCCGGGAAATGGGATCCACTATGATGGAGGAAGAACATGGGAGGAGGGATTATATGCCCAACAACGGGAACAACTTCCGGCATGCTCTGGCAGAGTATATCCGAGGCTGGGGCGAAGGACTGGCGGTCGAGGAGGAGAAATACATCGGCTGGCGCTTTATCGGCACACCCCGTAAGCTGGATCCATGGCCATCGAGGCCAAGCTCCAGGAGACCAGCGGTTCGGCTTTCGAGAAGCTGAGCTACGCCCTGGACGACTGTATGGCGGCCCCCATCCCGTCCATTATTGTCTTTTCGGGGCGGTATATCCGGGACGACATGAAGGCCAAGCTGATTTCCTCCGGTCATGGTATTGAAGTGGGCTATGAAAACGGGGCGATTGCGGACCGGTATGAGCTGCTCAAGCAACGCATTTACATCGAACTGGGGATGAATTATTTCCCCTTCCTCCGTCCATAGCCGTGCAGAAGGGGAAAAGGCCGTGTGCCGCCAAACGCGGCACACGGCCTTGAAATTCCGATGCTGGGACGTATGGGAAGGGAACAGGCGCCTTACGCGCCGTGCCGGTCGAAACGGATATCAAAATACTGCTTCGCAATATCGGGGTGGTCGTGCTCGAACTCAGACATGTAGCGGAAAGCGGAGCTGGTCAGGCCGTTGGCCTCGCAGAACTGCCGGAAGCTCTTCTTCTTGAGAAAGCTGGGTTGGTTGCACCAGCGGGCCAGGGTGATGAACATCCCTTTGTAAGGAGAGCGGTTGTAGTACTCGTGGCGCATGATGTAGGGCAGACACTGGTACTCCATCAGGATACGGATGCGCTCAAAGATGGAGGCGATCTCCTCCGCGCCCTG